>Ga0209023_10001008_pt1 | contig 39616 bp, 40 predicted proteins | sample LakOneMetagenome_FD_187468 | JGI IMG/M metagenome (GOLD analysis project Ga0209023, IMG submission 187468) | Freshwater and sediment microbial communities from Lake Erie, Canada (SPAdes) (version 2) | ecosystem: Environmental > Aquatic > Freshwater > Lentic | place: Lake Erie, Canada...
CCTTCTTGCCGTCGCCAGCAAACGGCACGGGCGCGATCGCGGTGCCCGTCGTGATGAGATCGCCCGCCTTCAGCGAGCGTCCGAGCTTGCCAAGCGCATTCGCGAGCCAGGCCGTCGCGCCGAAAGGTCCGCCGTCGACATTGGCGCCCTTGCCTTGCGCCTTCGTCTCGCCGTCGAGCGAGAAGGACACGCCGGCGGCGTCAAGATCGAGGCCGGCGAAGTCGCGCGTCATCGGCCCCTGGATCCAGTTCACGCAGCCCGCGAAATCGGCGATCAGCGCAAGCGCGCCGTGCGGCGCAGCCATCGGAATATAGCTGCCGACAACTTCGATCGCGCAGCCGACCGCGCGCGTCGCCGCCTTCACGGCGGCCGCGTCGATCGGGCCCTTCGCCGCGTCGAGATCGGCGCCAAGCTCCAGCACGAATTCGGCTTCGTAGGCACGATACAGACCGGGCCGTGAGGGCAGTTTCGCGGGCGAGGCCAGCGTCATCTGCTTGTAGAGGCGGCCGAGGAACTGGTCGTCGAGCTTGAAATTCGCGCGCGCGCCGGCGTTCGTCGCGCCGATCTTCCAGCCGATCGTCTGATAGCCCTTGTCCGCGATCACCAGCCGCTCGGCTTCGAACTGCAGGGCGTAGGCGCCCGCGAGATCGGCCGGCGGGGCGGGCAGGGCGGCTTTGCCTTCGGCCGCGCGCAGCGCGATCAGGGCGCCGGCATTGGTCTTGAGATCGGTCTGGCTCACGTTTGTTTCCTCCGTTGACCGCTCATACCCGCGTTTTCGCGTGCACGCGAGGGCTTGCCGAACGGGGATTATGCACTAGAACAAATAGGGAACAGTTCTCGGAGCCAGACATGGCGAAGCTCTCGGTCGCGGAAAAACTGACCATCCTCGCGGACGCCGCCAAATACGACGCCTCCTGCGCCTCGTCCGGCGGCAAGAAAAAGGATTCCCGCGGCGGCAAGGGCGTCGGGTCCATCACGGGCTCGGGCATCTGCCATTCCTACGCGCCGGATGGCCGCTGCATCTCGCTCCTGAAAATCCTGATGACGAATTTCTGCATGTTCGACTGCGTCTATTGCGTCAATCGCGTGTCGTCGAACGTGCCGCGCGCGCGTTTCACGGTCGAGGAGATCGTCGCCCTCACGCTCGACTTTTACAAGCGCAATTACATCGAGGGCCTGTTTCTCTCGTCCGGCATCATCAGGTCGCCCGACCATACGATGGAAACGCTCGCGCGCGTCGCGCGTAGCTTGCGCGAGGATCACGATTTTCGCGGCTACATTCACCTGAAGACGATACCCGACGCCGATCCCGCATTGATCGCGGAAGCCGGGCGCTATGCCGATCGCCTCTCCATCAACGTAGAATTGCCAACCGAGCCCAGCCTCGAAAAACTCGCGCCGCAAAAGCGCATGCCGACCATCCGCCGCTCCATGGCGGGCTTGCGCCTGCGCATCGAGGAGGCGCGCGAGGATCGCCAGAAGTTTCGCTCGGCGCCGGTCTTCGCGCCGGCCGGCCAATCGACGCAGATGATCGTGGGCGCCGACAGGTCGAGCGATGTCGATATCCTCACCTCCAGCGCAACGCTCTACGCAAGCTATGGCCTGAAGCGCGTCTACTATTCCGCCTTCTCGCCGATCCCGGATTCATCGAGCGCGCTGCCGAGCGCGGCGGCGCCGCTGATGCGCGAGCATCGCCTCTATCAGGCCGACTGGCTGCTGCGCTTCTACGATTTCTCGCTCGACGAAGTCGCCTCGGGCATGGAGGGCGGCATGCTCGATCAGAACATGGATCCCAAGCTCGCCTGGGCGCTGGCCCATCCCGAGCACTTCCCGCTCGACGTCAACCGCGCGCCGCGCGAAATGCTGTTGCGTATTCCAGGCCTCGGCGTGCGCGCGGTCGATCGGATCATCGCCTCGCGCCGCCATGCCGCGATCCGGCTTGTCGATCTCGATCGCCTCACGCGCTCCGCGCGCAAGGTGCGGCCGTTCGTCGTCACATCCGACTGGCGTCCCGCAGGCGCGCTCGATCCCGCGAGCCTCAAGCCGCGTGAAAAAGTAAAACAGCTCGATCTCTTCGCCGCATGAACGCGCCGTTTCATTCTCTCAAGCGCATTGCGTTCTCCGGCCCCGCCGAGATCGGCGCGTTTTTCGCGCGCGCTCATGAATGCCTCGCGGAGGGCAGGGCGCCCGAAACCATCGTCTGGTCGGTCGGCGACGAGCCCGCCGCAACGGGCGATCTTTTCTGCAACGAAGACGCTGCTCCATCGCTGGCGCCCGCGCCGTCGCGAACCCCCGCGCCGCCGCGCGCCTTTCTCGAACTCGCCAGCCGCGCGCTGCTGCATTCGGATCGCGACCGCCACGATCTCTGCTATCGCCTGCTCTGGCGCCTGCGCGACAATCCGCGGCTGATGTCGATCGCGAGCGACCGCGACGTGTCGCGCCTTGATCTGCTGGCCCGCGCGGTGCGGCGCGACATGCACAAGATGACCGCCTTCGTCCGCTTCCGCAGCGTTGTCGCTGCCGACGGCGCGGAGGAATTCATCGCCCGGTTCGAGCCGGACCATCACATCGTGGCGGCGACCGCGCCTTTTTTCGTGAAGCGCTTCGCCTCGATGCGCTGGTCGATCCTCACGCCGCGCGCCTGCGCGCGCTGGGACGGCGAAAGGCTCACGCTCGGTCCGGGCGCCGAGAAAAGGAACGCGCCATCAGGCGATACGTTGGAGGACATGTGGCGCGCGTATTTCGGCGCGATCTTCAATCCCGCGCGATTGAACCTGAAGGCGATGAGCCGCGAGATGCCCAGGAAATACTGGCGCAACATGCCCGAGGCAGATCTGATCGCGCCGCTGACGCGGGCTGCGCCGGCGCGCGCCGCCGCCATGTTGGCCGCTGCGCCCAGCGTCCCGCGCCGCACGGCAAGCTACCAGCCTGCCGACAGCGCGGCGGCGGGCGCAGCAGCAGAAGCCGACGATCTTGCAACGCTCGCCGCCTCCATCAAGTCGTGCACCGCCTGCGACCTCTGCCGCTTCGCCACACAGGCCGTGCCGGGGGAAGGGCCGCAGGGCGCAGACCTCATGTTCGTCGGCGAGCAGCCGGGCGACGAGGAGGATATTCGCGGCCGTCCCTTCGTCGGCCCCGCGGGTCGCGTGTTCGACGCGGCGCTGGAGCGCCTGGAGATCGAGCGCGAGAAAGTTTTCGTCTCCAACGCGGTCAAGCATTTCAAATTCGAGCCGCGCGGCAAGAAGCGCATCCACAAGAAGCCCGGCGCGCGCGAGATCGCCGCCTGCAACGCCTGGCTGATCCGCGAACTCGATCTCGTAAAGCCGAAGCTCGTCGTCGCGCTGGGCGCCACCGCCGCGACCGCGCTCCTCGGCCGCACGACCACATTGCGCGACGTGCGTGGTCAGACGCTCGACTTGCCGGCTGGTGGCGTCATGCGCGCCACCGTCCATCCCTCCTATCTGCTGCGCCTGCCCGATCAAGATGCAAAGAAGGCGGAATGGCGTCAGTTTTTGCAGGATATCGACGAAGCGCGCCGCATTTCCGGCGTTTAGCCTTGCCCTGACAGCGCTTTGATCCATATCGCTTGCGCTATCCGCCCCGCTGCGCCAGAAAGCGCCCATGACAGCCCAAGACCTCCCCGCCTGGCTGCCGCTCTCGGTCCTCATCTGGATCGTGCAGATGGTCGCCTATCACGGCTTCGGCCTGTGGTTCGAATGGCTCGACCGCACCGGCCGCCTGGCCGATTATCGTGTCCGTCCGCCAGACAGCTGGACCTATGCCCAGGTCCTGCCGCGCGTGCTCGTCAATCAGGTCTTCATCCTGCTGCCGGCCATGGTGCTGGTGGAGATGGCGGGCCTCGCCTTCGTCGGCCCGGCGCATATCACGCCGCTTATGTTCGTCGTCGGCCTGATCGGCATGACCATCGGCCACGATCTCGTACAATACGTCTCGCACGCCTGGATCCTGCATCGCCCGACGCTGATGCGCACGCTCGGTCATTCCGTGCATCATTCCACGACAGCCAGCCGCTCGATCAGCGCCTGCTTCATGAGCCCGGCCGATTTCGTGATGGAAATCGCCGCGCCCTACCTGCTGCCGCTGATCGCCATCACTGCCATCGGCTCGGCGGGAACGGACCTGACTTTCCACGTCTTTGCGGTCACGGCCGGCGCCTTCGGCGGGCTCTACGAGCATTCGGGCTTCGATTTCAGCGTGAAACTGGCGAAAAGCGACAATGCGTTTCTGCGCTTTGTCGGAACGCGCATTTCGAGCAAGGCCCACGCCGAGCATCACAGCCGCGGCAACGTCTCCTATTCCGACGGTTTCGGCTCGTCGAACATCTGCGACACGGTCTTCAAGACCCGCTGGGACCTGGTGACGCCGCGCGAGCGCAAGCGCCGGTCGGAGCAGCAGCAGGAAGCGTGATTTCCCGGAATCTTCATCCCGAGGAGCCGCCGAAAGGCGGCGTCTCGAAGGATGGCGAAGCCCGTCAATTCCACACCGGCCCATGCTTCGAGACCGCGTTGCGCGCCTCCTCGGCATGAAGGTTCGGGGTTTTCCCGTCAGCCAGCCCCGAATCCTCTGAATAACTGGCCCTGCGCCATCGTGCGCCGCAGCAGAAAGCTTGCGTCGGCGCGCCGGGCTTGCAAAAGTCTGCGCCCCGCTTTGCGGGACTTGTACGCCAGTTCGCCGTTGGGATCGGAAGAATGAAAGTCACACTGGAAAGAGCGGCCCTGTTGAAGTCGCTCGGTCACGTCCACCGCGTGGTGGAGCGCCGCACGACCATTCCGATCCTGTCGAACGTGCTGCTGCAGGCCGATGGCCGCTCGCTGCTCCTGAAGGCGACCGACCTCGACCTCGAGGTGACCGAGACGGTCGCAGCTGACGTGGGCATGAAGGGCGGCACGACGCTGCCGGCCCATACCCTCTACGAGATCGTCCGCAAGCTGCCCGATGGCGCGCAGGTCTCGCTCGACGGCGCCAGCGACGGCGGCCAGCTGCTGCTGAAGTCCGGCCGCTCGCGCTTCACCCTGCAGAGCCTGCCCGAAAGCGACTTCCCGGACATTTCCGCCGGCGAGATGACGCACAAATTCACGCTCGCCGCCGGCGACCTCAAGAAGCTGATCGAGAAGACGCAGTTTGCGATCTCCAATGAGGAGACGCGCTACTACCTCAACGGCATCTTCATGCACACGACCGAGGTCGACGGCCACGCCATGCTGCGCGGCGTGGCGACCGACGGCCATCGTCTGGCGCGCGTCGAAATCCCGGCGCCTGCGGGCTCCGCCGGCATGCCCGGCGTGATCGTGCCGCGCAAGGCAGTCGGCGAAGTCATCAAGCTGATCGAGGACGCGGAAGCCGAGGTCACGATCGAACTGTCGTCAGCCAAGATCCGCTTCAACTTCGGTTCGGTCGTGCTGACTTCCAAGCTGATCGACGGCACCTTCCCCGATTATGCCCGCGTCATCCCCGCCAACAACGAGAAGCGCCTGACTGTCGAGCGCAAGGATTTCGAACGCGCGGTCGACCGTGTCTCGACCATTTCGTCCGAGCGTGGCCGTGCGGTGAAAATGTCGCTGGCGGAGGGCAAGCTGACGCTGTCCGTCACCAACCCGGACGCCGGCGCCGCGATCGAGGAGCTCGAGGTCGATTACGATGCGGGCGCGCTCGATATCGGCTTCAACGCCCGCTACCTGCTCGACATCGCCCAGCAGCTGGATTCGGATACCGCACTGTTCCGTCTGGCCGACGCCGGTTCGCCCACGATCATCCAGGACCGGGATGGGGCGGCGGCGCTGTATGTGCTGATGCCGATGCGGGTGTAAGGCGGCTAGGCGACGCCGCCGGCCCTCTCCCTTACAAACCGCCCGAAACTCGCCAGCGCCCGCCGCCCATCCGCAAGCGCCGCATTCCACATCGGAAAGGCGTGGATCATGTGCGGCCAGATCTCCAGTTCCGTGACCACGTCCGCCACGCCCAGCGCCTCGGCCATGCGCGTTGCGTCCGACAGCAGGCCTTCCGCCGATCCTACCTGGATCAGCGTGGGCGGCAGGCCCTTCAGGTTTGCGTAGAGCGGCGAGATGCGCGGGTCGCGGCGGTCGAAGCCGGGCGGCAGCAGCGCCTGCGCCAGTTCCTCGAGATAGGGCGTGTGGATCAGCGGATCGACCGCGTCTTTCGTCGCGAGCGTCGCGCCGGACATGGTGAGATCGGTCCATGGCGAGACCAGCCAGAGGCACGCAGGCTGCGCCTCGCCGAGATCGCGCAGCCGGCAGGCGAGCGCGGCCGTCAGTCCGCCGCCGGCGCTGTCGCCGCCCACGATGATCTGGTTCGCCGCATATCCTTGCGCGCGCAGGAAACGCCAGGCGGCCAGCGCATCGTCGTAGGCGGCGGGAAACTTGTGCTCCGGCGCCAGCCGGTATTGCACGGCGAGCGTCCGGACGCCCGCCGCGCGCCCGGCCTCACTCACCATGCGGCGATGGCTCTTGATCGAGCCCGAGCAATAGCCGCCGCCGTGAAAGAACATCAGGACGCGCGAGCGGTCCGCAGCTGGCGCCAGCGAGAATTCGCCCGCCACGCCATTGCCGAGATCGACCGTCTCGAAGGCGATGTCCGGGGCGGGCGGCCAATGGGCGCCGATCTCCTCGATCCGCTCCCGCCGCTCCCCCCAGCCGACCGGCCGCGCCTTGGTGACGAGCAGCGCGCGGATGGCGTCGATCTCACTCTGCGGCATTCTGGCCTCCCCAATCCGGCGGATTGTGCCGCCGGAAAGAGCGTCTCGCAAACGCGGGCGATTTCGCCGCAGGCCGCCCTGCGATAGCCTCGCTCTCGAAAGCGAATCGCATGGGCGGCCCGAGCTACTACGAATTCTTCGCCGGCGGCGGCATGGCGCGCGCGGGGCTCGGCCCCGGCTGGCGCTGCCTGTTTGCGAATGATTTCGATCCCCGCAAGGCGCGCGCCTATGCGCAGAACTGGGGCGAGGCCGATTTGCGCCTCGGCGATATCAACAAGCTGACGGCTGCAGACCTGCCCGGCTGCGCCGATCTCGCCTGGGCCTCCTTCCCCTGTCAGGACCTTTCGCTGGCGGGCAATGGCAAGGGGCTCGAGGGCGCGCGCTCCGGCGCATTCTTCGGACTTGCCGCGCTTGTCGCGCAGCTGCGCGAACAGGGTCGCGCGCCGAAAATGCTGGCGCTCGAAAATGTCGTCGGGCTTCTCACCTCCAACGGCGGCGCCGATTTCGCCGCGCTCTGCCGCGCGCTGCAAGATCTCGGCTATCGCTTCGGCGCGCTGACGATCGACGCCGTGCACTTCCTGCCGCAATCGCGCCCGCGCCTGTTCATGGTGGCGATCGACTGCGATCTTGTGATTCCCTCCGATTGCATCGCCGATGCGCCGTCGTCCGACTGGACCTCCGCCGCGCTCCTCCGGGCGCGAGACGCGCTGCCAGCAGCTATCGCGCGCGACTGGCTGTGGTGGCGGCTGCCGCCGCCGCCGCTGCGCAATCGCGCGCTGCTCGATCTGATCGAACCCAGCCCGCGCGATGTCGACTGGCTCGACACGCAAAAGACCGCGCGCCTGCTCGACCTCATGGCGCCGTTGCATCGCGCGCGCGTCGAAGCCGCGCGGGCATCGGGCGCCAAGATGGTTGGCGCGCTCTACCGACGCACCCGGCGCGACGCGACAGGCGCGCGCGTGCAGCGGGCCGAGGTGCGGTTCGATGGCATCGCCGGCTGCCTGCGCACGCCAGCCGGCGGCTCCAGCCGGCAATCGCTGCTGGTGATCGAGAACGGCCGCATCCGCGCGCGCCTCGTCTCGGGCCGCGAGGCGGCGCGTCTCATGGGCCTGCCGGACGACTACATCCTGCCCAAGGGCTATACGGACGCCTGTCATCTACTGGGCGACGGCGTCGCCGCGCCGGCCGTGCGATTTCTGGCGGCGCATCTGCTGGAGCCGCTGCTCGGCCACGCCACGGCCCCGCTGCTGGCGGCGGAATGAAACGCGCGAAACCGCCCGTTTCGCCCGACCGTTCCGCCATCATGCGCGCCGTGCCCGGCCGCGACACATCCGCCGAACTGAAAGTGCGCCGCCTGCTGCGGCCAATTGCGCCCGGCTACCGCCTGCATCGCAAGGACGTGCCCGGCAATCCCGACATTGCCTATGTCGGCGCGAAGAAGGCGATCTTCGTGCACGGCTGCTTCTGGCACGGCCATGAGTGCCGGCGCGGCGCGCGCATGCCGAAGACCAATGCCGATTATTGGCAGGCCAAGATCGGCCGCAACCGCGCGCGCGATGCGCGCCATCTGGCCACGCTGGCCGAGCGCGGCTGGCGCGCGCTCACGATCTGGGAATGCGAACTGGCGGATGAGATAGCGCTGTCGCAGCGCCTCAGCGCCTTCGTCTGCGACTGAAAAAGAAAAGGCGGCCCGCAGGCCGCCTTTGAAACACGCAGGTCAGAACCGCTCAGTAGCGCGCGAGAACCGGCACGCCGCCGTAGGAATAGAAGTGATAGTTCACGCCCACGCGGATCGTGTGGTCATGCACCCGCTGCGACGTGGTCGTGCCGGCGAGAAGGAGGGGATTGGCGAAATTGCCGCCGAGGTTCGTGAAGAGATATTCGAGCTTGGCGGACCAGTTTCCGGCGAAGGCGTATTCGAGACCGCCGCCGATCGTCCAGCCGGTTGCGACCTGGCTGGCCGTGCCGCCGGGCGGCAGCGGGAAGGGGCCGATCTGCAACTTGCCGAACGCGAAGCCGCCGGTCGCATAGACCATCAGGCTCGGGTTGAACGGCGTCACGCCAAGGCGTCCACGCAGCGTCGCGAACCACGGCGTCCGGCGGCCGATCACGCCGCCGCCTGCCGTCGAGCCCTGCCAGTCGGCTTCGACGCCGGCCACGAACATCGGCGAGATCTGATAGTTGAAGCCGACTTGCGGGCCGATCACCACGCCGCCGTGCGGATCGGCGAGCGCGATCTTGCCGCCCGGTCCGAAGCCGATCGGACCAGCGGTGTTGAACTTATCCATCCAGCCGTAGCCGACGCTCGCGCCGACATAGAAGCCGGTCCAGCTGTAGGCCGAGGCCGGGGAATAGGCGATCGGCGGCGGCGCCATCTTGCGCGAGGGCAGATCGGCCGCCTCAGCGGCAGCGAAAGACGATGCAATCACCGTAGCGGCAAGGAGAAATTTCTTCATGTGGCAACCCGTCTCGGACGCATCGCGCCCATCGAATCTAGATCTACGCAGCAACAATCGTCATGATTCGTTAACTATGTGGCAAGGCGACGGCCAGCGCTTCCATCGCGGCGGAAATTAAGCCGGATGGAGGCAATTCTCCGCGCGCCTGTGGCAAAAAGGCCGCAATCGGCAAGTTGATTTCCTAGCGGCAGCCACCAGGGCGCGGCGCGTGTCCTTCGCAACCCGCGGCGCGATGCGCTAGCGTCCCAGCGACTGATTCACCAGCCATGACGGACACCGCATGACCCGCCCCGACGTCCGCGCCGCCTTCGCCGCGCTGCAAGACCACCGCCGCGACATCGAGAAGCGGCGCACCATCGACCTGTTTGCGGCGGACAGCGACAGGTTCGCGCGCTTCAGCCTGCGGCTCGACGACTTCCTGTTCGACTTCTCCAAGCACAGGGCCGATGCCCGCACGCTCGAACTCCTGGTCGCGCTCGCCCGCGCCGCGAAGGTCGAGGAACGGCGCGCCGCGCTGTTTGCCGGCGAGAAAGTCAATCTCACCGAGCATCGCCCGGCGCTGCACATGGCGCTGCGCAATCTCGATGGCGGGCCCGTCGTGGTCGACGGCGAGGACGTCATGCCTGACGTGCGACAGGTGCGTGAAAAAGTCGGCGCCTTTGCCGAAGCCATCCGCTCCGGCGCCATTCGCGGCGCGCGCGGCGATGCGCTGACGGATATCGTCAACATCGGCATCGGCGGCTCGGACCTCGGCCCGGCCATGGCGGTTCGCGCGCTCAGCCCCTTCTGCGCGCCGCATCTGCGACTGCATTTCGTGTCGAATGTCGATGGCGCCGATCTCGGCGACACGCTGAAGGGGCTCGATCCGGCGAGGACCCTTTTCATCATCTCGTCCAAGACCTTCACCACGCAGGAGACGATGGCCAACGCGGCCTCTGCACGTAAATTCATCGCTGATGCGCTCGGCGAGGCGGCGGTGTCGGATCATTTCGCGGCGGTGTCGACGCGTCTCGACAAGGTTGCCGAATTCGGCATCCGGCCCGACCGTGTCTTCGGCTTCTGGGATTGGGTCGGCGGGCGCTATTCCATGTGGTCGGCCATCGGCCTCTCGCTGGTGATCGCCATCGGCGCCAAAGGCTTCAAGGACTTCTTGCGCGGCGGTCAGGACATCGACCAGCACTTTGTCTCCGCGCCGCTCGAGAAGAACATTCCTGTCATGATGGCGCTGCTCGGCGTCTGGCGCCGCAACGTCTGGAACGAACCGGCCCAACTCGTCATTCCCTACGACCAGCGTCTGGCGCGCTTCCCCGCCTATCTGCAGCAACTCGACATGGAATCGAACGGCAAGTCGGTCACGCGTGGCGGGGCGCCCGTCGGCATGGCGACCGGCCCCTTCCTGTTCGGCGAACCCGGCACCAACGGCCAGCACGCCTTCTTCCAGCTGCTGCATCAGGGAACCGACATCGCCCCGATCGACTTCCTCGTCGCCGCAGAACCGACCGACGCCGATCCCGGCCACCATGCGCTGCTCGTGGCCAATTGCCTCGCGCAGAGCGAAGCCATGATGCGCGGGCGTTCGCGCGCCGAGGTGGAGGAAATTCTGGCGGGCCAGGGCCTGTCCAAAGACGAGATCGCGGCGCTCGCCCCGCACAAGGTCTTCGCCGGCGAACGGCCGACCTCCACCTTCATGTATCGCCGGCTTGATCCGCGCACGCTCGGCCGGCTCGTCGCCTGCTACGAGCACAAGGTTTTCGTGCAATCGGTCATCTGGGACATCAACCCCTTCGACCAGTGGGGCGTCGAACTCGGGAAGGAATTGTGCAACCGGCTCGCGCCGATCGTGCAGGACGCAGCCCGCAACACGAGCGCACTCGATGGATCCACGGCCGGCCTCATCGGCTGGCGGCGCACACTCGCCGGTTGACGCAACGTGAGTCTAAAGCACGGAAAATAATACATAATTGCCGAAACGTTAGCGCATCTGCGGAAACACATTTGCAACTGTTAAGCCGCATCCTCGTCGGGAACCAAGTCTCCCCCGAGGAAGCGGCTTTTGCTGGGATCGAGTTTCAGACGCATCGTGATGGTCGTGGCGGCCGCCGCTCTCGCGGTCGCCTGCGTCAGCGCCGCTGCGCTGCTGAAGTTGCGGCAGAATGCGCTCGGCGACGCCAGCAGCGACGTGGCCGGCCTCGCCGCCATGCTCGGCGAGCAGATCCAGCAATCCACCCGCGCGATCGAATTCGCGATCAACGAGACGGAAGCCGCATTGTCGGCCGACACGCCGCAGCGGCTTGCCGGCGCCGCCACAGCGCCCGAGACGCAGCGCGCGATCCAGGCGGCCGCCGAAAAACGCCCGGCCATCGATCTCATCGAAATTTTCGACGCCGGGGGTCGCAGGCTCTCGACCTCGCGTGGCGATACAGCCTCGTCCGGCGGACCTGATGCGGACGCCGCCGCCGTGGCGCTGGCGCGCGACGCGCATGCCCGTGTCGGCGTGCTACGGGTAAGCGAGGCCACGGGCGAGCTCGTCTTCGACATATCGAAGACGCTGGTCGCGCCCGGCGGCGGCGCTATCGGCGTCGTGCGGGTTCTGGTGAAGCCAGCCGCGCTGGTGAGCACCTATTCGCCGATTTCCGCCATGCCCGGCCGCAGCTATGCGCTCTTCACCCGCGATGGCCGCGTGCTCGCTCGCTTTCCCAATGGCGTTTCGCTCGGCGCCGGCCAGGCGCTGCCGCCGACCTCGCCCTTCTACGCGACGGCCGCAAGCGGCGGCGGCGTCTACGAGACACAGAGCGCCTTCGATGGTCAGGCGCGGCTGATCGCGCTCACTGCCGTGCCGTTCAGCGACTTCATCGTCACCGTGTCGATCCGCAAGGCGACCGCGCTGGCCAATTGGCGCGAGCAGGCCGGCGCGATCGTCATCGCCACGCTGCTCGCCTTCGTGATCGCCGCCTTCCTGATGCGCGCGCTGCGCGACCAGTTTCGCAAGCTTGCCGACAAGGAAGCCGCGCTGCGGGCGCAGTCGCGCGCGCTCGAATTGTCGAACCAGCGCTTCGCCGTCGCGCTCGAAAGTATGTCGCAGGGCCTCGTCGTCTTCGACAGGGATGGCCACGTCGTCATCTCGAACGAACGCTACGCGACGCTCTACCGCCTGCCGCCCGGTGCGATCCAGCCCGGTATGGCGGCGCGCGACGTCCTGGAATTGCGCGCGGCCAGCGGCGTCTTCCCCGGCGCCTCGCCGGAAGCCTACAAGCGCGATGCGCTCTCCCGCCGCTTCACGGACCGCCGCGTCGATCTGCTCAACGATGGCCGCTCCATCCTGGTCAATCACGCGATCTGTGCGGACGGCGGCATCGTTGTGACGCACGAGGATATCACCGAGCGCGAACAGGCGAGCGAGCGCATCGCGCATATGGCGATGCACGACGAGCTGACGCAGCTCGCCAATCGCGCGCTGTTCCTGCATACGCTCGCCAGATTGCGCGGGCAGATCGGCCGCGACTACGAGGCGATGGTCGTCATCCTGCTCGACCTCGACGATTTCAAGCCGGTCAACGACAGCCAGGGCCACGCGGCCGGCGACAGCATCCTGCGCGATTGCGCGGCGCGTCTGCTGGCCGTCGCGCCCCACGCCCATGTCGTCGCGCGGCTCGGCGGCGACGAATTCGCTCTCGCGATCGGCCTGAAGTCGCGCTTCGACCTCGATGCCGAGGCGCTCGCCGAACAGGCCATTGCGCGTATTCGTGAGCCTTACGCCTGGCAGGGCCATGTTCTGGAAATCAACGCCTGCGCCGGCGTCGCGCTGATCGACGATGCCGAGCTTTCCGCTGACGACATGATGCGGCGCGCCGACCTCGCGCTCTATGCGGCCAAGGCCGAAGGCGCCGGCGTCTGCCGCGTGTTCGAGCCGCACATGGAGCTGGAGGCGATCACGCAGCGCGCGCTCGCCGCCGACCTCGCCAAGGCGATTGCCGAAGGTGGTCTCGACCTCGCCTATCAGCCGGTTGTCGACGCCGACACTCTGGACATCCGCTACATGGAAGCGCTGCTGCGCTGGCGCCATCCCCAGCTTGGCCCGATCCCGCCGATCCGTTTCGTGCGGCTTGCCGAAGAGACGCGCCAGATCGGCGATCTCGGCCGGTGGGTGCTGCGCCGCGCCTGCGCCGATGCGGCGGGCTGGCCCGCGCATGTCGGCGTTGCGGTCAACGTCTCAGCGCTGCAGCTCGCTGGCGGCGAATTCGACCGCGTCGTGCTCGACGCACTCGCTGAATCCGGCCTCCCGGCAGAGAGGCTCGAACTGGAAATCACCGAATCCGCTTTGCTGCAGGACAGGGGCGACGATCTCGCGGGATTGCGCACGCTGGCGGGGCACGGCGTCTCCATCGCGCTCGACGATTTCGGCACCGGCTTCGCCTCGATGAGTTATCTGAAGCGCTTCCCGTTCGACCGGCTGAAGATCGACCGTTCCTTCGTGTCGGATGCAGCGCGCGACGCGGGATCGGCGGCCATCGTCGCGGCAACCATCCAGCTCGCCTGCGCTTACAATATCGAGGTGACCGCCGAGGGCGTCGAGACCTACGAGCAATATCAGGCGTTGCGCGCGGCCGGCGTGAAGCTGATGCAGGGCTATCTGTTTGGAAGGCCACAGACCTTGTCAGGCGAATTGCCGACGATCGATGTCGCGGTGTCCATCTCGGCCGGCCATCGCGTGGCGTAAGCATCTGGACCGCGAGCCTTCGGGCTCACTCGGCGCCTCGAAGCGAGCCCGAAGGCTCGCGATCCGGCTATTACTCGTCCTCGCCGAAGCGGTTGGCGACCAGCGTGGTGATCGCCTCGATCGCCTGCTCCGCCTGAGCGCCGGTGGCGGCGACGGTGATTTTGGTGCCGATGCCCGCGCCAAGCGTCAGAATGCCCATGATCGAGGTGCCGCCGACCGTCTCGCCGCAGCGGGACACGTAGACGTCACAGTCGAAATTTTCCACGCACTGCACGAATTTCGCGGTGGCGCGCGCATGCAGCCCCTTCTTGTTGATGATCGGCATCTCGCGCACGATCGCGCCTTCGGGGAAGCTGGCGGCGCCTGAACAATCTTCCTGGTCGGATGCGTCCATCGTTACTTTCCGCTCAGAACACGGCTGGCGATTTGAATATATTTGCGGCCGGCGTCCTGCGCCTGCGCGGCTGCGGTCTCGAGATTGGAATGGTCGCGCACCGAGGCGAGCTTGATCAGCATTGGCAGGTTGATGCCCGCCACCACTTCCACCTTGGCGCCGTTCATCACGGAGATCGCCAGATTGGAGGGCGTGCCGCCGAACATGTCGGTCAGCAGGATCACGCCCTGGCCGGACTCGACGGCGTTCACCGCGGCCATGATGTCGCCGCGCCGCTTCTCCATATCGTCTTCCGGGCCGATGGTGATTGTAGCCACCTGTTTCTGCGGCCCCACGACATGCTCGAGGGCGGCGCGAAACTCCGTAGCCAGGCAACCATGGGTCACGAGGACCATGCCGATCATCAGATGCAACCGTTCATTCGCCGACGTCGCTTGCGCGACGCACAGGGTCCGCAGGCTGGCCGGAATTGGTTAAATATCCCACTTGCGGGCATTCCAGGCGCGTCGCGCAAATGTGCAGCCGGGGACGTTCGCATGAAGCGCGCTCAGAAGCTCTCGAAGCGATCGCGGCCTGCATAGGGCCGCAAGGCCCTGCGCCGCGCGATCGCGTCGTGCAGCGGGCGGTCATTTTGTGCGTTGCGGCGCGCTTGGCAAGCAAAATGCGCGCGAAAGCCGGGAATTTAGGCGCCTATTTCGTCGATATGCTCCAGAATCGCCTGTGAGGCGCCCGCCTCGCCGATGGCCAGCGTCAGCCGGGGGATGGCGATTCCGGCGATCTGGGCCATACGCGCGGCGGCGTCGGGCATGCGGGGCGGATGGTCGGCCGCCCGGTCCCGATCGACCAGGTCGACCACCAGCCGCAGCACCACGGCCGCCTCGTGGTCGACGGCGAAAATGCCCTGTCCGCGCCGCTCCACCTGCCCGGCGATGGCCTTGTGCGGCGACATCACGATCCGCCCGCCGCGCACCGCCGCCATTACCCGGTCGTCGGCCACAAGCCGGCCGAACCAGCCGCGCCGGCGGGCGGCGTCGGCCAGTTCCTCGGCCAGCCGGCTCTTGCCTGCGGCCGAGCGGCCCCGCAGCAGCACGCCCGCGCCGCCGATCGCCACCGCCACGCCGTGGATCGAGGCCGCATTGTCGTCCTGGCGCGACAGATCAATCATGGCGCGACAGATCGTTCATGGCGCAGCCGGCAGCCAGACGACGAAGCGCGCGCCCAGCGGCTTTTCGGGGTCGTTCGGATCGGGCCGGTTCATCGCGCGGATGCGGCCGTTATGGGCTTCGACGATCTGGCGCGAGATCGACAGGCCGAGACCGGAGTTCTGGCCAAACCCCTGGTTCGGACGGTCGGTGTAGAAGCGCTCGAAAATGCGCTCGAAGGCGTGCGCGGGAATGCCGGGGCCGTCGTCGTCCACAATGGCTTCGTAGCCGTCCCGCCCGCCATTGGCGCCGGGCCCGCGCGCGGGCTTCAGGCTCACGCGCACGACGCCGCCGGGCTCGGAGAAGGATCGCGCATTGTCGACGAGGTTGTTGAAGACCTGGCCAAGGCGCGAATCGTGGCCCATCACGCGCCACGGCTTGCGGCCGCTCTCGAGCGCGGGCGGGTTGGCGAGATTGAATTCCACCGTGACGCCATCGCCCCGGTCCACGCTCTGCGCGACGCCGACGACGGCGCGGATGGCCGCCGAGAGATCGACTTCCGCCATGTCGAAACGCGCAAGCTCAGCGTCGAGCCGCGAGGCGTCGGAAATATCCGAGATCAGCCGGTCGAGCCTGCGCACGTCGTGCTCGATCACCTCCAGCAGGCGGCGGCGGCTGTCGTCCGTCTTGGCGATCGGGAGCGTCTCGACCGCGCTGCGCAGCGAGGTCAGCGGGTTCTTGAGTTCATGCGCGACATCGGCGGCGAAACTCTCGATCGCCTCGATGCGCAGATAGAGCGAACCGGTCATGTCGCGCAGCGCGACGGAGAGATGGCCGATCTCGTCCGAGCGGTCGGAGAAATCGGGAATTTCGTGCCGCGCCTTGCCGCCGCGCCGCACGCGCTCGGCCGCCTCGGCGAGCCGGCGGATAGGCTCGGCGATCGTGCCGGCGAAGAACAGCGACAGCAGCAGCATCACGCCGGCCGAGACAAGGAAGATGCGCAGGATCGCCCAGCGTTCGCTGGCGATGATCTTGTCGATGTCGCCGCCCTGCGTGGACAGGAGCAGCGCGCCGCGCACCGCGCGAAACCGCTGGATCGGCACGGCGACCGAGACGACCGTCTCGCCGCGTTCGTTCAGCCGCACGACCGAGCCCGCCGAGCCCGACAGCGCGCGCGCGACCTCGGGCAGGGCGCGCCCGTCGGCGCTCGCCTTGTCGGCCTCCGGCGCCTGGCCGCCGGGGCCGTAGAGCCGCTTGATCTGCGCCCAGACGCTTTCGAGAAAGCTCGGCGGACCGACCGGCGGCAGGTCCGACGGCACGATCAGCGAGCGGCTGGTCAGCGAGCGCGAGTCGAGCAACATGTAGCCGTCGCGGTCGTAGACCCGCGCGCGCGTCCGCGTCGGCGACACCAGCCGATGCAGCAGCGGCCCGATCCGGTCGGGATTGATCGAGAATTCGAGGCTGGGCGAGGTCTCGTCCGAGGGGCCATAGCTCTGGCCGGGCGCGAGCTGCAGCAGCTTTTCCGGGTCGATCGCGATCGAATCCGTTTCCACCGTCGCAGAAGACGCAATGGCCGAGGCAATGATCTCGCCCTGGCTCTGCAGGCTCTGCAGCCGCGCGTCGATCAGGCCGGCGCGGAACTGGTTGAGATAGAGAAAGCCCAGCAGCAGCGCGAACAGGCCGCCGAGATTGAGAACGATGATGCGGCGCGTGAGCGACGATGAAAAGCGCGCAAGCGTTCCGCGCCACAGCTGGCGCACGCGCACGAGCCGCTTCAGCCGTCGGATCGGCCGTACGACTGGTTCGCTATGCGCGTCGACGCTCATGCGCGTCCATCATTCTCGGCCGATTCCAGCTTTTTCGCGGCGCTCACGCTTCCTTGAAACGATATCCGACGCCGTACAAGGTTTCGATCATCTCGAAGTCGTCGTCGACCACCTTGAACTTCTTGCGCAGCCGCTTGATGTGGCTGTCGATCGTGCGGTCGTCGACATAGACCTGATCGTCATAGGCCGCATCCATCAGCGCGTTGCGGCTCTTCACGACGCCCGGACGCGTAGCCAGCGCCTGCAGGATCAGGAACTCGGTCACGGTCAGCGTCACCGGCTGGCCGTTCCAGGTGCAGGTATGGCGCTCCGGGTCCATGCGCAGCGCGCCGCGCTCGAGCAGCTTGATCTCCTGCTCCTTGGTCGTCGTCGCCTCCTTCGGCGCGGAGCGGCGCAGGATCGCCTTCACGCGCTCCACCAGCAGGCGCTGCGAGAAGGGTTTGCGGATGAAATCGTCGGCGCCCATCTTCAGGCCGAACAATTCGTCGATCTCCTCGTCCTTGGAGGTCAGGAAGATCACCGGCAGGTCCGACTTCTGGCGCAGGCGGCGCAGCAGCTCCATGCCGTCCATGCGCGGCATCTTGATATCGAAGATCGCGAGATCGGGCGGGTTGGTCCGCAGGCCGTCCAGCGCGGCGGCGCCGTCGGTATAGGTCTGGACGCGATAGCCTTCTCCCTCCAGCGCAATGGAAACGGAGGTCAGGATGTTTCTATCGTCGTCGACGAGGGCGATGGTCGGCATGAAGTTTGAAGTCCTCGGTCCTTGGGGCGGCGCGGCGGGGCTGCGTACAGCCCGCAGCGTTGCGCCCTGGAAATCTATGCCGCGACAAACTCCGCTACCGGGAGTGAATGCGGCCTGAATGCGCCAGCCTGCGGCGCGCGGGCGGAATGTCTTGGTCCATTTCGGCCAAAATGCGACACTGCGTGAATATAAGTTGTTGGAAAGCGGAAATCGAGACTTGGCCACGAAATTGCCCGAAAAGCCGGAGCCGCCCGCGCCGGTCCAGCCAGAGTACGATGCGATCGGCGAGGCCAGGCGTCTGCTGCGCACAATCCGCGCCGGCGCGCTTGCGACGCTGGATTCAAACGGTTTTCCCTTCGCCACGCTGGTCAATGTCGCAACCGCGCACGACGGCGCGCCGATCCTGCTGATGTCGACCCTGGCCACGCACACGCGCAACCTGGAAGCGCGCGGCCAAGCCTCGATCCTGCTCGCCCAGACCGGCAAGGGCGATCCGCTCGCCCATCCGCGTCTGACAATTTCCGGCGTTCTGGCGCGCGACGCCAACCCGGCGCTGCGCGCGCGCTTTCTGGCGCGCCATCCCAAATCCGCGCTCTATGCAGGCTTTGCGGACTTCTCCTTCTGGCGGATGACGCCGAGCTCCTTCCACCTCAACGGCGGCTTTGCCCGCGCAGCGGATTTCGAGCCCGCCGCAATTCTCACCGACCTCGTCGGCGCCGACGATCTGGTCGCGGCCGAGGCGAGCGCGATCGAGCATCTCAACGAAGACCACGCCGATGCGCTGCGGCTTTATGCCGCGAAGCTCGACGGCCAGCCGGACGCACGCTGGCGCGCCACCGGGGTCGATCCGGAAGGCCTCGATCTGGCGGCAGGCGAGCGGACCTCAAGAATTCGCTTTCCATCTCGCATTGCAACATCGGCGGCGCTTCGTGAAATGCTAGTCGCCCTAGCAAAGCGGGCGCGAGCGGCCGATGCGAATTCTTCGTCGGAATCGTAACGCCCTGTTGAGATTGTCCCCGTAATTGGCCCCCGGGCGTCTTGCCCTCAGGCCGCGCGCGCACTAAACGTCGCGCCACTTTCACGAATGTGACACGATGCGTCCGGACCACGATTCTCATAACGTGGCCCCGACCGATCGGGAGAAACGCATGAAACAGCTGGGCGATTTCAATCCCGCTTATGGCGCGGAAAAATTCGGCTTCAAGGACCTCAAGCAGGTCGCCTACAATTTCGAGGCGCCGTTCCTCTACGAAGAGTCGATGCAGCGCCGCGAGGCGATCATCGCCAAGGGCGGCGCCATCGTCGCCGAGACCGGCCAGCACACCGGCCGCTCGCCCAAGGACAAGTTCGTCGTCGACGACGCGCTCACCGCCGACACCGTGTGGTGGGACAACAACGGCAAGATGTCGAAGGCCAATTTCGACACGCTGCTCGCCGACTTCATCGAGCACGCCAAGGGCAAGGAGCTTTTCGCGCAAGACCTTTATGGCGGCGCCGACCAGACCTTCCGCGTGAAGACGCGCGTGTTCACCGAATACGCCTGGCACTCGCTGTTCATCCGCACCATGCTGATCCGTCCGGACCGCGGCGAACTGGCCTCGTTCACGCCGGACATGACGATTGTCGACCTGCCCTCGTTCCGCGCCGATCCCAAGCGCCATGGCTGCCGCACCGAGACGGTGATTGCGGTCGACTTCACGCGCAAGATCGTGCTCATCGGCGGCACCAGCTACGCCGGCGAAATGAAGAAGTCGGTCTTCACCTATCTCAACTTCGTCCTGCCCGCGCAGAACGTCATGCCGATGCATTGCTCGGCCAATGTCGGCGACAAGAACGACTCGGCCGTCTTCTTCGGCCTGTCGGGCACCGGCAAGACGACGCTGTCGGCCGATCCCGAGCGCACGCTGCTCGGCGACGACGAGCACGGCTGGTCGAAGGACGGCATCTTCAACTTCGAAGGCGGTTGCTACGCCAAGGCGATCAAGCTGTCGGAAGAAGCCGAGCCGGAAATCTTCGCCACCACCAAGATGTTCGGCACGGTGATGGAGAACGTCGTTCTCGACGCCAACCGCGTGCCGGACTTCGACGACGCCTCGAAGACCGAGAACACCCGCATCGCCTATCCGCTCGACTTCATCCCGAACGCGTCTGCGACCGGCCGCGCGCCGCACCCGAAGAACATCGTGATGCTGACCTGCGACGCCTTCGGCGTTCTGCCGCCCATCGCCAAGCTCGACCCGAGCCAGGCCATGTACCACTTCCTGTCGGGTTACACCGCCAAGGTCGCCGGTACGGAAAAGGGCGTCACCGAGCCGCAGGCGACCTTCTCGACCTGCTTCGGCGCGCCCTTCATGCCGCGTCATCCCTCGGTCTACGGCAACCTGCTGCGCGATCTGATCGCGCGCCATCATGTCGACTGCTGGCTGGTGAACACCGGCTGGACCGGCGGCAAGTACGGCGTAGGCCGCCGCATGCCGATCCGCGTCACCCGCCGCCTGCTGCGCGCCGCCCTCGACGGTTCGCTGTCGAAGGAGCATTTCCGCACCGATCCCTATTTCGGTCTGGCCGTGCCGACCTCGGTGCCGGGCGTCGAGCCGCACATCCTCGATCCCGTGAAGACGTGGCAGTCGAAGGGCGATTTCGTCGAGACCGCCAAGAAGCTGGTCGCCATGTTCCGCGAGAACTTTGTGAAGTTCGAGCCGCATGTCGACGAGAAGGTCAAGGACGCCGCCCCGATCCTGCGCATCGCCGCCGAATAGGCGAAAGCCGGGTTCAAGAACGCCGAAAGCCGCCGTGCGCCTTGCACGGCGGCTTTTTCTTTTCCCCGCATTCCCCAGCGCAAATATTTTCGGCGCGCGGCGAAATGCGGACGGGAGCTGTGCTATTGAAGTTTCATTCGCTTATTCGATTTGATTGACGGACTCCCCACCGTGCGTCTCGACCACGCCAAGCTCGCCGCAGATATTCTCCTTTGGGCTGAACCGCTTGCACGCGATCGGCTGACGGCTTTCTGGAGCGCCGCCGCGCGCGAATCGGGCGCCGGAAAGACGCTCGCGGACCTGCATTGGCGCGTCTGGCGCTGCGCTCTCTCGAACCTGCAACATGGCGCTTCCGCCAGCCGCCGTGACCTCGGCGTCCTCGTGCGCGGCGCGGGACTCCAGGCCGAGCTTATCGGCGACGGCGACGAAGTCGTGATCGACGAAATCGCGGAAGTCATCATCGCGCGCTTCCGCCGCTCGCCGATCCTGGCGAAGGATTATACGAAGGCGCTCGTTCTGACCGCCGCGGGCCTGCTCGCGCCGGCGACGGCCGCGCCGGCAAGAACCACCGCCGCCACCAAGGCCGCCTGAAGCAGCCATAAAAAATCCGGCGGCCGAAGCCGCCGGATAAATATCAAACCATCGCCGCGATCAGCGGTGCGAAAGCTCTTCCGCCGTCGGCAGGCGCCCACGCGGCGTCAGCTTGTCGATCACGCCGGGCAGCGCCTGCGCGAGGCCATTGAGCAGATCCTGCTCGCTGACGCCGGCCTGACGGGCGAGATCGCTGATCGTCGTCTGGCCGATCGTCTGGCCGAGCTGGCCGGGCTGGATCGGCTGGTTCTGGCCCGTGCCGATCCATGAATCGACCGTGCTGCCGTGCCCGGCCTTCTGGAATTTCGAGACGAGATCGCCGAGGCCGCCGATCAGGCCGCCATCGCCAAGCGGCGGAAGCGACTGCGTCGGCGCAGGCGCAGGCGCGGGTTCTGCCTTCTTGCTCAGCATGTTCTTCAGAAGAAGCGCGCCGATGGCGATGGCGATCGGCTTGGCGAGGCTGCCGCCTGGCACTGCGTCCTGAACGGCGTCGTCGAAGAAACCCATGTCATTCTCCCTGGTTCGTCGACGCCGCAACGCCCCCTCGGCTTTGCGACGCGAGAAATAATCGAGACAAGATCGTCCCTGCGGCCCGGCCGCGGCCACGCCGACAATGTCGTGCCGGATCATGGCGAAGACAAGACTCTGTCCGATAGCGCGCGCGCAGACATGGGGCGTGGGTCACTTGCGTTTTGCCGAAACTGTCACGACATTCGCTTCCGTTGGCGGAGCGCGCGGGCGCTGGCCGGGTTTGGAGAAACCGCATGTCTGTCATTGCCTGGATCATCCTCGGCCTGATCGCCGGCTTCATCGGCTCGAAGATCGTCAACAAGAGCGGGCAGGGCTTTCTGCTCGATGTCGCGCTCGGCGTGATCGGCGCGGTCGTCGGCGGCGTCATCTTCAGCTTCTTCGGCGCCGGCGGCGTCTCCGGACTCAATCTCTACAGCCTCATCGTCGCCATCGTCGGCTCGGTCGTCGTGCTGTGGATCTATCACCAGGTGGCCGGGCGCTAAGCGCGCAAGGGTCTGGCGAACAACTCAGTCGCGCGCCCGCGTCGAGATGATGAAGAGCGCGGCAAAGCCGATCAGGTTGCAGGCCACCATCGCAAAAAGGCCGGTCGTGGCGGAGGCGTCGAACAGCATGCCGACCGCGACCGGCGCCAGCGCGGACGCCATGCGCGACGGCGCCGCCAATATGCCGACCCGCTGTCCGTAACCAGCTGGTCCGAAGATCGCGAGCGGCAACGAACCGCGCGCGATGGTGAGAATGCCGTTGCCGAGCCCGTAGAGCATCGTGAACGGAATGGCGAAGGCAGCCCCGCCGAGCGCGAAGGCCGCCGTGCCGATGGGCAGGAATAGGGTGGCGAGCCGCGCCGCCACCAGCGGATGGTAGCGCGTCAGCCAGCCCATTTCCGCGAGACGCCCCACGACCTGTGCCGGGCCGATCAGCGCCGACGCCAGGATCGCATTCGTCTGCGACACGCCGAAATGCGCGAGCAGGTTCGGCATGATCGCCGACAGTCCGGAACTGACGACTGCGGTCGCCGTGAACATCAGCGCGATCGCGGTCATCGCCCGCTTTTCGGCGACGGGATCGAGCGCCATCGGCGCGTCGCTCACCTCGCCCACCCCTTTTTCACGCGCGAGTTCCGGAGCGGGCGTCGGCAGCATGAGATTGAGCGGCAGCGCGATCAGAAGGTTTGCCGCCACCCAGAAAAAGCATGTCGCGCGCCAGCCGTAATGCGACTCGAGCCAGGCCATCAGCGGCCATGAGACCGTGGAGGTGAAACCCGCGATCAGCGTGACGCCGGAGATCAGCCGGCGCGCGGACACGCCATAGAGGCGCGTCAGCGCGGCGAAGGCGGTTTCGTAATAGCCGAGGCCGCAGCCGAGCCCCATCAGCAGCCAGCCTGAGATCATCAGGGGGAGGCCGTTGGCGAGACCGAGCAGGGCGAGGCCGAGCGCGAAGGCAAAGTTGGAAGCAACCAGCGCCCGCCGCCCGCCGCCCTGGTCTACATAACGACCCACCGCCGGCCCGATGAACCCCGACACGATCAGCGCGATCGACAGGCCTGCGAATGTCCAGTTGGGGGACAAGCCCAGATCGCGCCCGATCGGCGCGGCGAGGATCGCCGGCAGATAATAGGTGCCGCCATAGCCGATCAGCTGCGCGACGCCGATGCGCGCGACGATTTTCACGCGCGAGGAATCGGGTGGGTTCACGCCGGGCGCCAGTCCGAAAGGGCGACGACGAAGGCCGCATACGGCGTGCCCGCCACGCGGCGGAGAAAGCGCTTGTCGGCGGTAACGACCTGCCCGCCGCTCTCGCGCGCAAGCGCAAGGTAGATCATGTCGTAGATCGGATGATCGAGCTCGATCGCGATCTCAAGGGCGTCGGCGAGATAGCGCTCCGTGAGCCGCCAGACATTGATCGATTGCGGCAGCACCGACAGCGCCCGCTGCGCTTGCTCGGTGTCGATCAGGTTGCGCTTCTGGTTCTTCCAGAGCCCGTTGGTGATTTCCGCGAGCAAAAGGGTCGGCGCGTGCAACGGCGCGGCGCTTTCGAGCAGGCGCTCGGCTACGTCGCTGTCGTCTTCCAGAACGAACCACTTGAGCGCGACACTGGCGTCGACAACCAGCGTCATCTCATTTCAGTCCTTCGCGGATCTCATCAAGCGACAGGGACGGCGCCACGCCCTTGGTCATGTCCCGGATGGATCGCGCGACGGCGACGCGCTCGTGTGGGGTGAGAGGCTTGTTGGCCTCCAGCAGGTTTCGAAGCTCCTGCTCGAGCGACACGCCCTTGATCCTGGCCTTCTGCCGGTAGGCTTCCAGCGTCTCGTCGTCGATATTGCGAATGAGCACCTGCGCCATGCGGGCCTCCGAATGCTATCAGATATGATAGCATTCGGACCCGGCAAGCGCCAGATGATCAGTTCATCGTCGGAATGACGAAGCTCGCGCCGTCCTTGACGCCCGAGGGCCAGCGGGACGTGACGGTCTTGGTCTTGGTGTAGAAGCGGATCGAATCCGGGCCGTGCTGGTTGAGATCGCCGAAGCCCGAGCGCTTCCAGCCGCCGAACGTGTAGTACGCGATCGGAACCGGGATCGGCACGTTCACGCCCACCATGCCGATCTGGCAGCGCGAGGCGAAATCGCGGGCGGCGTCGCCGTCGCGGGTGAAGATCGCGACGCCATTGCCGTATTCGTGATCGTTGACGAGCTGCAGCGCCTCCTCGTAGCCCTGCGCGCGCACCACCGAGAGCACGGGCCCGAAGATCTCTTCCTTGTAGATGCGCATGTCCTTGGTGACGTTGTCGAACAGGCAGCCGCCCATGTACCAGCCGTTCTCGTAGCCCTGCATCTTGAAGCCACGGCCGTCGACCGCGAGCTTGGCGCCTTCCTTGATGCCGATCTCGACATAGTCCTTGATGCGCGCGAGCGCCTCGGCGGTCACGACCGGGCCGTAGTCCGCGGTCAGATCCGTGGACGGGCCGATCTTCAGCGCTTCAACGCGAGGGATCAGCCGTTCCATCAGCGCGTCGGCCGTGCCCTTGCCGACCGGCACGGCGGCCGAAATCGCCATGCAGCGCTCGCCGGCGGAACCGTAGCCCGCGCCGATCAGCGCATCGACAGCCTGGTCGAGATCGGCGTCGGGCATGATGACCATGTGATTCTTCGCGCCGCCGAAACACTGGACGCGTTTTCCAGCCGCACACCCTCGCGTGTAAACGTATTCGGCGATGGCCGTGGAGCCGACGAAGCCGACGGCCTTCACGTCGCGATCGTCGAGAATGGCGTCGACGGCTTCCTTGTCGCCGTTGACGACGTTGAGAATGCCGGCCGGCAGGCCCGCCTCGATCATCAGTTCGGCAAGCCGCATCGGCACGCCGACGTCGCGCTCGCTGGGCTTGAGGATGAAGGCGTTGCCGCAGGCAATCGCCGGGCCGAACTTCCACATCGGGATCATGGCGGGGAAGTTGAACGGCGTGATGCCGGCGACGACGCCGAGCGGCTGGCGCATCGAATAGATGTCGATGCCCGGGCCCGCGCCGTCGGTATACTCGCCCTTCATCAGATGTGGCACGCCGCAGGCGAACTCGATCACTTCCACGCCGCGCTGGATGTCGCCCTTGGCGTCGGGAATGGTCTTGCCGTGCTCCCGCGCCAGCAGTTCGGCGAGCGGCTCCATGTCGCGGGCGACGAGTTCGAGGAACTTCATCAGCACGCGGGCGCGGCGCTGCGGGTTGGTGGCGGCCCAGGCCGGCTGCGCGGCCAGCGAATTCTCGATGGCCGCGCGAACCTCCGCCTTGGAGGCGAGCGGCACTTTCGAAATCACGTCGCCGGTCATCGGCTGGTACGCGTCGGTAAAGCGGCCCGACGTGCCCTTGACGTGCTTGCCACCGATGAAATGGGTCAATTCCTTGGCCATGGTTTTCTCCCTGTATCCGCTGCAATTCCACCCCTTCATGCTGAGGAGCGAGCGAAGCTCGCGTCTCGAAGCATGGGGCTCCAGCCATCCTTCGAGACGCGGCGCCCGCAAGTCGGGCTTGCCCGACTTGCGCATCAATGCCGATCTCGGGCAGGCCCGAGATCGGAGCACCGCTCCTCAGGATGAGGATTCCTGTTCCTGCGCCCCTTTATCGTTCACGCATTTTCGCATATCAATTGGCGATATCGCGCAACCGCTGTGCATGTCTTCGCAATGCTCGACTGGGACAACGCCCGCATCTTTCTCGCCGTCGCCCGCACCGGACAGATGCTGGGCGCCGCGAAAAAGCTCGGCCTCGATCATGCGACCGTCAGCCGCCGGATCGCAACACTGGAGAGCGCGCTCGGCGTCAAACTGATCGAGCGGCGCACCAACGGCTGCGCCCTGACGGCGACCGGCGAGACGTTTCTCTCCAGCGCCGAGAAAATCGAAACCGAAATGCTGCGCGCGCAGGCGGCGCTGTCGGGCGCTGATGTCGCCGTATCCGGCAATGTCCGCGTCGGCGCGCCCGACGGGTTCGGCACCTTCGTGCTCGCGCGGCATCTGAGCGCGCTGATGGACGAGCACCCCGGCCTCAACGTCCAGCTCGTGCCGCTGCCGCGCGCCTTTTCGCTCGCCAAACGCGAGGCCGACATTGCCGTCACCATCGATCGTCCGGTGGAAGGCCGGCTGACGGTCAAGAAACTGACCGACTATTCGCTGAGCCTCTACGCCTCCCGCGAATTCCTGAAAGATCGCCCGGCGCTGGCAAAAGGCGACCTCGCAGGCGTCCGCGTCGTCGCCTACGTGCCCGACCTCATCTTCTCGCCCGCGCTCGACTATCTCGGCGAGTTTGGTCTCGCCGAACATCCGAAATTCGAATGCGCGGGGATGCTCGGCCAGATCGAGGCCGTGCGCGCGGGCTCAGGGATTGGCGTGCTGCACGATTATGCGGTGCGCCACCTGCCGGACCTCGTGCGGATAGCGCCCGACAAGCGCGTGACCCGCACCTACTGGATCGTTACGCACGACGACGTCCGTGATCTCGCGCGCGTGCGGCTGGTGCATGACCACATCGTCGCAACCGCCGCCAGTCGCGCGAAAGATTTCGTGCGCAAATGAGCGGGACCGAGATCGTCGACCTCGCCGAGGCGCCGGCATTCTTCGAAACCGTCGCCGACCGCATCTGGCGCAAATGGCACGCGCCCTGTGGCGTGACGCTCGACGAATTGCGGGCGCGGCTCCGCGAGAACATGACCGAACAGCCGTTACCCAAGGCCTTCGTCGCGCATGACGGCGCGAGCTTTCTCGGCACGATCTCGCTCATCGCCAGCGACATGGACGAAAAGCCCGCGCTCACGCCCTGGGCCGCCGCGCTCTGGGTCGAGCCGCAGGCGCGCGGGCAGGGCGTCGCCGCCGCGCTTCTGGCGCGCGCCCTCGCCGAAGGCCTCGCAATCGGCGCGCCAGACGTCTACCTTTGCGCGCAGGCGCGCCTCGCCCCGTTCTATCTTGATCGCGGCTGGCGCCTGATCGAAACCGACGTGGGGCCGCGCGCATTGTCCGTGTTCCGCAAAGCCTGCGCGCAGGAGTAGGAAATGTCTTCCAAGCTCGACCAACTCAAGACCATGACCACCGTTGTCGCCGACACCGGCGACATGGACTCGATCCGCGCCTTCGGCGCGACGGATTGCACGACCAACCCGACGCTCATCCTCAAGGCGGCAGGCATGCCGCAGTACAAGCACCTCGTGGACGAGGCGATTGAATGGGGCGTGAGCCATCACGGCGTGTCGAGCCGCATCACCGATCGGCTCGCGGTCAATTTTGGCGCCGAGCTGACCAAGATCGTGCCCGGCCGCGTCTCCACGGAAGTCGACGCCGACCTCTCCTTCGATCGCGACGCCATGGTGGAAAAGGCGCGTGCGTTGATCGCGGACTACGCCGCGCGCGGCGTCGGCCGCGACCGTATCCTCATCAAGCTCGCCTCCACCTGGGAGGGCATACAGGCCGCAAAAATTCTCCAGAAGGAGAACATCGACTGCAATCTCACGCTGATGTTTTCGCTCGCGCAGGCCGTGGCCGCAGCACAGGCCGGCGCCTTCCTCATCTCGCCCTTCGTCGGCCGCATCCTCGACTGGTACAAGGCGTCTACGGGCAAGGACTACACGAGCGAGACCGATCCGGGCGTGCTGTCGGTGCGCGAGATCTACGCCTATTACAAGACGCATGGCGTGAAGACCGTCGTGATGGGCGCGTCCTTCCGCAACGTCGGCGAGATCGAGGCTCTGGCCGGTTGCGACCGCCTGACCATTTCGCCGAACCTGCTGGAGGAATTGTCGAAGGATACGGCCAAGCTCGAGCGCAAGATGTCGGCCGACAAGCCGGGCAGGGCGCCTGCAAAAATGGACCTCGACGAAAAGACCTTCCGCTGGCTGCTCAACGAAGACAGGATGGCGACCGAAAAACTGTCCGATGGAATCAGGCTGTTTGCGAAGGACCTGACGGCCTTGCGCGAAATGGTGTCGAAAAAGCTGGAAGAGGCGGCGTAGCGCGGCGCCTTGCTGCCGGCCGTGCGCCGGCCATGATCAAAACAACGAAGCAAAAGCGAGGAAACCAATGTCCACCGACAAGGCCGCAATCGAAGCTGCCGTGCAGACCTATTTCGACGGGCTCTACGAGGCCGACGCCGACAAGCTCGGCTCCGTCTTTCATCCGACCAGCGAACTGACCTTCGTGCAGGAGGGCAAGATCGTCGTGTGGTCGAAGGACCAATGGCTGGATAACGTGCGCAAGCGCGAAAGCGCGAAGTCCAAGGGCTCGGCGCGCGACGACGGCATCCTGCAGTTCGACCAGTCCGGCCCGGACACGGCCTTCGTGAAAGTGAAGTGCCAGCTGCCGCCGGCCTACTTCACCGACTATCTCGTCTTCGCGAAGGCGGATGGAACATGGAAAGTCGCGCAGAAGATTTTTGCGACGGTCGTGAAGAAGTAGCCGGGACCGCCGGCCTCCGGCCGGCTTCGTCTCGCCTGATCTTTTGTGCCGGCCGGAGGCCGGCGGTCCCGGCGTTCACCGACCCCCAGCGACCGCCGCCTCGCGAATCTTCGTCAGCGTCGTCGCCGGCGTGATCGCGTCGGGATCGATCTTCAGATGGATGATCGCGGGCTTGCCCGACGCCACGCAGCGCTCGTAAGCCGGCATGAAGTCGTCTGTCGCATCGACAAATTCGCCATGCCCGCCGAAGGCGCGCGCGTAATCCGCGAAGTTCGGGTTCTTCAGGACGGTGCCGCTGATGCGGCCGGGATATTCGCGCTCCTGATGCATGCGGATCGTGCCGTACATGCCGTTGTCGACGACGACGAAGACGATTGCGAGATCATATTGCACGGCGGTCGCGAATTCCTGCCCATTCATCAGGAAACAGCCGTCGCCAGCGAAACTCACGACTGTCTTGTCAGGAAACGCACGCTTGGCGCCGACGGCGGCGGGCACGCCATAGCCCATCGAGCCAGACGTCGTCGCCAGTTGCGATCCGAATTTCGGGATGCGCAGGAAGCGGCCGACGAACGTGTTGTAATTGCCGGCGCCTGACGTGACGATGAAATCGTCCCCGAGTTTCTCACGCAACTGTGTGAGCGCGCGACCGAATTGCATCGCGCCAGGTATCTGCGGCGCGGTGTCTGTCCATCCCAGAAAATCGCCATGCGCCGTGTCCGCCGCGCCAGCCCACGCGACCGCATTCGGCGGCTGCACGCTTTCCAGCTGCGCGCAAAACGCCTGCGGTGTCGCGTTGATCGCGAGAGTCGGATGATAGACGCGGCCGAGTTCGTTGGCGTCGGCGTGCACATGCACGAAAGTCTGGCGCGGCACCGGAATCTCGAACAGCGTGTAGGACTGCGATGGCATTTCCGCCATGCGGCCGTTCACGAGCAGGACGAGATCGGCGTCCTTCACGCGCGCGAGAAGTTTCGGGTTCGGCCCGATGCCGAGTTCGCCGGCAAAATTCTTGTGCCCGTTCGGAAACAGCATGGCGCGGCGGAACGAGGTGGCGACCGGCAGGTCGAACCGCTCGGCAAAACGCACGAATGAATCGACCGCCTTCGCGCTCCAGCCGGAGCCGCCGAGAATGGCGATCGGCTTTTTGGCGGCCCACAGCAGCTTCTGCAATTCCGCCATCTGCGTCAGGCCCGGCCATGTCGGCGCGGGCTCGACGCGCACGCTGTCGACGGCTTCCGCCGTCTCGACCAGCATGTCCTCGGGCAACGAGATCACCACGGGACCGGGGCGGCCCTGCATCGCGACATGGAAGGCGCGCGAGACGATCTCCGGAATGCGCGCAGGATCGTCGATCTCGGCGACCCATTTCGTAATCGAGCCGAAGAAGGCCTTGAAGTCCATCTCCTGAAACGCGCCGCGCGCGCGCATCGAGCGCTCGATCTGCCCGACGAACAGAATGAGCGGCGTGGAATCATGCTCGGCAATGTGGATCGCATGCGCAGCGTTTGTGGCGCCGGGCCCGCGCGTGACGAAGGCGACGCCTGGCCGTCCCGTCAGGCGGGCCGTGGCTTCGGCGGCGAGCGCCGCGCCGGTCTCCTGCCGGCAGACGGTGATCTCGACCGAGGAATCATGCAGCGCATCGAGCACGGCGAGATAGGATTCGCCGGGCACGCAGAAGACATGCTTCACGCCCTGGATCGCGAGTTGATCGACGAGGATTTGTCCGCCGGTGCGGAGGGAATTGGATTGCTGTTTCATGTGCGGTCCCGCTCTTTCTCGGCGCGTGCGATCAGATCCTTGATGGCGACACGAAGCTCAGCGAGGGAGTGCGTCGCTGTCTTCCAGATCAGGTAGGAATCGACGCGCTGGTATTCGTGCCGCAGCAGATTGCCGAACGCTGCAATCTCCGCCCATGGAATCGCAGGATGCGCGGCCTTGGCCTCGTCGGGCACGCGGCGGGACGCTTCGGAGATGATCTCGAGGCATCTCTCAACAGCCCGGCTGGTGCGTAGATCGGCACGAAAAGCTGCGTAGTCGCGACCTCCCATCATGTCTTCGATCGCATCGATGCTCTCGAGCATGTCGTGCAAGCGAAGAAGCGGATCGCGTTTCACTAGATGACCTTCAGCGCTTCCGCTTCGATCGCGTGGCGCAAGCGCGGATGCAGGCCTTCGCGTGTCGTCAGGTCCGCCGAAACCCCGAGGCCGAGCGAAAGTTTCTCGCGCAGGCGGACAAGCTCGACCAGGCCGAAGCGTTCAGGATCGTAGTCGACGAACAGATCGACATCGCTGGCCGATACCGCTTCGTCGCGCGCGGTGGAGCCGAACATGAAAAGCGAAGTCGCGCCGAGCCGTCTTACGTCGGCTTCGCACGCCCGCAGTCTTGCGATGGCTTCTTCACGTTGCATAACGCGAGCCTAACATCTTGTCGCCGAGGCGACTACTTGCCCCCACCCCACCTCGGATCAGCCAGCACCTCAGCCGTATGTTCCCCCAGCGCCGGCGCATGGCGCGGCGAGGCGGCGGGCTTGCCGTCGATCATGATCGCCGAGCGTATGCCGGGCGTCGAACCGCCTTTGGCCTTCGGGTTCGGCCGGTCGATCCGCATGCCGCGCTCGATCACCTGAGGATCGGAAAACACGTCGGGGATCGTGTTGATCGGCCCCGCCGGTACGCCGATCGCGTCCAGCTTCGGCAGCAATTCGGCGCGCGTGAACTGGCTCGTCAGCGCGTTCAGCTTCTCGTCCATCGCCTTGCGGTTGATCGCGCGCGACGGCATTTCGGCGAACAGCGGATCATCCGCCATCTCGGGCGCGCCGAGCGCGGTCACCAGCTTCTTGAACTGCCCGTTGTTGGCGGTGGCGATGATGATGTCGCCGTCCGAGACCTTGTAGACATCGTACGGCGTCACGTTGGGATGCGCATTGCCCATGCGCTTGCCGGCCTTGCCGCCGACGAAATAGTTGAGCGCCTGGAAGCCCAGCACCGCCGTCACGCTGTCGATCAGCGCGCAATCGATATAGGCGCCTTCGCCCGTTTTCTCGCGCCGGATGATGGCTGCTTGAATCGCGTTGGCCGCATACATGCCGGTGAAAATATCGACGATGGAAATGCCGACCTTGGTCGGCGGCCCGTCGGCCTGTCCCGTCACATGCATGATGCCGCCCATGCCCTGCAGCAGGAAGTCGTAGCCCGCGCGCGGCGCATAGGGACCGGTCTGGCCGAAGCCGGTGATCGAGCAATAGATCACGTCGGGCTTCACCTTCTTCAGGCCTTCGTAGTCGAGGCCGAATTTCTTCAGGCCGCCGACCTTGAAATTCTCGATCACGACATCGGCGTTGGCGGCCAGCCTGCGCACGAGCGCGCGGCCCTCTTCGCTGTCGAAATCGGCCTCGATGCAGCGCTTGCCGCGGTTGCAACCGTAGAAATAGGCCGCGCCCAGCTTCTCGCCGTCATGGCCTTCCACGAAAGGTGGGCCCCATTGGCGTGTGTCGTCACCTTCGCGCGCGCGCTCCACCTTCACGACATCGGCGCCGAGGTCGGCGAGCAATTGCCCGGCCCAGGGTCCGGCGAGAATGCGGGCGAGTTCGAGGACGCGGATGCCGGCGAGGGGTTCGGTCATTGGGGGAGCGTTTCCAGGATTGGGGAACTGTTCTTGGGCCTGCATTCTAGCCCGACTACCCCGGCGGGAGGCAATCATGTCAGACAAGATCAAGGTGGGAGACAGGGTTGCGTGGAATTCATCGGGCGACCCCGCCGCGCGCGAGCCGGGCGCGCTCAGGAAGCTCTGAGGCGGCGATCACGAAAACGTCATTGCCGCCAAGCTTGGTCCGGGCAATCCTCCCGCGCGAACGCGGCGTACAAAAAATGTCGTTCAGCGGGAGGACATCATGAACAGACGTGACAGCCTGAGACTTTTCACCGGCGCTGCAGCGCTTGCCGCCTTGGCGCCGGCGCGCGCCTTTGCGCAGGCCGCCCCGCCGCCGCCCGCAGGCCCGTTCAAGCTGCCGCCGCTCGGCTACGCCAACGATGCGCTGGAACCGCATATCGACGCCACGACGATGATGATTCATCACGACAGGCATCATCAGGCCTTCATCACCAATCTGAACGGCCTCGTGCCGAAATGGGCGGACCTCGCCACCATGCCGGTCGAGACGATCATGGCCGATCCGTCCAAGATACCGGAAGCCGTGCGCGGTCCCGTGCGCAACAATCTCGGCGGGCATTTCAACCACACGTTCTTCTGGGAGCTGATGACGCCGGGCGGCGCCAAGGAGCCGACGGGCGATCTGAAGAGCGCCATCGACGCCATGGGCGGGCTTGCCGGCGTATCGGACAAGGTCAATGCCGCAGGCCTCGCGCGCTTCGGCTCGGGCTGGGCCTGGCTGGTCGTCAACAAGGACAAGAAGCTCGACGTCGTCTCGACGCCCAACCAGGACACGCCGCTCGAACTCGGCGCCAAGCCGATCATCGGCGTCGATGTCTGGGAGCACGCCTATTACCTGAAGTACCAGAACAAGCGCGCCGACTATCTCAAGAGCTGGTGGAACACGGTAAACTGGGACAAGGCCGGCGCGAATTTCAAGAAGGCGACGGCTTAGCCTTCTGTGTCATCTCGGACGCCTGCGAAAGCAGGCGATCCGGGATCACATCGCATTTTTCTGCTCTCAGAAAAACGCCTGCAGCCCCGTAATCGCGCGGCCCAGAATCAGCGCATGCACGTCATGCGTACCCTCGTAGGTGTTCACCGTCTCGAGGTTCTGCGCGTGGCGCATCACGTGATATTCCACCTGGATGCCGTTGCCGCCGTGCATGTCGCGCGCCTGACGGGCAATATCCAGCGCCTTGCCGCAATTGTTGCGCTTGACGATCGAGATCATCTCCGGCGCCTCGCGGTGCTCGTCCATCAGACGGCCGACGCGCAGTGACGCCTGCAGGCCCAGCGAAATCTCGGTCTGCATGTCCGCGAGCTTCTTCTGCACGAGCTGCGTGGCGGCGAGCGGCCGCTTGAACTGCTTGCGGTCGAGCGTGTACTGGCGCGCGCGGCGCCAGCAATCTTCCGCCGCGCCCATCGCGCCCCAGCTGATGCCGTAGCGGGCGCGGTTGAGGCAGCCGAACGGCCCCTTCAGGCCAGACACGTTCGGCAGCAGCGCGCTTTCGGGCACGACCACGCCATCCATCACGATCTCGCCGGTGATGGAGGCGCGCAGCGAGAGCTTGCCGCCGATCTTGGGCGCGGAGAGGCCCTTCATGCCCTTCTCCAGCACGAAGCCGCGAATCTCGTCGCCATGCGCCGCCGACTTCGCCCAGACGACGAAGACATCGGCGATCGGCGCGTTGGAAATCCACATTTTCGAGCCGGTGAGGCGATAGCCGTCGGCGACCTTCTCGGCGCGCGTTTTCATGCCGGCGGGATCCGAGCCCGCGTCCGGCTCGGTCAGGCCGAAGCAGCCGATGAATTCGCCGGACGCCAGCTTCGGCAGGTATTTCTTGCGCTGCTCTTCCGACCCGTAGGTGTAGATCGGATACATCACCAGCGAGGATTGCACCGACATCATCGAGCGATAGCCGGAATCCACCGCCTCGACCTCGCGCGCGACCAGCCCGTAGGAGACATAGCCCGCGCCGACGCCGCCGTATTCCTCGGGCACCGTCACGCCCAGCAGGCCGAGCTCGCCCATTTCGCGGAAGATCGCCGGGTCGGTGTGCTCGTTGAGATAGGCGTCGACGACGCGCGGCTGCAGCTTTTCCTGCGCATAGGCATGGGCCGTATCGCGGATCATCCGCTCGTCTTCGGTCAGTTGGTCGCTCAGCAGGAAGGGGTCGTCCCACTGGAAGCCGGTCTTGGTCGTGTGGACGTTCATGGCGCGCTCCTCGCTGGCGATCTTGCGTTGAATGCATCTAGGGCCGGCCTGCAAAGCCGGTCAAGCGCAGGTCATATGCCGTCCGTGCCTTGCGAGCGGCGGCGATTTGTGGTGGCTTGATACGCTGTAGCGAAAGCGGTTTCAGGTTTGATGACTTCCCAATTTCAGAGCATTGCGTCGCCGGGCCGGATCATTTTGCTGGCCGCCGCGATGCTGCTGGCGGCGCCTGCCCACGCACAGATGCAATTGCCCGGCGCCTTCAATCCGGCCCCGGCGGGCTCGGTCGCCCCGCCGGCTGACGGCGCCAAGCCCAAGAAGGCAGGCCCGAAGAAGCCGCCGCCGCCGCCCAAGGTTCCCGCCGACGACGCCGTCATCGGCCGCCCGCTCATGCAGAACGGCGCGTCCGGCGTGATCGAATTCGCGCGCGCGGGCAAGGATCTGCAGGTCGTGAAGCTGAAGCTCGCGGGCGATCTGATCTCGCGGGTCGGCGACCGCTGCGAAGTCGATCTGTCGGCCCAGCCCATTGCGCTTGTCCCGGCCGAAAAGCCTGCCGGCGTCACCCGCTACAGGCTCGAATTGCCCTCCTGCCCGTTTTCGGTCGACATTCTCAACGGCGCGGTCAACGCCGTGCGCGAAGGCGGCGCCTGCGAGTTCAAGGCCGCTGATTGCCGGGTCGATCCGGCGGGCCTTTGGGGACAGCCTGCAAACGAGATCGGCCCCAAGCGCACCAAGGAAATCCTGAGCGAGCGCCATCGCGCCGAACAGGCCGTGCGCGAGCAGTTCAAGGAATGGATCCGCTCGGCGGGCCACGACCGCGCGCTCGTCACGCGTATTGCGCGCGAGCAGGCGGTCTTCTCGTCGCGGCGCGAAGAATTGTGCCGGAGCTACCAGCGCGAGACCGAGCACGGCTATTGCGCGCTGATGTTCACGGAAGCCCGCAGCAGCGCCATCGCCGCCCACATCCTGCCCGCCGAGCCGCCGCCGGAGGAGAGGCCGGCTGCGAAGACGAAGGGGAAAAAGGCTCGATAAGTCTGCGGTTTGCCCACGTCTGCGCTTCCAAGTATCAATGACTTGAGCTTGGGGGCGGTATGGACGCGGCAAAATGGTATGTCGCCGTTGGCGGCGAAACGATCGGACCACTGTCGGCGCAAGAGGTTCTTGACCGGATACGGGTCGCGGGCGACCCGGCGCCGCCTGTATGGACGGAAGGCATGGAGGCATGGGCCGATGCGTCCTCCATCCCGGAGCTGTGTGGAGCCAGCGTCGCGGATCGGCGCCCGACCGATCCGCCGCTCGCCGGGCCTCTCGCCATGGAGACGACGTCTCCCGCAAAGCCCGGCATAGGCGCGCGGCTTCGCCATGAGCTGATCGAATTCGCGATCATCGCCTGCTACCTCTACATCGCGTTCGGCGTGTTGATCGCGTTCAAGTTCACGATCCTCAAGGGGCAGGGCGTCGCCTGGGCGCCGTGGGGGATCGCGCTCGTGAAGGCGCTCATCCTCGGCAAGTTCATCCTTCTGCTTCAGGCCATGAAGCTCGGCGAGGGCGGCGATGTCGTCGTCTGGCGCATCGTCCGCAAGACGGGTCTCTTCGTCATCGCCCTGTTCGCGCTCAACGGGCTCGAGGAGTTTCTGATCGGCAGGCTCCACGGCAAGACGAATGCGGAGATTGCCGGGGACATGGCGGGACTGCTCTCGGGACCTTTCGTCATCAGCCTTCTGATGTTCCTGATCCTTGCGCCCTATTTTGCGTTTCGCGAACTGGACGACAGGCTCGGAGAAGGCTCGCTGCGCCGCCTGCTGGGCTCGCGGCGGTCTGCCGGCGGGAGCAGTGGCCCGCCTGGCTCCTGAGGACGCGGCGGGCTCTAATCCCCCGTCGGCAGGTTCGACACATTCGGCCGCTGCGCGCGACCGTGCCCATGCTGCAGCAGGGCGAAGGCGAAGCCTGAGAGCGCCAGCAGCGTGACCCACCAGACCGGCGCGACGCCGAGGCCGAAGGCGCTCATCACATAGGCCGAGGTCAGGCCCGCCAGCAGGAACGGCGCGAGCTTCGGTCCCGCCTGACCGGCGCGGCGCGCGAGCTGCGCCCACAGCAGGGCGGCGGCTGTGGCGCCGACGAGGCCAAGTTCGAACCATGTCTCGAACAATAGCGAGCGCGGCGTCGCGGGCGGCAGGTAGCCCATGGCGACGCCGAGCCGCGCCGCGTCGAAGCCGTGGCCGATCAGCGCATTGAAGCCGTCGCGGGCGATATAGGAGCCCCAGACCAGCGTGGACAGGATCGGGCTTGCCGGCGTCATCGTGATCGCCGCATAGGCGAGGATCGCCACGACAGGCGCGATCAGGAACAGGGCCGCGCCCACAATCGCCAGCCAGCGGCCGGTCGCGTGCTTGTCGACCATGGCGGCGGCAAACACGAGCGCGCCGAGCGCCGTGGCGGCCAGCGCCAGCGGCACGCCCGCAAACAATTCGGCGATGACAACGAGAACGGCGAGCCCCATCGCCCACCGCGGCTTCTCGCGCACGATCAGCGCGCCGAGCGCCGGCCAGACGAGCAGCGCGAGGCCGAAGGCGGCGCGCGCGACGAGCGAAATGTCGGGGTCGCCGGAGCGCACGGACGGGGATTTCGTGAAGATCATCAGGCCGATGATCGCGACCGCGCCGGCTGCGGCGCCGATCGGCAATAGATAAAGGTTGGAAGTGCGGGTGCGCTCGGGCAGCAGCGCGGCGGCGACGGCGGCGAGAACGAAGGTGCTTGCCGATTTCACGAACCGCTCGGAGGGCCCGGAGGCAAACGGCGTCCAGATCAGCGACAGCAGCGCCCACAGGCCCAAAAAGATCACGATCAGGCCGGTCGGCGAGAACATCGCGGCGCGCAGCTGGCGCGGGCCGCGCGAGCCCGGCTCCAGCAGCCAGGCGACCAGCGTCAGCGCGACGCCCACCGGCGCCAGCACGTAGATCGCGCTGCGCGTGCCGACCGAGGCGATCGGCGTGACGATCAGAAGCAGCGCGATCGCCAGGCGCGTGATGATATGCGCGGCCCCGGCGACGGGGTCTTCATGGTGCCGGGACGGTTTCACGGGCATGGCGCGGGCGAACCTGGGAAGCGAACCCCTCGAGGGGGAGAATCTGCTGAATCTACAATGCCCGGCGCGGCGCGCCTGTAGAGGCGCAGCCACAGTCGGGTTTCATTTCGCCCTATGGATAAGAATCAGTCATCGCCGCGCGGCCGCGCGCGACCCGCCTTGCGCTCGCCGGCCTTGCGTTTGTCGTCGAGGCGCGCGCGCTTCTGCGACTTCGGCACCTTGGTGACGCGGCGTGGCGGCGCGGGCGGTTCGGCGGCTTCCGCGATCAGCGCCGCCAGCCGCGCCATCGCATCCTTGCGGTTGGCGTCCTGCGTGCGAAAGCGCTGCGCCTGGATGACGACCACGCCCTCGTTATTGAGCCGGCGGCCGGCGATCTGAGAGGCGCGCCAGCGGATCTCGTCGGGCAGGGTGGCGCAGCGCCAGAGGTCGAAACGCAGCTCGACGGCGGTCGAGAGCTTGTTGACGTTCTGCCCGCCGGGCCCGGCGGCGCGCACGAAACGCTCCTCGATATCGCGCTCGTCGAGGAAGAGGCCGGGGACGATTTCGATCATGGGAGCCCGCTGTTGAGGCGCCCACGAAATGAGCGGCGACGGCGACTGTGATTATTTTTTGACCAGACCAAGCCGCAGGCATAGGCGCCGGAGGCTGAAAGTCGGCGTAAATTCCGCTTCCCTGCTGAAAAAGGGGCCGAAAGAGTCAGTTCGGCGGCACATCGCCCTTTGTTTCCAACGAATTCCTCGGCTGGCACGGCGGTTGCAAACCCATGGTGCGTCCACAGGGACGACAACCCGGACTGCATGAACGGTCCTGAACTACCACGGGGAAAGCGTATGTCCTTTACACGGCGATTTGTAATGCGCGCCGCCGGTATGGCCGTCAGCGGGGCGCTCGCCCTGTCGGCCTTCGGCGCGAAGGCTGCGGACGATACGATCAAGGTCGGCATCCTCCATTCGCTCTCCGGCACGATGGCCATCAGCGAGACCACGCTGAAGGACGTCATGCTCATGCTCATCGAGGAGCAGAACAAGAAGGGCGGTCTGCTCGGCAAGAAGCTCGAGGCGGTCGTCGTCGATCCCGCGTCCAACTGGCCGCTGTTCGCCGAAAAGGCGCGCGAACTGATCGCCAAGAACAAGGTCTCGGCTGTGTTCGGCTGCTGGACCTCGGTGTCGCGCAAGTCCGTCCTGCCCGTGTTCAAGGAGCTCAACAGCATCCTCTTCTATCCCGTCCAGTATGAGGGCGAGGAGAGCGAGCGCAACGTCTTCTACACCGGCGCCGCCCCGAACCAGCAGGCCATTCCGGCCGTCGACTATCTCGCCAAGGAAGAGAAGGTTCAGCGCTGGGTGCTGGCTGGCACCGACTACGTCTATCCGCGCACGACCAACAAGATCCTCGAATCCTACCTGAAGTCCAAGGGCGTGAAGTCCGAGGACATCATGATCAACTACACGCCGTTCGGTCATTCCGACTGGCAGACGATCGTCGCCGACATCAAGAAGTTCGGCTCGGCGGGCAAGAAGACCGCGGTCGTGTCCACCATCAACGGCGACGCGAACGTGCCCTTCTACAAGGAGCTCGGCAACCAGGGCATCAAGGCCAAGGACATTCCGGTCGTCGCCTTCTCGGTCGGCGAAGAGGAACTTGCCGGCATCGACACCAAGCCGCTCGTCGGCCACCTCGCCGCTTGGAACTACTTCATGTCGGTCGACAACAAGGCCAACAAGGACTTCATCAAGAAGTGGCAGGCCTTCACCAAGAACCCGAAGCGCGTGACCAACGATCCGATGGAAGCGCACGTCATCGGCTTCGAAATGTGGGTCAAGGCGGTCGAGTAGGCGAAGTCG
>Ga0209023_10001009_pt1 | contig 39555 bp, 32 predicted proteins | sample LakOneMetagenome_FD_187468 | JGI IMG/M metagenome (GOLD analysis project Ga0209023, IMG submission 187468) | Freshwater and sediment microbial communities from Lake Erie, Canada (SPAdes) (version 2) | ecosystem: Environmental > Aquatic > Freshwater > Lentic | place: Lake Erie, Canada...
CACAACTCAAAGGGGGAAATAACATGCGGCTCGTTTTGCTGGGCGCACCCGGCTCCGGAAAAGGAACACAGGCGACGAAGATCGTTGACCGCCACAACATCGCGCATCTGTCCACCGGCGACATGCTGCGCGCCGCTGCGGCGTCGGGCAGCGCCACCGGCAAAGCCCTGCAGGACAAGATGAAGCGCGGCGAGCTTGTCTCCGACGATACGGTGGTCGCCATCGTCGCCGAGCGTCTGGGGCAAGACGGGATCGACAACGGCTACATTCTCGACGGCTTCCCGCGCACCGTCGGTCAGGCCATTGCACTGGACAAAGTGCTGGCCGAGCGCGGCGAAAAGCTGGATGCCGTGATCGAATTACAGGTGGTCGCAAGCGATCTGATCGACCGCATTGTCGCGCGCGCAGCGCAGGCAAAGGCCAAAGGCGAGCCGGTGCGTGCCGATGATAATCCGGAAACGTTCAAACTACGGCTTCAGGCCTATGAGGAGCAGACCGCGCCGCTGGTGGACTATTACGGATCGAAGGGTGTGCTGAAGAGCGTCAACGGCATGCAGCCGATGGATCAGGTCACGACCGCGATTCAGAGCGCCATCGGAAATTGAAAACAACCGGTTCAGTCAGGCAGCTGAACCGACTTTTTATCTAGTCACGCTCGGCAGCAACTTCTCAGCCCTCATCATTCAATCCGGATTCAAACAAACGCGCTGAGACCCGTCACCGCCTTGCCAACGATCAGCGTGTTCATCTCGCGCGTACCCTCATAGGAATAAATCGCTTCTGCGTCCGCCACATAACGACCGACGTGGTTTTCGAGCAGGATGCCGTCGCCGCCGAGCAGTTCGCGCGCCCATCCGACCGTCTCGCGGCATTTCACCGTCGTAAAAGCCTTGGCTAGCGACGCATGCTCGTCGTTCATCAACCCCTGATCCTGCAATTGTCCCAGCCGCAGCATCAGAGACTGACAGGCTTGGTCAGGTCAGCGCCACGCGTTGGGATTTTGACGCCCGTTTAATGTGTATTGTATGACCCATGGCGTGTCGGCGCGATCACGACGTAAATTCTCTTATAAACCGAGCGAAACAACTCTCGAACTAATGCAAGTAGCATTGTGATTGCTTACATAAAGCGATCCGCGCCGCCTGAAGCCTCGATTGTGTCTCCGGTCACAAAACCATTTCGATCTGATACTAAAAAAGCAGCAATCGCTGCAATTTCTCGCGGGTCACCCGCTCGACCGACCGGGGTTTTTTCTGCAGAAATTTTTGCCAATAGCTCTTCGTCCGACAATTCAGACAATTCCGGACGAGTTTTACGAACAGCCGGAATCATATTGTTCGCCCAATTGTCCGTGGCCACCGCGCCAATACCAATCGCGTTTACCAGAACGCCGCTCGATGCCACCTCAAGCGCAAGCGACTTCGTCAGGTTGTTGATGGCCGCACTCAGGACATGGGAAATCAACAGCTTTGGATTTGGATAGATCCCTCCGATCGAAGACATGTTTACAACGCGGCCCCAACGCTTGCGCTGCATGATCGGTATCGCCTCTTTGCAAAGCCGCCGCATGGCTGACAGCTTGACATCCGTCATCTCGCTCCAGTCCTTTTCGCTTGAGCTCAAAAGACCACCAGCGTGTGCTCGTCCCGCATTATTGATAAGAATGTTGATATCGCCGAACTTCGAGAGAGCTTTCTCGACAATCATCGTTGCCGAGTCTGGCTTCGAGACGTCAGAAGCAACTGCCAGCACCTTACCGCCGAGCTTCGTCAACGCGTCCGCCGTCGCCGTGAGCCGATCAATGTCTCTGGCCGTCAACACAACAGAGACGCCATTTTCGACGAGTTCTTTCGCGACGGCAAAGCCTATTCCCGCGCTTGCGCCGGTAACAATCGCCACACGCCCACTGATTCCAAGATCCATTTTTCAAAACCTCTATCTCTTCTGTCTTTTGAATTCGCTCATTCTTTAGGTGGGCAGCGGCTTGTCCTTCGTTTCTGGCAAGAACAGCAACGTCACCAGTGAGATTACGTAAAGAAGCGTGAGAGACAGGATGGTTGGCTGGAAGCCACCGAGGTTCGTGAACAGAAAGGCGGTCAAAATCGGCAGTGGAAATGCAACCAGCCTCGCGAGATTGAAAACAAAGCCAGACGCAGTGGATCGCACTCTCGTGGCGAACAATTCCGGCAGATAGATCGGCATCCAAGAAAACACGCCCAACGTGAAGCAACCCAGTACGAAGATGCATCCCAATGCGACGGACAATCCTGGCGGCATCAGATATATGAGAAGGCCCGAAGCGATACTGGCGCTGAACATGAAGGCCATGTATCTCTTTCTGCCAATTGCATCGGCGATAAAGCCTGCGGCGATGTATCCGATAATCGCGCCCGCGTTGTAAACGAGCGCACTGATACCAGCCCACGTTGGACCATTGAGCCCTTCTTTGACTGCTAACCCAGCAACAAAGGGGCCGATCAGCGCGCTTGCGCCGTAGAATACAGATACTGTGACCGCGGCCAGTACGAGGGTTGCAAAGACCCTCTTGCGTGCTTCCGCGTTTTTCAGCACTTCGACGAGAGTGAGAGACTCGCGGTTGGCTGCCGGAGTAACGGCTTCCTTTGCTTGCTTTTCTTTCATGGCTTCAAGCCATAACTCGGATTCCGGCAAAGCCCTGCGAATATAGATAAGCGCGATCGCTGGAAGCACTCCGATGGCGAACATCCATCGCCAGCCGTCAGAACCGCCCATCGGTTGAATGAAAAGCCAGAGTCCAGCGGCAAGAAAGAAACCGAAACCAAAGCCCGATTGCATCACTCCCAGCGCTTTCGCGCGAGCCGATTTCGGCCAGGTTTCTGCGACGAGCGCAGTACCGGTGCTCCACTCTGAGCCGAGGAAAATGCCCGTCAAAAATCTAAGAGCGATCAACATCGTTACGGATTGGCTGAACGCCGTCAGCGCGGTGAATGCGCAATAACCTGCGATGGCAATCATCAGCATCTTCTTGCGGCCAATGTAATCCGCAACGATGCTTCCGATCATTCCCCCGACGGCCCATCCCAACAGGGTGCTCCCCAATGAGGTTCCGACCATGATCCTGGTGTCCGCGGCACTTATGCCCGGCATCATGGACGTGACCGCCGCTCCACCGACAAGAATAAGGGTGCTCGTCTCGTAGCCGTCGAACATCCATCCAACGAAACTGCTGAAAAGTGCCTTCTTTTGGGTAGGGCCAACTTCCGACTTTGTCTCAATCGTCTCGGCTTCTTGCACGTTACATCTCCCCCGATGAGTTGTTTTTAGGCGTTTCTTTGCCGCGCATTCTTTTGTTGTAGATTTCTAACGTCAGTCCGAAGACCGCAAAGCGACTCAATATGAGAAGCAGAAAACCCGATGCACCTCGGCGCTGAAGCAAGGCAACATCTCCCTCAAGCAAGGCGCGGCGCTCCTCAGAATCGAGCGCGAAATGGGCGACAGCGTCTTCGGGGTTCACCGAGGCCAGCCGCCGAAAGTCTTTGTCGTGTAGGACGCGCCTACACAGAGCATGGACCTCGTATGAACTCACGCTGCCTCTCCGACGTTCAAGCGCCACGCAGCGAATGCATTTCCGAGTTCAGACTGATTGATGAGAAGGTCAGGTGGCACTTTACCGATAAGGCCGAGAAGAGCGATCCAATTAAGCAGCTCTCCGCCGACATTCCCGGCTTGCACCATCCGCTCTGGTGTCGCCGCCGCAACAAGCTCGTCGTGGCGAACGCCATCGAGGCATTCAAGGATCCACGCCGCCCACGCTTTGTTTGGAACACCGAATGTCTTTCCGACGTCCATCAATGGGCCGCCGACTTCCAACGAAAGCGAACCGCTGATGATGACCGAGACGCGAGCAGATTCGTGCCACATCCCTATTCCTTTTCGAATCGCCGATCCAAGTTCGAAACATCGCTGAGCTGACGGCAACGGAGGAACGAGGCAATTGATGAAAATCGGCACTATCGGAATCGACATCGCCGGAGTGAGAAAATGAAGCGGCACCAAGACTGCGTGGTCCACGGTCAGCTTTTCAGATGACGACAGATCGAAACCTGCATTCACACAATGTTTGTGCAGGTAACGGGCGAGTCCATAAGCGACTGGCACATTATATATCGGCATGTCCGGCGTTTGATCGCTAGGGCCGCTCGTCTCGGTTGCAATTCCGATTGCAAATGTTGGCCAGTTATCGAGGAAGAATGTGTTGAAGTGATCGTTTTGGATCATCACCAGAATGTCCGGCTTAATCTGATCCATATGACGCTTTACAGCCTTAAAATGCTGCTCTGTTTCGGTGTTTGGTCGCGCCTTCACATCCGCCACGAAGCTTGGCGTATGAGGTACTCCGTAAGCTGAAACGATTTTCGCCAAAGCAAGTCTCCGGTTCGTGAGCAAACCTTGACCCACCCCTTGCGCGGAGTCTTTGCCCTAAAATTTCAGACGTCTGAAATGTTGGTTTTCGTGCAAATCCACGAGATTCACTTTATGATTAGTGCATGCAGAGGGATTTAAGTGCCGCTCACAAACATACGTTTGGCGACTATGAGCTTTTTCCCGCACTCGGACTGTTGCTGAAGGCTGGAACAAAGGTTGAGATAGGCGCAAAAGCGTTCGAAGTTCTAACGACGATCGTCGCGGCTGAAGGCGCTGTTGTTAGCAAGGATCATTTGCTTACCAAGCTTTGGCCAGAGCAAATTATTGAAGAAAATGCGCTTCAGGCTCAGATGTCGGCAATCCGACGCGCGCTGGGACCAGACAAACATTTTATTGGAACGGATTTTGGAAAGGGCTACCGATTCGTACCGTCAGGCTCGGCGTCCGAACCGCTCGCATCTGCAATTCCAAAAATCCCGGTTCTTCCAAAAGCCAGTTCACCTCTCATCGGGAGAGAGCGAGAGATCATCGAACTTTGCGACGCGGTTGCGCCAGGCGCGATCCTAACAATTACCGGAACGGGTGGCATCGGAAAAACCAGACTTTCTCTTGAAGTGGGTTCTAAACTCAATCAACTCTACCCGGATGGATCATGCCTTGTAGAACTTGCATCCATTGCTGATCCAACCCTCGTGTTGCAGACTATCGCGTCGAAGCTCCACCTCGATCTCAGCGCTTCGCAGGCGACAACCGCAACCAACAAATTCCGATCAAGTCGTATGCTTCTCATTCTGGATAGCTGCGAACACGTCCTGGCTGAGGTCGCATTGGCTGCAAAGGCATTGCTGGAGACTGCACCCGGTTTAGCAATCCTAACGACAAGTCAAGAACCGCTGGGCGTTGACGGCGAGCAGGTTTATCGGCTGTTGCCGCTACCCCTTCCGCCTCCGCTCGCAAGATCGCTGAAAGAAGCGCTTCAATATTCCTCGGTTCAACTTTTATTCACACGAATTCGCTCGGGAGATAGAACGCTTAAGCTCGACGATACTCATGTCAGTGACATCTGCGATATTTGCCGTCAGTTGGATGGTATTCCCTTGGCGATTGAACTTGCCGCTGCGCGTGTTCCGCTCATCGGACTGCGATCGGTCGTGAAAGGCCTCTCCGATCGATTTAAACTTCTGACCGCTGGAAGGCGTTCAGCACTTCCTCGTCACCAAACCCTTCGAGCTACTCTCGAATGGAGCTACGGATTGCTGAACGGGGAAGAGCAACGCGTGCTCTGTTGCATCAGTCTTTTTGCAGGTTCATTCACGTTAGCTGCGGCCGATTCAATCGCCTCGCCAGACCAATCCGACGATTGGAATGTCACAAACGTACTTGCGAGTCTGGTTTCAAAGTCTCTCGTCACGACAACAATAAGCGGCACAACGACACGGTTTCGGCTTTATGAATCAATGCGGGCCTTTGCTCTAGAAAAATTGGCCCCGACAGGGACTTTTTCGTCGATTGCGCACAGGCATGCAAACTACTTTCGCTCGCGTCTCGGCGCTGCCACGCGGCATTGGCGTGAGTTGTCGTCAGAGCAATGGCTTGATGAGTACCGCCATGATTTAAATGACGTACGCGCTGCACTCGATTGGATATTTTCCGAGCAGAATTACTCTCAAGAAAGTATCCGTCTGCTGTGTGCATCTTTGCCTTTTTGGATGCAATTATCTCTGCTTGACGAATGTCGCACGCGGGTGGAGCGCGCGCTCGACCAGCTGTCGCAAGAAGCGCATCATGATAAAACGACAGAGGTGCAGCTAACCGCTGCACTGGGGACCTCGCTTGCATGGGTAAATGGCCCGATCCCCTCGACGCGCAATGCGTGGACGAGAACGCTAGATCTTGCGGAAGATCTCGGCGATCTAGAATATCGATTTCAAGCTCACTATGGCCTCTGGCTCTATCATCTTCGTATCGGAGACTATACCGCATCACTCGCCCATGGAGAGGCACTTTTCAAATTAGGTGCTGATCATGACGATTATCAAGCAATCGCAACCGGGGAACGAACTATTGGTGTCTCGCAACATTTCCTCGGAAATCACCTAGCTGCAGCAGAGGCTATCAAGCGCATGCTGGCAGACGCCGGCTTTAACCAACGCAAATCATTTCCATTCCGCTTTGGGATTGATCAACGCGTGGCCGGTCTTTCATTTCTTTCGCGCATAATTTGGGTTGCTGGGGAGCCCGACGAGGCTGAACTTAGTTACCATCGAGCCATAGACGAAGCCCAACAACTTGATCACGGAATTTCGCTTTGCTGCGCGCTGCTCGAAGGCGCGTGCACCACTGCGAGCTTTCAGCGCGACCATGAAGCACTTAGATCATACGCAGAATCCGCAATCTTGATCGCGGAGAAATATAGCCTTGGTTTCTGGCGGTCTTACGCAGGTGCTTTTCGCGAATTGAGCTTCGTTATGAAGACGCCCAGCTTGCAAAACATCGAACAGTTATCACGAGCGATCGCTGACCTGGACCAATCCCACCTCGCCGCGGGTTACTCGATTATTGTCTCGGAGCACGCTCTGGCCCTCGGAAGTGCAGGCATTCTTGATAAGGCGTTAGATGTGACGATCCGCCTCGCTGGCGATCCGACTAACGCTCGCGGAGATTGGGCTCGACCTGAATTTATGCGTGCTCATGCCACCTTATTACGTCGCAAGGGATTGCATAGAGAGGCAGTCGAATTTTTGAGGATCGCAGACGAATTGGCCTGCGCTCAGGGGGCGCGTGGCTGGGCCGACCGCATTTCAATGGAAAAGGACGGCGAGACCTTTGGTTGAAAAGCTGGCGACTCACATATCCGATGTTATGGAATTTGCGATGGATTTACCCATCGAACAGAGACAGCCGGCCAAATTAGCCGAATTCGAATCTCTGAGACAGATTTGCGAAAGGTAATTTCAGAAAGCCCGCTAATAGCGGGCTCTCGTTGGTTTTCACGAAACTAAAGGACTGCGTGGTGGTGCACGCAGTGATTACCCAACCAGTCTCGCGGCGGAAATGGGATAAATAATGGGAAAATCGCGCAAATAGTGCGATTCGAATTTGCAAAATGCAGAAAACCCCTGCGGCAGAGGCCAATTTTGCGGAATCCGAACAAAAAATAATTGGGAAAACACATCGTAGAATTGGGAAAATCAGCCAAAGAAGTGGGAGGCTTTCCCAATATTTTTGATTCGCGATTCGTGAGTGCACAATCTCTGCACATCAGGCTTGGGGGGGCGCTTTGAGCACGCTGGCCATCAAATATAAAGACCCGCGCAAGCTCAAACCTCGCCTCAAGAATCCCCGTACGCATACGCCCCGGCAGATCAAACAGATTGCCGCCAGCATCCAGGAGTTTGGTTTTGTCAATCCTGTCCTGATCGATGGCTCGGACGGCGTCGTAGCGGGCCACGCCCGGATTACTGCTGCCATATCCCTGGGCATGGCGGACGTTCCGACCGTGAGGATCGACCACCTCAGCCCAACCCAAATCCGGGCCTATGTCATTGCCGACAATCGGCTTGCAGAGAATGCAGGATGGGACCCTAACCTGCTTGCCTTGGAACTACAGGAGCTTTCCGTCCAGCCGAATTTCGATGTGACGGTTACTGGTTTTGAGATGGCCGAGATCGATCTGATCGTCGGCCAGGCGGGCGACAGTGGACCAGACGAGGAAGATGCCCTCCCTGAGATCGATCGCTCCCTTCCCGCGGTATCGCGGCACGGAGACTGCTGGCAGATCGGCGACCACGTTCTACTATGCGGAGACGCCCTCAAGCCGGAAAATTATAAACGCCTCCTCCAGGGCAAACGGGCACAAGCGGTGTTTGTTGACCCGCCCTACAACGTGCCGATTGCAGGCAATGTTTCAGGTCTGGGCAAAAAGCAGCACCGGGAATTTGCGATGGCGTCAGGCGAGATGAACCGGCGGGAGTTCACGAACTTCCTGCGGCGTGCCCTGAAGAACCTCGCCGCGTTCAGCGTCGATGGCTCGATCCATTTCGTATGCATGGACTGGCGACATATTCGAGAATTGGCCGATGCTGCCGATGATGTATACACGGAACTCAAGAACATTTGCGTCTGGTCGAAAAGCAATGCCGGTATGGGTTCCTTATACCGCTCCGCTCACGAATTCATTTTTGTCTATAAGAATGGCCGCGCCAAGCACATCAATAATGTTGAACTGGGGCGTTTCGGACGAAGCAGAACAAATATTTGGCAATATCCCGGCATGAGCAGTTTCGGGAAGGACCGGGACACAGCGCTTGCCGGACACCCGACACCTAAGCCACTTGCACTGGTCAGCGACGCCCTTCTCGATTGCTCAAAACGAGGCGGCATCGTTCTGGATGCGTTTGCCGGTAGCGGCACCACATTGCTGGCGGCTGAAAAGACCGGCCGACATGGATACGGCATCGAACTGGATTCGCATTATGCTGATCTCATCATTCAACGGTTTAAAGATATCTATGGCCTGGAAGCCATACATGTAGAATCTGGTTTGAGTTTCGATCGAGTTAAAGCCACGCGGACGGAGCACGACAAGAATGGTCAAGCGAGTACAACGGCTAACAACAGAGCAAAAAAGTCGGATCGACAAAAAATCCTCGAAGGAAAAGCAAACGCCTCGCGCGAGAACCACGCACGACACCGACCCTCCGGCCGAAAAAGATGAATATTCGGTTGGACGCGGCAAGCCGCCGAAACATACTCAATTCAAAAAGGGCGATGGACGGCATCGCCCCGGTCGACCAAAAGGCAGCAAAAATATCGCCACTCACGTGCTTGAAGCAGCGCGCGGCCAAGTCACCGTGACTATCGACGGGAAGCCACGAAGAATAACAAAATCACAGGCAGCTGCGATACAGCTCGCGAACAAGGGCGCAATGGGTGATCCAAAGTTACTGCTGAAATTCATTGATCTGATTGCAGATATCGAAGCACGCGCCGAGGCCGCCAGACCTTCCGAATATCCCTTTAGCGATACCGATGAAATCGTGATCCGGGCAATCTATAAACGGCTGCGGCCCTACGATGAGCGGGGAAGCGACTGATGGCTCTGTCCCTGGCACAGATGGTAGCCGAAATCTACCGGCAGGATCTGCTCGCATTCATCCACCGCTCCTTTCTTGAGCTCAATCCATCGGCGACATTCGAATACAACTGGCATCAGGAATTAATTGCACAATCCCTTGAAGATGTTGCCTACGGTAATTGCAAGCGCTTAATCATCAATGTTCCGCCGCGACATCTGAAATCTCACTCCGCATCCATCGCGTTCCCTGCCTGGTTCCTAGGACACTTTCCGGAGAAGCAGGTGGCATGCGTCTCTTACGCCCAAGATTTTTCCGATACTCTGGCACGACAGTCTCGTCGCCTCATGGGCAGTGCATTTTATCAAGCGCTGTTCAACACCAGGATTTCTAGCAAAAGAGACACCGTAGCTGACTTCGAAACCACACAAGGTGGTTTCCGGTTCTCTACTTCGGTCGGAGGTGGATTTACGGGTCGTGGCGCAGACGTCATCGTGATCGACGATCCTTTGAAAGCTGATGAAGCACTGTCTGACGCAAGACGCCAAAGCGTGAACGAATGGTTCAATAACACCTTGCGCAGCCGACTGAACAGGCAAGTCGAAGGAGCAATCATCATAGTCATGCAACGGTTGCACGCCGATGATCTCGTCGCCCATGTCCAGAAGATGGAAAATTGGAAAGTATTGTCGTTCTCAGCGATCGCCGAAGAAGACAAATCCTATAAGATTCAAACGCCGTACCAAACGACCGGATTTCGTCGAAAGGCCGGAGATATTCTTCAACCATCCCTGACGCCGCGATCGTCCCTGGATACGCTTCGCGCGTCAGTGACGCCATATCATTTTGCTGCCCAGTATCAACAGAACCCGCAACCTCCGGAAGGCCATATCGTTAAGCGCGAGTGGCTAAAATTCTACACGGCAGACGAAAAGCCTGACGATTTCGGAACAATTCTTCAAAGTTGGGATACAGCCGTGAAGGATACTGAAATTGCAAATTTCAGCGTCTGCACGACTTGGGGAATTAAGGACAGGAAAGCTTATCTACTCGACGTTTTCCGCAAAAGACTTTCATTTCCCGATCTAAAGAAATCCGTCCAAAGCCAGGCTGAGCGTCATCATGCGACGGTCGTTTTGATTGAAGACAAGTCATCCGGATCTTCTTTAATCCAACAACTACGCGCCGAAGGCCTTTCGAAAGTGCAGGCTGCGCCGTCCTTGGACGGTAATAAGATCATGCGATTGTATGGCCAGACTTCAGTGATCGAAGGCGGATTCGTTCTTTTTCCAAAAACGGCAGATTGGCTCGATACCTATTTAACCGAACTGCTTTCGTTCCCGAGTTCCAACTATGACGATCAAGTCGATTCCACGGTCTACGCATTAGCCTGGATTGCTCAAAATCCTAGATGGTCCGGCAATCTGATTAAGCAGCCGTGGCTTCACTATTACAGCAAGCTACCTGAAGATCAGCGGTATAAGCGCGTTTTTATGTCCTGGGACACTGCCCTTAACGATGGTGGACAGAGTGACTGGACGGTATGCACGATTTGGATGCGCCTTGGCGGCATATATTATTTGCTACACTTAGAGCGCGGCATTTACGAATACCCTGAGCTGCGCAAATTGTTCGCCGATCTCGTACAAAAATTCAGCCCGGAGCAGATTCAGATGGAGGAAACAGCAATAGGAAAAGCGCTCAAGAACGATCGCGACTTAGCGCGGCGCTCATCAATTAAACTTCAGCCTATCGAGCAAGATCGAAGAGGGCGACTCTATACACAGCAATCCAAATTTAAAGATGGCAATGTGCGATTTCCCAAACAAGCTTCGTTCATGTCTCTGGTCGAAAGAGAACTTCTCAGCTATCCGCACGGCGAAACCGATGACATCGTAGATAGCATCAGTCTGGCTCTCCAATACGGTGGTACGGGGTATGACACCACTTTGGGTTGGGTAGGATGAGAAATCTTAAAATCTAGCGACTACGCTGGCATTTCTGCGATCCGGAAGTCTCGACAGGCATGCCTGCTATTAATCCAAGTCCGTTAGATGAGCCGTTTCCTCAGCCGTTAAGCTTATGCGAACGACGTAATAACTCATGTTCATTTTCTGGTCTTGATTTACATCGGCTGAGAAAAGCGTGCCGAAGCCTTTGACTTCTGGCATCGTCCGTTGAACGCGGCAAAGCGCATCACAATGGCTGCCCCACGCGTAACTGGTTAATATCTTGCGATGGCACCTTGGCTTCGACAGTTGATTGATAGGTCTCTGGAACGATCAACATCAGCGGCTGGTTGGCATTGGCTCCCCCAACCGCATGGATTTCCAATTGGTGTACAACGCCATCTTGAAGAGCTCGTATGTCGATGCGTTGAGTTGTTCTCCGGCAGCAACTTTGTACTCGACGAGCTCTGCATACTTTCCCTGAATTTCTCTGAGCTCTTTCGCGACCTTACTTCGGACGTCTGATATGCCTCACGCTACTTAGTCGAAATTACCTTCCATTGCATCTGGCAAGGGACCGCCGGTAGCCCAATCAAGCAACTCCACCGTATGAACAATCGGAATAGCCGTGCCGGCGCCGATTTGCGTGATGCACCCGAGATTGCCGCTCGCGATGATCTGTGGCTTCAGCTTTTCGATATTGGCTACCTTGCGCGACCTGAGCTGGCCGGCGATCTCGGGCTGCAGAACGTTGTACGTGCCTGCCGAGCCGCAGCAGATGTGGCCTTCTGGAACATCACTAACAACGAACCCCATTTGAGTCAGAAGGGATTTCGGTTGATCCACGATGCGCTGACCGTGCTGCATCGAGCAGGCCGAATGATATGCGACCAATTGCCCTGTAGCTCTAGTCGGGCCTTGAAGTCGAAGTGTATGAAGATATTCCGAGATATCTTGTGCAAGCTCGGACACGCGCGCAGCCTTGCTAGCATACGCCTTGTCCTCGCGAAGCATGAACCCATAATCTTTGACGGTCGTTCCGCAACCCGACGCTGTGACGATGATGGCATCGAGTCCATTCTCGTCTAGCTCGCGTGTCCAGACATCGACGTTGCGCCGAGCCGCATCCAGGGCTGAATCTTCATAACCCATATGGTGCACAAGCGCGCCGCAACACCCCTCACCACGCGGACTTGTCACCTCGATGCCGTGACGCCTCAACAACCGGATCGCAGCGTCGTTGATACCGGGAGCGATGACCTGCTGGGCGCAGCCTGTCAGGATCGCAACCCTGCCGCGCCGGTTTCCTTCGTTCAATTCCGGAGGAGCATGTTTACGCGGCCTCAAAGCCGGAGCGAGATCGATCATCGCGCCGAGTTGTGTCCCGCCGGGGAGCCGAACCAGCCATTTCTTTATCGGCCTGACAACCGATGCCGCGAACAGCGCAGGCCTGAGCCATTTCGGATTCGGCAACACCGCGGCCAGTGCGCTCCGCAGAACACGATCGATCAAGGGACGTTTGTAGGTCTCTGTAATGTGAGCCCGCGCATGATCCACCAGATGCATGTAGTGGACCCCTGAGGGGCATGTGGTCATGCACGAAAGACAGGAAAGGCAGCGATCGATATGCTTGACCACCTTCTCGCTTGCGGGCTTCTCATTCTCGAACATATCCTTGATGAGGTAAATTCTCCCGCGCGGACTGTCGAGTTCATCTCCCAGCAACAGATAGGTCGGGCATGTGGCGGTACAAAAACCACAATGAACGCAAGCACGGAGAATTTTCTCCGATTCACGCATGTGCGACTCGGCAAGCGCGACCAGCGAGAAGTTCGTTTGCATGGAATTCCTGTTTCTATCTCAGATGCCGGAATACATTCTTCCGAAATTGAGAATACGGTCGGGATCGAACGCGAACTTGATCCTTCGGGTCAGCTCAGTAAGCGCCGGTGAAAGCGGCTCGAATACATCCACGGTGCTTCTCACCTGGGGCGATGCGCGCAGAAGCGTCGCGTGACCGCCGAGACCGCGCATCGCGTTCCGGACAACCGTCGAGCCCGCATCTTCCGATGCGTTGACAGCGAGCCAAACCAAACTGCCGCCCCAATCGTAGAAATGACGCGCATCCAGCACTCGTTTGATGTGGTCAATGACGCCGGGCGCCTTCGAAGGGGCCAGCGAAAGCCGCCATATGGCGCTCTCAGCAGGATCGACCAGCCACCGCGCATCCCGCACGTCCGACCAGACATCCGTGCCGACCGTCTCTTCCAGAAGATCTGCATCTCCATATGGCCGCCAAAGCTTGGCGATTTCCCCGCAACGATAGATCACGGACGATTCGAAGCCTTCGACGCGGACGATGGTCAGGGGTTCGGACACCACTTCCTTCGGCAGGTGCGCTGCTGCGGAAACGGAGAATGGAGATCCCATGGCCGCCGTCAATGCGGCAATCGCCGTCGCATCGTTCAATCCGCGCAGGACGAGCGAGGATGTCGATTCCGGTTTTGGCAAAACCTTGAAAATAACTTCACTGAAGACACCGAAGGTGCCCCACGCTCCGCAATTGAGCTTGACCAGATCGAGACCTGTCACGTTCTTCATAACCCGGCCGCCAGACTTCACGATGTCGCCGCGGCCATTGACCAGCCGTATGCCGATCAAACTGTCGCGGCAGGCTCCAGCCATGACCCGTCGCGGACCAGAAACATTTCCGGCCGCGATTCCGCCGATCGTCGGCTCGTGATCGCCACCCAGAAGCGCCCGATAATCCATCGGCTCGAACGGCAGCATTTGATTCCGGCTTGCCAGTGTCTCGTTGATCTCGGACAGCGCGGTTCCGGGAAGAGCTCCGATCACCAACTCTGTCGGCTCATAGATCGATACTCCTCGCATGCGCTGGGTTGTAACGGATGTCGCATATCCGTTCGGCCTGCCTATTTGCGATTTGCTGCCTGCTCCGCGGACGACGAGCGGTGCATTCCATGCGCCCGCCATTTTGATCGACTCGGAGAGACTCTTTTCGTCGTGCGGCTTCAAATCTCCTGACATGGGAAATTTCGTCCAGCGTTACGCTTGATTTCAGCAGTCAATAGGAAACACCTTGTCTCTGTTGAGTAACGATTTTGGATCAAACGCTTCACGCAAGCGCATCTGCTGGTCCAAATCGATCCTGTTGAATTGATATCTCATCAGATCGCGCTTCTCCAATCCGACACCGTGCTCTCCCGTGAGACAACCACCGACTTCAACACATAACTTGAGAATGTCGTTGCCTGCAGCTTCCGCTTTCGACTGCTCCGCCGGATCGTTGGCGTTATAGAGAATAAGAGGATGCATATTCCCATCGCCGGCGTGAAAGACGTTAGCTACACGCAATCCGTAGCGCTTCACGATCTCGGTGATCTGCGCCAACACGTAGGACAGCTTCCCCGTCGGCACGGTACCGTCCATGCACAAGTAGTCCGCAACGCGCCCGGTCGCGCCGAACGCCGACTTCCGCCCCTTCCATATGGCCGCTGTTTCAATCGCGGATCTGCTCTCCCGCACCGTCTGCACCCCGTTGGCTCGCGCGATCGATATGATCCGTTCAAGCGTCGCGTCCATTTCCGCCTTCGAGCCCTCCACTTCGATGATCAGAAGCGCTTCAGCGTCGAGCGGATACCCCGCCCTGGAAAAGGCTTCGCAGATTTCGATCGCGGCCTTGTCCATGTACTCAATCGCGACCGGAATGATTCCAGCCGCGATGATTTCCGCAACTGTGTTGCCAGCTCCATCGCATGAGGAAAATCCGAACAGAACGGGGCGCGCGGCTTCGGCAGATCTCAGTATCCGGACGGTAGCCTCGGTCACGACCCCAAGCTGACCTTCAGATCCAACCACGACACCAAGCAGGTCCAAACCGCCGCTATCGTGACTGTTTCCGCCAAGGTCGATGATCGTTCCGTCCATAAGCACCATTCTGACGCCGAGAAGATTGTTGGTCGTCACACCGTATTTCAGACAATGCGCACCGCCCGAGTTGTTGGCGATATTGCCCCCGATGGTGCAAGCAAGCTGTGACGACGGATCCGGCGCGTAGAAAAAGCCCCTGTCCGCGACCGCCGCGGTGATTTTTAGATTGGTGACGCCCGCTTCGACGCGTATGAAGCGATCATCATAGTTGATCTCCAGGACGCCGGTCATTCTTGAAAGCCCAAGAACAATGGAGTCCTCGGTCGGAATTGCCCCTCCTGCAAGCGAGGTGCCCGCGCCGCGTGGCACGACCTTCACATCGTGGTCATGGCAAAACTTGAGAACAGCACTGACTTCGTTCGTCGATGCCGGCAGCACAACGGCCAGCGGCATCTTGCGGTAGGCGGTGAACGCGTCGGTCTCGTACGCCCTGCACTCATCCCTGTCCGTGACAAGCCCATTGGACGAAACAAAGCGCGCCAGATGTTCCACGATGGCTTCACGGCGATCGAGTATGTCCTTGTTCGGCTCGGAAAACATGATCACGTTCAAGAGCATCCCCTTCATCGGAACACGCGGCTGGGCACTTCAAGGTTCGAGAGAGAATCTTCCATCTCGTCCAACACGGATCTTGATGTCAGTGCACGCTCCAGCCTCTAGCCAGGAGCCAAGACACGCTCCGGGTGTCCGGACCATTTCCATGCGAGCGTCGGCCTGGAAATGCCAAGCATCATTCCATCGAGCGCACTCGGATGAAGCCAGATCTGTTCGGGCTCCCGGCCTTCCTGCTGCTCCTCCCGCGAATCCAGGGTGAGGCCGGCGCCGTCCGCCCGTGCTGCCCGCTCAATGCTGCCTACTTCATGGCTCTCAGCGTATGCCATATAGAATGACGCGCGCTCACGCTCGTAATATCGGCCCATCGTCTTGGACGCATCGGTGGGGGTGATGACTTCGAATCTATCGAGACGATCCGGAGAAAAGAGAGTGAGAACGCCGGTATATCCGAAGAGCTCCGACGTGATCGTAACAAAGCTCTCCTTGTTCAATCCGAAGACGCGCGAAATTTGGTTCACCGCGGCGGCTTGGTCCGCCGCGAGCAATGTGACTTCGTAGAAGAAATCCAGCTTTCCTGCCGGCTTCACGTCGCGTAGCGGCGAGATCACAAAGTGCACGGGGCTGCCTTCGATCTCGATGCGAATGAAATCCTGGTCACCCTCTGTGATGTGCTGGGCACCGGCATTGATCGCATTGCTGGCGAGGCCGGACATATCCAACGATGTCGCTCCGGCGCCGAAAACATGAGACCGCCCGCGCCGGACCAATTCATGCTCCACAATCCCGGTGCCATCCGGCTCCAGAAGTTCGACTTCGCCTGTTCCTACGCGCAGCGTGGTCCGTCTGGCCCGAAGCGCCTTGATAAGGTCCGAGGAAATCTCCTCGGCGCCCAGTCTGCGGCGCCAGGTTTCCGCAACGCTCTTGGCGTCCCGCGTGGCAATCTGCACGCGATCGATCGTTGTCAACATCCCAAAAATCCCTTGTTGGCATTCTAAGGCAAGGCGCGATTGCTTCCGGTCGATCTACCGCATTCGTTATGTATCTCCGCGACGAACAGCCCGCGGCCGATGGCGTGATTGCCATCTCTTCGTTGTCACGCTTTCGCGCCAAACATGTTTTTCCAGGATTCCGTGCCCGGTTTTGCTTCCCACTTTTTCGTCTCGGACATGACGGCCAACCCCTCCTGCACAGCGGGACGAACCTTGATGGCGTCAAACCAGCGCTTGAGATTGGGATACGTGTCAAGCTCCTGTCCCTGCCATCGATAGGGCCGAATCCAGGGAAAGGTCGCAATATCCGCGATCGAGTAGTCGCCAGCGAGATATTCGCGGTCGGCCAGGCGACGATCGATCACACCATAAAGCCTGGCGGCCTCCTTCGTGTAACGCTCGACGGCATAAGGAATCTGCTCTGGCGCATAACGCCGGAAATGATGAGCTTGACCCAACATAGGTCCGGCGCCGCCCATCTGAAACATCAACCATTGAATGACTTCCATCCGTGCCCGCGCATCGGACGGCAGCAACTTGCCGGTCTTCTCAGCAAGATACAGAAGGATGGCCCCCGACTCGAAAACGGACAGCGGCTTCCCGTCCGGGCCATCATGATCGACAATGGCCGGGATCTTGTTGTTCGGACTGATCTTGAGAAACTCGGGGCCGAATTGATCACCCTTGGTGATGTCAATCGGCAGAACCCGATAATGCAGGCCGAGTTCGGCCAGCATTATCGTGATTTTGTATCCATTCGGCGTGGTCCAAAAGTAGAGGTCAATCATATACCAACGTCCTGCGAAACAGCCGAATGGATAATGTCGTTCGATTTAAGCCTTGGGCTTGTCGAACAGAATGCCTGGATTGAGCACCCAGTTTGGATCGATCTCGCGCTTGTTGGCTTGCATCATGCGGATGAAGCCCGGATCGATCTCCTTGTCATACCAGGGCCGGAAGCTGCGTCCGACGGCATGGTGATGCGTGATGGTGGCGCCGAGTTCGAGCAAGGCGTCGGAAGCCACCTTGTTCAGGGCCGCATAGTGCTCAATGTTCTTCTCGTGAGAAGACGGAGCCATGATCGAGTAGTACGGCGCCGGTCCATCCGGATAAAGGAACGAGAAGCGACGGCAGACAATGCCTCCACCGCAAATCTTCTTTTCCGCTTCAGCCACCCGCCGCATGACTTCCGTGTCGAGCGCCTCAAACTTGTCCCACGTATAGGCCGTTTCGAAGGTGAAGCTGACAATGCCCATGGCCGCGCGAACGTGCATGAGATAGGGCAGATAGCGGAACTGGTTGCGCCAGCTGCCCTGCGCGCCCGATCGGCTGGTTTCGAGAGCATCGCTGCCCGTTCCGGCCTTTTGCTTCACCGTACCGCCGAAATCCCTGCAGATTTCCAGCGAGCGATCCAGCCACGCATCGACCGGATGATCGGCCGATTCATAGCCGATCAGCAGCACCGATTCCGTGCCATCGCCAGCTCCATAGAAGAACGCGTCCTTCTCATCGAGATAGCGGCAGTTTGCGGGATAAAGACCGGCCTGGGTGATCTGCCGAACGGCCTTCGCACCCTCGTAGAAAGTCTTGAACGACACAGAGGCGTTGGCGCGGAACTTCACCCGGCCCTGTAGACGCATCCAGGCTTCGGTGATGATTCCAAGCGTACCTTCTGATCCGATGAAGGCGCGATCTGGGCTCGGACCGGCGCCCGAGGCCGGCAGCCGGCGGTTCGTGATCGTGCCGGTCGGCGTGACGACGCGCAGACTCTCCACCATGTCGTCGATATGAGTCAGATGCGTCGCATAGTGACCGGAAGAACGGGTCGCGATCCATCCACCGAGTGTTGAGAACTCCCAGGACTGCGGGATGTGGCGCAATGTGAAGCCGTGCGGCTTTAGCTGCTCCTCGAGCGAAGGACCGAACGTGCCACCCTGGATACGAGCAGCACGCGAGGTCGGGTCTACCTCCAGAACGCGATTGAGATTCTCGAGGTCGATCGTGACCACGCCCTTGTAGCTGCTGTCGTCCGGTGGATTGATGCCGCCCGTGACGCTTGATCCGCCGCCGAAAGGCACGGCCGCGTAGCCATTTTCACCGCACCAGTCGAGAACGGCCGCAATGTCTTTCTCGTCGCGAGGATAGGCCACGACATCCGGCGGATTCGGATACTTGCGCTTGTAGATCATGGCCAGATCGCGGAAGCTCTTGCCATAAGTATGCGAGACGCGATCCCACTTTTCCGTCGTGCAGAAGCTCGCAAGGGACGCCGGTGGCTTGATCCGCGGAGCGCGCAACTCGATCTCGTCAAGAGTCGGATCCGGCAGAACTGTGAAATCGCTCATTCCGAGACGCTTGGCGACGCGTTCGTGCATCGACTTCACTTCAGACTCGGGAATGTCTTGGCCTTCGTAACCCCAACTCCAGAACTTCCTACGCTGCCCTTTTGGCATATTCAGGGGTGCATTCATTGCTTCGCTCCTTGTCCTCGCTTGTGTTGAACCAGAAAGTCAGTCCGACCCGATTCGTACGGCCCGATAATCGGGAGGGAAATCTTTGGTCGACTACTGGCCAATCCAGATTGGTAATACCAATTAATGCCCGGCGAGTTTACTTGTCAAGCGTATCTTCAATCGCCGATCGACAATTTCTTCGCTGCCGCAGGCCTTCTTGCGAGACCATGGCCCCATCAAGCGGGCGTGGCAGAGCAAACCCGCCGGCGTCCGCGCAACGAAGCTCTGGAATTTCAACTGGCGGGAGAAAGCCGCGAAGCCGCGATGACCTTCGCCGCTCAGCTATTCATTTGAGTAACGAACTTGGTGTTCAGATAAGCCTCCATGGCTTCCGTCCCGCCTTCGGAGCCGTAGCCGGAGTCCTTGATGCCACCGAACGGGGTTTCAGGCAGCGCAAGACCATGATGGTTAATCGACATCATTCCGCTTTCGACGCCCGTGCTGATGGCGCTAATGACGGAGGCCGATTTGGTATAAGCATAAGCAGCTAGGCCAAAAGGAAGACGATTCGCTTCCACGATGGCTTCATCGATCTCTGAGAAGACGCTGACAGGTGCAATTGGACCAAACGGCTCTTCATTCATGATGCGCGCGTTCAGCGGGACGTCCGTAAGCACGGTCGGCTCAAAGAAGAATCCCTCGTTTCCTATCCGCTTGCCACCGGCCCTGATGCGGCCGCCGCGCGATGTGGCGTCCGCGATCAGTGCCTCCATTGCCTCGATACGGCGATGATTGGCCAACGGACCCATCTGACTCGCGGCGTCGAGACCGTTGCCAATCACCAGATTCTCTGCAGCCGATGTGAAGTGGTCGACAAATTCCTCGTAGACACTCTTGTGCACGATAAAACGCGTAGGCGAGACGCAAACCTGACCCGCGTTCCTGAACTTCGCCGCCGACAACAATTTGGCGGACTGCGCAACGTCAGCGTCACCGAACACCAGCGCCGGCGCATGCCCTCCCAGTTCCATCGTCACGCGCTTCATATGGGATCCCGCCAGAGCAGCGAGTTGCTTGCCGACCTGGGTCGAGCCTGTGAAGGAAATCTTGCGAATGATGGGGTGAGCGATCAGATACGAAGACACCTCGGCTGGCACGCCGAAGACCAGGGTGAGCACGCCGGGCGGCAGACCGGCATCGGCATAGGCCCGAACCAGAGCGGCACAGCTGGCCGGCGTCTCCTCAGGTCCCTTGAGAATCACGGAGCAGCCGGCCGCGATCGCAGCCGAGATTTTGCGGACAGCCTGATTAATCGGGAAATTCCACGGCGTGAACGCCGCCACCGGACCGACCGGCTCCTTGATCACGACTTGCTGCACTGCTCCGGAACGTGAAGGAATGGCGCGGCCGTAGGATCGGCGAGCTTCCTCGGCAAACCAGTCGATGATGTCCGCACCCAGCAGCACCTCCAGCTTCGCTTCCGCCAGGGGCTTTCCCTGCTCGAGGGTGAGAATGCGAGCGATTTCCCCGGCCCGCTCCCGCAATTTTTCGGCAGCCGACCGCATCAGCTTGTAGCGGTCGAACGCGGACGTCTTGCGCCATATGCCGAAGCCGCGCGATGCGGACTCCAGCGCGCGGTCAAGGTCGTCGATGGAAGCGTGTGAAACGCGCCCAATCGCGAGCCCGGTTGCCGGATTCAGCACGGCGCCCGACTTGCCCTGCGATCCCTCGCACCAGGTCTCGTCGATGAACATTTTGATATCCGGATAGGCCTGTTCCTGATTCATGGCGATGTCCAACGGCGCGTGATGAGAATTGGGTCTGGAAGGACTAGACGGCTAGGCCGGCTGTTTCGGCATATTTCTTCAAGTCATGCTTCCGGATCTTGCCGTTTGGCGCGACCGGAAGTTGCGACATCACGATGATCTGCTGAGGCTTCTTGTATCGCGCAAGCTGTTCCTCGATAAGCGTGAACAGATCGTCCGTTTCTATGCAGCTTCCAGGAACAGGCTCAACAAAGGCGACGATCTCCTCGTTGCCTTCAATCGATCGCCCGACGACCGCAGAGTTGAGAACCATCGGATGCGTGTTAAGCACCGCCTCAATCTCCGGCGGATAAACATTGAACCCGGAACGGATGATCAATTCTTTCGATCGCCCCTGCATAATCATTTCGCCGCGCGCGTTGCGGCTGACGATGTCTCCGGTCTTCAAGTAGCCGTGCTCATCGATAGCATCTGCGGTCAGTTCCGGCTGACCGTAGTAGCCAAGCATCACATTCGGCCCTCGTACGAGAAGCTCGCCAGGCAAACCGTCTTCGACCTCGTTACCGTCCGCTCCGACAATCTTGATCTCGACTCCGGAAATGGGCGGGCCGATATTGATTTCGTCGCTTCCCTTTGCATATTGGGTTCGGCTGATCGTGGGTGACGTCTCTGTGAGACCGTAACCGTTGTGAAGAACGACCCCAAACACGCGTTCGACGTTTTGGCGCAATGAAAGGTCGAGCGGAGCCGTGCCGGTGTAAACATATCGAAGCGTGTTCGGTGTAAGTTTAAGGCCGGCTTGGTCAACGTGAGCGACGATGCGCGCCAGTAACGCGGGAACGGCGGTAAATATCGTGAGCGTCTTGCTTAAGATGGCTTCGATGGCCTGCGTGAGCGAGAATCTGGGCATGATTTTCAGATGCGCGCCTGCGAACAGCATGCCCTGCATGAGCGTCAGTCCATACGAATGGGAAATCGGCATCACGCATAGCGAGACGTCGTCCGGACGAATTGTATCGGTCCTTTTCCCCCGGCACGCGACAAACGCCAGACTACGATGACTGAGCATCACCCCCTTTGGGCGGCCGGTTGTGCCCGTCGTGTAGATAACAACGGCGACCTGTCGGGAGGGATCCTGGTGCGTCCGCTCCGCAACCGAGTTCGCATCGAGATCTCCGACTTTCACCTTCCCTATGCCGGTGAACGACTCGATGTCCGCATTCCGGCGACAAGCATGAGCATCAGCCTCGGATGAAACAGTATGGGTATAGAACACACGCCGTGGCCGGCAATCACGCTCTATCAAATTCAGCTCGTTCTGGCTGAGACGTGCATTGGTGATGACCGCCCAGGCGTCGAGCCGGCTTGACGCATAAAGCAAGACGATTGCAGCAATCGAATTTTCACACACGATCATGACCCGATCGCCTGGACGAACACCGAGCCGACTCATTTCAACGGCGACCAGTTCAACGACGTCTATCAAGCGGCGATAGGACCAATCGACACCGCGCTCGTCAGTAAACGCAACCCGAGAGGCGTCGCCCTTGGCGCCCTCATCGAGTATCCCGTGAATGCGGGCGGGCAAATTCGATATCAGATCCATGTTGTCAGCCTGTTTCTTGGCCGCTGCTAAGTCCGAGCCGCATCCGCATTGCGCCATCGGCACGTGGACACGGCTGCTGCTTAAGTCTGCAGCTCCATATTGGTACTACCAATTTGGTCTTCTCAATTGCGCGATGTCAAGCGGTATTTCTTGGACCGCGCCTGTTCGCCGGTCCGTCTTTTAGCGTCCTGGGGGCAGGAGTTCTGAGCGGCTATTCCGCCGCCTCCCGGACATAACGGTGGGTCGGCGTTCGCATCGTCACCAGTTCCTCGGCAGAGGTGGGATGCAGTGCCATCGTCGCATCAAAGTCGGCCTTGGTTGCTTTCATCTTAATCGCGATAGCGACAGCCTGAACGATCTCGGCAGCTTCCGGACCAACGATGTGGCAGCCGAGAACACGGTCGGATATTTGGTCGACGATCAATTTCATCAGAATGCGGCCTTGGCTGCCTGACAGCGTGGCCTTGATCGGCCTGAAATCGGTCTTGTAAACATCCACATGCGTGAACTGCGCCCTCGCTTCGGCTTCAGTCAGCCCGACTGTTGCGACCTGAGGCTGCGAGAACACCGCTGTTGATATCTCGGCATAGTCAACGCGCACAGGCCGCTTGCCAAACACAGTATCGGCGAAGGCATGTCCTTCGCGAATTGCGACCGGCGTCAGATTGACCCGGTGGGTGACGTCGCCCACCGCATAAATGTGCGGCACGCTGGTTTGCGAAAAACCGTCGACGGCGATGCCGCCGTTGTCCGGATTGAGCGCCACGCCCGCCTTTTCAAGCCCAAGGCCCTTGACGTTGGGATGACGGCCAATGGCAAACAGCACCTGGTCAGCAGCGATCGTTGTTTCCCCGGACAGATGCGCGGTAAAGCTCTCACCGTGCTTCTCGACCTTGGTCACCGTGCAGCCCGTGAGAACGCAAATGCCCGCCGCTTCGATCTCTCCGCGGACATGCGCGCGAACGTCCTCATCGAATCCCCGCAGGATGTTATCGCCGCGATAGACGAGCGTCACTTCGGTGCCGAGACCTGCGAAGATGCTGGCGCACTCCAGCGCGATATAGCCACCGCCCTGGATTACGATGCGCTTCGGAAATGCAGGCAAGTGAAAAATATCATCCGACGAGATGACATGCTCGATACCGGGAATCGCCGCGCCGTGATTGGGCGCGCTTCCGGTGGCGATCAGAATGTATTTCGCGCGCACCTTTTCGCCGGTCGACAGCCGAAGCGTGTGCGCATCCTCGAACACCGCACGTGCCTTAACGACACTGGCGCCGGCCTTCGCGGCATTGCCGGTATAGGCCGCTTCGAGCCGGGCAATTTCCCTGTCCTTGTTGGCGACCAGCGTCGGCCAGTCGAATGTCGCGTACGGAATGTTCCATCCGAAACCCGCGGCGTCTTTAATTTCCCCGTGGACGTGCGCAGCATAGGCAAACAGTTTTTTCGGCACGCAACCGCGAATCACGCAAGTGCCGCCCATGCGATACTCTTCGGCAAGCATGACCTTGGCGCCATGATTGGCTGCGATCCGCGCGGCGCGAACGCCGCCCGAACCGCCGCCGATAACAAACAAATCGACGACGTAGTCAGCCATGACGGTTTGGGGCTTGCTGGTTTGCCCGGTGGGATCCAAAGGCTTCAACATTTATCAACCTGATAGCAAGGAACTGTGCGCGAAGAGCATTTTTCGGGGTAAGGTGGCTTAGGTCCTACCAATTCGGTATACCAGTCTTACATGCTCGGTGAAGAGCAATCAAGCGACAGCCATGCGGGCCGCGATTTGGTTTGTGGATTCGGGGCGCCCGGTCCGGGCCCGGCGCGCAAAGCACCTGTCATGTCATCGCCACTCGAAATAAGGTGAATATCACTCAGATTCGTGACTATTGGAGAGGCCGGCATGAAAAGGCTTGACGTACCAGTCTCCTCACGAGCGCAGAAAGAGCAGACGCAGATGACCGAGCGAAACCGAACCGACAAGCCTGAGGCTCCCTCGAACGCCATTGGAAAAATCCTTTCGTTTATCCGTGAACGCCGCTATCAACCCTCCGAGCGCCTGCCGTCCGAACGAGACTTCGCGGAGAAATTCGAAACAAGCCGGGGCGCCGTCCGTGAGGCGCTGGCCGCTTTGGAAGTCATGCGCGTCATCGAGAGACGGCCCAACTCGGGCATCTATCTGCGAAACTCGGATGAAAGCAGCATCGAAGCTCTCGTCCTTCACGCCGAGTCCGGCCTTCCATTCCAAGCCAACGAGATCGCCGATGTCTTCGAGGTGCGGCGTATGCTCGAAGTACAGGCCGCTCGGCTGGCCTGCACCCGCAGGACGCCTGACAATATCCGCGATCTGCGCGCGATTTTAACCGCCACCGAGAAGCGTCTTGCGAAGAAGCAGACAATCGAGCTGGAAGACGAGGCATTTCACCTTGCGATCTTCGCTGCTACCAAGAATGATATCCTGCTTCGCGTTGTAAAATCATTCTACGAACTGTCCCGGCAGCGTCGCCGTGTTTATTTTTCCGATCACAGTCGCGGTCGCCGCTCCTATGAGGATCATTGCGAAATCCTTGAAGCCATCGAGGGACGGCGCGTCGGCCAGGCCGAACAGAAAATGAATGAGCACTTGTCTCAGACAATCGAAACCTGGCAGACGCTTCTGGGAGAGCCAAAGATACCCGTGAGACGATAAGCTTTCTCTGCAAGCTCGCGCCGCTCAAGCGGTACACGCTGGTTCCGGGCGCCTTGGCGCCCCGAACCAGCCCTAAGACAGATGCCGCCTACCCCTTCAGGGCCCCTGCCGTAAGTCCCGCGACGAAATAACGGTAGCAGAACGTAAAGATTACAAAGAGCGGTAATGCAATGAGGGATGCACCGGCGAGGATTTCGCCCCAGCGCAGATCCTGCGCTCCCAGCATCGACGCAAGGGCGACCGGAAGCGTCTTGTTTTGGTCGCTCATGATGAGAATGAGAGCGAATACATAGTCGGCCCAGGACAGCAGGAACGAAAAGATGCCGACCGTGATCAGACCCGGCGCGGAAAGCGGCAGGACAACCTTGATAAATGCGCTGAACTGCGAACAGCCATCCACCATTGCGGCTTCTTCCAGGTCAAATGGCATCGACTTGAAGAAACCCCACAAAAGCCAAACGCCCAAAGGAAGCGAGATTGCGAGATGAGCGACCAGCAAGCCCCACAGGCTGTCGGAAAGACCCGCCATGCGGAACAACGCTGACATCGGAATCGCGAGCATCAATGGCGGGAACATGTAGGCGAACAACATCGACGCGACCAATGTTGTCTTACCGCGAAACCTCAGCCGCGTCGCGCCATAGGCTATAAATGCCGAAAGCGTCGTGGAGACGATAATCGTCGCCATCGCCATCAGGGTGCTGTTGAGAAAATTGGCCGTGTAGTTCGTGAGTTCCAGCAAAGACCTGTAGGACGACAGATCCGGCGGCCAGAACACCAACGATGTGTCGAGAAACAACCGTTGCGGCGCCCGGAGACTGGATATGATCATCCAGTAAATCGGGAAAAACGAATATACGCAGATTAAAATGACAGCCGAATAGAGTGCGATGCGGCCGGCAAGTTTCTTGACCGGCCCGCTCACCCAGCCGAACGATTTCTGCCCGGATACAGGCGATGATATCTCCGTCGGCAAAGGCTCAGACCTGGATGAATGGCGAAGGAATGGCTTCTGCCGCGGATCGGAAACAGCCGCAACGACGGAAGGGTGTGAATATTGCTGTGTCACGGTCATCGCCCCTGCTTTGCTTCGTCGATCGGAAAGAATCTGAGATAGATCAGAATGATGGACGCCAGCAAAAGAAACGAGATCGTTGCAACCGCCGCTCCGCCCCCGAGATCGAATTCCAGGAACGCGCGTCGATAGGCCAAGATCGGAAGCGTCTCGGTCTGGTTCAGCGGCCCTCCCTTAGTCAGCAGCCAGATCACGTCGAACTTGTTGAACATCCAGATACCTCTCAGCAGAATGACCACAATCAACACAGATCGAAGTCCCGGCAGTGTGATATGCCAGAACTGTTTCAGGGCGCCGGCTCCATCGACCCGGGCGGCTTCATAAAGCTGAGCCGGAATTGTCTGTAGACCGGCAAGCACGCATGTCACCACGAACGGTGTCCATATCCAGACACTGACGAGAACAACCGTTCCCTTCGCAGTCGCGGAGTTTGCGCCCCAGTCGAACATGCTGGATCCGAACGACGCGAGGACACTCTTGATAAGCCCATAGTTTGGATCAAGCATCCATTGTGCGATGAGACACGCAACAACCGTCGGCAAAAAGTACGGAACTATCGACAACGCCCGTACAATCGTCTGCCCGACGAACTGACGATTCAGAATGAGCGCAATAGACACGCCGAGCACGACTTGCGAAATAATCGCAAAAATGGAAATCACCAATCCATTCATGAGCGCGGCCCAGAAGCTCGGGTTCTTGAGCGCGGTCAGGTAATTATCGAGCCCGACCCACCGCGGCTGAGCGATAAACGACTCCGCCGCGTAGAATGAGAGCTTGATGGAATACAGGAGTGGCCCGCCGACAACGGCGCCGAGTATCAAAACACCCCCGACGAACAAGCCAATAATTCGCCAATCCTGCCTCATGAAGAACCTACTTTCCCGCCAACAACTCAGCCTATCGCCCGTATGCGATCGGCGGCCGTTTTCACACAGTCGGCCGACGACATGTTCTTGAGCACCTTGTTTTGCAGCATTTCCGGCATGATGTTGCCGTCAAATACCTTGCAAGGCCGCAGATCGATCGAAGGCCCGATCAGATCGACGGACGAAAGCCTGACCTTGCTCTCTGGATCGATGAACGACTTCATCTGCATCATCGTTGCCCAATGCTTCTGAATCATCGGGTGTTTCTTCCAGCGAGGGTCTTCATAGACATCCAGGCGCACAGGCTGGAAGTTCATCCAGGCGGAATGCAACCAGTCGATATAGTGTTCGTCGATGAACCATTTGAGGAACTTCATTGTTTCCTCACTCTGCTTGGTCTTGAACGCGACGAAGCCATCGAAGGCGAAGGGCAGCGCAGACTGTTTGCCACCGCTATCCGGCGCAGCGAAAATTCCGTACTTGTCTGCGAGTTCCGGATTTCGTGCTTCGAGCGCTTCGACCACTCGTCCCGAGTAAAGTGTATGCGCGACCTTCCCTGTAACGAAGAGACTCATAAGCTCCGCGTAACCCACCGTGTTCAATCCGGGAGGCATTGTCTTGTAGAGCTCGCCGAAAAGATCGAGGAAGCGGCCTGCGCGGCCGGCGTTCTCCGGCGCATCCAGAACAACGTTCCACTTGTCGTCGTAGAACTGCGGAGCTTCCGCAAACAGATTGCCAAAACTTGCCCAGTTGGTAGCGCTGTCGCTCGCCAGAGGAATAACGCAACCGCCGCGTTCGATATTTCCGTCTTTTGAAACGGTCAGCGCCCGGCAGTTTTCGAGATACTCTGCCCAGGTGGTCGGGACTTTCAGACCCTTCTCGGTATAGAGATCCTTTCGATAGTAGCACGTCACCAGGTTGTAATCGTAGGGATAGAACCAGTTCTCACCCTGGTACGTCCACGCACCCATCTTGCCCCACGAATGCTGCTTTACAAGCTCCGTCATCGGAAGAAGATGACCACCACGGGCGTACTGAAGAATATGAGCGATATAACCTTGGGTAGAAAGGTCATAAGGCGTGCCCGCATTGATCGCCGCCATGGTCTTCGCATAGGCACCGCTGATCGGCGTCGAATCGACAATGATCTTGACGCCGAACTTGCTCTCGTACGCACTGCAAGCATTTCGCAGGACAGTCTGGCTATCGGCCGCGGTCTCATTGTTCAGAAATCTAAGCGTTACCTTTGCCTGCGCATTGACGTAAGGAGCCGCAAAGGAGCTTGCTGCCCCAGCCATAACAGCCGCAGATGTTTTCAGGAAGTTTCGCCGATTAAAGCTGGAAGACTTATTCTTGAATTTCCATTCGCTTGGATTGTACTTGGTCATGATTCTCCCTCCCTTTGTTAATTTCTTTTATCGATTTTGATTGCCTCAATGTTTTTCCGCCGTCGCGCGAGAACAAGTGCAGCTGCTGCGCCGGCAGATAGACGGAAATTCTGTCGCCGGCCGCGAGCACGTCGTCACGCGCGAACACCGCACGAAACTTCTGATCGAATATCGTCCCGAGAACATATGTTTGCGCACCGATTTGCTCGACGAGGTTGACCACCATCTCGATGCCAGATGCTGAATCAGCGCGCGTAATGTGTTCTGGCCGAATACCGAATGTTACGTTCTTCTCAGTCTCGGAGAACTCACCATCTGGAAGTTCGAGCACCAGTTGACCTGAACGAACCTTCATTCCAGCGCCGTCGCGGATCAACTCACCCTCAGCAAGGTTCATCTCGGGTGAGCCGATAAACGCTGCCACGAAAGCGTTGACCGGCCGGTCGTAGAGATCAAGTGGACTGCCGACTTGCTGAATCCAGCCGTCTCGCATGATGACAATCCGGTCACCGAGCGTCATGGCTTCGACCTGATCATGCGTCACGAAAATCATCGTGGCACCAAGCCTGGCATGCAGCGTCGCAATCTCCTCGCGGGTTTTTACGCGTAACTTGGCGTCGAGGTTGGAAAGAGGCTCGTCCAGCAAGAAAACGTCGGGGTCGCGAACGAGCGCGCGACCGAGCGCGACGCGCTGCATCTGACCGCCCGACAACTGTCGCGGCTTCCGCTCAAGCAACGGCTCCAGACCAAGACTCGACGCAGCGCTTCGCACACGACGATCGATCTCATCCTTCGACTCGCCCCGGACACGAAGGCCGAACGCCATGTTGTCGTAGACGGTCTTCTGAGGATAAAGCGCGTAGTTCTGGAACACCATCGCGATGTTGCGATCTTTCGGCGGCAACGCGGTTACATCCCGCCCGCCGATCAAAATCTTGCCGGACGTCACATCGTCAAGACCGGCAAGCATGCGCAGCGTCGTCGACTTCCCGCAGCCGGATGGCCCGACAAAAACAATCAGTTCACCGTCGGCAATATCCAATGAGAAGTCCTGAACGGCCCAAGGCCCTCGATCTCCGCCAAAGGATTTCGATACATTCTGGAGAGTGACCCGCGCCATATAGAAAACCTCACTTCGCGTTGCCTCTAATTATTATCGTTACGCGGGAACTAGCCACATAACCGTCATCCAAATTGGACAGACCATTTTGGTCTTCCATACGTTCCCCTTTATCGACTGTCAAGCAATCTCCCCGCTCAGCATCAGCAAAATCCGGATCGACCTCAATTTTGTTTGGTTTGACCAATTTGGTCAATCCAATTATAGATCCAAGAAACATGCGATCTCTCGAGAGCAGATTTCGCCGTATAAACTGACAAGGAAATGTCATGGCTGGACCTCTGGTTGGTTACCGAGTGCTCGATCTCTCAAGAATTCTGGCGGGGCCATGGTTGGGCCAGTTGCTTTCTGATCTCGGCGCGGAGGTCTGGAAGATCGAACGTCCGGGCACCGGCGACGACACGCGGCAATGGGGTCCTCCATTCCTGAAGGACAGAGACTCCAACGACACGACCGAAAGCGCCTACTTTCTCAGCGCTAACCGCGGCAAGCATTCGATCTGCGTCGACATCGCAACCGAGGAAGGCAGCGAAATTGTACGCTCGCTGGCGCAGCAAGCCGACATCGTGATTGAGAATTACAAGGTCGGCGACATGCGACGGTACGGACTGGACTACGAGTCCCTCCGGAAACTGAAGCCGGATATCATTTATTGCTCCATCACCGGTTACGGTCAAACCGGTCCGATGAAGGACGTCGCAGGATACGACATGGCCATTCAGGCAACCGGCGGCCTGATGAGCATTACCGGTGAGAGCGACAACAAACCGGGTGGAGGACCTCAGAAGGTTGGCGTTCCGATCGTCGACATTCTGACTGGCATGTACAGCGCGACGGGTGTCCTTTCGGCACTGCTGCATCGCGAACGCACCGGCGAAGGCCAACACATCGACATGGCTTTGCTCGATGTTCAGGTGTCCGTGCTTGCCAACCAGAGCTTGAACTATCTTACGACGGGGCGTTCGCCCAAGCGTTACGGCAACGCGCATCCGAATATCGTCCCCTATCAGGTATTCAAGACAAAGGACGGCTCATTCGTGCTCGCGGTCGGCAACGACCAGCAGTTCAGAAAATTTTGCGCGACGGCGGGATTTGCGGAACTGGCCGCCGATACCCGTTTTGCCACGAACACCGACCGGCTTCATAATCGTGATCAACTCATCCCGCTTCTCGATGTCCATCTGGCCAAGCAGACGACGCATCACTGGGTATCGTTGCTGGAACCGGTCGGCGTTCCTTGCGCGCCGATCAACACGCTGGATCAGGTGTTTGCTCATCCGCAAGTGATCCATCGGGAGTTGCAGATCAATCTTCCGCATCCTTCCGGCGCCATTACGCCTCTCGTCGGCAACCCGATCAAGTTCTCGAAAACGAAGATCGAATATTCGAAGAGCCCGCCGCTTCGAGGTGAAGACACCGAACAAGTTCTCAAAACCGTGCTAAAGTTTGATCAGGCGAAAATTCAGAGGCTCAGCGACCGCCGGATCGTCGATACTGGAACGCATCCGCAGCATTCCAAATCCGGGCTGCCCGAATAATCCGGGTGCATTGTTGGCAACCACGGACGTCCGCGCCGATACGCCAGGCCGAATATCTGGCAGCGGAGAGCCTCACTAGTGACCGAGGGCCCAGACCGTCTTTTCAAAGGCCGATCTTTCTTGTGGCGACATACTCGCCTTCCAATGCTGCAACCCTTTCGCCGACCAGAGAAAAACGGCACAGGCTGCCGCAACAAGCATGACCGTAAACACACGAGTGATCACCGAAGCACCTCTCTGTTGACGCCAGAGTCGCTGTTCTTATAATTGGACATACCAAAATGGTAATCCAAACTGACCTAAAAACAATGGCAAAAATTCGTCGCCGCAATCGCAAACGACTGACGCTACGCACTTCATGCCAGATCAGCCGCACCTGCCAGCCGCACGCGTTCCCAGGGGATTCGAAAATGAAACTATCCGGATATGATTACATCATCGTCGGCGCGGGATCCGCTGGATGCGTGCTGGCTTCGCGGCTGAGCGAAGATCCAAATGTCAACGTTCTGCTGATTGAGGCCGGTGCTCCTTCCGCGTCCATCTTCGTCCACATGCCCGCTGGCATTCGGGTTCTCTATACGAGCCCAAAATATAACTGGCAGTTCTGGACGGAGCCTCAGGCAAATCTCAACAATCGAAAAATTTACATTCCGCGTGGACGGGTTGTGGGCGGCTCGTCCTCCATCAACTCCATGATTGCAATCCGGGGCAATGCCTGGGACTACGACTCGTGGGCCGCGCAGGGCCTACCGTCATGGAGTTACGAGAACCTGCGCCCCTATCTTAGAAAAATCGAGGACGCGACTCTAGTCACCGGGGAGAGAGATCAGGATCGAGGCTACTCCGGCCCTATCCGACTGTCCTACGGCACTCTGCAACACCCCATTTCGAAAGCATTCATTGAAAGCGCGGTGTCGGCCGGCTTGCCGGAAAACAACGGCTTCAACGGACCGTCCCAGGTAGGCGCGGGCTTCTACGAACTTACCATCGCAGAAGGAAAGCGATCCGGAGCCTTCAAGTATCTTGATCGAGCGAAGGGACGGCGTAATCTCACTCTTATGGCCAACTGCAGAGTTCGCCGGATCGCTATGGAGGGAACGCGGGCGCGGGGCGTTGTGATCGAAAAGGGAGGACGCGAGGTCACCATCCCGGCGGAGCGCGAGGTGTTGCTGACATCCGGAGCCATCAGCTCACCACAGCTGTTGATGTTGTCGGGCATCGGTCCGGCGGATCACTTGCAGTCGCTTGGTATCAAGCCTGTTCTTGATTCCGCAGGCGTCGGAGACAACCTGCAGGACCATCTCGACTGCGCGATCCGCATGGAGGCATCTCAGCCGGTCACGCTGACGCCTTATCTCGGCTTGATCAAGGGAGGCCTCGCAGGAGCGCAATACATTCTTCGGGGTACCGGCCCTGCAACCTCCCAGGGGGTCGAGGCCGGCGCCTTCTGGGGACCCGACCAAGGTTCGTCGCTGCCGGAGTGGCAAGCTCATCTGATCGTCGCGCTCCGGAATCCTCCACCTAATGAACGCATCGCTCATGGCTTCGCGATACGCGTTTGCCAGCTTCGGCCTAAGAGCCGTGGGACCCTGCGATTGCGGTCGGCTAATCCATCCGACACTCCAGCTATCGATCCCCGTTTTCTCTCTGACGAGTCGGATTTCGTCAGCATGCAGGAAGGGGTTAGACAACTGTGCGGAATCATCGATCAGCCGGGTCTGAAAAAATTCGTCAAACGAAAAATCGACATCGATGCGTTTACCAGTGTCGATTCCCGAAAAAAATGGATTCGCGCGCGCGCCGAAACGATCTACCATCCTGTTGGCACTTGTCGCATGGGCGAAGACAGCAACGCTGTTGTCGATGGCCAATTGCGAGTCAGGGGAATCGACAACCTGAGAGTCATCGATGGTTCAATCATGCCGACTGTGATCAGCGGAAATACCAATCTGCCGATCATGGCCATGGCCGAGAAAGCTGCCGAGTTGATTGCAGGTAACAACAAGACGAGCCAATTTCAGGCGCACAACAGCAAAGCCCGGTCCGCCTGACTCCCGCTATCCGGCCCTAACATTTTGGAATGCAGAGCACACGGCTTGGCGCTCGCATCGCGAGGATGAATCATGACTGAGCGGCTAGAGCCGTATCGTGTAAAAGCTTACAACACCGCCAAGCTGTCGGAAAATAAGATGCACGACGACTCCGTGGCCCTGAAATATGGCTTCAAGGGCGGATTGGTGCCCGGCGTCGATGTGCTCGCCTACATGATCCACGTTCCCGTTGCGAAATGGGGCCGGGCATTTCTCGAACGAGGATTGATCGAAGCGCGCTTCGCCAAGCCCGTCTATGACGGCGAGATGGTGCTGGTTCAGGCCGAGGAGTCCGGCGAAGTGATGGCCCTGACTGTCGGAAGCGGTGAAATAGCAGCAACCGGAACAGCCTTACTCGCCGCCAAAGCGCCGTCATTTTCTCTCGCTGACTATCCCGACACCGCGCCTGTCGAGACGCGAACGCCTGCCGACACCAACTCCTATCGGCTCGGTAAGTGGCTCGGCACCGCCCCAAGATCTTGGCAAGGTGAGGTAGGCGCGGAGTATCGCGCCGAGGTGCGAGACGCTGAACCAATTTATGCGCGCGAAGGTCTCGTCCATCCAGGCGTGCTACAACGGATCATGAACAGAGTCCTTATGGAAAATGCTCTCCTTGGACCATGGATTCATGTCGGCAGCCGCATGCAGATGTTGTCAGCCGTGGCGGACAGCGACAACTTGGCCGCCCGCGCATGCGTAACAGCTAATTACGAGAAGAAGGGTCATTTGTTTGTGGAATTAGACGCACTTATCGTGGCCAACCAACGCATTCCTGTCGCCCATTGCCAACATACGGCAATTTATCAGCCCCGCGCAGAGGCCTTATGAGGTGCCATGCCAACCTCAAATCCCCAAAATGGGTGAATCGCCCACTGTTGACTGCCTGAATGATGTCTGCGGGCACCTTAACTGCTCTATTTTTCTGCCATCTCCAGTTCACGAACGACATAGAGATTTTCGATTTCCAGGGCATACTTCTTCTGAACGTTGGCGCGGCGAACTTTCATCGTCGCGGTCACTTCGTCATCGTCGTGATCCAGCTCTTTCGTCAGAAGATGGAATTTACGAATTTGCGAAACCTGCGCAAGCTGACCATTCGCCGTATCGATCTCTGACTGAATCAACTCACGGAGGCTTTCGTTCTCGGTGAGATTCCTGAAGTTGGTATAGGCGATGCCCTTCTCTTCCGCCCACTTGCCGGCGAGGTCGTAATCGATCTGGATCAACGCTGAGACATACTTGCGCGCCTCACCGATGACGATGCATTCCTTGATAAAAGGGCTGGCCTTGACGGTATTCTCGATTTCCGACGGACTGAGATTCTTCCCGCCAGCCGTGATCATGATGTCCTTCAGGCGATCCACAATGCGGAAGTGGCCATCCTTGAACTCCGCGACGTCGCGGTATGCAGCCAGCCATCGCGGATTGCGACATTGGTGGCTTCGTCGTTTCGATAGTAACCGACAAAAACCGTATCGCCGCGCAACAGCAGTTCGTTGGAATCTCCCAGCCGCGCATCCATTAAGGCGATGCCATAACCGACCGTCCCCACCCGCCGATCCGTCAGCACTTGCCCCAGCGCAATCCCGGAGCTTTCCGTAAGACCATAAACTTCGATCAGCGGCACACCGATGGTGCGGAAGAAGTGCACGATAGCCGGCGAAATCGGCGCCGCACCCGTCATGGCAATGCGGGTTTTGCGCAACCCGATAAAATTCTGCAGCGCCCGAAAAATCAGCCAGTAAGACAGACCGAACCTGATCATCTCCGACAACGTCCTGTCCGCTGCGTTCTTCTCCGCAAACGGCTCGCACGCAGCATAAGCGTACTCGAACAGCGCCCGGCGAATGCTTCCGGCTTCCAGCAATTTGATATGGATGGACGAATGCAATTTTTCCCAGATACGTGGCACCCCGAGGAACATGCTTGGTGCGACTTCCCGCAGGTCTTCCTGCACAGTGCGGATCGACTCGCCGAAATTAACCAGCGAACCGAGATAGACCGGCACCATCACCGTCGTCATCTGTTCAGCGACATGACATAGCGGCAGATAAGACAGCAGGCTCTCGTCTTTCGACAGACTGAGACGATCCACCGAGGCGATCGCCTGCGCGCGGATGTTCTTGTAGCTCAGCATCGCGCCCTTCGGCTTCCCGGTCGAACCGGACGTGTAGATAATAAGCCCGATCTGCGCCAACGTCTGCCTGTCGATCGTTGTGTCAACGAGCCCCGCATACTTTGTCTCGAAGGCAGCGCCCAGCGCTTCCAGCGCGTCGAACGACATCACCTGATCCGGCGGATAGTCCCGGATACCCTTGGTTTCCACGACAATGATCCGCTGCAGCTTCGGCAACTCGTCTCGGCGTTCGAGAACCTTGTCGACCTGTTCCTGATCCTCGCAGACGATGACTTCGGACTCGGAGTGCGCCAGAACGTAGGCCACTTCATTCGACGGACTCGTCGGATAAACGCCGACTGCGATCCCATCGACTATGTTGGCGCCGAGTTGGGCCAGCACCCACTCGATCCGGTTTTCGGACAAAATGGCGACATGTCCCCCTTTGTTGAGTCCAAGCGCGCGAAACCCAAGACCCACATGGCAGGCGCGCTGATAGTAACGCTGCCAGGTCGAAGGATTCCAGATGCCGAATTCCTTCTGGCGGATCGCCACGTCTTCCGGCGCCCGGCGTGCATTATCGCGCAGCATTTGCGGCAGCGTGAACTCTGGAAATGTCTCGCTCATGCAATCCTCACACAGCCTCAGGACAGCCAGCGCTTACGGCGCTTGTAATGCTTGATCCCGCGAAAGCTCTTTGTCTCGGCATTTGCCGCACCCACGCCGAGATAGAACTCGCGAACGTCCTGGTCGCGGATCAGCTGTTCCGTTGGCCCGTCGGTCACGATCTTTCCGGATTCCATGATGTAGCCGTAGGTGGAGACGGCAAACGCCACCGCGGCGTTCTGTTCGACCAGAAGCATCGAAACGCCCTGCTCCCGGCTGATGCGCGCAATGATGGTGAAAATTTCTTCCACCAATTTTGGCGACAGTCCGAGCGACGGCTCATCCAGCAGCATCAATTCCGGCTGCGCGATCAGCGCGCGGCCGATGGCCAGCATCTGCTGCTCGCCGCCGGAGAGATAGCCGGCGCGGCCGGTGCGCCGCTCGAACAGCCGGGGAAAATAGGTATAGACAAGATCGAACGGCGTTTTCGCTCCGCTGCGGCCGGACATTGCATAGGTCGCAGCAGTCAGATTTTCCTCAACCGTCAGATCCTCAAAAATCCGTCGCCCTTCCATCACATGGAAGAGTCCGCCCCGCACCAATTGATGCGGAGCGAGACGCGATACGGAACTGCCTTTGAACAGGATTTCACCTGTTGTGACCTTGCCATCTTCCAGTTCGAGTAGATTGGAAATGGCCTTCAGCGTGGTCGACTTACCTGCTCCATTGGAGCCCAGCAATGCGACCACCGCTCCCTTGTCGACTTTCAACGACAAGCCGCGAAGCACCTGGACCGTCTTGTTATAGACGACCTCGATATTATTGACTGAGAGAAGGTCATTCTTCAGCGAAATCGCTGCTTGTTGATACTGCGCTTGCTGCATTTCAGCAAAGAGATTTTCTGCGAGCATGCTCGTCACTTCGCAATCTTGATCCAGTCGGAGACCGGCTTCATGGTCTTGTTCGCGCCGTCATATTGATAGACGCGGCCGACGGGCACCGTGTTGCCGGGGATCGAGATCGGCACGCCGATGATGCCGCCGGTGTCGAAGTCCTTGATGGAGTTCAGCGCCGCTTTCATGTTCGTTGCGGTGAGATCCTTCTTGGCATCGAGCGTGCGCTTTACAGCCTCGATCATCAACATCGCGGTCAGAAAGCCCTGCGTATAGTACGTCGGCTGATATTCCCGGTGCAGCTGCCGGATCTTGTCCAGCATCGGTGAAGATCCCTCTGTATCAAAATAGTATCGATATGGCATCACGCCCATGTAGCCGTCAGCGACTTGAGCCGAATTCGCCCAAATCCCATTATCCATCGACCAGAATGTGCCCATGAACTTGCTCTTGAGGCCCAGCTGCTTCATCTGCGCCATGAATTCCGGCAGTGGTGCAAGAACGTAGCCGTGGAAGATGGTGTAATCCGGATCGGCACGACGCAGCTTGAGTACTTCGGTGGAGACGTCGATGCTGGTTGGCGGCGTCGCGATCTTTGCGACGATCTTCAATCCCAAATCACCCGCACGCTTTTCGGTTGCTGTAACCGGATCGCGGCCGAACTCGGTGTCCGAGTTGACCAGAGCGATCCTCGCGCCCGGCTGGGTCTTGGCGATGTATTCCAGCAGAATGCCGATCATTTGCGAATAATCGGGTCCAGGAATGAATTGAAAAGGAAATTCTTTCGGATCGTTCAGCTCGGTCGCGAAGGACGTTCCAGCCATAAGAATATTGCCGCGCCGGTTCAGTTCGGCATTGACGGTTTTTGCGAAGCCCGTGGAATCTCCGTAATAGAGGCTTATCTTCTCGCTGGCGGTGATCCGGTTAAATGCTGCAATGGATTTATCAACTGCGTAAGAGGTATCCTCGGGTATATATCTGATCTTACGACCATCGATTCCACCGGCGTCGTTGATGATCTTTACATAATCCTGGAATCCTACGTTGAGAGGAATACCAGCAAATCCAAATACGCCCGTCATCGGCATCGACGCGCCTATTACAATATCATCAGCGGCCCACGCCTGCATATTGATTCCAAATGCCAGGCAACCTGCTGCTGCGTAGGATAGAATTTTTCGACGCCTCGGAATGTGTTTCATTACTGTGTCTCCCTGTGTGTTATTTCTTGAACGGCCATAAATGAAAGAAACGCCGGACGCGGCGCCAGATTTCGGCAAGGCCCTGCGGCTCGAACAGCAGAAAACCGATGATCAGCAAGCCGAAAACGATTGTCCGGATCGGCGACAGTTGCGCCACCGCATTCGGAATGAACGTCATGTAGGACACCGCAATCTTGAGAATCTCCGGCACCATGGTCATGAAGATCGCGCCAAGGATCGCGCCGAGGATCGTGCCCATGCCGCCGACGATAACGGCGGCGAGGAAGAAGACCGAATAGATCAGCGGAAAGCTCTCCGGCGTCACGACGCGGAAGAAATACGCCCACATGCCGCCCGCGACGCCGGCGTAGAACGACGACAGCGCGAACGAGAGCAGCTTGTATTTCAGGAGCGGAATGCCGAGCACTTCGGCCGAAATATCGCGATCGCGGATTGCGATAAAGGCGCGGCCGATCCGGGTTCGGAACAGGTTTGCCGCCGCGAATACGGCGAGCGCCGTAAGCGGCATGAACAGCCAGTAAAGCTGGAACGGACGCGCCAGATCGTAACCGAACAACCGCGCGGGCGGCATGCTCAATCCTTGCGTCCCGCCAAGGAATGCAGGGCCATTGGCAAATATGAAGTGCAGGATAAAGGACGCGGCAATGGTCGCGATGGCGAGATAAAGGCCCTTCACGCGCAGGCTCGGCACGCCGACAACCAAACCGACGGCTGCCGATACGAAGCCCGCAACAATGAGATTGATGAAGAACGGCGTCCCGACCCGGATTTCCAGAATAGCGACAGTATACGCGCCGACGGACATGAACGCCGCCTGCCCCAGGCTGACGAGGCCGGTATAGCCGGTGAGAATATTCAGGCCGGTCGTGCTGACAATGTGGATCGCAACCAGACAGGCGAGATAGATCCAGTACTGATCCGCGAAGAACGGAAACAGCACCAGCGCCGCAAACAGCGCGACCATCATCATACGCTGCACATTGGTATCGAGCAGCGATTCTGCCTGAGCGTAAGTTTCGTGTACTGCGCCGATCCGCATCAGAGTCGCTCGATTTCAACGGTGCCGAACAATCCGTAAGGACGGATCATCAAAGCAACCACAAGAATGCTGAAAGTGACGAGCAGCTTGTATTCGCCGCCCATGTAGGTTCCGACCAGCGCTTCAACGACACCAATCGCGAGGCCAGCGACAAGCGCACCAGC
>Ga0209023_10001010_pt1 | contig 39554 bp, 44 predicted proteins | sample LakOneMetagenome_FD_187468 | JGI IMG/M metagenome (GOLD analysis project Ga0209023, IMG submission 187468) | Freshwater and sediment microbial communities from Lake Erie, Canada (SPAdes) (version 2) | ecosystem: Environmental > Aquatic > Freshwater > Lentic | place: Lake Erie, Canada...
AAGACCCGCCGGTGGCGGCTTGTGCCTGCTCGACCAGCGAGCGCTTCGGTGCCTGCCAAGTCGACAGCGCGGTTTCGAAATCGGTGTCGAACTCGGCCGGGGTGGCGACGAGCGACAATGGCTGCGGCAGGTTCGCTTTCGCCTTTCCGTCGAACGGCACCGGCGTCACGTTGACGCGCAGCTGGTCGTCGCCTTCGGCGGCGACGGTGATCATCAGCGTCGCCTGTTTCGCGAGCGCATGCAGGGTGGTAAACATCGGCAGTTCCTTGTGGTGGTGGTTAATTTGCGTCTTTGGTGTAGTCGCGGATGCGCCAGGAATCGGCGAGCTCTTCCCAGATCGCGTTGCCGTTCTTGAAGTACGCGTGCACTTCGCGCACTGGGGAGTAGTCGAGCTTCAGGACCTCGATGCAGTCGTCGAAGATCGCCCGGTCCAGGCAGCGGAAATCGGTCAGGTCGAATTTGAAGCGGTTGCCGTTGTAGAGGCCCAGCAGGAAGGCCGCGACATAGCGGCATTGACCGGAATTGCCCTGCGCGATCTTCAGCAGCCGGACGAGTGCCTCGACGCCTGGTGGATATTTGGTCGCGTCCATTAGCGGGCGCCCGCTTCAACGCTGATGCGGTACGACTGGCTGCCCAGCAGCGCGGCCGTCAGCCTGGCCGCGTCGTAGCTCGAACGAGCATGGGCGCTGAAAGTGATGCAGAGGGTGGCGGTGCGCGCCGTGATGAGGAAGGGTTTCACGCAGGTCTCCAGTTCGCGGCTCGGCGGGTGCTGAGCTCGTTTCGTTGGAGCGAACTATAGCAATTTGCTTTTTCAAGAGCAAGAGCAATTTGCTTTTATTTTTTTACTGAACTTGCAGATGTGTGGGAGCCGGATGGCCTGGACGAAAAAAAACCCCGGCTGGCGGGGCTTAGTGGAATGTTGCTGTTCTAGTTGCTTTGCTTCGCCGGTGGCGAGATGCCGCGGCTCGTGCCTAGAGCTCCGAACTGACTTTGTGGTCTGCCGGGACGGCAACAGCGAGTAAAGCCTGTTGGTAGGCGACCTGTTGGACGGCGATTGCTTTAGAAACCGCGTTGCGGAGTCAAAGGCTGCAACGGCTGCAGAGGCTGCAATGGTTGCAAGGGCTGGAGTGGCTGCATGCGCTGAGCTGGTTGAGCTGGTGGTGGACTGTACGATGACAAATTCGACTGGTACCCGTAGTCAGGTTGCTTCGTTCCTTCTTTACCCGTGTAAGGATTGATGTTTCCCCGCGTGCTGTAATTGTCGGTGTTCGTGCTATTGGGCGCAGTTCGTTCATGTGGAGCCACATAAGTCCCGTCCTTCTTCGTATATCCGCTTACGTGTACCTGCGCCATCGCCGAAGTCGCAGCAAACAACATTGCCGTCAAAATTGCTTTTTTCATTTTTTTCCCCAGTTTCGACATGTCGGCGTGCCGTATCGCCCTCCCCGCACCAGCCTAGCGGGAATTATTTTCGTACGTTGTAGACATGGCCGCCTAGCAGCATCTTAAATGAACTTCCGTTGCCAAGAATCACTGCTTTTGGCCGATATGAGTAGGAGTAGCTGTATTCATTACAGGTTATCGATAAACTGTCATCTAGTATAAGAACCCTATCGTAGTCACACCCGTCAAACGAGTCACCTTTCTCGCCCTTTTTATTAGGGTTATACCAACCGGTAACAGTCCAGGAACCGAGGATCGTGTAACCCTTCAAATCAGCGAGATCAGATTCTGAAATATCTGCAGAGGCGCTGACACATAGAGTGGCTAGAAATATTCCGATAATTGTCTTTTTCATTTCACTCTCTTATTGGCGAGTTAAAGTCCGCCCGTCCCGCTCGTATCGCGCACGCGGCCAATTATCGAAATATGCTGTTCCACCAGAGCAGGCGGTATTTCTTCTACTTGATAAGCTGGGTTAACGCTGCGCAGCAATAATGTGCCATCAAGGCGGCGACTCAGGTATTTAACGCGTAAATCGTCGCCGTATCGAAGTGCATACATTTTTCCGTCGACGACATGGGCTTCGTCTAAGTTAACCAAGATCGTATCGCCATCAAAAAGCATCGGCTCCATGCTGTCGCCAGACACGCGGAAGCGGCGCGCACGATCCGGATTGATCCCGTGTTTCTGGAACCAACTGCGCCGATACGTGGCCGGCTCCTCATCCTCTACAAGCTCGTACACCGCATGCCGTCCATTGCCGGCCGCGAACTCGATCCGCGATTCAGGCACATAGACGAACTCGTCGGATAGCTCGTCCTCAGGATGAACGGCTACTACGCGTGATCGCTTCATCTCGAGGAGACTATCCTGGCCGTGCGGCCGATCCATCCAGCCTTGCTCTTTTCCGCATCCCTGCTCCAGTCGGCGCGCCAAAGCATCACCGATCCCGCGTGCCCTGCCTGTGCTCGACTTCGCACCGTTCAGGATCTGGCTGAGATACATCGGCGCCGTCGCTGCCCTTTGCGCCACGGCGTCTGCCGTTTTGAATTCCGCGACGAGTGCGCGCAAGTTTTCCAGCCTTAGTTCTTTTGAAGTTGCCATCTGTCTATTTAATAGCAAAACGCTAGTGCAAGGAATGTGCAAATTGCTATTGCACATCGAAAAGCAAATTGCTATAGTCGCGCCATGAACCTACTCGACTACGTCAAAACACGGGCCACCCAAGTTGAGCTGGCGACCAAGCTCGCCATCACGCCGGTGCTGATCAACCAGTGGGCGAACGGCAAGCGTCCGATCCCACCCGAGCGCTGCGTCGAGATCGAGCGCGCCACGGCCGGCGAGGTGACGCGCCCGGAGCTCCGCCCTGACGACTGGCAACGTATTTGGCCAGAGCTTGCCCCTCAAGCTGCCGCAGCAGTGCAGCCGCCCTGACCCGGCGGCTTTTTCCTTGCTCAAAAGGTTGCCCGTAGGAAGTTGATACTGCTCCATTGATATAGAAACACCCCTGAAATCCTGAACGACCCCTTCACTAGGAGATGACCATGAACCGCCAGAACGACAAACCGAACCTGAAGCGCGAAAACACACTGAAGGTCCCGCTCAACGACCCCGAGGCTTCCCAGCTGCGCAAGTTCTGCACCAGCATCGGCAAGGAGATGGCGCCGTTCATCCGCGATATCGCTTTTGCCCACATCCGCGCCGAGGCAAATCGTACCGCTGGGAAACGCCGCATGGAATGGCCACGTCATGGCCATATGCAGCGCTTCCCAGGCCGGGCCATGGCAGCAGGCGGTTGCCAGCGGATGCGTCTTTAAGGGGGATTTCAAACTGCGCGCCCTCTCCTGGGCGTATGCCGAATAGCGAAAGGAGGTCCATGCCAGACCAGAAGCACAGCAAGGGAACGCCGGACGAGAGAGTCGCCTACCAGGCCAGGGTCTGGCGCGATCGCGACAAGGAAGCTATCGCCAACCGGTGCACCGCGACGCAGCGCGCCGAGTACCTGGCCCGGCAGCAGTTGCGGGAAGTGGTCGACCTGCTGGAGAAGAGCCGGGGCCCGAAGTAGAAATGAAAAAGCCCGCGTACGAGGCGGGCTTAGTTAAAGCAATTTTTGAAAGCGAAACATGAGCATTGTACAACAGGGTAATCCTCCCGAAGCTGCTGCATTTGCGACCGCGCAGCATCCTTCCAGCGACGGCGCAACCCATCCCTCCTCCCTTGACATCGAGCGCATGCTGCGCGCCGATCGCGTCGCGGCCCTTCCTGCACCCACCAGCTGGAAATCGGTCGACGAGCGCCTCCCTGACGACAGCACGCTCGTCCTCATCGCCCTGAACGACGACGACGTATGGACCGGGTACCGCGATGGCGATATCTGGCGCTACGTCGACGCAATGCCGATCAGGCAGGAGCGCGTGACGCACTGGATGCACTTGCCGGCGCACCCGGGCGCCGCCTGAAGGCAGGTCAATTTCGCGCGCGAGCGCACAACCGCAGCATCTAGGAGAAAAGCAACATGAATGACCAAGTAATCGAGCAGGAAATCGTCGCCAAGGGCCTGACCGCGCCACGTGTCACGCCGGACCTCATCAATGCGCTGATGACGCAGCTGTCCTTCTCGACCCACGTTTTCCCAGGCACGACCACGACCATCGCGCTTGCACAGATCGAAGGCTTCACCGTGGGCGTCGGTCAGTCGGCCTGCGTCTCAGCCGCCAACTTCAACGCCGAGCTCGGCGCCAAGATCGCGATCGACAACGCAAAGGGCCTGGCCCGCGAGAAGTTGTGGGAGCTCGAAGGCTACGTGCTGAAGCGCACGCTGGCGAACCAGCAGCCTGCCCCTGGTGCCGCCTTCCCTGGCTACAACGCTATGCCCCCGCACCAGCAGCGCGTCGTCGACGAGAAAGCCGAACTGGACGGGAGGCTGGCCAAGCTCGAAGCCTTCTTCGATACGCCGATCTTTGCCGGCCTGGACCCGGCAGAGCAGCAGCGCCTGCACGACCAGGCGGTGGCCATGCACGAATACGCCAACATCCTGGCGGATCGTGTCGAAGCCTTTGTGCCTGTCGCCTTGAGCGCCGCAACCTAAGCAGAACTGCCTGCCCGGCCAGCCCGGGCGGTGAGAACAACGACATCGAGACAACGCATGCAGATGACCATTTCCACCCCATCCAGCCCCCGCATGCACGGCTGCTCGCCCGCCACCCGGGGAGGCGCCACATGCTGACGCACAAGGTGATCGGCCCTGACGCCCAAGGCAAATATTCGGTCGGCTATCCCACGCCCGGCACCAGCGCCTACACCGTCGTTGTCGACGGCTGTACGGCCGGTGCGGCCGTCGACGAAGTGGCGCGCCTGAACCGCCAGCAGCTGGCGGCCGAGAGAGGCGTCCACAACGAACGCCAGGCCTGCGGCCTGCGCGGCCTGCACTTGCCCCGAAAGGGCAAGCACTAATGGCCAACGGTATCGACTGGTTCCGCTGGCACCACGGAAGTGTAAACGACCCAAAATTCGGTCTGGTGGCCAAAAAGGCCGGTGCGCGCGTCGGCGACGTGATCGCGGTGTGGGCACTGGTACTGGAACAGGCCAGCGCAGCGACTGATCGCGGCACGCATGGCGCCATCGACTGCGACGCCACCGACTTCCTCCTGGGCGCCGACGACGGCACCACCGCCCGCATTCTCGACGCAATGACCGGCCGCGGCCTGATCGCCGATGGTCGCGTCGCGCGCTGGGATGAGCGCCAGCCAAAGCGCGAGCGCGTGGACAGCACGGCTGCCGACCGCAAGCGCACGCAACGTGAGCGTGACAGCCTGCGTGACACCGACAAAGAAGGCCGTGACGCCGCCGTCACACCAAGTCACGCCATGTCACACCAAGTCACGCCTAGAGAAGAGGAGAGAAGAGAAGAGTTAACTTCAAAAGCTACTACCCCTGCCGGGGTAGTCGTCGCCAGCGAGGCTGGCAACCCGCCGTCAGGCCGTCCGCAAGCAGCGGCAAAACCGGAATGCCCGCACCAGGACATCATCGCGCTGTACCACGAGGTGCTGCCCGAGTGCCCCCAGGTGCGGGACTGGACGCCGGCCCGGGCCCAGCAGCTGCGCACCCGGTGGAACGAGGATCCGCGCCGGCAAAACCTCGAGTACTGGCGACAGTTCTTCGAGTATGTGAAGGGCTGCGGCTTTCTGGTCGGCCGCGGCACTGGCGACAGACCATTCGTGGCAGACCTGGAGTGGCTGACCAAATCGAAAAATTTCACGAAGATCCGGGAAGGAAAATATGAATAACGAGATCAAGGCTCCCCCGCACAGCATCGAGGCCGAGCAGAGCGTCATCGGCGCGATCCTGCGCGACAACGACGCTTTCGACCGGCTTGGCGACCTGCGTGCCGAGCATTTTTACCTGAGCGACCATGCGGCGATCTTCGCCGAACTGCAGCGGCAGATCATGGCTGGCAAGCAGGTCGATGTGATTTCGATGATGGTGTCGCTGAACGGCAAGGTCGCCGATGCCGGCGCCTACCTGAATTCGATGGCGCAGGCGACGCCGTCGTCGGCCAACGCCGGCCGCTACGCTGCGATCGTGCGCGACAAGGCACTGCGCCGCGCGCTGATCGGCTTTGGCCGCGACATGGCGGATGCGGCAGTCAACTCGCCCGAGGATGGTACCGCGCTGGTCGACCGGGCTTCGTCGCGCCTCGAGCAGCTGGCGGTGTCGCGGATCCGCGTCGAACCGGTGCGCGCCGCCGACGAGATGGCCGCCCACATCGAGTTGCTCGAGCGCCGCATGTCGGGTGGTTCGAACGCGATCTCCACCGGCTTCCCGGCCCTCGACGCGCGCCTGAACGGCGGCGTGCGGCGTGGCGGACTGGTGGTGCTGGCGGCGCGCCCGAAGATGGGCAAGACCGCGCTGGCGGTGAACATCGCTTGCCATGCTGCGGTCGATCACGCCGTGTCGGTGCTGTCGATGGAAATGCCGCGCACGGAGCTGCATGACCGCAACCTGGCCGCGCTCGGCCAGATCCCGCTGCCGCACCTGCTGCAGCCGAACCTGATGACGGATCAGGACTGGGGCAACCTGACCCACGCGGCGATGAAGATCAGCACCCTGAATCTGTTCCTGGACGACCAGGGCGGTTTGCGCATCCTCGACGTGCGCATGAAGGCAAAGGGCATGAAGCGGCGCCACGGCCTGGACCTGCTGGTGATCGACTACCTGCAGTTGATGGAGGGCGACGGCGACAACCGCAACGCGCAGATCGAGGGCATCACGCGCGGGCTCAAGGCGCTGGCCAAGGAGCTCGATATCGCGATCATCCTGCTGTCGCAGCTGAACCGCAAGCTGGAAGAGCGGCCAAACAAGCGCCCGATGCCGTCCGACCTGCGCGACTCGGGCGCGATCGAGCAGGACGCGGACGCCGTGATCTTCCTGTACCGCGACGAGGTGTACAACCCGGACTCGCACGATGTCGGTATCTGCGAGGTCGACGTGGCCCTGTTCCGCCAGGGCGCGCCGGGCCGGGTCGCCCTGACCTACATCGGCGAGCAAACCCGCTTCGCCTCGCTCGACCGCAGCTGGATGCCGGCCAAGCCAGTCGAGAAGGCGCGGACGCGCGGCTTGGCGGCGCACTTATGACGGCGCACCTGTTCCGTGTAGGTGGCGGCAAGACATGGCACTACCGCTTCCAGGTTGCCGGCAAGCGCGTGCAGCGCAGCACCCGCGAAACCGCCAAGTTGCGTGCGGACCTCGTTGCACAGAAGGCCTACCGGGACGCGGTGGTGCGCGCGAACGGCGGCCAGCCGGTGCCCACGCTGCGCGAGCTGGCCGGCGCTTGGCTGGTTATCCACAGGCCGGTGTCGAGCAAGGCCCACATCCGCAGCGTGGAAACCTTCGTCAAGCTGCACATGTACGAACTCGGCGACCGGCCGATCGGGTCGATCACCACCACGGACGTCGAGCTGGCGCGCAACAAGCACCTCGAGACCCATAAGCCGTCAAGCGCAAACCACTGGCTGCGCATCCTGAAGCTGCTGGCGATGTGGGCGGTCAAGCGCGGCGCCATCCCCGCGCTGCCGTGGAAGGTGCAGATGCTGAAGGTGCAGAAGAAGCCGCGCGCGATCCTGCCGCTGCTCGCCGCACGCGCATGGTTCGCCGCAGTCGACCAGGCCGCCGCGCGCCGCCCGGCCGTCGGTACCGCGGTGCGCATGATGTTCGGCTTGGGCCTGCGCGAGTCGGAAGCCGCCAGCGCGCGCTGGGAGTGGATCGATTGGCAGCGCGCGACCTACACCCCTGGCATCACGAAGGGGCGCGAGGCCGAACCGGTACCGATCCCTTCCTGGCTTCTCGAGTACCTGGCGCCGATGCGCGCCGACCAGGGTCTGATCGCGCCGCGCGCAAACGGCGCCCAGCTGCCGCCCGGCTTCGCAGGCCGCGCCATGCACGCCGCCAACAGCGCCTGTTCGCTCAAGGGCATCACGCCCCACCGCCTGCGCGGGACCTTCGCCACCCTTCTCTCCGAGTCAGGTGTGCCGATCCAGACCATCCAGAAGGTCCTGCGCCATAAGCACCCGATGACGACCATGGCCTACCTCGAGAAGAACCTCGACACGGCCGCGCTCGCGCAGAACAGCATCGGCGACAAGATCGGATTCGGGCGGCGCGATAGTGGCGAGACGACCGGATAATTTCCTATGGACAAACAATTATCTTCAGTCATCCGGTTCTTTCGGGCGAAAACCGGCGTTTTTGGGCTGTTGAAGGGCATTCAAAGGCGCTCGCCGGCGAAATCCGAATGTGTAATCCGGCATGAAAAGGGTGCGAAATAAGGCCGAATAAAGCCGAATAAAGCCGAAGCGCCGAGGGCGTCGCAGACGGCAGGGTGTCATAGGAAGGCGCGGGGTATCTGGGCATGGGACTGCCGGGATGGATTCGCCGAATTACTCACAAGAAACAATGAAACTTATCGAGGGGATTGAATGAGGAAGATGGACGAGCGTGAAATGGCCGACGCGCTGCTGGTGGAGTGGCACGACTGGACCGCATCGTATCGGCCTGCTCTCGGCGTCGAGCGCACATCGGCGACCTGCCGCCAGGCGCTGAGCAGCCGCCAGTACGAAGACAGCACCGAGGCCAGCTGCAGCGGCTTGTACGTGAACGAGATGAAGTCGGTAGCGTTCTGCGTGGACCAGCTGCCGATCGCACAACAGGTGGCAATCGGCATCGAGATGCGCAATCGTGGCTCCCGCGCCCGTGTGTGGCGCAACGACAATGCCGACACGTACGAGAACGCGGTAGAGGCGATCCGCCCGATCTTTCGTCGGCGCGGATTGTTTGACGGAAAGTAGTTGACGGCCAGAAAAGTTTCCGTTTATCATCCGCCCCGTGGTGGGAGAGTTGCGCCCACGCAAAACTAAGCCCCGCGCCGAAAGGTCAGCGGGGCTTTTGTATTTCCGAGTCTCCTCTGCCGCCACAAGCGTGTGGGGTTCGCCCGCCAGGTGCAAGCCTGCGCGGGCTTTTTTATTCGTAACGTCACTGGGAGGGAGGAAAGCATGGGCCGTAAATCGTCGCTTACCCCCGAACAGTGGGCCGAGGTCGAGCGCCGCTACCTGGTCGACGGTGAATCGATCAACGCGCTGGCGGCTGAGTTCAAGGTGAACGAGTCGTCCATCCGTCGCAGGATCAAGCCAAGCGCTGGTGGGCCGGCCGGCGGGAAGAGCCCGCTGCATACCCTGGCGGAAGAGAAGGCGCGCGTCGACGCGGAAAACAAGCGCATCACCGCAAAGATCGCGGAACTGCCGATCGCAAACCAGCTGATCGTGTCCGACTTGGCGCGCAAGCTGAGCAACATCAGCGAGCACATCGGGTCAGCAGCGGAGATCAGCGCGGCATCGGCGCACCGCCTGTCGATCCTGGCGAACCAGCAGCTGGACCTGGTGGATGACGTCAACCCGCTAAGCACAGGGTTGCAGCTGAAGACCTTCGAGGCGCTACAGAAGATGGCGAACGGCGCGAGCGAGATCCCGATGAACCTGCTGCGCGCGAACAAGGAAACGATCGAGTCGATGAACCGCGACACCTCGCGCGACCCGCCGCCGCCCTCGACCGAGGTGACGTTCAGGATTGTCCGCCCAAATGCAAATTGACCTGATCGAGGCCTTCGAGCCGTTGCTCTATCCGAAGCGGATCAAGTGCTACTACGGTGGGCGCGGCGCCGCGAAGTCCGAACAGTTCGCCGAGATGCTGGTGTACTGCGCATGGAAGTACGGCGACAAAATCCTGTGCGGCCGCGAGTTCCAGAACTCGATCGAGGATTCCAGCTACGCGCTGATCGTCGAGAAGATCGACAAGTTCGGCCTGCGCGGTTTTTTCGACGTGCAGGCGACCGCGATCTTCGGGCGCAATGGCTCCTGCTTCAAGTTCGTCGGCCTGGCGCGCAACATCGCATCGCTCAAGTCGAAGTTTGGCTACACGAAGGTGTGGATCGAAGAGGCCGAGACGGTGCAGGCCGGCACCTGGAAGGTGCTGATCCCCACCATCCGGGCCACGAATTCGGAGATCTGGATCTCGTTCAACCCAAACGAGGCCGAGGCGGCAACGTACCAGCAGTTCGTCGCGCCCTATGTGGACGCGATCAACAAGCAGAACTTCTTCGAGGACGACTACATCTACGTGCGCAAGGTGTCGCACCGGGACAACCCGTACTTCCCGGAGACGCTGCGCGTCGAGATGGAGCGGGACAAGCAGGCCAACTTCAAGCGGTACCTGCACGTGTGGGAAGGTGAATGCAACGCCGACTACGACGATTCGATCATCGAGGCCGAATGGATCGACGCCGCAGTGGACTCTCACCTCAAGCTGAACTACCGCACGCGCGGCGAGCGTGTCCTGGGCTTCGACCCAGCCGACAGCGGCAGCGACGCGAAGGCGGTCACGAAGCGGTACGGCATGCTGGTCGAAGACGTCAGGAAGTGGGACCACGGCGATATCGACGATGCGATCGCACTCGCCTTCGACGAGGCCTTCGAGTATCGGGCCGACGTGATCGTCTACGACAGCATCGGCGTGGGCGCCGGCGTGAAGGTCGGCTTGAAGGAGCGGATCGGCACCAGGTCGACCGAAGTTCAGGGCTTCGGCGCAGGCGATGCGCCGCGGCCAGGTCGGTACAAGGAAGACAAGAAAAATGAGGACGTGTTCCGCAACCTGCGCGCCCAAGGCTGGTGGCTGCTGCGCGACCGCTTCGAGAATACGTACAAGGCGATCACCAAGGGCGAGTACTTCGACCCCGCCGACCTCATCAGCCTGTCGTCATCGATCAAGGACCTGGACGTGCTCAAGGCCGAACTGGTGCGACAGCAGCGTAAGCGCTCGTCGGGATCACGGCTGATCCAGCTGGTCAGCAAGGACGAGATGCGCGCACGAGGCGTCAAGTCCCCGAACATGGCCGACTCGCTGATGATGTCGTTCATGTTGCAGGAAAAGAAAGCACCGGCTTATGACTTCACTAAATCCGCCGCATCCGGCGCAAGGGCACTTTAATGGCTAACGACCTGAAACAAGCGCAGGACATGTACCAGGACGCGCTCGACGCGACCCGCGAGCAGCGCATGCAGATCGAGGAAGACCTGAAGTTCTCCGACCCGTCGAACCCGCAGCAGTGGGACGAGGCGGTCAAGCGGCAGCGCGAGAACGACCCGGGCGGCGCGCGGCCCTGCCTGGTGATGGATCACACCGGCCAGTACGTCGCCAACGTCGCCGGCCAGGTGAACAAGTCGCCGCCGGCAATCCACACGGTACCGGTTGGTTCGGGCTCGGATGTGAAGGTGTCCGAGCAGCTCGACGGCATGATCCGCCACATCGAATACGCCAGCCGCGCGCAGACGCATTACGGCACCGCACTGACATCGGCCGCCCGCACCGGCATCGGCTACCTGATCGTGCGCCCGGAATATGTCGACCGCGCGATGGGCTACCAGGAACCGCGCATCAAGGCGGAGGCAGATCCGCTGCGCGTGGTGTTCGACCCGTGGAGCGTCGAACTGGACGGCAGCGACGCCACCTTCGGTTACCTGCTCACCTCGATGAGCGAGCGCGAGTTCGAACGCAAGTACGGCGCCAAGGCCGAGAAGGTCAGCTTCGGCGCCGACCAGCGGCAGATGGACGGCCAGGGCGATCGCAAGTCGGTCATGGTCGCAGAGCAGTGGTACAAGGAAGAAAAAACCCGCAACACCATCATCTGGGTCGGCCTGGACGGTCAGGAGACCAGCGGGCCGGAGGACGACTACCACGCAGCCTGCCAGGCAGCCGGCCGCCAGCTGCTGTTCGTGCGCAACTACAAAGAGAAGGTCCAGTGCGTGAAGTGGCGCACGATGAGCGGTGCGGAGATCCTCGACACGGCAAAGAACGCGGACGGCAGCGAGGCGCTGTACCCGGCCGACGCAATCGGCATCGTCCCGGTGTACGGTTACTGGGGCGTGACCGATGGTCGCCTGAAGTACTGCGGCATTCCCCGCCGCGCGATGAACCCGCAGCGCGCGTACAACTATCACAAGTCGGAGGAGCTGGCCTTCATGGGCAGCGCGCCGAAAGCGCCGTTCATGGCATCGGTGCGCGCGATCCGCGGCCTCGAGGCGTTGTGGGACCGCGCCTCGATCGATTCGCGCGCCTACCTGCCCTACAACGACGTCGACGAGAGCGGCCAGCCGGTATCCGCACCGACCCGCCCGAACATCGCGGTCAACCTGCAGAACCACATCCTCGGCGCGCAGGAAGCGTTGCACGACCTCGAGGCGACCATCGGCATGTACCAAGCCAACCTGGGCGCACCGAGCAACGAATCTTCCGGCGTGGCGATCGACGCGCGCAAGCAGCAGGGCGAGGCCAGCACGTCGCACTTCCCGCAGAACCTAGCTTCGTCGCTGGGACAGGTCGGGCGCATCGTCGTGCAGATGTCGACCAAGCTGATCGACACCAAACGCCAGCAGCGCATCATGGGAATCGACATGAAGCCGGGCAGCGTGACGATCGACCCAAAACAGCAGCAGGCCGTGCAGCAAGCCGACCAGGGCGTGATCATCAACCCGAACGTCGGCCAGTACGACGTGCGGGTGGTGGTAGGCGCGAGCTTCAGCACGCAGCGCAGCCAGGCGCAGGCAGCGCTCGGCGAAGTGATGCGTAACAACCCGGAAATGACGCCGGCGATCGCGCCGCTATGGGCCCAGAACCTCGACATCCCGCACGCCGAGAAGCTGGCCCAGGTGCTGACTGCGATGGCGCCGCCGCAGGTGCAGTCGATCCTCAATCCGGACGCCGGCAAGCAGCCGAAGCCCGAGCAAATGATGCAGCAGGTACAGCAGGCCCAGAAGGCGCTGCAGGAAGCGATCCAGCACGCGCACGAAGCGCAGGCCGAAGCCGACCAGGCGCAGCAGCAGTTGCAGGACAAGAGCGAGGAACTGCGCACGAAGGAGCGCGAGCTCGACATCAAGGCCTACGACGCGGAAACGAAACGCCTGCAGCTGACCAGCTCGGCGATGACGCCCGAGCAGATCCAGTTGATGGTCGCGCAGACGGTCGACACCATGCTGAGCCACGCTGCCCCGTTGCCATCCGAGGCGTCGCAGCCGGTCGCACAGCCGGTGGAGCAGCAGCAGGCCGCAGCGCCGGCGCCGCCCGATCCGGCGCCCGAACAGACAGACGATCCAGCTGCATTGGAGCAGCCAGCAACCCCACCGAACCCGCCAAGCGCGGGTTTTTCTTTGCCTGACCCACCACAAGGAGCATGACTTTGGACCCTAATCAAACCGCATCGCCAACTGGCGGCGCACCCGCCGCGGCGGGCGAGACCGCAAACAACGGCGCCGAGCACGAATTCAACCCGGGCAACCCGGGCGAAGGCACTGCCGCCGGCGCTGGCGAAGGCGAAGGCAAAGAGCCGGGGACGGAAGCGAAAAAGGAAAAGACGCCCGAGCAGCGCGAGATCGACCGCCTGCGCCGCCGCGTCGACAACCTGACGCGCCAGAAGTACGAGCTGCGGGCGGCCACGCCTGCGGCGGCAGCACAGCAGCAGCAACCCAGCCAGGCGGACGACGACGAGCCCGTGACGCTGACCCGCGCCGAACTGCAGCGGCAGATCGAAGCGCAAGCACGCCAGCTTGCACCATCGATGACCGAGCAGCAGGCCGAGGCCGAGCGTCGCCATGGGGTGGTCACAACGCTGGCCAAGGAATGGGGCCCGGAAAAGTTCGACACCCTTTCGGCCGAGCTGGACGAGGCCTTCGGTGGCCTCGCGGATCGCAGCGGCATGCCCAAGCCTGCCACCGACGCGATCTTCCACGCCGACAACCCGAAGGCGGTCATCGAATACCTGACCGACCCCGACAATGCGGACGAAGCGGACCGCCTTTCGAAGATGACAGCTGTTCAGGCCGGGCGCGCGATCGCCAAGCTTGAGGGAAAGCTCGACGCCGAGAAAGCCAGCGCGAAGCCCAAGCCAAGCAATGCGCCCTCGCCCCTCGAGCCGGCGCGCGGCGGCGGTGTGCCCAACGGCATGCCGGACCCATCCAACACCAAGGCCTACATCGCCTGGGCAAATGCCCAGGAACGGGCACAACGCTAAATAGGAGCCTCACATGGCAAACGCACTCGTCACTTCGCAGGTCGTCACCAACGAAGTGCTGCGCATCGCGCACAACAGCTCGGCATTCCTGGGCAACATGAATTCGGACTACAAGGATTCGTGGGAGAAGGAGCTCAAGCCTGGCCAGAAAGTCAGCGCCCGCGCCCCGGTCCAGTTCACCCACCGCACCGGCGAGACCGCCAACGTGCAAGACGTCACCGAGCGCAGCACCGACGTGACCCTGCAGCCGCTGCTGGGTCTCGACTTCGCGGTTGGCTCGACCGAACTGGCCACCTCGATCGGCGGCGACGGCAAGGTTAGCAAGGCGTTCAAGGAGCGCTACCTCAAACCGGCCGGCCTGAAGCTGGCGGCGATCCTCGACTACAACCTCGGCAACATCCTGAAAAACGGTGCACACCAGATCGTCGGCACGCCTGGCACCCCGCCGGCCACCTTCGCCGACCTGCTGCAGGCCGGTGTGCCCCTGGACCGCATGAGCGTGCCGCGCGACGGCATGCGCATGGCTGCCATCGAGCCTGGCGCGAACGCGACCATCGTCGCGGGCCTGGCTGGCCTGTTCAACAACAAGGAAGTGCTGGGCGAGCAGTACAAGACCGGCATCATCAAGACCGGCGCCGGCCTCGACATCGCGATGTCGCAGAACGTGCCGTCGCACACCGTCGGCCCGCTGGGCGGCGCACCGGTGGTGAACGGCGCAGGCCAGGGCATCACCAATGCCGGCGCCACCGACAACCCGTATGCGGCCACCACCAGCCTGGTGACCAACGGCTGGACCGCCGCTGCCGCGCTGCGCCTGAACCAGGGCGACACCTTCACGCTGGCCGGCGTGTTCTCGGTCAATCCCGAGACCAAGCAGTCGACCGGCGTGCTGCAGTCCTTCCTGGTGACGGCTGCCGTCTCGTCGGATGCCGGCGGCAACGCCACCATCGTGTGCAGCCCGGCGATCATCGCCGGCGGCGCCTACCAGAACGTGACGGCGCGCCCGAACGCAGGCGCCGCGCTGACGGTGACCTCGGGCGCCGCCAACACGACCTACACCCAGAACATGGTGTGGCACCGTGACGCGATCACCTTCGTCTCGCCCAAGCAGGAACTGCCGGGCGGCATGGACATGGCCTACCAGGCATCGATGGCCGACGAGGGCGGCGTGTCGCTGCGCTTCGTGCGCGGCTACGACATCACCAACAACAAGTTCGTCAGCCGCTTCGACATCCTCTGGGGTGCTGCCGTGACGCTGCCGAACTTCGCGGTGCGCCGTACCAACTAAAGCAGGCCCGGGGCCGGCTCGCAAGGCTGGCCCCGCTTCCCCATCCATTTCAGGAGAATCACCGTGTACCCACTCAATATGCAACTGGTCAAGGGCATCGGCTTTGCCGTCGCGAACGACGAAGACGAGCACAAGGATCTGACCGACAAGGGCTATGGCCCGGCTTTCGTCCCGGCGCCAGAAGCGGCCGGCAGCAAGAAAAAAGCGGCCGAGTAAGCCATGACGACGGCCCGCACCATCATCACGCTCGCGCTCGAGGCGATGAACCGCCTCGCGCCGGGCGAGGCCCTCGACGCCGACCTGGCGGCCGTGTGCCTGCGCCGGCTCAACGCAATCGCCGATGACTGGAGCGCGCGCCGCGACTTGCTGCCGGTCGCCAGCTTCTCCGACCTCGACACCGCCAACGTGGTGCCGTCCGGCTACCAAGGCGCCCTGGCGGCGTCGCTGGCGGTCGCTCTGGCGCCGGCCCTGCTCGGCGGCGTAACGCCCAGCTTGCTCATGGCCGAGAAGAAGGCGCTGTTCAACGTGGCAAACAACGTGCTCCCGGCCATCCTTTCGGTGAACCCGCTGTCACCACGCTGCGACAGCAGCAACATCCTGAATGGGTGGAACTGATGGCCGGCCGCAACTACATCCCTTGCATCGGCCCGAGCTACCACCTGGACGACCGCAAGGCGGCGGTGCAGACGGCGATCAACTGCTACCTTGAGCAGGTCGAAGGCCTGGGCGAGACGCGCACCCTGACCCAGGTATCTGCGCCCGGGCTGGCAGCCTACCTGTCGCTGGGCGCCGAGGTGCGTGGCCAGCGTAACGTCGAGGGCCGCTGGTTCGTCGCCGCCGGCGGCGCGCTGCTCGAGATCATCGACGGCGCCGCCGTCAACCGCGGCACGCTGTCGAGCGGCGCCGGCGTGGTCAACATGGCGCACAACAACACCCAGCTGGTGATCGTCGGCGGCACTGGCGGCGACGTGTTCAACCTGGCCAGCAACGCGATCGCGCCGATCACCTCGGAGGGCTGGCGCGGCTCGAAGTCGGTCGGCTTCATCGACGGCTACACGATCTTCGTCGCGCCCGGCACCGACCAGTTCTATATCACCGCGCTCGACGACGCCAGCACGATGGATGCGCTCGACTTCTCGTCGGCAGATGCCCAGCCGGACAACATCGTCAGCGCCCTGGTGCTGCACCGCGAGCTGATCCTGCTCGGCCTGTACACCACCGAGATCTGGGGCAACAGCGGCGGCGCGATGTTCCCGTTCGCGCGCTACAACTCGGCACAGGTCGACGTCGGCTGCGTCGGCAAGGATGCCTGCATCGTCGCGGCCGACTCGGTGTTCTGGATCGGCCAGACCCGCACCGGCAGCGGCATTGTGTACCGCATGACCGGCCATGCGCCGGTGCGCGTGTCGACGCGCGCGATCGAGCAGCTGCTGGCCAAGTCGACCGACCTTGCCGCAGCCAGCATGTGGACCTACCAGGTCGACGGCCACGAGTTCGTCGCCATCAACGCACCAGGCCTGGCCACGACGCTGGTGTTCGACGCGGCGATGCAGCAGTGGCACGAGCGCGCCGAGTGGCAGGCCGGCTGGGCGCCGTTGCGCGTCACCTCGGTGTGCTTCGTCAACGGTGGCCAGTACGCGGGTGACGCCGCCGGCAACCTGTACCGGTTTGACCCGGAGGTGTACGTCTACGGCAGCGACCCGCTGGTGCGTGAACGCACCTGGCCGCACATGGTGAAGGCCAGCATGGAACCGATCGCGTTTGCCGGCCTCGAGCTGGCCTGCACCACCGGCCACGGCGGCGCCGTGACGCTGGAACTGTCGAACAATGGCGGCTTCACGTTCGGGCCCCCGCTGATGCGCTCACTCGGCGCGATCGGCCAGTGGATGCAGAAAGTGCGCTGGCTGATGCTCGGTACCGCGCACGATCGCGTGTTCCGCATTCGCTGCTCGGATCCTGTTCCGTTCAACATTCACGCGGTGGCGGTGGCCGATGCTTAGCGTCCCGCCACCAACCCGGGTCGCTCTCGGCACGATCGACATCGGGGGCAAGAAATTCGAGCTGTTCGTATCGCCGGAATGGGCGCGCTATTTTCAGTCGCTCAACGGCCAGGTGCTGGCCGGTGGCGTCGCGCTGGCTGGAAGCTCGCCACATAGCGCTCTGCTGGCCGAGAGCGCCGAGGCGCCGGACTGGTTCCCCTCCCCGCCCGGGCCGCCCGGAGCAAAGGGGGATCCCGGGCCAGCGCTCTTCCTGCTGCAGGACGATGCGCGCGAGGACGCGCCGCTGCTGCCGCCGCCGGCCAGCGCGCCTGCCGGACCGGTTCCGGGCAGCTTCACAACCTTGATGGCGAGCGCCGGTTTCGGCTGCAACGGCAAGGCTGCGCAGGCGGCCGTGGCATCGGGCGGCACGCTGGCCGGCGTGATCGCCGCATTGGTAGCAAACGGCATTCTCTCAAGTTAAGGAACCCAGATGGCATCGAACAAAACCTTCCGCTTCGGCCCGGTCGCGCTGAGCGCGGTCCTCACTACCAACCTGCTCAATCCGCCCGCGGCGGCCGGAGGCGTGAACGCTGGCGCATCGCCCCAGTACATCGTCCTGAAGCACCTGCGCGTCGTGAACAGAACCGGTCTCGCCGTTCCGTTCTCGATGTGGCTGGGCGCGACTGGCGCGAACGCAGCCGGCACCGAGGTGATCGGACAGGGCCAGGTCGTCACCGCCAACAGTTCGTACGACTGGTATGGGCTGCTGCGGCTCGACGCGGCCGACTTCCTGGTGGGAGGCGCAGGTACAGCGAACGCCTTGTCGATTTCGGGCGAAGGCGAGATCGGGGTGGCCGGCTGATGGAAATCACCTATGGCAAGGGCTTCGAACCCGTCGTGTCGATGCGCCAGAAGGTCGAGCGCGTGCAGGAGGCGCTGGCCAAGCTGCCCCAATACGAGCCGAAGACCACGCACCGCTTCCATGCTGGCATGTACTGCCGCGAAGTGTGGCGTGCAGCCGGCGTGATGGTGGTCGGAAAGGTGCACAAGAAGGAGCATTTTTACCTGATCGTCAGCGGCACCGTGTGCATCAGCGACGGGATCGGCGAACCACAGCGCTTTACCGGGCCGCACATGATCGAAAGCCTGCCCGGCACCAAGCGCGCGGTGTTCGCGGAAACCGACGTGCTGTGCATGACGTTCCACCGCACGGATGCCATCACCGTCGAGGCGGCCGAGGATGAACTGGTCGAGGAGGAGGAAGCGACCATGTACAGCCCCGGCAATCTAATCAGGAACCAGAATCAGGGAGTATTGCGATGACTTTTTGGGTTGCAGGGGCAGCAGTAGTTGCGGGTATCGGCGGCGCCATGATCGGCTCGAACGCTGCGGGCGACGCTGCGGACTCGCAGGCCGAGGGGACCGCCAACGGCATTGCCGAGAATCGAAGGCAGTTCGATATCACCCAGGCCAACCAAGCGCCGTACCTGGCTGCCGGCAAAGCCGCGCTCGGTACGCTGGCTTCGGAAAATGACACGCCGCTCGATCAGAGCAAGATCCAGATGGATCCTGGCTACCAGTTCGGCCTCCAGCAGGGTCAGCAGGCCATCGCCCGCCAGACGGCAGCAGGTGGTGGACGGATCTCCGGCGCCGCATTGAAGGCCGCGGCGCAATATGGCACCGATTACGCGACCACCGGTTACAGCGCAGCGTACGGCCGCGTCAACCAGGCTCGCACCGACCGCCTGAACCGGCTTGCAGCGCTGGCAGGGGTTGGGCAGACCGCTACGCAAAACGTAGGCGCCGCTGGCGCGCAGGCCGCAGGCGCGAACAGCGCGCTGATGGTCGCCGCAGGCAACAACGCCGGCGCGGCCCAGATCGCACAGGGCAACATCTGGGGCGACGCTGGTAACCAGCTCGCGGCGCTCTACGGGCGTAATTACGGAACTGGCGGGATCACGGACGCGCAGGTAAATCAGAGCCATACGGACGGCATGGCGTACATCAACAGGCAGCTTGCGAGCGAAGGATAACAATGGCAAACGACAACATCTTCCAGCAGTACCTGACCAAGCCAAAGTCCGTGCTCGAGTACACGGCCGAGATGGACCAGGCGGACGCGCGCCGGCAGTCACTGCAGCAGAACGCGCTGGAACTGGCTGCTGGCCAGCAGAAGATGGGCGACTACCAGCGTGAGCGCGAGGGCGAAAATCAGTTGTCGCGACTGCTGAGCGCTGGCGGGACGCCTGACCAGGTAGCGGCCGGCCTGGCGCAGGCCGGCTACGGCAAGCAGGCACTGGCCTATACGAAGCAGCAGCAAGAGCTGGCGAATTCCAAAGCGACCGCCGGGCACCTCGACGCACAGTCGGGCAAGCTGAAGAGCGAGACGGGCAAGCTCGATTTCGAACAGCGAGAATCCAAACGCCAGAAAGCCATTACCGATATCGCCGCGTTCACCGATGCGCAGCAGGCGGCTACCAGCCTGCAGCTGCACATCGCTGCGGGCGATATCGATCCGGCGCAAGGTCAGATGATCATGCAGACGATCCCGCAAAACCCGGCCGACTTCCCGAAGTGGCAAATTGGGATGCTGCAGCGGATCATGGCTGCCAAGGACAGCGCCGCCCAGATCGCGCCGGACGCTGGGCAAGTGCTGGCCGCACAGACGCAGACCGCTACAAACGCGGCGACGAACGCGACTTCGCGCGCGAACAATGCCGCCACCGTGCGCGCCTCCATGGCGAATGCCGGCGCAACGCGAGAAGTGGCGGCGGCCACCCGGGACGCAGCCACCATCCGGCGCGACCAGGAAACCGAGATGAAGCTGGGCGACGACTACCGCAAGCAGTCAAAGGAATTCAAGGACGTCGGCGACGCCTACCGCCAGATCCAGGTCACGCTGGACAAGGCAACGACCTCGCCGGCGGCAACGCTGGCCGGGGCGACCAAGTTCATGAAGCTGCTCGACCCGGGTTCCGTGGTACGCGAGTCCGAGCTGGGCATGGCCCTGGCCGCTACCGGCGCGTTCGATCGCGCGGCCAACTATGTCGAGTCGCTGAAATACGGCAAGGTGCTGACGCAGCAGCAGGTCAACGATTTCAAGGGCATCACAGCACAGATCTACAAGGCCGCGCAGGTCGGCCAGCAGCAAATCGATGCCAGCTACACCAAGCAGGCCAAGACTTACAAACTGCGCCCGGAAATGATCGTGCAGGATCTGGGCCAGAACGCGCCGGCAGGCGGGAATGATGTGCTTTCCGCAGCCGACGCCATCCTGAAAGGCGGTAAATAATGGCGAGTTCCGAGGAATACGCAGCCTGGATCGTCAAGAACGCCGACAAGAAGGGGACGCCGGAGTTCGAAACGGTCGCACAGGCATACAAGCTGTCGCGCGCCGCGCCGGCCGCGCCTGCCCCGGCGCCGGCCAGCACCGGCGGCGGCACGCTCGTCGACGGCGCCAAGGGCTTGGCGTCGGGTGCTGGCAAGGGTTTCGGCGGCATGGTGCTGGGCGCGCAGCGCCTGGTGGGAAAAGGCCTCGAATCGGTCGGGGCCGACACCGCCGGCAAGTGGCTGGTGAAAGACGCGGACGACGGCCGCGCCCGGCTCGAGGCGGAGAACGCGCCGTACAAGGCCGCAAGCCCGATCGCGAACATGGTCGGCGACGTCGGCGGCTCGATCGTCGCGACGCTGCCGGTCGGTGGCGCGCTACCAAATGCCTTGCGCGCCGCGAGCGGTGCAAAGCTGGTCGGCATCGTGCCGCGTGCCGCCCAGGCCGCTGGCGTCGGCGCAGTGTATGGCAGCGTGACTGGCACCGCAGGATCGAACGCCGACACGCTGGCCGGCATGCTGGCCGATGGCGCGAAAGGCGCCGGGACCGGCGCCCTGGTGGGTGGCCTGGCTACGCCGGCGACCGCCGTGGTCGGCGCAGTAACCGGCAACGCGATGCAGCGCCTGTCCAAGACCAGCGCGGCCGAATACGCGAAGCAGAAGGTGGCGGAGGCGTTAGCCCGGGATGCAATCGGTACTCATTTCACAAGCGGTGCAGGAAATCCACTGGTTCAAGCCGCCAAGCGCTTCACCACGCTGGGTCCCGAGGCGACGCTGGCCGACGCCGGCGGGCGCAACACCAACCAGCTGCTCGACACGCTGGCCACCCTGCCCGGCCGCACCAAGGACGCGGCCTACAACGTGCTGCGGCAACGCACGGCCGGCGTGGGCGCGCGCATGCGCACGGCTGCCGAAGAGGCGCTCGACACGCAGGGCCAGCGCTTGCCGACGACAGTGGAATCGTTGATTACGCGCCGCCAGACGGACTCAGCCCCGCTGTATGCCAAGTTGCGCCAGATCGAGATCGACCCAAGTCCTGAGCTGACGGCGACCGTGCTAGCCGCGCAAGAGATCGGCGCACTGCAGCTCGGCCGCAAGATCGCGGCCGCGCGACAGGACCCGTTCACACTCGATGCTGCAGCGCCGGCACGCTGGAGCATGCGCGACCTGGACGCCGTCAAGCAAGGCATCGACCAGAAATTAGCGAGCCGGGAAGCACGGCACGCTGATGACACGCTGACGCCTCTCGGCACCGCCTATCTCGAGCTGAAAAACAAGCTGGTTCCGGCACTCGATGCCGCCACCACCAACCCGCACACCGGAGAATCGCTGTATCGCAACGCCCGCGATGCCTTCTTCAAACCATCCCAACTGATGGACGCCGCGAAGGCCGGCAAGCTGGCGATCGACCGCGACGAGGCCAGCATCATGAGCACGATAAAGGGGATGTCGGGCAACGAGCTGCAGGCGTTCCGGATCGGCGCGTTCGAAGGGCTGCGCGGCAAGCTCGGCACCCAGGGCGGCCAGACCAACATCATGAACATGTGGAAGGAGCCGGCGACGCAGGAGAAGCTGAAGGCGGTGTTCGGCGATCAGCGCTCATACCGCGAATTCGCCGCCGCCGTCGCCAAGGAGGCGCAGCTCAAGCGCCTACAGAGCGTCGGCGCCGGCTCCCAAACGGCCGCGCGCGCTGCCGGCATGGGCGATCTCGACCTGTCGGCGCTGACCGAGGCCGGCGCCGGCATCGCGGCGGCCAAGTCCGGCAACCTGCTGTCGGCGCTGGGCGCGGCCAGGAACACATGGACCCGTGTGGCGACGCCGCAATCGGTGCGCGACCAGATGGGCGGCCTGCTGCTGGCCAAGGGCACCACTGGCGCGCAGAACCTGAACAGCCTCGAGGCGCTGGTCCAGAGCATCAACAGCCGCAACCTGCAGCTGTCGAACAACGTCGGCGTGTTCGGCGGCCAGTTCGGCGGGAAGCTCGTCACGCCAGCGCCGTCGCAGTTGAAATAAGTTACCCACAGCCCCTCCGGCCCACCCTCACCAGGTGGGCTTTTTCATTTCAGCCTCGCACTTCGCGGGGCTTTTTCATTAGGACGACCGATGCCAGCTAGTCAGCCAGCAAATTTCAACCTGCAAGAGTTCACCGACGCCGGCCAGCTGCTGGTCGGTGGCCGGCTCTACACCTACGCATACGGGACCACGGCGCAGAAAACCGCCTTCACCGATCCGGCCGGCACGATACCGCACACGTACACGAACGACGGTGCGGGTGGCCAGTACATCGCGCTGAACGCGCGGGGCGAGCTACCGGCGCCGTTGTACCTGGGGACTGGCGCATACGATATCTCCCTGAAGCGCGCGGACGGGTCGACCGTGTGGACGCGTAAGGCCGAGGGGGTAGCCAATGCGGCCAATGCCGCTGCAGCAGCGTTGGCCGCACCGGGCGGCGCTTCGCTGATCGGGTCAAAAGCCGGCCCACTTGATCAGGTTATCGATGGCCTTACGCTTCGAACCACGAGCAATTTCAGCTCGATCAAGAACATGAAGAAAGGACTGCTGGACTCCGGGGAAACAGCAGTCCTCGAGTTTGGCACGCAAGCATATTGCGGCGGGTATAACGGATATGGTGACGGCGGCGGGGCCATGTTCGAAGTTGTCGCGCCTGACGCACCGATCGGCATCTTGAGCGACGACGGCGTGTGCAAGTTCAGGCGCATTAGCGGCCATGACTCCATGTCCCAGTCCTTAGCTGTGCAAGGGCCGGTTATTGCAGCGCACCGCGGCTACGCGGGCATTTCGATCGGCGAACCGGTAGGCGGCGGCGTCCAAGGTATTGGGTTCGTCCCTGAGAACACCATTCAAGCGCTCAACTTCGCGGCTTCACGCGGTGCTTGGGGCGTGGAGGGGGACACGCAAATCACCTCCGATGGACAGCTTGTCGTAATGCACGACGACACCGTGAATCGCGTCACTGGTGGTGTTACCACCGGGCTGGTCAAGTCGTTCACGCTCGCCCAGCTCAAGGCAATGGATGTGGGCTCCTACGCCTCGCCGCGATACGCCGACGCGCGCGTGATGGATTACGCCGAATGGTTCTACTGGTGCCGTCGCCTCGGCCTATCACCTGTTGCAGAGGTGAGCGTTGAGCTGACGAATGCGCTGGCGAATAAGTTCGTCCAAGCCATGCACGCTCAGTACACCAACGGCAAGGGCGTGATCGTTTATGGCACCAGCCTGGCCACCCTGGCATTGATCCGCTCCAAGTCGGCTGAGTGCGCCCTTGCGATCAGCGTCGGTTACGGGGTGGCACCAACCGCGGAGGTACTGGACTACGTGTATGAACTCGGCAATGCAGGAGCCATGTTCACTGGTGGCGTGCTGAGCACTGCGCCCGAATCTATCAGCCTGGCCGACGAGCGAGGGCTGTTCACTATGTACGCGATTGCCAACACGCCCGGCGCGATTACGTCGTGCGCGCGGCTTGGCATCGACATCGTCGTCAGCGACCTCTATTAAGACCCCTATGAATCTGATTTCTCAACTTCACAACTTGACGCCGGGTTGCCGCGAATTCCAGCCAGTTTCACTGTTCCCGCTGGGGGCAAACACCTTCGACTACAGCGGTACGTACAAGCTGGTGTGCAATAAGACGGATCCGGCCAACGCCGCGCTTGCGGTATATGACCTCGGGTTCTTGAAAGCAGGCGCCCGTGTCGCACTCGACATCGAGGCGCGCTGCGTGAGCGGCTCGACGGGCACCGTCACCCTGGAGTCGCGCGGTGCCGCCGAAAATCTCGTCTACGACCGCAAGCTTGTCGCGCTCGACACCGTGTCGTCATCCCAGTGGGTGCCGCTCCGCCTTGAATGGATCGTTGCGCACGGCGGCCAGTTCCTCAGCTCTACCTTGGGCGGATCGACGGCAAGCATTGGCGTGGTGGAATTTCGCAATGCGCGGTTCCGCGTCTACGGCAACGACAGCCGGGCCGGCGGAATTTACGCCTGCAACCTGCTCCGGTCGGGCGGCGTCTGGACGATCGACACCAGCCTTTTCCACAACATCGGCACGTTCAAGGTGATGTCGACGGCCGGTGGAGAAATCACGCTGGCGTTCAAGGAGCTGGAAGCCTTGCTGCCGGTGCCGCTGGTTTCAGCGGACACCGGCAATGCGCCGGCGAGCACCGGGTTCGTCAGCGCCGGGCCGCACACCATCACGAAGAACAGCATGAAGATCCGGCTGCTGAAGGCTGATGGGACGTTTGTCCCCGATGTAACGGTCGGCGGCGACACGCGCATCAACGTCGCACTCCATTTCCAGTAACAGCAACCTGGGCGCTCAGCATCCTGCCGGTCGCCGACTCAAAACAATATTTCACCTATGAAAGCATTCAAAATGAGCGAACCTTTTTCCGGCACAGCTGCCGGTGTGGTCGGCTGGAAGTTCATCGGCGGCCTGGCCGGGATGGGCGCTATCGGTGCCGCACTCGCTGCCTTCGTCGTCATGGCGATGACCAAGCCCAAGAGCGAGCAGGAATGGCGCGTGGCCCTGGCCTGCACACTGGTCGGCTCGATTGGCGGTGGCGCCGCGCTGGTGCGTTACCTCGGCATCCAGAGCTGGGCCGAGGACACCTTTGGCATGGTGGCAATGATGGCCATGGCGTTCACGTGCGGCCTGCCGGCCTGGGCACTCGTGCGCGCGCTGTTCAAGTACCTCGACAAGCGCAAGGATGCCGACCTGATGGAGATCGTCAAGGATGTGAAGGAGGCAATCTGATGCCGCCCACCGCATTCATCGCCATGATGGCCCCGGCCGCGCAGGAGTGCCAGCGAGTGACCGGCATCCCGGCATCGTTCACCCTGGCGCAGGCTGCGCTCGAATCGTCCTGGGGAGCGCGCGCGCCGGGCAACAACCTGTTCGGGGTCAAAGCCGACCGCAGCTGGAAGGGCAAGACCGTCGACGTTGCGACGCAGGAGGTCATCAATGGCAAGCGCATCGCGATGACCTGTAAATTCCGCGCCTACGACAGCTGGGCCGATTGCATGGTCGACCACGTGCGCTTCTTCAAGGTCAATCCGCGATACGCCCCGTGCTTCCGCGAGACGACCGGCGAAGGCTGGGCGCGCGCGGTGGCCGCCGCCGGCTATGCGACCGACCCGAACTATGCGAAGTCGCTGATCGCGGTCATGCGCGGCCGGAACATGGCCCAGTACGACATCGTGCCGAGGGCAGCAGCGTGAGCCGCCTGGAGCGCATTCTGGTCGGCTTGATCGTGCTGGCCGGCCTGCTGGTGCTGGCCGCGCTGGGCGTGCGCTGGTATGGCGCCCGGCAGTTCGACGCTGGCCACGCTGCAGCAGTTGGCGAGCGAGCCGCAGCCGACTCCATCGCCGTGCTGCGCCGTACCGAAGAGAATTCAGTCCTAGTCGCAAGCCAGGGCGCCATCAACCTGAAAATCACCGAGACCAAACATGAAGAAATGCAGCCTGTTCGCGAGCGCATTGTTACTCAGCGCGTGTACGTCGGTTCCGGCATCTGTGGACCTGCCGCCGCGCCCGACGCCGAAGTTCCCACCCGCAGCGATGAAGCCAATCCACTCGGCCGGCTGGTTCGATCGGACGTTGAGCGAGATCTTGTCGCGCTGAAGCTGGCCGTCGAGGAAGACCTGGCCACCGGTCGAGCCTGCCAAGTCGCAGCGCGCGAACATGGGCTGACACCATGAGCAGCGCTGCCAAAATTGATAGCGCGAGGCGCGCCGCCATCCTGGCCAGGGTGATACTGATCCCGAAGGGCTGCTGCCACTTCTGCGGATACCAGCTCGGCAAGGGCGCGCTGTGGTGCTCGACGGGATGCGCTACTGACTATGAGCGGGAGCGGATCGACCTCCTTGAGCCGAAGACGATCGAATTCGGTGTGCTCAAGGGTGGCAATGTGGTTCCGGTGATCAGCAAGAGGATTCATGGCGCCGAAGATGCGACGCCGCTGCAGACGATCAGCAACGACATGCTGGCCTATTACCAGCGGCTGGACAAAGCGGCGCGCGTGTTCCTGACGAAAAGCCAAATCGATCAAATTCGGGCGGGCGCTTAGCGGAAAGTCAGCCGATTTTGTCGGGAAAAGCGAAGAAACGGTGGGCGTTTCTTGAAACATCACGCGAGAGACTCAAGGACGAGCCGTACGTGAACCCGTTTCCTCACCTGCCGCCGGGTGCTTCGTTTCTTTAGCGCCTTGACCCGGAAGTGGCTTGCTGTCGAGAGTTTGTTTGGGCACGGTCGTGAGTGGATTAACGGCCTTACCGCCAGTCTGCTGGCTTGGTGCTCGAACCGCGTTAGGCGCAACCACTTGGGCAGCAGTTGCTGTGCTCGGGGGGCTAGCATTCGGGACCGGATATACGTACGGCAGAGCTGCAAGCAAGACCTGGAGAAGCGCCAACCCTACAGACACAATAGTGAGCCACGTTACCGCGTTCTGCAGCTTGCCATTTTTCTCATCAAGAAAAGTGATATGCGCTTTCAAGTCATCAACAGACTGTCTAAGTTCCGTACTTGATTGATTAGCTTGCTTGGAAAGCTTAAGCAGCAACGTACTGAATGAAATAAATACTAATGATGGACTACGGGGCTGCTGCGCAGCGTGGAAGATATCATTAAAGATTTCATCGATGGGCCGATCTGGGTCTCTGCCAAACATCCTTACGCTTCCTCCACTGGTGGCATAAAAAAACAGCACCGATATTAGATGATCATCTAATATACAGTGCTGTTGATCCATACAGCTTCTGCTGTAAGTCTTTGATTCTCTTGGTCGGGGCGAGAGGATTCGAACCTCCGACCCCGTGCACCCCATGCACGTACGCTACCAGGCTGCGCTACGCCCCGACTAGCCAACAATTATACCTGAGACAGAAAATTTTTCGCAGGTTTTTGTGATGTCTAAAGCAAGTTCCGGACGCGCCGCAGATGCCGGTCAAACGTCGGCCGCCAGGCTTATTTCCACTCCCCGCGCAGCTGCAGTACCTGCTCGTACAGGTGTTCCGGTGTCGCCTCCTGCGGTGGCACCGGCACGCCGACGGCCAGCGCCAGCTTCGAGCGCCAGCCGCGCGAGAAGGAACGCTCGAACAGGTTGGCCGGATCGCGCGTGAACACGCTGCCCCACAGGCCGCGCAGGGCCATCGGAATCACCGGCACCTTGCTGCGCTCGACGATCTTGGCGACGCCGCCGCGGAACGCGTTCATTTCGCCGGTCGTCGTCAGTTTGCCTTCCGGGAAGATGCAGACCAGGTCGCCTTCGTGCAGGGCCTGGGCGATATCGATATAGGCGCGTTCCATGAGGAAGGGGTCTTCCTTGGCCGGCGCGATCGGAATGGCTTTCGCGGTGCGGAAGATCCAGCCCAGGAAGGGCATCTTGAAGATGCGGTGGTCCATCACGAAGCGGATCGGGCGCGGGCTGGTCGCGCCGATCACGATCGCATCGACATAGCTGACGTGGTTACACACGAGCACCGCCGGCCCTTCGTCGGGGATGCGCTCGACGTCCACCGTGTGTACCCGGTACATGCTGTGAATCAGCAGCCAGGCCAGGAAACGCACCAGGAATTCGGGCACCAGCGAGAAGATGTAGACGGCGACCGCCGCGTTCAGCAGGGCCGTGACGAGGAACATTTCCGGGATCGAAAAGCCCTGCCCCAGCAGCAGGATGGCGACGCCGGCCGCGGCCACCATGAATAGCGCGTTCAGGATATTCATGCCGGCGATCGTGCGCGAAACGTGCTTCGGGTCGCAGCGGGTCTGGATCAGCGCGAACAGGGGCACGATGAAGAAGCCGCCGAAGACGCCGATCAGCACCAGGTCGGCGAGGATGCGCAGCGCGCCGGGCAAGGCCATGAAGGCGAAGGCGTCGACGGTGGCCGTAGTCGTGTAGGCCATGCTGGCGAAATACAGGTCGATGCCGAACAGCGACAGGCCGATCGAGCCGAAGGGCACGAGGCCGATTTCGACCTTGCGGCCGGAGAGCTTTTCGCACAGCAGCGAGCCGACGCCGATGCCGAGCGAAAACACCGTCAGCAGCAGCACGAAGACGCTGTGGTCGCCATGCAGGTAATCCTTGGCGTACACGGGGAATTGCGACAGCACCAGGGCGCCGTAGAACCAGAACCAGGAGTTGCCCAGGATCGACAGGAAGACGGTGCGGTTCTGCGCGGAGAAGCGCAGGTTGCGTACCGATTCGGTGATGAAGTTGTAGTTGATCTTCAGCTCGGGCGCGGGCGCCGGCGAAGCCGGGATGCGCCAGCTGGCAGCCAGGCCGATGAGCGCCATCAAGAGGCTGGCGCCGGCCACGAGTTCGATGCCGAAGGGTTTATGCGCGACCAGCATGGCGCCCACCACTTCGCCGAGCAGGATGCCGACGAAGGTCCCCATTTCGACCACGCCATTGCCGCCCACCAGCTCTTCCTGTGTCAGGTGTTGCGGCAGGTAGGCGTATTTGACCGGTCCGAACAGGGTCGAATGCACGCCCATGCCGACCACGGCCGCGATCAGGAGCCAGAGCGTATGCGTCATCCAGCCGAGGCCGGCGATGAGCATGATGCCGACTTCGAACAGTTTCACGAAGCGCGCCAGCCTGCCCTTCTCGACCTTGTCGGCGATCTGGCCGGCAGTGGCGGAGAAGATCACATAAGGCAGGATGAACAGGCCGGGAATCAGGTTGTTGAGTAAACCCGGCGAAATCGTGGTCCAGGACAGGGCGTCATAGGTCAGCGCGACCATGAGCGCGGTCTTGAACAGATTGTCGTTGAAGGCGCCGAGAAACTGGGTCCAGAAAAACGGCGCGAACCGGCGTTGCGACAGCAGGGAAAATTGGCTCGAATGGCTCATGCGGGGTCTCGTTGAACTGGCGGCGGGGCTAGGATAGCGGCGGTGAGTAATCTACAACAGTTGGCAGCGCTTGAACATACAAATGTTCCGCGGAGCAACCCAACTGCCGATACTAATACGCCGGTAGCGCCATCCGCTACGCCGGAGACAATTCAATCGTACCTGCTTGATCCCGCACAAATGGCTAACGCAAGCGTGCAAACAGGCGGTACAGCGGCCCGATCGTGAGCACCACGGCCACCATGCGCGTGACGTGGAAGGCGGTCACGAGCGGCACGCCCAGGTGCAGCACGCGCGCCGTGAGCGACATTTCGGCGATCCCGCCCGGCGAGGAGGCCAGGATGGCGGTGCCCGGATGGATGCCCGTGTAGCTGGCCAGCGCAAGGGCAAAACCGCCGGCCAGCAACAGCATCGCCACGGTGCAGGCCGCGACGCTGGCCAGGTAACGCGGCGCCGTACGGACGAAGGCCGGCGTGAAACGGGTACCGAGCGCCACGCCGAGCAGCAGCTGGCCGCCGCGGATCGCCCACTCCGGCAGGCGCGAGAGCTGCACGCCGCCGGCGGTGAGCACCAGCGCCACCGCCAAAGGCCCGATGACCCAGGCATTCGGAATACTCAGCCGTTTCAATAGCAGCGCCCCGGCGCCGGTGGCCAATGCCAACAGCGCCAGGCCCGGATAGTGGACCATGTTGGCCAGCGGGACGAACAGGTCGTGGCCGGGCGCGCTGCCGTGCGTACTCCAGTAGCGCAGGCCGAAAGGGATGGTGGCGACCACCATCATGAGGCGCAGGCTGTGGGCGGCCGCCACCCGCTCGACCAGGGCGCCGTGGCGCTCGCCCTGTACCGCCATTTCGGACGCGCCGCCGACCGCCATGGCGAAGAAAGCGGTGACGGGGTCGGTGCCGGACAGGCGCCGCAGCAGCCAGCCGCCCGCTATCCCCAGAAAGATGGCGAAGGCCACCGCCAGCGCGATCCAGCCGGCGTAGCGCGCCAGCACCGCCAGCACCGGCGCGCTGAAATACAGGCCGAGCGTGGTGCCGACCGCCCACTGCCCCGCCTCGCGCGCCTGCACCGGCGAGGCCAGGCGCGCGCCCAGCATGCAGGCCACTGCCGTCGAGAACAGCGGCCCGATCATCCACGGCAGCGGCGTGTCGAGATACAGGCACAGTTGCGCGGCCGCCAGCGCCAGCAGCAGCGCCGGCGCGAAACCGCGCGTCAAGGATGGCCTCAAGGATGGCCTTAAAACACCCAGAGCTTCTCCGGCGGCATCTCGAGCCAGTAGGCGCCCGGATCGACGCGGTGGCGCGAGTAGGCGCGCACGCTGGTGTCGCCCGCCTTGAACAGGCACTCCCAGCGGTCGCCCAGGTACATGCTGGTCACCAGCGGCAGCTGCACGCCGTTGGCGACGCGCTCGCGGCTGATTTTCACTTCCTCGACCCGGATCAGTGCCTGCACGTCTGCGCCGGGCACGCCGCGCGCGCTGCCGCGCAGGTCGATGCCTTCGAACTGCAATTGCACCGCGCCGCCGCTGCGTCCCGTCACCCTGGCCGGCAGGCGGTTGTTCGAGCCCATGAATTCGGCGGTGAACAGGGTGTCCGGCGTTTCGTACATGCTCTGCGGCGTGCCCTCCTGCTCGATCTTGCCGTTATTGAGCAGCAGGATGCGGTCCGAGATCGCCATCGCCTCGGCCTGGTCATGGGTCACCATCAGGGCCGACAGGCCGAGGCGCACGATCAGTTCGCGCAGGAAGACGCGCGCCTCCTCGCGCAGCTTGGCGTCCAGGTTCGAGAGCGGCTCGTCGAGCAGGATCACCGGCGGGTTGTAGACCAGCGCGCGCGCGATCGCCACGCGCTGCTGCTGGCCGCCGGAGAGCTGGTGCGGGAAGCGCTTGCCGAGGTGGCCGAGGCCGAGCTGGGTCAGCACATCGTTCACCTTGGCCTCGGTCTCGCTCTTGCTGGTCTTGCGCAGCTTGAGGCCGTAGGCGACGTTGTCGAACACGGTCTTGTGCGGCCACAGCGCATAGGACTGGAACACCAGGCCCAGGCTGCGCTCTTCGGCGGGTTGCTCGAGCCCGCGGCTGCCGTCGAACACGCGGCGTTCGCCGATGTCGATGGACCCCAGACGCGGGCTTTCCAGGCCGGCGACGGCGCGCAGCAGCGTGGTCTTGCCGCTGCCCGAAGGCCCGAGCAAGGCCACCACTTCGCCGCGCTGGAGGTGCATCGACACCCCTTTCAGAATCGGGTTGGCGCTGGCGCCGCTGCCGTAGTCGAGGTGCAGGTCGTTGACGGTCAAAACGTTCATGGTCATGTCTCGTATTCTAGTTAATTGTGGAGCTTGACGCCAAAGCGCAGCGCGATGCCCAGGCCGATGGCGACCAGGGTGATGTTGATGAACGAGAGCGCCGCCACCAGGTCGGTCGAGCCGGCGGCCCAGAGCGACACCAGCATCGCGCCGATCACTTCGGTGCCGGGCGAGAGCAGGTAGACGCCGGTCGAGTATTCGCGCTCAAAAATCAGGAACACCATCAGCCAGGCGCCGAGCATGCCGTACTTAATCAAAGGCAGCGTGACGTCGCGCGTGACCTGGCCACGGCTGGCGCCGACGGCGCGCGCCGCCTCTTCCAGCTCGGGGCCGACCTGCAGCAACGCGGTCGACACCAGGCGCATGCCGTAGGCCAGCCACACCACCGAATACGCCAGCCAGAGCGCGAAGATGGTCGAGCGCACGGCGCGCAGTTGCGGGATCAGGTGGGCCGAGAGCCAGGCGGCGACGGGGTTGTCCATCCCCTGCAGCAGGCCGTCGAGCCAGCTCGGCACGAACAGGAAGACCCACAGGAAGGACAGGCCGGCCAGCAGGCCCGGCACCGCGCGCGGCACCAGCACGCTGTAGTCCAGCAGGCGCGTGATGCCGTCGGGCTTGCGGTGCATGGCCAGCGCGATGCCGGTGTAGCAGACCACGGCCAGTGCGCCGCCGACGACGCCGATCAGCACCGTGTTGACAATACCGCGCACCAGCGCAGGCTGCTCGAGGATGTCGCGGAAGTGCTGCAGGGTCAGCACGTCCACCAGTTTGACGCCCTCGCCCCAGTACTGGACGAAGGAGCGCAGCACGATGCCGGAGATCGGCAGCACGATCGTCACCAGCACCCAGGCGCCCAGCAGCGCCAGTGCGACATACTTCCAGCGGCCGAGCGCCATCGGTTTCTGGCGTGCGCCCTTGCCCTTGATCGAGACGTATTTGTTGGCGGACTTCAGCAGGTGCCGCTGCAGCATCACCAGCGGCATCGTCACCGCCACCAGGCACACGGCGACCGCCGCCATGAGGTGGTAGGACGGCGTACCGAGTTTATTCGTCAGCTTGTACAGGTAGGTCGCCAGCACCAGGTGGCCTTCCGGGTCGCCCAGCACCAGCACCAGGCCGAAGACCTCGAAGCCGAGGAAGAACACCAGCACGCCTGCATACGCCAGGGCCGGCATGATCATCGGCAGCGAGACGTTGAACATCACCTGCAGCGGCGAAGCACCGGCGACACGCGCCGCTTCCTCGACGTCCGAGCCTAGGCTTTTCAGGGCCGACGAGGCGTACAGGTAGACGTGCGGCACGTGGGTCAGGCCCGCGATGATGACAATCGCCGGGAAGGAATACACGTTCCAGGGAACGAAGCCGAGCAGGTTCTTCATCCAGATCGAGTAGAAGCCCACCGGCCCCATCGACACCACATAGCCGAAGCCCATCACCATCGGCGACACGAAAATCGGCACCAAGAGCAGCGGCGCGATCCAGCCGCGGTATGGCAGGTCGGTGCGCACCATGAGGAAGGCCAGGATACCGCCCAACGGTACGGCGATCACGGCCAGGCCGGTGGCCAGCAGCATGCCGTTGCGGAAGGCGACGACGAAGTCGGGGTCGTCGAAAATGAAACGGAAGGCGTCCAGGCCCAGCATCTTGTCGGGCATGAAGAAAGGCGCCGTCAGGAAGCTCTGGTAGAAGATCAGCGAGAGCGGCACGAAGACGGCGAGCACGGTCAGCGCGACGACCACGCCGCGCGGCCAGTTCAGGCGGCGGCCAGCAGCGGCAGGCAAAGCGGCGGCGCCGTCCGGACGCGAACGCGCGCCGGGCAGGGAAAATGTAGACATGGTGGGATCGATCCGCGGGTTTGAAGATGAAAGGATGGAGAAAACAGGCGGGCCAAGCGACCCGCCTCTGCTGCCTTTACTTCTTGCCCGCGGTGTCCTTCCAGGTTTTCAGGAAGGCCATGCGCTTGGCCGGGGCCAGGTAGTCCAGCAAGGCCGTGCTGACCGGGATCGGCTTGATGTTCTTCTCGCCGACCATCTCGATCAGTTCGCTGGAAGTGGTCTCGCCCTTGACGTCGGCGCGGATCGCGAACAGCTTCGACTCGTTGGCGATGACGGTCTGGCCGCGGTGCGACAGGAGGTAGTCGGTCCACAGCTTGGCGGCATTCACGTTCTTCGCGCTCTTGCTGATGAAGTGGACGCGCGACATGACCAGCGTGTAATCCTTCGGCAGCACCACGCCCAGCGACGGGTCGCTCTTGGCGCGCACCAGGGCGTAGGAGCCGAGCACGTTGTAGCCGATCAGGTTTTCGCCCGACGAGATCCGCTCGAGCATGGTGCCGGTCGAGGATTGCACGCGCAGCCTGGCGTCGCCGAAGGCTTGCTGCAGCGCCGGGAACTGCGGGTAGTCGACCGCGTCCTGGGTCATGAACATGAAGCCGACGCCCGATTTTTCGATGTCGTAGCTGGTGACCTTGTCCTTGAACTTCGGCTGCTGGATCAGTTTCGCGAACTCGGCGTGGGTCTTCGGCACTTCCGCCTCGCTCACCAGGCGCTTGTTGTAGACGATGGCGGCCGGCTCGAAGGTGGTGCCGTAGGCCATGTCCTTCCACACCGCCCAGGCGGGCAGCTTGCCTGCTTCGACCGAGCGGTAGGCCAGCGCGTAGCCGGTCGAGGCCAGCTTGATCTGCAAGTCCATCGCCGACGACCACAGCGCGTCGGCGGTGGCGCCGCCCGCCGCCACTTCGGAAATGTAGCGGTTGTAGACTTCGGTCGAGTTCATGTCGTTGTACTCGACCACGATGCCCGGATAGAGCGCGTTGAAGTCCTTGACCAGCGGCTGCGCGGCCTTGCTGTCGGTCGCGCCGTAGATGACCAGCTTGCCTTCCTTCCTGGCGGCGTCGACGATCTGCTGGTAGCTGGCCGGGTAGCCGGCGGGTACCTGGGCCAGCGCGGGGGCGGCAAAGGCGGCGAAGGCGGCTGCAACCAGGGTGCTGATGATGATGTTCGTGGTTTTCATGTTTGTCTCCGTGGGTGTTTTATTGTCCGGCTAGCGCACCAGGTGGAACGCTTGCGCTTGCCGGTTGTAGTCGCTTACTGCATGCTTGATGTGTTTGGTCAGCGCGTCGCCCGTCAGCGAGAAGGGATACAGCCCGGCTTCGGCGCGCATTGCCGCGAACTCCGGCGCCGCTTCGATGCGCTCGAAAGCGGCGACCCAGCGGCGGTAGTCCGCCTCCGCCACCTTCGGGCCCATCCAGACGCCGCGGATCAGCGGCCAGACGACGTCGATGCCCTGCTCGCGCGCGGTCGGCACGTCGCGCAAAAGGCCGGGCAGGCGCATCGAAGCCAGCACGGCCAGGATGCGCACCTTGCCCTCGCCGGCGTACAGGCCGGCTTCGGAGGCGTCGCCCGAGACCACCTGCACGAAGCCCGCCTGCATCGCCGTAAAACTTTCGCCGCCGCCCTCCAGGGCCACGAAGCGCAGTTGCTTCGGATCGATCCCGGCGCGCTGCGCCAGCAGGGCCATCTTCAGCCAGTCCTGGCTGCCGATGGTGCCCGACACCCCGATCAGCACGTCTTGCGGCGCGCGCCGGATCGCGTCGAACAGCTCGCGCAGGTTGTGGTAGGGCGAGTTGGCGCCGACGGCGATCATTCCGTAGTCGGCGCCGACGGCCGCCACCCAGCGCACGTCGCCCGCGGTGGCCTTGCCGAACTTGCCCTGCGCGAGATTGAGCAGCGAGCCGCCGGAAAAGGCGACCAGCGTGTCCGGCTCGGCGGCGCGCTGCGACACCAGCGTGTGCCAGGCCACCGCGCCGATCCCGCCCGGCATGTAGCTCAGCTTCATGCGCCGGGCCTCCGGCTGCGCCGGCAGTGCCCTCTTGACCAGCTTGCAGGTCAGGTCCATCGCGCCGCCGGGTTTCGACGGCACGATGCATTCGGGCTCCAGCGCCTGCGACGGCAGGCTTGTTGCAAACACAATCAGGGCCGGCAGGATGCGTGACAGCTTCATGGCGGACGCGCCTTGAAAAATCAGAAGCGGTGCTGGATGCCGGCGGTGACGCCGCTCTGCGACGTGCCGAATCCGGCGTCGTCGCGCGACAGGCCGACCAGCTGGCCGTTCTTGCCCTTCACGTGCGCGCCGGACAGGTACAGGTCGGTGCGCTTGGACAGTGCGTACATGCCGCGTGCGACCAGCATGGTCGGGTCGGCGTCAAGGTTGGCGGCGGTGTTCTTGACGTTGACGTGGTAGGCGGCGCCGGTCAGGGCGACCTTGCCGAGGGTGCGGGTGACGCCGGCCCAGTAGGTGTCGCCGCGCAGGTCCGCCACGCCGTTGCGGCCCTGCTCCAGCTTGTAGCCGCGCATGGCGGCAATGTAGCGCCAGTCGCCGCTCTGGTAGTTGGCGCCGAGGTGGAAGGCGCGGGTTTCGTCGCGGCGGCCGGTGGTGGCGACCAGCGTGCCGTTGACCTGCTCGAAGGCCGCCATCAGGCCCAGGCCCGCATGGTTCCAGCTTGCTGCGACCGCGTATTTGCGGGCGTCGGCCGAGCTGGAGGGCTGCTCGCCCAGGCCGATGGTGGCGCCGTAGCTGAAGTCGCCGGCCTGGCCCGAATATTTGACGAGGTTGTCGAAGGCGGTCGTCATGCCGTATTTCGAGGGGCCGGTGGCGGCGCCCGAGGTGGCCCACGAATAGTTCGGCGCGAAGCCCATCGGGTCGTACTTGATGACGAAGTCGTAGACCGTGGTGAACGAGCGTCCGATCACGACGCGGCCGAACTTGCCGTCCAGGCCGACGTAGGCCTGGCGCTTGAACAGCGCGCCGTCGGCGGCGCCGGTATCCATCAGGATGCCGCCTTCCAGGTTGAAGACAGCCTTCAGGCCGCCGCCCAGGTCTTCGCTGCCGCGAAAGCCCCAGCGCGAGGTGTTCTTCCCGCCCGAGATGACGCGCACCACGCTGTCGCCGGCGGCGTTCGCATGGTTCACGACCTCGACGCCCGCGTCGATCAGGCCATAGACCTGCACGTTGGTTTGGGCTGAAGCATTGTTCAGGGAAAGCGCTGCCAGGACGGCGAGCGCAAGGGCCGATTTCTTCATACTGTCTCCGAGTTTCGTTATGTTTTGAACTGCTGTGTTCACTATATGTGCGGCTTCCTTTCAATTTGCTTTCAACGCGCACCAATGTAGAGCATGCGTGGCGCACCCTGCGGCACTGGCCGGCAAGCGCGCTTTGCGCTTACACTTGGCGCCATGCGAATACTGTTAGTTGAAGACCATGTCGAGCTGTCGCACTGGCTGTCGAAGGCCCTGCGCGACGCCAACCTCACCGTCGAGTGCGCCGCCACCGGTGCGGACGCGGACGCCCTCCTCCATACCCAGGACTACGCGCTGGTGATCCTCGACCTGACCCTGCCGAAGATGGACGGGCTCGATGTGCTGCGCCGCCTGCGTGCGCGCGCTGGCCCGCGCGGCAAGACGCCGGTGCTGATCCTGACCGCGCGCGGCGGGCTCGAGGACCGGGTGCAGGGACTGAACCAGGGCGCAGACGATTACCTTGCCAAGCCCTTCGAACTGGCGGAACTGGAAGCGCGGGTGAAAGCGCTGCTGCGCCGCAGTGTCGGCAACGAGGCCCTGGTGCACCAATGTGGCGCGCTCAGCTTCGACACGGTGACGCGCATGTTCACCTATGGCGGCGAGCCGCTCGCGCTGACCCCGCGCGAACACGCGGTGCTCGAGACCCTGATCGCCCGTCCGGGGCGCGCGGTCTCGAAAGAAAAGCTGTTCGACGAAGTGTTCGCGCTCGACGACGACGCCAACATCGACGCGATCGAGCTGTACATCCACCGCGTGCGCAAGAAGCTCGACCGCCAGCAGGAAGGCGGCGCCGCCATCGTCACGCTGCGCGGCATCGGCTACCTGCTGCAGCCGCGCAGCACGTAGCCGATCGTGCCTGAAATGAAGGCGTTAGCCGCAGTCCTGCGCCGCTTGATGCGGGTGGGCGCCCCACTCGGCAGCCTGCGCGGCCAGCTGCTGCGCTGGCTCCTGATCCCGCTGCTGGCGCTGGTCGCGGTCAATTCGGTCTCGCTCTACCGCGACGCATTGGAGGCGGCCGACATCGCCTACGACCGCTCGCTGCTGGCTTCCACGCGCGCGCTGGCCGAACGGGTCTCGGTACGCGACGGCAAAGTCGTCGCCGACGTGCCCTACGTGGCGCTCGACAGTTTCGAGACCGACACCCTGGGCCGCATCTTTTATCGGGTCACCGGCCTGCGCGGGGAAACCGTTTCCGGCTATGCCGACCTGCCGCCGGTGCCCGCGAATGTCCCGCGCTCCGAGCTGTATCCGGCGCTGGTGCGCTTTTATCACGCCGGCTACAACGGCGAGCCGGTGCGCATCGCCGCCCTGCTGCAGCCGGTGTTCGACGATTCGATGCGCGGCATCGCCCTGATCCAGGTCGGCGAAACGCTCGACGCGCGGCGCGCCCTGTCGCGGCGCATCCTGGTCAACACCCTGGCGCGCCAGGCGGTGCTGGTGCTGGCCGTCGGCACCCTGGTCTGGTTCGCGGTGCGCCTGGTCCTGCAGCCGCTGATGCGCCTGAAGAACGAAGTCGAAACGCGCCCGCTGACGGACCTGTCGGACGTCGACCCGGCGCTGGTGCACCGCGAGGTGCGCCCGCTGGTGGGCGCCATGAACGGCGCGATGGGCCGCCTGCAGGAACTCATCGCCGGCCAGCGCCGTTTCATCGCGGACGCCTCGCACCAGCTGCGCACGCCGCTGACCGTGCTCAAGACCCAGGCCGAACTGGCCCTGCGCGAAAACGACCCGGCCGCAATGCGCGAGATCGTGCGCTCGATCGCCGCCACCACCGACTCCACCGTGCACCTGGCGAACCGCCTGCTCACCTTGGCGCGTATCGAGCATGGCGGCGACAGCGCGGCATTGATGCCGGTGTCGCTGACGCAGGTGGCGCGCCAGGTCGGGCTGGAACTGGCCCTGCCGGCGGTGCAGAAATCGATCGACCTCGCGCTCGAGGCGCCGCAGGACGCGCTGGTGCAGGGTCATGCCCTGCTGCTGCACGAGCTGGTGAGCAACCTGGCCGACAATGCGATCCGCTACACGCCGCTGGGCGGCGCGGTGCTGCTGAGGGTGAGCGAACAGGGAAGCACGGTGCTGCTGGAAGTGCAGGACAGCGGCGCCGGCATCCCGGAGACTGAGCGCGAGAAGGTGTTCGCGCCCTTCTACCGGGCGGCGGCGGCGCTCGAGACCAATCCCGGCGGAACCGGCCTGGGCCTGGCGATCGTGCGCGACATCGTGGCCTTGCACGGTGGTGCGATCAGCCTGGATGCAAGCGAAACGGGACAGGGGTTGAAGGTGTTGGTGCGGTTGCCGGCGGCGACGCTAAGGCCTGAACACTGCTAACGCTGCTCGAGCTTCCGCGTGGGCACAGAGTGCCCACCCTACCCCGTTTGAGGAAGCGCAAACGAGTATTGTCGAATGCTTGTTGTGCAGCGCAGCGTGAGTAGAATGCTCGCATGAATTCGCCCAACCTCCAACCCACCCGGACTGGCGCGCTCGACGCGCTGTTTGACGACATCGAGCATGCGCTGCTCGATCTCACCACCGCGACGCTCGACGACGAGGACGGCGTGCCCGCCCCTACCGTCGACGAATTTGCGACCGACTTCCTGATCGAGTGTAGCCGCCCGCCCGATCTGGGCGGGTCACACATTAACTAAGCGTCTCCAGGCGAATCC
>Ga0209023_10001011_pt1 | contig 39501 bp, 39 predicted proteins | sample LakOneMetagenome_FD_187468 | JGI IMG/M metagenome (GOLD analysis project Ga0209023, IMG submission 187468) | Freshwater and sediment microbial communities from Lake Erie, Canada (SPAdes) (version 2) | ecosystem: Environmental > Aquatic > Freshwater > Lentic | place: Lake Erie, Canada...
TTTGGAGTCATAAGAATGAATCTGATTCAGCAACTCGAACAGGAAGAAATCGCGCGCCTCGGCCGTGCCATTCCTGATTTCGCACCTGGCGACACCGTGATCGTCAACGTCAACGTCGTCGAAGGCAACCGCAAGCGCGCCCAGGCATACGAAGGCGTCGTCATCTCGCGTCGTAACCGTGGCCTGAACTCGAACTTCATCGTTCGCAAGATCTCGTCGGGCGAAGGCGTGGAACGTACGTTCCAGCTGTACTCCCCACTGATCGCATCGATCGAAGTCAAGCGCCGCGGCGACGTTCGTCGTGCGAAGCTGTACTACCTGCGCGAGCGTTCGGGCAAATCGGCACGTATCAAAGAGAAACTGCCGCAGCGCCGCGTCGCTACCACCACCGCCGCTCAGTAATCGCGTCTGTAGAACGAAAAAGGCATCCTCCGGGATGCCTTTTTCTTTATCCGCCCCTCGTTTTGGCTGGAGGAAATCCTTTTGGTAAAGCTGCATCTCGATCCCACCCGCCTGCCGGTGGACGTCATCGCCGGCGAAGCGCCCGTCGATCCGGCACTGCTGACCGCCGCCCGCCTGCGTTCGCGCTTTGCCGAAACCCTGCGCGCCTGGGACCCCGAAACCGCCGAGGAAATGCCGTTCCAGCCCGGCTTCAAGCTGCGCCGCGCTTCGGTGCTGGTGCCCCTGGTCGACCGTCCCGACGGCTTGACGGTGCTGCTGACCCAGCGCACCGACCACCTCAGCAGCCATGCCGGCCAGATCAGCTTTCCCGGCGGCCGCGCCGAGGAATTCGATTCCTCTCCCATCGAAACGGCACTGCGCGAATCCGAGGAAGAAATCGGCCTGCATCGCCGCCACGTGCAGATCGTCGGCGTGCTGCCGGAATACATCACCGCCAGCGCCTACCGCGTGCGCCCGGTGGTGGCGCTGGTGACGCCGCCGTTCGAACTGACCGCCGATCCTGGCGAGGTGGCCGAGATCTTCGAAGTGCCGCTTGCCTTCCTGATGAACGGCGCCCACCACCAGCGCATGTCCTTGGAATTGCCGGAAGGGGCAGGGCGGCGCAGCTTTTATGCCATGCCCTACGAACGTTTCTTCATCTGGGGCGCCACGGCCGGCATGCTGCGCAATCTCTTTCATTTCCTGCGCGCCTGATGCGCCCGCCGGCTTAAGCCGGTATGAAAGCGGCATCCTCGGATTTGATTATGGCGGGCGTCTGCGCTATCGTAGCGGGCAGCGTGGTATTGCCATAACAAAAGAAGGATTTGCATGACATTTTTTTCCATCCTGTGCGCCCTGCTGATCGAGCAACTGAAGCCCCTGCGCGCGGATAACCAGGTCTACGGCGGCATCAAGACGCTTGCGATGCGCATCGAAGGCTGGTTCAACGCCGGCGAGCCGAAGAATGGCCGCATGGGATGGATCCTGATGATGCTGGTCCTGGTCGTGCCGGTCGCCATCGTCTACTGGGTGCTGGAATATTTTCACCTGACCTTCCTGGCCTTTGCCTGGAACGTGGCGATCGTCTACCTGACCCTGGGTTTCCGTCACTACAGCCATTACTTCACGTCGATCCAGCTGGCCCTGAACCAGGGTGACGAAGCCACGGCGCGCGTGCTGCTGGCCGAATGGGCGCGCATCGACACGGTCGGCATGGATGCCCAGGAAATCGCCCGCATCGCCGTCGAGAAATCGCTGATCACCACCCACCGCAGCGTATTCGGCGTGTTCTTCTGGTTCCTGATGCCCGGCGGGCCGGCCTGCGCCGTGCTGTACCGCGTTTCCGAATACTTGGCGCGTGCCTGGAACGAGCCCGAGCACATGCGCAACGAAGCCTTCGGCCAGTTCGCCGCCAAGGCCTTCTACTGGATCGACTGGATTCCGGTGCGTCTGACGGCGATCGCCTTTGCCGTGGTCGGGAACTTCGAGGATGCCATCTATGCCTGGCGCAATTTTGCGAATCGCTGGGCCGACGAATCGCGCGGCATCATCCTGGCCGCCGGCGGCGGCGCCATGGGCGTGCGCCTGGGTACCCCTTACGAGAATGCCCCGCAGCTGCTGCCGGCCGATGCCGCCATGGTCGACCTGGGCGATGCCGAGAGCGACGTCCTGCCGGGCGAGGAGCCGAACCTGCGCGCACTGCAAAGCACGGTGGGCCTGGTCTGGCGCGCTCTGATACTATGGATGATCCTCTTGCTCCTGCTGTCCAGCGTGGTCTGGCTGGGATAAGGGAAGCGTAGGGAAGGACGGGGAAGGGCGCGACTTGTGCGCAGATCCTGTCTGATGGGCTGTATTTCCCGTGCTTTGCGGGCGAGGAGGCTAAAGTTGTCCAGACAAGACTCGTCCGCAGGTCTTCTATAAGATATAATACTGCCGTTGTCTCCTCCACGCAGTATTCTTGTATCAGCAAGCAGCACTATGGCAGAGTTACCGCATACCGGGAGCGAAGGCGCCAACGGCGAATTCTTCATCCTGGGACTTACGAACAAAGGCAAGCAGTTCCGCCCCAGCGACTGGGCGGAGCGCCTGTGCGGCGTGATGTCCTGCTTCCGTCCCGAAGGCAGCGGCGGCCGCCACGCCCACCTCCAGTTTTCCCCCTACGTCCACCCGACCGTGGTAAACGGCGTCAAGGCCGTTGTGGTCGACAACAAGCTCCAGAAAATCGAGCCGCTGGCTTACCACTTCGTCATCAATTTCGCCAAGGACAACGATTTGCAGGTGGTCGACGCCTGCTTCGTCGAGCTCCCAGGCGATCCAAAGTCCAAATAAGTTCCGCTGGCGGTTTGACCGAGATCAAACCGCGCCCACTCTCCTGCATTAGCGTGGACCGCAGAAGGAGGGCACAGTCATGAACATCGGCGAAATCTGCACCATCCAGACCGTCACCTGCACGCGCGACGAAACCGTACAAGGCGCGGCCATGTTGATGCGCAAGCACCACGTCGGCGACCTGATCGTGATCGACGGGGTCGACGGCGAGGCGGTGCCGGTCGGCATCGTCACCGACCGCGACATCGTCGTCTCCGTGATTGCCCTCGGCCTCGATCCGGCCGGGCTGCAGGTCGACGACATCATGAGCGACGACCTGCTCACCTGCCGCGAGGACGACGACGTCTACGAAACCATCGAGCACATGCGCCTGCGCGGCATCCGCCGGGTGCCGGTGGTGAACGGCGCGGGCGGCCTGAGCGGTATCGTCAGCGCCGACGACCTGCTCGAGTTCCTGGCCGAGGAAATGGGCGACCTGTCGCGCATCAGCGCCAGCGGCCAGGCCCACGAGAAGCTGGCGCGGCACTAATCCATCCACGGGCAGGGCGCGCCGGGCGCCGCGTTTCAATGCTGTCAGCGCGCACTGCGATAGTGCGTGCAGGCATCTATTCATCCTGCCATCTGTTACCATCGTCGCAGGCGCGCCGCCGGGTGCGGCGCATGCGCGTTCGCGACGGACGCACCCATTTGACGGGACCCCATGAATTTGACGAGTTACCAGCGCAGCTTGCCCGCGCACCTGATCGCCGGCGCCGCTGCCTTCCTCGCCGCCGGCGCGGCCTACGCTGCCCCTGCCAAGCCGCTGCCCAAGGGCATCACGCTCGGCCCCTCGGTCGAAGGCATCACCGAATACCGCCTGCCGAATGGCCTGAAGGTCTTGCTGTTCCCGGACGCCTCGCGCCCCACCGTCACCGTGAATGTCACCTACCTGGTCGGCTCGCGCCACGAAAACTACGGCGAGACCGGCATGGCCCACCTGCTCGAACACCTGATGTTCAAGGGTGCGCGCAAGAACAAGGACATTACGCGCCAGTTCGCCGACCGCGGCATGGAATTCAACGGCACCACCTCGCTCGACCGCACCAATTACTACGAAGTGTTCCAGGCCTCGAACGAGAACCTGGACTGGGCGCTGCAGATGGAAGCCGACCGCATGACCGGTTCCTTCATCGCGCAGAAGGACCTGGACTCGGAAATGACCGTGGTGCGCAACGAGTACGAGAGCGGCGAGAACTCGCCGGCCGGCGTGCTGATCAAGCGCCTGCAGAGCGTCGCCTACGACTGGCACAGCTATGGCCGCTCGACCATCGGCAACCGCAGCGACATCGAGAACGTGCGCATCGGCAACCTGCAAGCCTTCTACCGCACCTATTACCAGCCGGATAATGCCGTGCTGCTGGTGGCGGGCCGCTTCGATCCGGATGCGACCCTGGCCAAGATCGGCCGCCTGTTCGGCGCGATGCCGAAACCGAAGCGCACGCTGCCGGCGTTCTGGACCGTCGAACCCCAGCAGGACGGCGAGCGCAGCTTTGCCGTGCGGCGCCAGGGCGATGTCCAGCTGGTGGTGCTGGGCTACAAGGTGCCCTCGGCCCTGCACGACGACAGCGACGTGATGGCCTTTGCCTCCACCATCCTGGGCGACGTGCCGACCGGCCGCCTGCACAAGCAGCTGGTCGAGACCGGCAAGGCGAGCCAGGTGTTCAGCTTCGGCCAGACCGGCTACGCGCCCGGCCTGCAGATGATCGGCGCCGTGGTCAAGAAAGGCGAGCCGATCGAACCGGTGCGCGCCGCGCTGACCGAGGCGGTCGAAGGCTTCGCCGCCACGCCGCCTACCGAAGAGGAAATGGCGCGCGTGCGCCGCGTCTACGAAAACCAGATGGAACGCAGCCTGAACGACCCGCAGCAGGTGGGCGTGGCCTTGTCGGAAACCATCGCGCTGGGCGACTGGCGCCTGTTCTTCACCGGGCGCGAGCGCATCAAGACCATCAGCGCGCAAGAGGTGGCGGATGTGGCCCAGCGCTACTTCCGGCGCGACAACCGCGTGACCGGCACCTTCCTGCCCGAGGATGCGCCGCAGCGCGCCACCATCCCGGCGGCGCCGAGCGTGGAAAGCATCCTCGCGCAGTTCAAGCCGCGCACCTCGACGCTGGTGGCGGAGAACTTCGATCCGACCCAGGCCAACATCATGCAGCGTACAAAGCTGACCACCGTCGGCGGCGTCAAGCTGGCCCTGTTGCCGAAAAAGAACCGCGGCGAAACCGTCACCGTCGACCTGCGCCAGCACATCGGCGACGAAAAGAATCTGTTCGGCACCGGCGCGGTTCCCGAGCTGACCGGCGCCATGCTGATGCGCGGCACCACGCGCTTCACGCGCGAGCAGTTGTCCGACGAGTTCGACCGCCTGAAGATCTCCGGCAGCCTGAGCCACTTCCAGACCACGCGCGAGCACCTGCACGAGGCCCTGCGCCTGGTGGCCCATGTGCTGAAGGAGCCGGCCTTCCTGAAAGCGGAATACGAACAATTGCAGCGCCAGGCCCTGGTCGGGCTGGAAGCGAGCCGCGGCGAGCCGCAGGCCGTGGCCAGCCGCGCCCTGTCCGCGCATTTCGACCTGTATCCGAAGGGCGACGTGCGCCACGCGAACACCTTCGACGAAGACATGGCCGAGCTGAAGGCGGCGCGCATCGAGGACCTGGCGGACTTCCACCGCCGCTACTACGGCAGCGTGCCGGCCGAGCTGGCGATCGTCGGCGACTTCGACGCCGGCGCCGTGGTGCCGCTGATTGACGAACTCTTCGGCAACTGGCGCGCCAGCGAAAACGTGGCGCCGGTGCTGCGCCGCCATGCCGACGTCGCGCCGCTGAAAACCACCCTGGATACGCCGGACAAGGAAAACGGCGTGTACCTGGCGCGCCTGAACCTGGACCTGAACATCGACGACCCGGACTACCCGGCCCTGATGCTGGCCAACTACATCTTCGGCGAAGGCGGCCTGCGCTCGCGCCTGATGGACCGCATCCGCCAGAAGGACGGCCTGTCCTACGGCGGCGGTTCCCAGCTCGATGCGGGCGACCTCGACCGTGCCGGCAGCTTCTCGATCAGCGCCATCGCCGCGCCGCAGAACCTGGTGAAACTCGACGCCGCCGTGCGCGAGGAGCTGGCGCGCGTGCTGAAAGATGGTTTCAGCGCGGCCGAACTGGCGGGCGCGCAATCCGGCCTCATGCAGCAGCGCATCCAGACCCGCGCCGACGACGGCGCCCTGGCCGCCGGCTGGACCTCCTACCTGTTCCGCGACCGCACCTACGCATGGTCGAAGCAGTTCGAGGACAAGCTGGCGGCGGTCACGCTGCCCCAGTTGAACGCCGCCTTCCGCAAGGCGGTCGACCCGGCGAAGCTGTCGGTGGTGCTGGCGGGCGACCAGCAGAAGGCAAAACCGGCGCCGTGATACCGGATGTTGTTGCTCCACATGCCACATGCATTGATGAATGCTCGCCTTTCGCTTATGATGTTGCCTCTAAGCATCATTTTAGTGTGACCAGGAGTCGATGTACATGAAGGGCAATAACAAGGCGATCCCGGCCGCCAACGCGTTCGCCGGCAAGGTGGTGCTGGTCACCGGCGGCGCGAGCGGCATCGGGCGGGCCGCGGCGCTCGCCTTTGGCCGTGCCGGCGCGTCGGTGGTGATCGCCGACGTCTCGGTCGACGGCGGCCACGCGACGGCGGCCATGATCGTGGAAAATGGCGGCAAGGCGCTGTTCGTGCAGGCCAACGTGACGCGCGCGCAGGATGTCGAGATCCTGCTCGACAAGACCATCTACCATTACGGGCGCCTCGACTGTGCGGTGAATTGCGCCGGCCAGCAGGGCGCGAATGCGCGCCTGGACGAGATCGCCGAAGACGATTTCGACCGCCTGATGGGCGTCAACGTCAAGGGCGTGTGGCTGTCGATGAAATACCAGCTGCGCCAGATGGCGAAGCAGGGCGGCGGCGCCATCGTCAACCTGTCGTCGAGCTTCGGCCTGGTCGGCGCGCCCTCGCAGGCGGCGTATGCGGCCAGCAAGCACGCGGTGGCGGGCCTGACCCGCAGCGCGGCGGCCGAGTATGCCAAGGATGGCATCCGTGTGAATGCCCTGTGCCCGGGCGCGGTGCGCACGCCGATGCTGGCGCGCGTACTCGAGGGCGAAGCTGCGCTGGAAAAGAAACTGCGCGCCGCGCACCCGATGAACCGTTTCGCCGAGCCGCAGGAAATCGCCAGCGCCATCCTGTGGCTGTGCTCGGATCAATCCTCCTTCGTCACCGGCCACCAGCTGACCGCCGACGGCGGCTTCACCGCGATTTGATCGTAGGGTGGGTACTCGTACCCACCACGACACCCGCCGCCCACCCGCGGCGCCTCTGCCTATGAGGCGCTTTCCAGCACCAGCCGCATCTGCTGCAGCATCAACGCCGACCCGGCGCGCATCGGCACCGGCGCATTCACCGGCCTAAAACCGGCGCGCTCATACAGGCGCAGGGCCGAGAAATTCCCCAGCGTGACGTCGAGCTCGACGAAGCGCACCTCGCGCTCGCGCGCCCAGTCCAGCGCCGTCTCGAGCAGGCCGCGGCCCACGCTGCTGCCGCGGCATTCCGGCGCCACCCACATCTGGAACACGTGCATCAGTTCCGGATTGACGCTATCCATTTTCGCCCAGACCAGGCCGGCGGGCTTGCCGTCGAGCTCGGCCACGAGCGGGCAATCCTTGCCCGACACGGCCGCCGTCGCCAGGCGCGCCGCCCAGTCTTCGGCCGTGCGTGCGCTTTCGGATTCGTAGGTGCTGTAGAAGGCATCCGGCGCATCGGCCAGCGAGCGCAGGCGCAGCTCGCGGTAGACCGCCCATTCGTCCGGATACAGCGGACGGATAATGGGCCTGCGGTTAGATGTATGCATGACAGGAAATAGTAGTTTTTGTATTGCAACAATACTACCATGTCCCCGGCGCATCTGTTGAATATGATGACGATTCGGCAAGCGTCGGCGATTTCGCCGGATCGGCTTCCTTATTTCGGGCGCGGGTCGCGCAGGCGGGCATCGGGCGGAATCACGCGGCCGGCGCGGATGTCCTCCACCGCCAGCGCCACGGCGCGCGCGACATTGCGCACTTCTTCCTGGAAGGCGGTGTCCTTGTCCAGTACATCGTGGCTTTCCGCATACGATTCGTAGTAGCCGATAAAACGGTCGAGCTGGCCAAAGCTGCCCGAATCCACCAGGCCCATCCAGTTGAGCCAGTCCGACAGCGAGCGCCGCGTGCCCTCGATGCCGGCGACGTCGCCGTGGACCACCAGGCCGAAGGCGCGCCCGGCCAGGTGCTTCGGATAATCCCAGCCGTCGAGTTCGATGCGCTTGGCGATTTCCGGGTCCTTGCCCTGGGTGGAACTCGGGTCGGGGTTGCCGCCGTCGGCGCAGACCAGGCGGTCGATCATCAGCTTCAGGGTCGAGGGCGTCTGGTACCAGTAGACCGGGGTCATGATGATGATGCCGTGCGCGGCCACCCAGCGCTCATAGATCTCGTTCATCCAGTCGCCGGTCTGGCGCTCCGAATGGTTCGGGTAGCAGCTGCAGGGCCAGTGGCACAGCGGCATCGCGGTCGAGACGCAGGCCTTGCAGGGGTGGATGTGGCGGTCGTAGTCGGACGTCAGGCGGCTCAGGTCGAGCAGGTCGGCCTCGATGCCCTGGGCGGCCAGGGTTTCCTTCGCCATGTTGCTCATGCGCCAAGTCTTCGAGATTTCGCTGGGGCAGGTGCCGTCGTTGCGGGCCGAGGCATTGATGACGAGCACCCGGCTGGGCGTGCGCGCATCCTTCTGCTTCGCTTCGGCGGCCAGCAGGCTGTCGTGCGCGGCCTTCCATTCGATCGACAGGTCGTAGTCGGGATCGGCGAACCCGGGGCCGGCTTTTACCGTACGCGGCGCCTTGCGCTTGTCCTGGTAAGCCTGCCAGGCGATCTCTTCTACCTTGGCCAGTTCGCCCGCCACGGCGTCGAAAGCCGGATCGAAGAACTGCCCGATGAACTTGCGATGAAACTCGTCCCGCTCCAGCCTTGCGGGTGCCTGGCCCTTGCGCACCGTTGTCATGCCGCCTCCTTGATGTTGAGTCCATTATCAAGGGGGCACGGCAGGGGGGATGTTCGTTGCCGCACGATCAGCCCAAGAAAAAAGCGGGCGGCGCCGCAGCGCTCGCCCGCTTTTGCGGTACCGACCGGATTGCTTACTGGCCGGCTGGGGCCGCAGCGGCCGTGGCGCCGGCGCCGGCAGGCTGCTTGATCAGCAGTTCCCACAGGCGCGCTGCGTCGCCGAAGCCGCCGGAGGCTTTCACGCCTGCCAAGGTCTGGGTCGCTTCGTCCTTGCGGCCGGCCTTGTACTGGGCAATGCCCAGGCGCAGCTTGGCTTCGTCAGGAGCCTTCAGGCCGCCCTTGGCGATGCCTTGCTGGATGAAGCCGATGGCCTTGTCGTGCTGGCCCATGGTGCTGTAGGCCCAGCCCAGGTTGACCAGGCCGGCGCCGGTCTTGGCCTTGGCGGCCGAGGCTTCGGTCGAGGCGATGTTCTTGGCATCGTCGGCGGCCTGCTTGTTGGCGCGGTCGCGCAGGGTGTTGTGGGCCTTGGCATTGCCGCCCTTGCCCAGCACGCCGGCGGCGTAGCCCGCGTCCATCACGACTTTCGCTTCGGTCGGGAAGCCTTCGCGCAGCGCGGTCTCGGCGTAGTCGATGTAGTCTTCCTCGCGCATGACCTTGGTGGCGGCGAACTCGAGGCGCAGTACGGTCATGTAGTTGTCCTGGTTGAAGCCTGGCTTCTTGATGACGCCAACGCGGATCAGCTCGTTCCAGTACTCGTCGCTCGGATAGTACATGACCATCTTCTCGACCGAGGTGTTGTAGGCGGCCGTGTCCTTCGACTCGAAGGCCGCGCTGCGCAGCAGCTTCAGGTCTTCCTGGGTCGGGGTCTTGCCGGCCTTTTCGGACTCGGCAACGCTCTGCAGCAGCAGGGCCTGGGCGCCGGCGTAGTCCTTGTTCAGGTACATGGCGCGCAGCAGCAGCGGACGGGCGGTGCTCATGTCGCCGCCCAGCGCCTCGTAGCGCTTGAGCTGCTCGACGGTGGCGCCGTAGTTCTTGGCCTTGTATTGCAGGTCGGCCACGGCCAGCGTCAGCTTGGCCTGGGTTTCCTTCGGCTCGAAGCCGGACGCGTTCACGGCCTCGACGGCGGCGATCACGGCCGCGTCGTTGCCGCTGGCCGAACCGTAGACCAGCTTGGTACGGTTCAGGACATAGGTTTCGTACGGCGTCTTGTTCGGGATGGCTTCCGCCTGGGTGATGCGGTTTTGCAGTTCAGGGAAGTTCTTGGCAGCGACGAGCTGCTGGACCTGGGCCGAATCGATCAGTTTGAACAGTTCCGGGCGCACCGTGTTGGCCGGGGCCGCTGCGGGCGCATCGGCTTTCTGGGCGTGGGCGCTCGTCATCAGGGCAGGCGCGGTGTTCAGGCCGACGGCAGCCAGCAGCAGGCAGAGGCGAGCGAGGCGGAAATGGGACATGAATGATCCTTCTAAAAAGATGAGCGGGTACAAAATCCGCGGCAAGATGGCGATTTTGCCAAGCTTGAGCAAACGCGCATTGTCCCATAAAACGGCCGGGGACCCTGCGGCGCAATTGTGCCGCAGGGCGCTGCGCCCTGGTGCGGACGTTACATTGCGTTACCGTCGGTGCAAGATGGATACCGGCGCGTGTCAGAAACCGGGTACCGGGCAATGCCCGCCGGCCTCGATGCGGCCCGCCAGCCAGGCGTTCACGGCGTCCAGCGCCGGCGGCGCGAAGCCATAGGTCATCAGGGCCGGGGCCGCGAAGTCGAGCGCCTGGTAGGGGTTCCACAGCGCCAAGTGCAGGTCGGGGCGCCAGCCGTCGCGCGCGCGCGGGCCGTAGCGGCGGCGCGAGGTCGAGGCCAGGATGGTGAAGCGGCCGTCGTCGGGCAGCGTGCGCCAGTCGAAGGCCTCGGCGTCGCCGAAGGTCACCAGCTCGACCTCGAACAGCTGCCCGAGCGAGGCGGCGATGCTGGCCGCCGGCACGCCGGCTTCCGACACGCCGTCGCTGACCACGTCCTGGCGCGCCACCAGGCGCACCTTGCTGCCCGGCGCCGGACGGCGCACGTGACCGCGCGCGCTCAGGCCGCGCGCCCAGGCGCGTGCCATCAGGGCGCGGTCGGCGGCATCGGTATCCTGCAGCGCCGCGCCGCCCCTGTTCGCCACACCGGCCGGATGCGCGGCCGCCAGGGCCGCCAGGCGCGCCAGCTTCTGTTCGACCTGTGCCATCGGCAATTCGCCGGATGCAATCGCCGCGGCAATCGCGGCCACCGTTTCTTCCTGGGTCGCACGCGCGCCGATCGCCATCACCATGTCGGCGCCCGCCACCAGGGCGCGCACGGCGGCCTGGCCGGCGCCGTAGCGGTGGGCGATCGCATGCATGTCCATGCCGTCGGTAATCACCACGCCCTGGTAATCCCATTGCTCGCGCAGGATGCCGGTGAGGATGGTGTGCGACATCGTGGCCGGGTATTCGGGGTCGAGCGCCGGGTAGACGATGTGGGCGGTCATCATGGCCGGCGCCGCCGTTGTTTTTCCCTTTTCGCCTTGCGCCGCCATCCTGAACGGCGCGAATTCGAAGCGTTCCAGCTCGGCCACCGACTTGTCGACGGTGGGCAGGGCCCGGTGCGAGTCGACATGGGTGTCGCCATGGCCGGGGAAATGCTTGACGCAGCAGGCCACGCCCTCGGATTCGCTGCCCGCCATCCAGGCCAGGGCGATGCGGGTTGCAGTGACCGGGTCGGCGCCGAAGGAACGCTCGGCGATCACCGGATTGTGCGGGTTGTTGTTCAGGTCCAGTACCGGCGCGAAGTTCCAGTTGAAGCCGAGCCCGCGCACCGCGCGCGCCACCGCCGCGCCGACCTCGAACGCCAATTCCGGATCGTTGGCGGCGCCCAGGGCCATCGCCGACGGTGGCGCCGGCACCCAGGTCGAGCGCACCACGGCGCCGCCTTCCTGGTCGAGGGCGATCAGGGCCTGTTCGCCCATGACGTCCTGCAGGGCGCCGGTAAAGCGCGTCAATTGCGTGGCATCGACCATGTTCTGGCGGAACAGGCAGGCGCCGCGGATGCGGTTCGCGCGCAGGAAGGCGGCGGTGTCCTCGTCCAGCTCGGTGCCGAACAGGCGCACCATGATCAGTTGCCCGGCGATGCGCCGCAGTTCGCTCAGTTCGTTCATGGTCTGCTTGGTTGGCTTGGTTGGCTTAGTTGGTCTTGGTGACTTTGCTCAGGTGGCGCGGCCGGTCCGGGTCGAGGCCGCGTGCCTTCGACAGCTGGGCCGCCATCACGTAGAAGGCCTGGATCGCGACGATCGGGTCGAGGTCCGGCGTGGCCGCCACCGGCAGGGTCAGGTCGCGTTCGGCCACGTCTTCCGGCGCCGCCAGCAATACCCGTGCGCCACGGCCGCGCATTTCGCTTGCCAGGGCCAGCAGGCCGGCCTGGGCCGGGCCGCGGGTGGCGAAGATCAGCAGCGGATAGCCTTCCTCGATCAGCGCCATCGGACCGTGCTTGATCTCGGCGCCGGAGAAGGCTTCCGCTTGCAGGGCCGAGGTTTCCTTGAATTTCAGGGCCGCTTCCAGGGCGATCGGGAAGCTGATGCCGCGTCCGACCACCATGATGTTGCGCGCCGGCGCCAATACCTCGATGGCGGCCGACCAGTCCAGTTGGCCCGCCTTGCGCAAATCGTCGGGGAGGGCGGCCAGGCCGGCCTTCAGCTCGGCGCCGTCCTGCCACTCGGCCACCAGGCGCGCACCGGCAACCAGGCTGGTGATGAAGCTCTTGGTGGCGGCCACGCTTTGTTCCTTGCCGGCGTGCAGGGGCATGGTCCAGTCGGCGCTCTGCGCCAGCGGCGATGCGGCATCGTTGACCAGGGCCACGGTGGTGGCGCCGCCGTCGCGGAAGTAGCGGATCGGTTCGACCACGTCCGGGCTCTGGCCCGATTGCGAGATAGCGATCGCCAGCGTGTCGCGCGTGACCAGCGGCGACTTGTACAGGGTAATCAGGGACATCGGCAGCGAGGTCACCAGGCGGCCCAGGCGCGACATGATCAGGTAGGCGACGTAGCTCGAGGCGTGATCGGAACTGCCGCGCGCCACCGTGACGGCGCTATGGAAATTGGTGGCGCGCAAGGTGCGGCCGAGTTCGGCGTAGCGTTCCACGTCCTGGCTCAGCTGCAGGGCAACGCAATCCCCGGCCGACAGGGCTTCCTGCAGCATCAACGAGGTCGTGGTCATACTTGTTCTCCTTCGATATAAACGGCTTTGATGTGCAGGTCGCGATCCAGCACGACGATGTCGGCGTGGCAGCCGGGCGCCAGGCGGCCACGGCGCGTTTCGCCCAGGTAGTCGGCGGCATTCGTCGAGACGCGGCGCGAGGCTTCGGCCAGCGGCAGGCCGATCTGCACCAGGTTACGCAGCGCCCCATCCATGGTGAGCGTGGAGCCGGCCAGGGTACCGTCGGCCAGGCGCACGCCGCCCATGCACTTGTGCACGACCTGGCGCCCCAGCATGTATTCGCCGTCGGGCATGCCGGCCGCCGCCGTGGAATCGGTCACGCAGAACAGATGCGGGATCGAGCGCAGCGCCACCTTGATCGCGCCCGGATGCACGTGCAGCAGGTCGGGGATGATCTCGGCATATTGCGCATGCGCAAGGGCGGCGCCGACCATGCCGGGTTCGCGGTGGTGCAGGCCGGGCATGGCGTTGAACAGGTGGGTGAAGCCGGCCGCGCCGTGCTCCAGGGCAGCGACGCCGTCCTCGTAGGAACCGCTGGTGTGGCCGATCTGGACCCGGATGCCGGCGTCGGCCAGTAGCCGCACCAGTTCCAGGTGGCCATGGATTTCCGGCGCCACCGTGATCAGGCGCATCGGCGCCAAGCGCCCATAGGCCTCGACTTCGGCCAGCGAGGCTTCTTTCGCAAACGGCGGCTGGGCGCCGAGCTTGGCGGAATTGATGTACGGGCCTTCCAGGTGCACGCCGAGGATGCGCGCCTCGCCCTTGCCGCGTTCCTTGCGGGCGGCGCCGATGGCGGCCAGCGCCCGTTCGATGTCTTCCGGCGGGGCGGTCATGGTGGTGGCGAGCAGGCTGGTGGTGCCATGCTTCGCGTGCAGGGCGGCGATCACGTGCGGGGCGTCGCCGCCTTCCATCATGTCGCGTCCGGCGCCGCCGTGCACGTGGACGTCGATGAAGCCGGGCAGGATGTAGTCGTCGCCGTTGTCCTGCGGATCGGCCGGGACGCCATCGATGGCGTCGATGGTGGCGCCCGCGTGCAGCTCGCCGTGGACCCAGCCGTTCGGCGTGAGGATATTGCCCTTCATTGGGGTGCTCCCTGGCCGTGGCCTTGCACGTACAGATCGATCATGCGCAGCGCGCCCTTGGCCGAGTCGCCTTCGGGCGGCGTCACGCGGGCGCGCGTGTCCTCGGGCAGCCAGGCCAGCAGCACCTCGCCCAGGCCGCCGCACAGTGACAGCGGCAGCGTGCCGCTCTTGTCGAGGGCGCGGGCGATGCCGGCCACTTCGCGTCCGGCGTGTTCGAGGATGGCGCGCGCCACGGGGTCGGTCTCGCCGTGCGCGACGACGAAGCGGGCCAGGCTGGCGTAAGCGGTCTGGTTGGCGCGGCCGAGCCAAATCTGCACGGCATCGCGGGTGCCGCCGCAGTGTTCGATGACGTCGCGCGCAAAGGCGGCGCCCTCGACGCGGCCATCGAGCACCTGCTCGATGTGGTTCAGCGCGCGCAGGCCCATCCAGGCGCCGCTGGCTTCGTCGCCGGCCGGGAAGCCCCAGCCGCCGACCTCGACCTTGGCGCCGTCTTCCAGCATGGCTTCGCCGACGCTGCCGGTGCCGATCGCGACGATGGCGCCGGGCTTGCCGCCGTGGGCGCCCATCAGGGTACTGAAGCCGTCGGTATCGAGCACGAGGGCGGCAAAGCCAGGATTGGCAGCAGTAAATTGCGCCGCCCACTCCTTGTTGTGCACGCCGGCCAGGCCAAGGCCGATGCCCATCTTCGCCAGGGGCGGGTCGCCGATGTCGGCCGCCGCGCAGGCTTCGCCGACGGCGGCAAGAATGGTGGTCCAGGCCTTGTCAATGCCTTGCGAAAGGGCGGACGGACCGCCCGTGGCCTGGGCCAGCTCGGTGCCGTCCAGCGAGGCCAGACGAACGCGGGTGCCGGTGCCGCCGCCATCGACGCCGATGAGGTATGCGATCATGAGAATAGAGTGCCGGAGAAGGTCAGGGCACTATAGGGAGGCGGGTTCGGCTTGTCAACAGGTATTTAAGTGGTATTTAATTCCTCGTGGAACTGGTATGAAAATTGGTATTGCTTGAAAGGGCCTGCGCCCCGTAGGGTGGGCACTCCGTGCCCACGCGGAACGATGAGCAGGTAGGGTGGGCACCCCGTGCCCACGCGGAACGATGAGCATAGTTAGCCGTTCAAAAGCACATACGCGACGTGGTTAGAACGTCATCTTGTAGAGTGGACGGTTTCCCCATCCACGCGCTGATCGATAACAGCAAGCCCACCGAGCGCGACCCCGGAGCCGACAACCATCACCGCGTCGACGCCCCAGCCGTCCACCCACCATCACCCCCCATTCCGCCGCCCATTCCGCTCCACCACCACCAGCTCGCTACGCCCATCACGTACCTCGCTCACCTTCGCACTCCCCGGCCCGCGCACCTCGATATCACTGCGGCGCACACTCAACCTCCGCCCCTCCAGGCTGCCCGACCCGCGCAACGCCGCCCGCAGCTCGTCGGCGCTGCCGCTCAGGGTGGCATTGCCCGGCCCATCCATGCGCAGCACGGCGCGGCCCGCCTGCAAGCCGCGCGCTTCCAGGTCGCCCGAACCATGCACCTCGCCCTCGAACTGGCGGATCGTACCCGCCACGCACACATCGCCCGGCCCGCTCTGGACCGTGCTGACACGTTCGGCATCGAGCTTGCAGCCTTCGAAGTCGCCCGGACCCCGGACATCGACTCGCAGCTCGCGCGTGCTGCCGCTCAGGCGCACATCGCCCGGCCCGGTGAGGCGCGCCACCGCCCGCTCCAGGCGCAGCGCATCGGCCTCGAGGTCGCCCGGGCCGCTCACCTGGGCCGACAATGCCTTGCCAATGTGTGCCACCTGCACGTCGCCGGGGCCGGACATGGTGAGTTCGAGCGTGTCCGCGCGCACCCGGCGCAAGTCGAGGTCGCCGCTGCCGTTGCTGTCGACCACGAAATCGCGCACCTCGCCGCGCGCACGCACGTCGCCCGGCCCGCTCGAGCGCAGGCTGAAGCGTGGGCCGGCGATGCGTTCGAGCTCGACATCCCCGCTGCCGCTGGTTTCCAGGCTGCGCAGGCCGGCGGCGCCGATGCGCACGGTGACGCCTTCTTCCTTCTTGCCGAAACTGAACTGGATATTCCAGCGCGACTTTTGCCGCACGACCAATCTGCCGTTGCGCACCGTGGTCTCGATGTCGGCCAGGCGCGCCGGATCGCCCGACAGTTCCAGGCTGGGCGGGCCGTCGCTGACGATCACGCGAAACGGGCCGGCCAGTTCGATGGCGTCGAAGGCGGAAACGGTGCGCCGCTCGGTGGTGGACGCGCCGTGCTTGTCCTGGGCGCCGGCGGGTGGCAAGAGGGTGAAGCCGGCGCACAGGGCGGCGGCGGCAAAAACGGTGTGCTTGCGTTGGCTATTCATGGCTTCCTTGTTGTTTTTGTGACGAATACTGCCTCCACGATAGGGCAATTTGAACGAACATACCCGCTGCAGCCGACGAACGAACGAATCGAAGGGTTCAGTGGTCGAAGAAGGGAACTGAGCCGCACTTGTCTTCCCGTTTGTTCGCCTGCATGTAGGATGCACGCATTGATGAGGAGTTCGCATGTCCACGCTGACTGTCCGCAAGATCGACGTCGACCTGTCCCAGGGTTTCGGGCGCCACTGGAATGGCGGCGACGCCTACCGCACCCAGTTGTTCAACGCCTTGTCGATGAGCTTCCCGCGCGGTGAGCAATTGTTCATCGACGCGGTGCGCGACGTACCCCAGGAATGCCTGACGGATCCGGTCTTGCGCGCCGAGGTCAGGGATTTCATCGGCCAGGAAGCCACCCACCGCCACCTGCACACGCAGTACAACAAGGGCCTGGAACAGCACGGCTTGCCCTACACGCGCGAAGAAAAACTCAAGAAACGTCTGGCGCGTGTCGATAAGCTGGGAGTGCTCGACCGCCTTGCGATCACGTGTGCCCTGGAACACTACACGGCGGTGCTGGCCGACGGCGTGCTGCGCCGCCCCGATTGGCTCGATGGCGCCGAGCCGCACATGAAAACCCTGTGGTACTGGCATGCGGTCGAGGAAACCGAGCACAAGGGTGTTGCGTTCGACGCCTATGTGGCGGCCGGCGGCGGCTACCGGCGCCGGGTGGCCTGGTACCTGCACGCAAGCATGGTGTTTGCGTACGACAGCTTCATGCAGACCCTGCACAACCTGCGCAACGACGGCCAGTTGTTCCGCCTGCGTACCTGGGGCAGCGCCATCAACACCTGGTTCGGGCGCAGCGGGCTGGCCTGGCACCTGGCGAAACCGGTGCTGGCATATTTGTCGCCACGCTTTCATCCGTGGCGGCACGATAACCGCAAGCTGATCGAAGATTGGCTGCAAGACAACAGCGCGTCCTGGCGCCCGGTGCGGGCGAAGAGCGCATAAGGCAGCTGCCGTCCTGTCGATCGCGGGGCGGAGCTGTCATAATGTGCGTTCCGCAGCGAACGCCGAGTGAGAGGAAGAACAAGTGATTCGTTACATGGGCACGCGCAAGAACGGCACCGGCGCCATTGTCTACGTGTTTATCGTAAACGGCCTCGAGAAAGAGGTGCGCGAGCACGCCCTGAAGCAGCATCCGGGCTGCTACGAAGCCTTGCCGGCCGCGGCCAAGGCACAGATCGCCGCCAACCGTCACTGGTTGTCGAAGGCGTGATGCTGCGCCGAGCGGCATGCCTGGTGCGCGCTGGCGCAGGCGCCGTGCTGGCCCTGGCCTGCGCCACCGCAGCGGCATTGCCGTCGACTTTCGAGCCGACCGTCGGCAGCGCCTTGCTCTGCCGTAGCCAGCTCGACAACGCCTATTTCCATTCCTACCTGACCACCGCCTTCGGCCCGGCCTACAAGCATGAGGCGGGCGCCTACTGGTTCAAGCTCGACGGCACCCTGTGGGGCAAGCCGGTCAAGGAAATCATGGTCAGCGACGACACCAGCGAGGTGGTGTTCGTGGCCGCCGTCACCGACAGCAAGCCGGAAGAGCTGGCCGAAGCGATCCGCAGCAGCGCCGGCATCCGCCACCGCGCCGTCGACGCCTCGCCCTTTCCCTTACGCGTATCAAACCCCGGCAGCGTCATCGCTTATCAGAACGACAAATCCAAAATATACTGCGCAAGATACAAACCCTTGCCGCCGGCACCCTAGCTTTTCATGTACAACCATTACTTCAGCCTGAAGGGCGCGCCATTCTCGATCGCGCCCGACCCGCGCTACCTGTTCATGAGCGAGCGCCATCGCGAGGCGCTGGCCCACCTGCTGTACGGCATCGGCAGCGGCGGCGGCTTCGTGCTGCTGACCGGCGAAATCGGCGCCGGCAAGACCACGGTCTGCCGCTGCTTCATCGAGCAGGTGCCGGATAATTGCAGCCTGGCCTACATCTTCAATCCCAAGCTGACCGTGGCCGAGCTGCTGCAGTCGGTCTGCGAGGAATTCCGTATCGCCGTGCCGGCGGGGCAGGGCGGCGTGAAGGCCTATGTCGACGCCATCAACGACCACCTGCTGGCCTCGCACGCCGGGGGACGCAACAGCGTGCTAGTCATCGACGAAGCCCAGAATTTGTCGGCCGAGGTGCTGGAGCAATTGCGCCTGCTGACCAACCTGGAAACCAGCGAACGCAAGCTGCTGCAGATCATCCTGATCGGCCAGCCGGAACTGCGCACCATGCTGGCGCGTCCCGAGCTGGAACAACTGGCCCAGCGCGTGATCGCGCGCTACCACCTGGGGCCGCTGTCCGAACCGGAAACCGGCGCCTACATCGCGCACCGGATGGCGGTGGCCGGTTTCCAGGGCGCGCCGGTGTTCCCGCAGTCCGTGGTGCCGCTGGTGCACCGCATCACCCACGGCGTGCCGCGCCGTATCAATTTGTTGTGCGACCGCGCCTTGCTGGGCGCCTATGTCGAGAACAGCCGCGAGGTCACGCGCAAGATCCTGCGCACGGCGGCGGCCGAGGTGTTCGCCGGCGAAGCCCTTGCCGGCGCGGGTGCCCGGCCCGCACTGCGCTGGCCGCTGGTGGCGGGCGGCGTGCTGGCCGGCGCCGTCCTCAGCGCGGCGGCGGCCTGGCAAGTCTTGCCGCATGGGGCGCCGGTGCAGGCGGCATCCGCGCCTGCCCCGATGCAGAAGATCAAGCCGGTCCAGGCGGCGGCCCCTGTCGCCAGGGCCGGCTCGCTGCCGGGGCAGTCGGATGAAGCGGCGGCGCTGCGCGCCCTGGCCAGCCTGTGGGGCGAAACGCTGCCGTCGGGCGAACCCTGCCAGGCGGCGCTGCGCCTGAACCTGCGCTGCCACCAGGGCAAGGGCGGGCTGTTCGAACTGCGCCAGCTCGACCGGCCGGCCGTGCTCACCCTGCGCGACGGCGCCAGGACCACTTACGCCGTGCTGGTCGGCATGGACGAGCAGGCCGCCACCTTCGACGCAAACGGCAAGCGCGAGCGCATGGAACTGGCCGCGCTGGCGCTGCGCTTCACCGGCGAATTCACCACCTACTGGAAGGTCGCGCGCAGTTTCCGCGACCAGCTCGCCGTCGGCGACCAGGGGCCGGACGTCGACTGGCTGGCCAGCCAGCTGGCGCGCCTTGCCGGCGCCACGCCGCCCTCGGCGCAGCAGCCTTTCAGCGCGCGCACCCAGGAATGGCTGCGCGCCTTCCAGACCAAACAGAACCTGAAGGCCGACGGCGTGGCCGGACCGCGCACCTTCATGCGCCTGAACCAGCTGGGCGGCGTGACTGAGCCGCGCCTGCTTGCCGCCGCCAGGACGGGACAATAAATGTCGTACATTCTCGAAGCACTCAAGAAGGCGCAGGCCGAACGCCAGCTGGGCAGCGCGCCCGATATCCACGCGCCGGCGCCCACCCACGTGCCGGCGGCGGCAACGCGCGCCAGCCGCACGCCGCTCCTGGTCGGCCTGTCGGCCGGGATCGCGATCGCCGGCATCGCGGGCGTGCTGGCCTGGCGTGCGCAGGCGCCGGCATCCGCACCGGCGGCCGTGCTGGCGGCGAATGCGCCGGCGCCGGGCCGGGAGGCGCCCGCTGCGGCTGCGCCGGTTCCTGCTTCGGAACAGTCGCCTTCCAGCCTGCCGGCCACGCCTGCGCCCGCACCTGCGCCCACGCTTGCACCGGGCGTGCAGCCGCCGGCCTCCGCTGGGGCAGGGCTTGCCGTGGCGCCAGCCAGCGATGCGCCGGCGCCTGTGGCGGACTCGCGCGAGGTACGCCGCGCGGCGCCCCCAGCGGAAACGCTTGCGGCAACGCGTCCGCCTGCCGCCCGGCCTGCCGCCGAGCCAGCTGTCGGGCCAGCGACAGCGTCGCGCAAGCCGGCGCCGCCCGAGCGCACGCTGGTGGCCGCTTCGCGCAACGCGCCCGCGCCCGCGGCTGCCGGCAACAGCCCGGAAGCCGTCTACCTGCCGGCGCCAACGCCTGCCCGTGCGCCCGATCCGGCCCCGGCGGCCCGCCCGCCCGAGCCGGTCGAGGACAACCTGCGCACCTTGCAGCAATTGCCCGAGGCGATACAGCGTGAAGTGCCGCGGGTGAGTGTCGGCGGTTATATTTATTCACCGAATCCGGCCGACCGCCTGCTGCTGGTCGACAAGATGCTGCGCCGCGAGGGCGAAGAACTGGCGCCCGGCCTGGTGCTGGAGCGCCTGATGCCGAAATATGCCGTGATGAATTACCGGGGTACCCGCTATCGTGTCGCTTATTGATTGCGGCGTTGCGCGCGACAATGGGCGCGGACCGGTGCTGGCCGTGGTCGGCTGGTCCGGCAGCGGCAAGACGACCCTGCTCGAATTCCTGGTCGGCGCCCTGGCGCAGCGCGGCCTGCGCGTGAACGTCCTCAAGCACAGCCACCACGACATCGTGCTCGAACCGCCGCAAAAGGACAGCGCGCGCCTGCGCATGGCCGGCGCGGCCGAGGTGATGATCGCGTCGCCCTACCGCTACGCCATCATGCGCGAGTTGCGCGGGGAGGGCGAACCAAGCTTGCAGGAGCAGCTATTACGCCTGAGTCCGGCCGACCTGACGCTGGTGGAAGGTTATAAATGGGAAGCGCTGCCGAAGCTGGAAGTGTTCCGGCCCGGGCTGGGACGGCCGCCTTTGTATCCCGACGATCCGCTGGTGATGGCGGTGGCCTCGGATGTACCGGCGCCCGTCAACTTGGCGCCTGGCCCGGCCTGGCTGGACCTGAATGCGCACGACAGCGTCTTGGCTTGGCTCAGCAACTGGATGATGCCAAACCCTAAAGTTTCCGGTGGTTAAGCCGTTAAGAAAGGATACCCCTCACCAGGAGACTGAAATGGACGTCCTCGCCATCGCCAAGCTGTCCACCACCATGGCAGAAACCGGTAACAAGGAAGAAGTTGCGATGACCATGCTGAAGAAGCAGCAAGACATCCAGCGTAACCACGCCACCCAGCTGCTCGATGCGATCCAGCCGCCGCAGCCGGCGCAAAACCTGCCGGCGCATTTGGGCAATACCATCAATACCACGGCCTGAACGACAAACGCCGCGTCTTGACGCGGCGTTTTTACATCGGTTTAGTGGAAGGCGCGCAGGATGCGCGCTTCGCCGGAAGCGTCGGCGTAGCGCTCATTGGCCTGGCGCGTGGCTTCCATCATGCGGGTCAGTTGCGCGTCTTCGAAGCGTTCGAGTTCTTCGTTGGCGGCATTCAGCGCCATGGCCAGCTTGGCGCGCGCGTTCTGGTACAGCACGCTGGTGTACTGGTCGGTGTTCTTCAGCAGCTCTTCCGCGTTCTCGATCACGAGACGCAGGTCGCCGATCAGCCGCTCCTGCGTTTGCGGGTGGTTGTCGTCCGGAGTTTCCATTGCTTTCACCCTAAGCCGGTTAGTCACGTCTTAAAATATAAACAAGGACTTCCGGTCGCGTTTGTCTGATCGCAAACGCACGAAGCTCAGCCCGGCAGCCCCATTTACGCCACAGTAATCTGCACGTCGCCCACGGTCACGCGCTGGCCGGCGCGGATCTTGGCGGTCTTGCGCAGTTCCTGCTTGCCATCGACCGACACCACGCCGCTGGCCACGATGTTCTTGCCGGCGCCGCCGCTGTCGCACAAACCCACCAGTTTCAGCAGCTGGTTGAGTTCGACGAACTCGGATGTCAGTTCGAAAGTTGTCTTTTGCATTCTATCCTCGGGAAAAATTGTGGGGCGTACGGTTGAGAACGCCACTTCGGTTCGTGCGCATCGCCCCACATAGCCTCATGCCGGGTCCGGCCGCGTCATGTCGATCGGAACAATCCACTGATTAAACTGTTCCGCGCTGACGTGGCCCGATTGCAGGGCCGCTTCGCGCAGCGTGATGCCTTCGTGCTGGGCGTGCTTGGCGATTTGCGCGGCGCGATCATACCCGATGTGCGGCGCCAGTGCGGTCACCAGCATCAGCGATTGCTCCATGAGCTCGCCGATGCGGGCACGGTTCGGCGCGATGCCCTGGGCGCAATGCTCGTCGAAGGAGCGCATGCCGTCGGCCAGCAGGCGCGCACTTTGCAGGAAATTGTGCGCAATCATGGGCTTGAACACGTTCAACTCGAAGTTGCCCTGCGAACCGCCGATGGTGATCGCGACGTCGTTGCCGAATACCTGGCAGCACAGCATCGTCATCGCTTCGCACTGGGTCGGATTCACCTTGCCCGGCATGATGGAGCTGCCCGGTTCGTTTTCCGGAATCGTGATTTCGCCCAGGCCCGAGCGCGGGCCGGAAGCCATCCAGCGGATATCGTTGGCGATCTTCATGAGGGCGGCGGCCAGGGTCTTGAAGGCGCCATGGGTGGCGACCAGGGCGTCGTGCCCGGCCAGGGCCGCGAACTTGTTCGCCGCCGACTTGAATGACAGCCCGGTGCGCGAACCGAGTTCGGCGGCGATGCGCGGCGCGAACTCGGGATGGGCATTCAGGCCGGTGCCGACCGCGGTGCCGCCGGCGGCCAGGGCCAGCAGGCCGGGCAGGGAAGCGCGGATCGCGGACTCGGAGAATTCGAGCTGGGCGACGTAGCCGGAAAACTCCTGGCCCAGGGTCAGCGGCGTGGCGTCCTGCAGGTGGGTACGGCCGATCTTGACGATGTCGGCGAAGTCGCGCGACTTCACCGTCAGGGTCGCGCGCAGGCGCGCCAGTGACGGCAAGACTTCCTTGGACACGGCGATCGCCGCCGCCACGTGCATGGCGGTGGGGAAGATGTCGTTCGACGACTGCCCCATGTTGACATGGTCGTTCGGGTGCAGCAGGCGCGCCTCGCCGCGCTCGCCGCCCATCAGCTCGGAGCCGCGGTTGGCCAGCACCTCGTTCATGTTCATGTTGCTCTGGGTGCCGGAACCGGTTTGCCACACGGCCAGCGGAAATTCCTCGGGATGCTTGCCGTCCAGGACCTCGTCGGCGGCGGCCATGATGGCGTCGGCCTTGTCCTTCGGCAGCTTGCCGAGCGAGCGGTTGACGGCGGCCGCGGCGCGCTTGACCTGGGCCAGCGCGGCCACCAGTTCCGGCGCCATCTTTTCGCTGGAAATGTGGAAGTGGTGCAGGGAGCGCTGGGTCTGGGCGCCCCACAAATGACCTGAAGGTACGTCGATCGGGCCAAAGCTGTCTTTTTCGATGCGGTTTTCCATTGGCGGTCCTGTTATTTCGTAGGCGGGAGCTAAAGAGTGTAGCGCAACACCCGTTAATTACGCTGAAGCTACAAACTCACCTCTGCCATGGCGATTCGCCCCCATCACATCCTGCCCGGCCTGCTGCTTACCTGCGCGGTCCTGGCCCCCGCCCACGCTGCCGAACTCGGCGATGCACGCGTGCTGTCGCATATCGGCCAGCCGCTTTCCGCCCTGGTCGAATTGACCCTGGTCGAGGACGCGTCGAAACCGGTCATGGCGCAGCTGGCGCGGCCCGACGTCTACCGCGGCGCCAACATCGCCATGCCGCCGGTACTCTCCGGCCTCGACATTGCTGTGATCCGCCAGGGCGGCAAACAGTTCCTGCGTCTGGCTTCGGTCAAACCGGTTGAGAGCAAGCACTTGCACGTGTACCTGGAACTGGTCGACGGCGGCCAGCGTACGGTGCGCCTGGTGACGCTGTGGCTGACGCCGGATCCGGCTCCGCCGCCGGCACCGGTCCCGGCCCCGCCTGCGCCTTCGATTGCCGCTGCGCCGGCCGCGCCTGCGCCGGTGGCGGCGCCTGAAGCGACGGAGCCACCGAAGCCCGTGACGCAACCGGTGCGCAAGCCTGCGCCGCCGAAGCGCCTGCCGGCCCCGGCCCAGTCCGAACCGGACGCGCACGCGGCGGCAAGCGGGCACGATGCGCGCGCGCCGAAGCCGTCCGCCCCGGCCATCAAGCCCATCAAGCCCACCAACATCGAGCAGCACGGGAAGAAGCCCGTCGCCGACCTTGCCAGGCCCGCCGCCGCCGCGGCGCCGTCTTGCGCGCCGACGCCGAGCGCGACGGCGCTGGATGCCTGCACGGTGCTGGGCGCGAAAAACGAGGCCCTGCGCCAGGAGCTCGGCAGGCTCGAGGACAAGGTCAAGGTGCTGCAAGTGGCCAGCGGCGTGAAGGCGGCAGGCCCAGCGCCGGCGAAGGCCGAAGCCGGGCCCGACTCCACGCCGGAAGCCAAGACCGAAGCAACACCGGAAGCCAAGACCGAATCCAGGCCCGAAGCCAGGCCGGACGACAAGCCGAAGTCGGCGCCGCGCATCCACCGCAAGCCGAAGCCGGCGCCGCCGCCCGAGGAGCCGCTGCCCTGGCTGGCCATCGGCGGCGCCATTGCCGGCTTGCTGGCGCTGGCCGCAGGGATACTGCTGTTGCGCCGCCGCCGCGCCGCCGCCGGCAAGGTATTGAAAACCGCACGCGAGCCGGAAGTCGTGGTGCTGCCGCAGGACGGCGGCGCCGATGGCCTGGCCAAGCCCGGTCTCATGTCGGCCGTGAAGGCGCGCCTGATGGCGTTGCGGCTCGGCAAACGCCCGGCGCAGGCCGCGCGCGTCGAGCCGGACAGCCCCGAAACAGCGCCGGCCACCCAGCCTGAATAAGCGCGAAAAGGGCGCGCACGAATTGGTCTACACAAGCTGGGAAATTCGGTTATACTGAATTCGCTGGTTAATAAAACCACAAAAAACGGCCCCTGGGTCCGGCGCAGCCACCACCGATAGCGTGGCGCGGGAACCGGATGCACGTCGCAAGACGCCTGGGTACGGAAGCGGTCGAGTGCCAACAGCGGCAGTCGTCGCCGGATGCAACCGGCAAAGAGGCGGCACCAGGACTAGCTTGGTGTTCGCTCTCCGAATTCATGCACACGGTCGTTCCGGGTGCAGCAAAAGCAAAGGCGCCCGCGGGCGCCTTTTTTGTTTTATCCGGTCGCATTGCTTGCGCCAGCCTTGCCGGCAGCGCAACAAAAAAGCGCCCGCAGGCGCTTTCGATGCGAGGCTGGCGCCGCTCAGTGCGCGCACATCGCGCGGTCGAGCTGGCCCATCCAGGGTTCGGTGATGTCGCGAATGGCGCGGTCGTTGGCCATGATCTGCTTCAGCAGGTCGATCTTGCGCAGGCGGCGCGCGCCTTCCAGGGCAGGGACGCCGCTAGCGGCGGCGCTCGCTTGCATGGCGCATTGCCCCTGCAGTTGCTCGAAGCCGTTCCAGTCGCCCGATTGCGCGGCGCTGGCCATCTGGCCCGTCAGACCGGCAATATGTTCGTACATGGCGAGGACGTCGTTCTGGTTCATGTTGGCACCGAGGCAATGTTCTTCCGGACGGATGACCGGTTGTCCTCCTTTTACGGCAGCGCTTTTGGAAACTTTAGGGCTTTTGCTAAAAAAATTTGAATTTTTTTTTGCCAAGACTGTCCCGTGTGTCCGCCACTACCTCTGATCCGCCTCATAGCGATATCATGGGAAATATGCAGCCGAGAACTTCGGCCCGGATGCCCGGGTCGAAGCTCAACGCATGCCGGACGTCCCGACCACGATAAGGAACACCATGACACCACGCTGGACCCCGACCAGGACCGCCATCGTCCTGGCCTTCGCTGGCGCCGCCCTCGGCGCTTCAGGCTTCGCCTCCGCCCAGGCCAGCGGCGCGACCGCCGCCCCTGCCGCCGGCAAAAGCGCCGGCAAAGGCGCCGACAAGCCGGCCGGCATGACCGTGCTGCCTGGCGACGACTTCTTCGCCTATGCCAACGGCGACTGGCTGGCGAAGACCGAGATCCCGGCCGACCGCGGTTCCTGGAGCGCCATGGGCGCGCTGGCCGAAGACACCAACGCCCGCATCGCGAAGATGATCGAGGAACTCGGCGCCGCCAGGGGCACGTCGGGCGAAGCGCGCAAGGTGGCCGACTTCTACGCCGCCTACATGGACGACGCCGCGATCGAGAAGCGCGGCCTGGCGCCGGTCAAGCCGATGCTGGCGGACATCGCCGCGATCAAGGACAAGGCTGCGCTGGTACGGGCGCTGGGCGCCTCGGTGCGCGCCGACGTCGACCCATTGAATTCCACCGATTTCTTTACCGAGAACCTGTTCGGCGTCTGGATCGCGCAAGGCCTGGCCGATTCCGCGCGCAACCTGCCTTACCTGCTGCAGGGCGGCCTGGGCATGCCCGACCGCGCCTACTACCTCGAGAACAATACGCGCATGGCCGAGCTGCGTACCAAGTACCAGCAGCACATCGCCGCCATGCTGAAGCTGGCCGGCTACGACAAGAGCGACGAGCGCGCCGCCCGCGTGTTCGAACTCGAGCTGGCGCTGGCGCAGACCCATGCCAGCCGCGAGGAGTCGAGCGACATCCAGAAGTCGAACCATGTCTGGACCCTGAAGGACTTCGCCGCCAGGGCGCCGGGCATCGACTGGAACGCTTTCTTCAAGGCCGCGCGGCTGTCCGGCCAGGAGCGCTTCCAGGTCTATCACCCGGGCGCGGTCAGCGGTGCGGCGCGCCTGCTGGCGAAGCCCGACCTGGCGGTCTGGCGCGACTACCTGGCCTTCCACAAGCTGAACCAGTATGCCAGCCTGCTGCCGAAAGCGGTTGCCGACCAGCGCTTCGAATTCAACGGCAAGGCCCTGACCGGCACGCCGCAGCAATCGGTGCGCTGGAAGCGCGCCCTGGCCGCCACCAACGAGGCCATGGATGAGGCTGTCGGCAAGATTTATGTGGGGCGCTATTTCCCGGCCGCAGACAAGGCGCGCGTGCAAAAGATGGTTGCCAACATCATCGAGGCCTTCAGTGCGCGCATCGACAAGCTCGACTGGATGGCGCCGGCCACCCGCGCCCAGGCCCAGGCGAAAGTGACATCGCTTTACGTCGGCGTCGGCTACCCGGATGCGTGGAAATCCTACGACGGCCTGGCCGTGAAGCGCGACGACGCCTTCGGCAACGCCGTGCGCGCCGAGGAATTCCATTACGAGCAGGAATTGGCCAAGCTCGGCAAGAAACCGCAGCGCACCGACTGGGCGATGCCGCCGCAGCTGGTGAACGCCGTTAACCTGCCGCTGCAGAACGCGCTGAACTTCCCGGCCGCCATCCTGCAGCCGCCGTTCTTCGACCCGAAGGCGTCCGACGCGGTGAACTACGGCGCGATCGGCGCCATCATCGGCCACGAGATCAGCCACAGCTTCGACGACCAGGGCGCCCAGTTCGACGCCCAGGGCCGTTTGCGCGACTGGTGGACGACGGAAGACCTGGCCCACTTCAAGGCGGCGTCTACCAAGCTGGTGGCGCAGTACAACACCTACCAGCCCTTCCCGGACCTGGCGGTGAACGGCCAGCTGACCCTGAGCGAAAACCTGGCCGACCTGGCGGGCCTGCAAGCCGCGTTCGACGCCTACAAAGCCTCGCCGGCAGGCAAGGCGGCGGGCGCCGACGGCGAGCGCCAGTTCTTTACCGGCTTTGCCCAGGGCTGGCGCACCAAGATGCGCGAAGCCTCGCTGCGCCGCGCCGTCCTCACCGACGGCCATGCACCGGCCCAGTACCGCACCTACATCGTGCGCAACCTGGACGGCTGGTACAAGGCCTTCGATGTCAAGCCCGGCCAGTCGCTGTACCTGGCGCCGCAGGACAGGGTGCGTATCTGGTGATGGCCGGCGATCCGCATTCCAACGCACAGCTGGACGATATCGCGCGCCGGACGCTCGACCATTACGAGCGCAATGCCCGGCAATTCTTTGCCGGGACGATCGGCCACGACGTCAGCCAGAACATCGCGGCGCTGCTCGATGCGATCGCGGCGCCGGCGCCGTTCACGCTGCTCGACCTCGGCTGCGGGCCGGGCCGCGACCTGAAAACCTTCGGCGCGCTCGGGCACCGCACCATCGGGCTCGACGGTTCGGCGGAGTTCGTGGCCATGGCGCGCGACCACAGCGGCTGCGAGGTCTGGCACCAGGACTTCCTGCACCTGGATTTGCCGAACGCAATGTTCGACGGCGTGTATGCCAATGCCTCGCTGTTCCATGTGCCGAGTGCGGCCTTGCCCGGCGTACTGGAGCGGTTACATGGCGCCCTGAAGCCGGGCGGTGTGCTGTTCAGCTCGAACCCGCGCGGGCAGAACGAGGAAGGGTGGAACGGACCGCGCTACGGCAGCTATTACGACTACCCGACCTGGGAGCGCTACCTGGTGGCGGCGGGTTTCCTGCCGCTTCGGCATTACTACCGCCCGGAAGGCTTGCCGCGCGAACAGCAGCCCTGGCTGGCCAGCGTCTGGCGCAAGCCTTAGGTGGACCTTAATGCGCATCCCTAATGTTAACGAACGTACAGAGTTGCCCAACTATCGGGCTTAAGGTGGGCCTTCGTTTCACTACACCGAAGAGGTACTGACATGAACGAAGACCAGATCAAGGGCAAGGCCAAGGACATCGGCGGCAAGATCCAGCAAAAGGTCGGCGAAGCCGTCGGCAGCCGCCAGCAACAGTCCGAAGGGCTGTCGAACCAGGCCGAAGGCAAGGTCCAGGAGAAAGTGGGCGACGCCAAGGATATCGTCAAGGGCAACCGCTGATCCCGGGCTTGCAGATCAATAGCAGCCGCGCTCGTCGCGGCTGTTTTCTTATGTGCGGCTGTTTTCTTATGCACCGCTGTGTTGTGTTGCAAGGGGCGCAGCCCGCGCCCGCGCCTGCGCCCGCGCCCGCGCTCCCGCCTACGACTTGTCGTCTTCCTCGATCTTGTCGCCCAGCGCATCCTCCACGTACAGCATCTGCACCAGCACCTTGAGCGCCGCCGTCATGGGCGTCGCCAGCGCCACACCGGCAAAGCCGAACAGAGTGCCGAATACCAGCTGCATGGCGATGATCAGGGCCGGCGGCAGGTCGACGGCGCGCGACTCGATCATCGGCTGCAACACGTAGCCCTGGACCAGCTGGATGCCGGCGAACAGCAGGACCACGTACAGCGCCATGTCGGGACTGATCGAAAATGCGATCAGCACGGCCGGCACGCCCGCCATGATGGGCCCGACATAGGGCACGAAATCCAGCAGACCGGCAATGATGCCGAGGATCAGCGCCAGCGGCACGCCAAGCAGGCTCAGGCCGACCGAGGTGACCACGCCGACGATCAGCATCGACACCGAGGTGCCCAGCAGCCAGCTGGACAGGTTGTCGCCCATCTTCTGCATGACCTGGCGCGCGCGCGGGCGTTTCGGCTGCGGGATCAGCTTGATGAAGCCGCCTGTATACAAATGCGGCGAGGCGGCGAAATAGATGCCGACCACCATGATGATCGCCACGTTGCCGATCGCCCCGAAAATCCCGGTAAAGAACAGGCCTGCGTTCGGCATGATCGACGACATCTGCTTGACGGCGTCTTCCGGCGCCGGCAATTCCGAGGCCACGCGTTGCAGCAAGGGATGTTCCTTGACGAATTCCTGCAGCTTTTCGATCGACTTCGGCACGGCCTCGGCCAGCTTGGTCGACTGCTCGGAAATCTGGGGCGCCATGGCCCACCCGCCCAGGCCGATCACGGCAAACAGCAGCAATACCACGAGCGCGAGGGCGATCTGGCGTTTCATACCGGTGCGCTGCGCCAGCAGGGCGCTCAGCTTATACAGCAGCACCGCGAACAGGATGCAGGCGAAGATCAGCAGCAGGGCATCGACGGCGAACCAGGCGGCGGCCAGGCCGAGGATGAAGAGGACGGCGATGCCGTCGATGAGGGCGACGCGCTTCATCAGCTTGCGCCTGGGCGTGCCCTCGGTGTCGCGCGGGTGGACTGCGGGGGAGGTGTGTTCGTTCATCTGGTGCTCGATTATCAAAAGGATAACTGAACAGTATCACCACGCCGGGGCACCTGGCGCATGGATGGGCATCCATGTGGCCCTGAAGAATATGGACGAGCTGTGTGCGTGGCCGTACAGATGGGCAGGGTGCGGGGGCGTATTCTGGACCCATCGCGCGGCACATCGACCGCGCCTACTACGCAAGGAGAACGACCATGAATGAAGATCAAGTCAAAGGCAAACTGAAAGACATCGGCGGCAAAATCCAGGAAGAAGCCGGCAAGCTGGTCGACAGCCCTGAAACCCAGGCGAAGGGCCTGAAGAACCAGGTCGAAGGCAAGACCCAGGAAAAATACGGCGATGCCAAGGAAACGCTGAAAGACGGTATCGACCGCGTCTAAGCGGCAACCAGGCCCTTGCGGGCCTGAATGAACAACGGCCCCCGGCGTCGATGACGCCAGGGGCCGTTTTATTTATCCGGTTGGTCCCGACGCGTGCGGGATTACTGGACTTCGTAGGCGCCGATGTCGATCGTGCCCAGGGTCGGACGCGACGAGTACGAAGCGGTGTGCTTGTAGCTTGCGGTCGGCTTCAGTGCCAGGCCACCGGCCGAGCTGCCCGGGTTCGAGCCGGCGTTCAGGATCTGCGACGCCGCCGAGGTCAGGCGCAGGTCATAGGCTGCGCGGTTGACGAAGGCCGGGGCCAGCGACTGGTAGTTGGTCTTCTTCACCGCGGAAGCCTGGCCGGTGATGGTGCCGGTGCCGCTGAAGATGTTGTTGATCAGTTTCGCCGGAGTAGTCACGCTCGAGCCGATCTGGACGAAGGTGCCGCGGCCGCTGTCTTCGTTCAGGAAGGTATTGTTGATGACATACAGGTCTTGCTTGCGGCCGGCGCCGGTCGCGCCTTCCATGCCATACGCCACCAGGGCCGGATTGTTGTGCGAGGCCGGCTGCATGATCACGTTGCCGATCACGTAGGTGGTGCCGCCGTTCGGCACGTCGATCTCGTAGCTCGGCTTGCCGGCCGCGGTGCTGCCGGTTTCGCCCGCGCGCAGGCTCGAGAAGCGGTTGTACGCGATCATGTTGTAGATGCCGCGGGTCTTCAGGTTGTGGCCGACGTTGGCATCGTGCGAGAAGTTGTAGCGGAAGTAGAGCTTCGCGATCTTGCCGATGTAGATGTTGTGGCTGTAGCCATCGCCGTAGCCGTTGTTGCCGAACTCGTTGTACTCCATGGTCACGGTGCTGGCGGTGTTTTCGCCGCTCAGGACACCGTTCTCATTGTCGTGCAAGAACGAGTTACGCAGCGTGAAGTTGGTGCCTTCCAGGCGCAGGGCAGCGCCGTTCTTGTCGGCGACTTTCGCGCCCGACATTTCAACGTTGTCGACGGTGATGTCGTTGCCGCGCACGACCCAGATCGCCTTGCCGCCGGAGCTCTTGCCGCCGGCCTGGATCTTTGGACGGCCGTTCACGCCGCGGATGGTGAGCTTGTTGGCAGTAATCGCGCAGACGTCGCCCGAGTAGGTGGCGGCCTGGATTTCGACGGTGTCGCCAGCCTTGGCAACAGCGAAGGCTTTGCATGGGGTGGTGTAGGTCTTGCCTGCGCCGACGCTCAGGGTGGCAGCTGAAGACGGGGCTGCGATGGCGGCGCCAAGCACGAGAGCGGAGGCGCCGAAAGCGATGCGGGTGGTGTTGATACGGATCGATTGCATGGTATTCCTCGTGTAGTGCGCGCTCCGGAAAAGAGCGTCTGTGAGATCAGGAACATGCAGAATACCGTGAGGAATTAATTCCGTGTGGAATGAATTTGTTACAGGAAAGCTAAACAGCCGAGTTCAATTCGTCACATTCTCATAGGAAAGAACGAGATTTCAGGCATGCAAATCGGGTGCAAAAAAATGTTGAACAATGTCGCGCAAATGCCACAAACAGTGTTGACTTTTTGCGTAGTTACGAACTAATTAATTCCTCTTCGGAAAGACTTTTTTTCCACAAGGAAAAAATAAAGGCCGGAATCACCACTCTTTGAGCGGCTTTCGGCCTTTTTGGCAAGCTGGGCAGGGGCCTGGGCCCCGCCTTTGACAAGCTGAAAACTTACTGCGGTGCGGTGCCGCCCAGGTTCTTCTTGAAGAAAGCTTCAATCAGGCCATACACGTGGCGCTGGCTGGTGCGGCCCGAGATGCCGTGCTTGGCGCCCGGGTAGGTCATCAGGTCGAACTGGACATTGCGCTTGACGAGCTCGTCGATCAGGCGCGTGCTGTTGGTGAACAGCACGTTGTCGTCGGCCATGCCGTGGATCAGCAGCAGCGGCGACTTCAGGCCATCCAGGTGGGCGAACACGCCGCTGCGCGCGTAGGCGTCCGGGTCCGACTTCGGCGTGGCGCCGACGAACTGCTCGGTGTAGTGGGTGTCGTACAGCGACCAGTCGGTGACCGGCGCCACCGACACGCCCATCGCGATCTTGTCGGATGCGGCCGCCAGCAGGCGCAGGGTCATGAAGCCGCCATAGCTCCAGCCGAACACGCCCACGCGCTTCGGGTCGACAAAGCTCTGCTGGGCCAGCCAATCGATGCCGGTCACCTGGTCTTCGACTTCGTTCTTGCCCAGGTTGTTATAGATGACGTCGGTGAACTGGCGCTCGCGGCGGCTCGAGCCGCGGTTGTCCAGACGGAACACCACGAAGCCTTGCTGGGCCATGTATTGGTCAAAGTAATTGCCCCAGGTACGGGTCACGCGCTGCGAATGCGGGCCGCCATAGGTGAACAGGAAGACCGGATACTTTTTCGTGGCATCGAAATTGGCCGGCTTGATCATCGAGTAGTGCAGGGTCTGGCCATCGTGCGCCTTGATGGTGCCGAATTCGGTAGGCAGCAGGTCGGGCAGGTACTTGGCGAACGGGTGGTTCGCGTTCAGCTCGTTGTGCTGCAGCCATTCGACCATGGCGCCGTCGGCGCGGCGGATCGACACTTGCGGCGGCGTGGTCGGGTTCGAGTAGGTGTCGACGAAGATCTTGCCGTTGCCGGCGAAGGCAGCCTCATGCCAGCCGTCGCCCTTCGTGATGCGGGCCGGCTTGCCGGCGCTGCTGCCGTCCAGGGCCAGGGCATAGGTCTGCTTGTCGATCACGGCGTCGCGGTTCGACGACACGTAGACCTTGCCGGCCTTTTCGTCGACGGCCAGCACGTTGTCGACACCCCATTCACCGCTGGAAATCGGGTTGATCAGCTTGCCGTTCAGGTCGTACAAATACAGGTGGTTCCGGCCGCTGCGCTCGGAGGCCCAGATGAAAGCCGGACGGTTCTTCAGGAAACGCAGGTCGTTGTGGATGCTGACCCAGGTCGGCGAGGTTTCGGTCAGCAGGGTGCGCTGGGCCAGGCTGGCGACATCGACCGCCACCAGGTCGAGGCGCTTCTGGTCGCGCGTCTGGCGCTGGTAGGCCAGGGTCTTGCCGTCCGCGCTCCAGTCGGCGCGCACCAGGTAGATATCCTTGTCGGCGCCGAGGTCGATCTTGCGCGACACGCCGGTTTCCGGCGACACGACGAACAGGTCCACCAGCACGTTCGGATCGCCCGCGGCAGGGTAGTGCTGGTCGATCACTTCGGTGCGGTCGGCAAAGATCTCGAAGCGGCGCGCCACCGGCACCGGCGCTTCGTCGTAGCGCTTATAGGCGATGGCGGAGTCGTCCGGCGCCCAGTAGTAGCCGGTGGTCTGGTCCATCTCTTCCTGCGCGATGAACTCGGCTTCGCCGTTGTGCACGGTGCCCTTGCCGTCCTGGGTCAGCTGGCGCTCGGCGCCGGTCTTCAGGTCGATGACGACCAGATTCTGGTTGCGCACGAAGGAAACGTAGCGGCCCTTCGGCGAAATTTTTGGATCGAGCACATTCCCCGAGGCCACCTTGCGCGCCACATCCGGCTTGGCGACATCGACCAGGTAGAGGTCGCCGGCGATCGGCACCAGCAGCTGCTTGCCATCGGGCGACCAGCTATAGCTGATGATGCCCGACAGGCTGGCGGTACGCGCGCGTTCGCGGCGCGCCTTTTCCTCGAGCGACAATTCCTCGTTCGGGACCAGCTTCTTGGAGTCGACCAGGCGGCGCGTGGTCTTGTCCTTCATGTTGTATTCCCACAGGTCTTGCTGGAACTGGTTGTCGTCGCGGCCGCGCAGGAAGGTCACGCGCTCGCCGTCGGGCGAGACCTTCAGGGTTTTCACGCCGGGACCGGCAAGCGAAGGTTCGCCGTGGATACGGTCGAGGGTCAGGCGTTCCGCGGAAGCGGGCGCAGCCGCAAGCGCGGCCAGGAGGCAAAGGAGGAGGCGCATTGTGTGTCTCGTTAAAATTAGCTAAATGCAACGGACGAGACAATACCAGAGTAGGCCTCCAAAAGCAGTATGTATCGCCCCTCTCACGGCTGAGTTTGCAACTATACTGTTTGTAATTTTATAAGGAGAACCATGAAGACACGCATCATTACCCAGTCCGCCGCGGCCCTGGCCGCACTGTGCATGAGCGCAGCGGCGATGGCCTTGCCCCTGGCACAGTTCGAGGGCCAGTACAAGCTGGTGTCCTCGACCACCGAACCCGATTCCAACTGGCGCTTTACCAAGGGGCGCATCGCGATCAAGAGGCTCGACGCGCGCCATGTGTCTATCCTGCACGCCTGCGAGTGGAAAGACAGCCCGAAGGAAGTATGCAGCGAGCGCTATGTGGCGCAGGAACGCCAGGGCGCGTTCTACCTGCAGGACCGGAACACCTCGCACGAGCGCATGGCCTTCGACCCGGCGGCGCGCCGCTTGACCGTCGTCACCCATGGCGTCGACGGATCGGTGCGCCGCGATATCTATGAAGCGACCACGGCGCCGCTGACGGACAAGGCGCTGGTGCGCCGCATGAAGCGCGAACAGGATGCGGTCGACGACCTGGTCGACGAACCGACCTTTGGCGAGTTCGGCAAGTGGGAATACCGCAACAACCGCATCGAGCTCGGAAGCGTGCGCTGACTGCGGCCTGTTCTCAGATGGCGTGGACGGCGGCCCGCACCTTCTGGCGCGACAGGCGGTCGAACGACCAGGTCAGCAGCACGGCGGCGATCGTCAAGCCCAGCACCAGGCCGATCCAGAAGCCGGTGGTTTCCATCGGCGCCGCCGGCGACCAACCGAACCAGGCCGGCGCAATACCCAGGATATAACCCAACGGCAGCGAAAAGCCCCAGAAGGCGACCAGCTGGATGATCATCGGCGGACGCGTCACCTGGTAGCCGCGGATAGCCGAAGCAGTGGCGACCTGGGTCGCATCCGACAGCTGGAACAGCGCCGCGAATAGCAGCAGGTGGACGCAGGCTTCCTGCACCGCCGGGTCCGAGGTATAGGCGCGTGCGATTTCCCAGCGGAAGATTGCGATAAAGGCCGCCGACAGCACGCCGAAGGCCACCGACATGCCCACGCCGACCCAGGCCACGAAGCGCGCCCGTACCGGATTGCCTTCGCCCATGGCCTGGCCGACGCGGGTCAGCAGGCCGATGCCGAAGCTCAGGGGCACCATGAACACGAGCGAGGCGAAGTTCAGCGCGACCTGGTGCGCCGACACCTGCACCACGCCGAAGCGCGCTACCAGCAGGCTGATCAGGCCGAAGGCGCTGACCTCGGCGAAATAGGTGACGCCGATCGGCAGGCCAAGGCGGAACATTTCCCTGATCTCGGCCCAGTCCGGGCCTTCCATTTTCGTGAACGGGTAGGTCATGCGGTAGGCGGGCGAAACCTTGATCCACACCAGCATGGCAACCAGCATCAGCCACATGCCCACCGCCGTCGACACCGCGCAGCCGACCGCACCCAGCCTTGGTGCGCCCCAGTTGCCGAATACCAGCAGCCAATTGCTGGCAATGTTGAACAGCAGGCCGAGGATGGCGATGACCATGATCGGCTTGGTCTGGTTGATGCTGGTCGTGTAGCCGTACAGCGCGCGGTAGCAGGCAAAGGCCGGCATGCCGACGCTGGTCACGTGCAGGAAGAGGGCGGCGCGATCGGCCACGTGCTGGTCGAGGCCGATGTGGTCGAACAGCAGGGTCGCCAGGTTGGCCGCGAGGCAGGCGACCAGGCCGACGATCAGGCCCTTCCACAGCGACTGCCGTACCGAATGCGGAATCTTGTCGTAGCGCCCGCCGCCGATTTCATGGGCGACGACGGTGTTAATCGCCATCATCGTGCCCATCACGGTCACCAGCACGATCGACCACACCGAGGCGCCGAGCGACACGGCGGCCAGCTCCTCGGCGCTGACGTGGCCGGTCATCGCCACGTCGGCCACGCCCATGCCCACCGTCGCCAATTGCCCGACCAGCATCGGCCACGACAGCTTCCAGAGCGTGGCGATTTCGGCGCGGACCGGGGAAGGGGAATTGCTGAGCGTGGCGCTGGTGGTCATGGGGCGGATTCTTGTTCTTGGAAACCCTCGATTTTACTGTCTAAGCACTAACTTTGTGAGGGCCGGTGTCTGGCGTGCGCCGCAATGGTGCGGGAGACGAGCGCACCGCGCCATCTTTAATTTTGTACGTACGCCCCCATCTCGGAGCCATTCGTGAACACCGCTTTTTGGGAGTGCACCGTGGAATACAAGGATTATTACCAGACCCTTGGCGTCGGCAGGACAGCGTCCGCGGACGACATCAAGAAGGCGTACCGCAAGCAGGTGCGCAAGTACCACCCCGACGTCAGCAAGCACAAGGACGCCGACGCGAAAACCAAGGAAATCAACGAGGCCTATGACGTGCTGGGCGACGCCGACAAGCGCGCCGCCTACGACGCACGCGGCCGCGCCTATGCGGGTGGACAATTCGCGGGCGAACAGTTCGACTCGTCATCGGACTGGAACGGCCACTTCGATTTCGGCGGCGCCGGGGCCGACGAGTTCTTCGCCGACTTGTTCGCCAAGGCGGGCGGCACGCGCCGCGGCGGCTTCCAGATGCGCGGCGACGATATTCACGCAGCCATCACCATCGACCTGGCGGACGCCTACCACGGCGCCACGCGCACGGTGAGTCTGCGCGTGCCGCGCCATGCCGGCCCGGGGCGCACGGCGATGGCGGAAAAGACCCTGAACGTGACGATCCCGCGCGGCGTCACGCCGGGGCAGCAACTACGCCTGGCGGGTCAGGGGCAGGAAGGCCACGGCGGCGCGGGGGCGGGCGACCTGTACCTGGAAATCCAGTTTTCGCCGGATGCGCGCTACCGCGTCGACGGTGCGCACGTGTACGAGACGGTGCCGGTGACGCCGTGGGAAGCGGCGCTGGGCGGCAAGGTGGCGGTGCAGACGCCGTCGGGGACGGTCGAGGTCGCGCTGCCAGCCGGCTCGCAAAGCGGGCGCAAGCTGCGGCTGAAGGGCAAGGGGATTCCTGCCGCGACGCCGGGTGACCTGTTCCTGGTGCTGGAAGTGGTGCTGCCGCCGGCCGACAACGACAAGGCGCGGGCCTTTTACCAGGCGATGGCGCGCGACCTGGCGTTCAATCCGCGTGCCGCATAGCGCGCAGCTTAGCAGAGGCCATAGCGCGCGCCGTGTGTCCATGCGGCCTCCTACAATCGATGGCAAATGATTCACTGCTAATTCATCGAGGAGGTTGTATGGAACAGAACATTGATCAGGGCGCCGGCATGCCGCGCAACCTGTAGGGAAAGCGCGTTGCCGTGCTGATGACGGATGGTGTCGAGCAGGTCGAATACACGGGGCCGCGCCGCTTTCTCGAGCAGCACGGTGCGACGGTGATCCTGATCTCGCCGAAGGGCGTGGGCGAGGAAGTGCAGGGCATGAACCACGACCAGGCGGGCGACAAGTTCAAGGTCGAAATGAACGTCAAGGATGCCCAGCCGGCCGACTTCGATGCGCTGGTGCTGCCGGGCGGGGAAGAGAATCCGAAGGCCCTGCGCAAGGATGCAGATTCGGTGGCGTTCGTGCGCGAATTCTATGCGCAGGACAGGCCGCTCGCCGCAATCTGCCACGGGCCATGGGTGCTGATCGATGCCGGGATTGCGGAGTCGAAGAACCTGACCAGCTATCCCGAGATCCAGGAGGACATGCGCAAGGCGGGCGCCGAGTGGATCGACCAGGAGGTGGTCATCGACGGCAAGCTGATCACGAGCCGCAAGCCGGACGATATCCCCGCGTTTAACGAGGCGCTGCTGAAAGAGCTGAGGGTGGATCCGCAGGCGGCGGATGTGGGCCCGAGTTCGTGAAAGGAGGGCAGGCGAGGCCTGCCTGCTGTTCTCGTCAACCCATGAAATTCGACGGGCCCTGCCGGCATATACCGGCAGGGCCCGCTTTGCTTGTTGCTGCCCCGGGGGAGGATAACAATGTTCCTACTCTAATGCAGCGTGCGTTAAAGGATTTCCTTGCCGTTGACTGTTAGCGTCTTGATTTCACCGGTCGATATCACGCCGGCGCAGGTAGCGGACATTTTCTCGCGTGCGCCGAAGCCGTTGGTAAATTCGAACGAGCCGCGCGGCCAGACGAAGCGGAACGTGTCGCCATTGCCGACGTTGGCGACATAAGGCGGCGTGTCGGAGCCGCCGAATTTTGCCAGGGACTGGATGGCGGTCTGGCATTTCAGGCGTACTTTGCCTACCTGCTTATCATGAATCTGGGATTCGGACGGTACGATATTGCGGTACACGGCCACGCCGATGAACAAGATGAACATGCCAATACCTGCCAGGCCCAGCCATTCGCGCCAGCCCAGCTTCACTTTCGGAATGACGACCGGAACTGCTGGCGAAGTCTTGACGGTTTTCCTTGGCGATCCATCGATGGGATTTTCGCAGACTGGGCAGTCGACGAAACCGGCTGGTAGATAGACGTTACAAGCCTTGCATTGAGTGGACATGGTTGACTGTCTTGATCTTTGGAAAGCGGTCATTATAGGCATGCTGACCTGTGCCAAATCTCACCAATTGTTTCAACGGATAACGTGCTTTGCTCTGCGGAGTGACGGGCGAGGGTCGTATGAGCGGCGCAAAAACAAAGCCCCACCGGCTTGCGCCGGCAGGGCTTTGTTTCGGAATACTGGTGGAGGCGGAGGGAATCGAACCCTCGTCCGCAAGCACTCTACAGACAGTTCTACATACTTAGCACTATCAATTAATTTAACCTGGACAACGGGGATGTGCACCCTTTGTACAAGCGAGTTACCTTAAATTTCGGAAGCACCCAAGTA
>Ga0209023_10001012_pt1 | contig 39497 bp, 30 predicted proteins | sample LakOneMetagenome_FD_187468 | JGI IMG/M metagenome (GOLD analysis project Ga0209023, IMG submission 187468) | Freshwater and sediment microbial communities from Lake Erie, Canada (SPAdes) (version 2) | ecosystem: Environmental > Aquatic > Freshwater > Lentic | place: Lake Erie, Canada...
CGACCGCGACGTCGACCGCGGTTCGGACATCGACGTCGGCGGCGGTCACGACCTGAGCCGAGTCGCTCATGAGTCCGGGCTCCGCGTACGACCTGCAGAACTCCCGCAGGGCCTCGAAGGGCGCCCCGTCGAGCCCCGCTGCGGACTCCGCCGCATCGCGGGGCGACGGCAGCGCCCCGGTGGCGATCAGACGGTCGGGATCGTCAGGGTCGACGGTCACACCGGCGACGCCGTCAACGGCCTGAGCGAGCAACGACGAAGCCGGACCGAGCAGGACTGGAACCGTCGGGAACCGAGGCTGGGTCCGCCGAGCGAACTCCACGGCGTCGGCCGGCTCTGCAAAAGGCACTGGACCGACAGCCGATGCCAGCCCGAAGGGCAGATCAGCGCCGTGTGCCATGCACACCGTTGCTAGCGGCGCGTCCGCGAACCGCGCAAGTCTGTACCCCTGTGACTGCCTCCCCCCTCACCTGGTTGACCCGAGCTCTCTGGATCCTGCTGCCGCTCACCCTCGGCGCCCTGCTCGGCGACGCGTCGCACGGGACCGACGGCGCGATCGGCATCGCCGTTGCGGCGTGGGCGGTGTGGGCGATCGGGCTGTTCTCGTCGCTCGTCACGACCCCCAGCGCGCTCGTGCTGCTCCGACTCGCCGCACCGCTGCCGGTGCTGTTCGGCATCGTCGCTGCGTGGTCGGAACATCCCGGACCGCTCGGATGGATCGGGCTGGCCAACGCCGCGGCCGTTGCGGTGCTCGCCATGTCGGCCGACGTCGGCAGCGCCTTCATCAACGGGTCCGCCTACGGCGACGAGCAACGCGTGTCGCTGCGCATCCCGACCCCGCTGCTCATCGGGCCGATCGAAGCCGTGTGGGTCTGCACCGCCGTACCGCTGCCCGTCGCCCTCTCGTTGCTCGTGCAGGGGCAATGGGTGGGCGGGACGATCCTGGGCGTCGTCGGCTGCGTGCTGGGATTCGCCGGGTTCACGGCGCTGTCGCGACTCACCCGCCGCTGGCTCGTGCTGGTTCCCGCAGGGCTGACGATCGTCGACGACATGGCCCTCGCCGAGCCCATCCTGCTCAAGCGTTCCGCCATCGTGCGGCTGGGTCCCGCTCCCGCCGACAGCGACGCGATGGACCTGACCGTCGGCGCCGGCGGCCTGATCCTGCAAGCCGACCTGAACGAACCGGTCGAGCTCGTACGTGCCGTCACCAAGCGTGGGGCCGCCGGGACCCCGGTCGAGACCACGTCGCTGCTCATCGCTCCGACCCGCCCGGGCGACCTGCTCGCCATCGCAGAGCAGCGCAAGATCGCCGTCGGGCGAACCTGATCAGGGGCTGACCACCTCGGAAGCCCGTTCTGTGTGCAGCAGGTGCGGCTGGGGCTGACCCATGACACAGAGAACGCGTCGCGATGGGTGGTGTCAGCGGGCGAGACCGCCGGCGAGCACCGACGCGTCCGGCCCGCTTCGGTCATAGAGGACGACCGACTGCCCTGACGCCACACGCCGCTGCGGTTCGTGCCAACGCAACACGACCTCGACCTCGTGTGGCGAATCGCCCCGACCGCTGCACATCGAGCGACTGGCCTCGGCGACCCGTTCGAGCGTCGCTGCGTATGGCGAGGCGTGTGCCGAGCACTGCACCCACACCTCGGTGCCGTCCAACGCCGACGCGCTCATGGCGCCGGCCCAACGCAGCGATTCGACGACGAGCGCGTCGACCAACAGCCGTTCCGGCGGTCCGACGGTCACCGTGCGGGCTGCCACGTCGACATCGAGCACGAACCGACGGTCGGCGCCACCGGCGAGGCCCAGGCCCTTGCGCTGACCGATCGTGACGAGCTCCACCGCGCTGGTGTGCCCAACGGTCATGCCATCGACATCCACGATCGTTCCCGGATGCAGCGCCATGCGCTCCTTCAGGAACGCTTCACGGCCCTCGGCCCGAGTGATGAAGCAGACGTCCTGGCTGTCGGGCTTGGCCGCGGTGCGCAGCCCGAGGTCGTGGGCGATCTCCCGAACCCTCGCCTTGGTCAGGTCGCCGATCGGCAACAGGACACGGTCCAGCGGGGCGTCGACGATCGGGTGCAGCACATACGACTGGTCCTTGGGCAGGTCCGCTCCACGGGCGATCCGCAACGGCCGGGCGGCGTCGGGTCCACGGAGGTCATCGACCACCTCCGCGTCGCCGGACGTGTCGGCATCGACTGGCGTGACTGTGCCGGTCGGCGTGGCCGAGTCCGTGTCGTCGACGTCGCCGGAGGCGGCGACGACGTCACCCGGTGCGGCGACGATGCGGGCGTGATGGCCGGTCGCGATGGCATCGAAGCCGAGGACGTCTGCCCGCTCGAACAGGACGTCGAACTTGAGGTGGCGGTTGCACTCCACGCACGGGTTGGGCGTACGACCCGCGGCGTGGTCGGCCACGTACGGGTCCACGACGTGGCGGTCGAACTCGGCGGAGAAGTCGAACACGTGGTGGTCGATGCCGAGCTGTGCTGCGGCCCGACGAGCGTCCGAGACCTCCGACATGGAGCAGCATCCGGTATCGGACGCTCCACCCCACAGCCGCATGGTGACGCCGACGACCTCGTGGCCCTGGTCCATGAGCAGTGCGGCAGCCACGGACGAATCGACCCCGCCCGACATCGCGACGAGCACCCTCATGACCGCTCCCCTCCGACCACCGACGACGCTTGCAGCGCGGACACGTGCGGCGACGGCAGTTGCGCCTCGCTCGCAGCGCCCAGCGCTGCACTCCCACCGGAGCGCAACCGATCGATCGCGTCGGGCACAAGGCGCAACGCCAGGTCGACCTCAGCATCGGTGACGTCGTGGCCGAGCGACAGGCGCAACGCCCCCCGTCGCGCTGCGCCCGAGACCGCATCGGCGCCGAGCACTGCGGCCAGCACATGCGACGCCTGCGCGGCACCGGACGCACATGCGGACGACGCCGAGGCGCGAAGCCCGCCCTGGTCCAGCAGGAACAGCAGCGGCTCCGAGTCCACGCCGTCGATCAGAAGGTGCAGGGTTCCCGGCAACGTCGCCACGGCAGCGTCGACGGTGCGGGTCACTCCGGGGTGTGCGCACAGCCCCTGCGCCAGGCGGTCACGGCGGGCGACGACAGCCGGGTTGACCGTGTCGCGCTCGCTGGCGACCTCGGCGAACGCCGCAGCCATGCCGACGATGCCCGCGACGTTGGTCGTCCCGGACCGCCGGTCCCACTCCTGTCCTCCACCATGGAGCAGTGGTGACAGCGAGACGCCCGGGCGCACGACGAGTGCACCGACGCCCTTCGGGCCGCCGAACTTGTGCGCCGAGATCGACACCAGTCCCGCCGGCGCCGCCACATGCGAGAGGTCCAGCCACGGCGCCGCCTGCACCGCGTCGGTGTGCAGGGTCGCATGCGGCGCATGGGTGGCGAGCACCTCGGACACGGCATGCAGGTCGTTGATGGTCCCAAGCTCGTTGTTCGCCGCCATCACCGAGAGGAGCTCGACCTGTCGACCACCATGAGCGCCCTCAGCACTCCCGGCGCCCGTCGCCGATTCGCTCAGCGTCGCTGCGAGCGCCTCCAGGTCGATCCGACCGCTTCGATCGACGGCGACCGTGGCACCACCGAGGGCGGCGACCGCGTGCAGCACCGCCGGGTGCTCGACCGCCGAGCACAACACAATGCCGGTCCGGGTCGGGATGCCGCCGGTGACGGCATGGGCGTCAGACTCGGTACCACCCGAGGTGAACACGACATCGATCGGAGCGCAACCGAGCAACTCCGCCAACTGCTCCCGCGCTTCGTCGACGGCACGGACCGCGTCGCGCCCGAGCGCGTGCGCAGCGCTCGGGTTGCCGTACCGGTCCGCCCAGAACGGCTCCATCGCCGCTCGGGCGCGGGCGCGCAGCGGCGTCGTGGCGGCCCGGTCGAAGTCCGCCACGAGTCGTTCGGAACAAGGGTCCGCAACGCATCGCATGTGGCGAGGCTACGTTCCCGCGGGTGCTGCACGGCAGTGGAGATCCTCATCCGACGTCACACGCCCTCACCCTGGGTGATCTGGCGGCCGATCGCGACGCCGAACGCTTCGTCGGGCGGGGACGCCTCCTCGCCGAGGTCCGCGCCGCCATCTCCGACTCGACTGTCGGTGCGGGGAGCCTGGGTGGCGCTCGGGTGCTCTTCCTGCACGGGCCGGGCGGCGTCGGCAAGAGCGCCGTGCTGCGGGCAATGGCCCGGCATGCAGTCTCCAGCGGCATCGCTGTGGTGACGCTCGACGCCCGAGACCTCGTGCGTACGGCTCGGAGCCCAACGGCTGGTGCGACCGGTCGTTCAACCGGTCATCCAGCCGGTGGCCCGCAGCCGGACCCACCCAGCGGTGGTCCCACGCCAAACCCCGACGACCCGATTGCACGTCCGATTCCCGTCGACCGGTTCACAGACTGGATCGGCCCCGTGCCCGGGTCCGCGCTCGTCACGATCGACTGCCTGGAGTCGATCGGCCCCGATCAGCACGGGTTGACCGACGCGATCTGCCGAGCAGTTCCTGCCTCCGCCTTCGTCGTCGTCGCCAGCCGTCAGCGACCCGATCGCCACTGGACGTCGGCCATGCTGGAGCACCTCGTCATCGAGAGGTTGCTGGACCCGCTCGACCATGGCGACGCCGTCGAGATGGCGCGACGCTTCGGGATCGACGACGACCAGGTCGACGCCATCGTCGACCGCAGCGCCGGCTATCCGCTGATGATCGCCACCGCTGCCGACCTGGCATCACCCCACCATCCCCGTTCTGTTGCGCAGAACCGCGGAGTTCTCCGCGGTTCTGCGCAACAGAACGGGGGTGGAACGGCGTTTGCGGCTGCGACACCGCTGTCCGAGGTCGACCACGCGATCGACGACCCACTCGCGGCGACGATCATCGAGCGTCTCGGCGGCGACGAGCTCGGAACCGTCGACCCAGCGGTACTCGAGGTCGCAGCAATCGCCGCGGCCGTCGACCCCCGACTGTTCGCCGCCGCGCTGCCAGGTCGCCGCACCCGCGACGCCATGACCGAGCTCCGTGCGACCACACTCGTCGACTCGGTCGGCAACCGCTTGACTCTGCATCCGTTGCTCCGCGACGCGCTGCGGTCCCGACTGCTCGCCGTCGACCCCGACCGATACCGGGGCCTGGTGCTGCGGATCGCGGCACATCTCCGCTCCAGGGCGTTGACCGACGACGTCCGGCTGGTGCTCGAGATGGCGGACCTCGTCGAGGATGCCGACGTCCGCCTGGGTTGGGCACCGAGCCGCACCCACGTCGCGGACCGCCTCCGACCCGGCGACACGCCCACGATCAGACGTGCCGTTCGGGACTCGCCGTGGGGACCCCGCATGGATCGATGGCTGCGCGACGACCCCGGATCGGTTCTCGTCGTCAGGGACCGCATCACCGGCGAGGCGGTGACCTCCGCCGTCGTCAATCGATCAGATCGTCTGCCCGAATGGGCCGAGGAGGACGAGGACCTCGGACCGATGATCGCTCACGCCCGACGACTGGGCCGGCTGGATCGCTCGTCGTTCCTGCACAAGGTCGTGGTCCTCTGCGAGCAACCGCCCGACGATGCGACGATGGCCGAGATCATCCGTGTCGGCAACTCAGGGATGGTCTCCCGAGGCCTCGCCGGCAGCGTTCGGTACGGGTATGCGACCGACGTGGTCCGCCGGGCAGTCGACGGCACCGCGGCGCTCGGCTATCAGCGGGTGGCCGAGCTCGACCGCACCGATGGAGCGCACACGGCGTTCACCCTGGTCACCGACTTCGGCCCCGACGGCATCGCCGGCACGATGGATGCGCTCATCCGATCCGAGCAGGGCGACGTGGAGCTCGGGCCCGACGGCGGGGAACACGGCGGTGGAGGCGGTACCGACCTTGCGATCGCCCTGCGATCGTTCCACGACGACGCGGCACTGGCTGCGCTCGCGATTGCCGACCTGTGCCCCGACGCCGCCGAAGTCGGAGTACCCGGTCGTGCGGCTTTCGTGCGTGATCGAGTGCGCGCCGCCGTCGATGCGGCGTTCGCTGGCGACACCGACGACGACGTCATCCTCCGCCGGGCGGTGGAGCGGACCTACCTGGACCCTGACGGCGGCCACGCCAGAGCCCGCCAGGAGCTCCACATGAGCCGCTCGAGCTACTTCCGCCACCTCGCTCGAGCGCGCGACCGCGTCGCCCAGCACAACCCGCCGGGCCGCTGATCTGGGACCGGTGTGGGACTCGAGCCGGGAGGACCAACACATCGCTCCCGACACGATCAGAGGGAACTGAACCGTCCAGCCAGGAGCAACCGATGCCCGCCTCCCACCCGTCCTCACCGTCCACTGCCCGACGCCGGCAGATGACCCGTCGCCTGGCGCCATTGGGCCTGTGCGCTGCGCTCGCCGTCGGCGCCGTTTCCTGCTCGAAGAGCGACGACTCGGCCGACTCCAAGGCCACCACGACCACTGCAGCGAAGGCATCGAGCGGCTCGGACACGTCGAGCTCCGATGGGACCGACTCGAAGTCGACCGACACCGGCTCCGAGTCAGGCTCCGACTCCGGGTCTGGGTCAGGCACCGCCAAGGGCGACGGCTCGAAGGTCACGCTCACCGACGGCGAAGCCACCGCAGCGAACACGGTCACCTTCAACGCCGACGGCACCTTCAGCCCGTCAGAGCTGTCGGTCCCCGCCGGAGAGAAGGTGACGTTCAAGGCGGCGCCGGACGCCGGCACCCACGCGGTGCGCTTCGGTTCGTCGACCGACACGTTCACGATCAGCGGCGGACTCATCGAGACGTTCACCATCAGCGAGCCGGGCACCTACACCGTCACCGAGGACCTGACGAACGCGACGATGACGCTGAAGATCACCTGACCGATCCTGTCGAGCGGGCACACGACGCGGGGGCACAGATTCTGTGTGCGCTGAGTTGCCCCACGGGTGACCCAGCGCACACAAAGCAAGGCCTATTTCGGTAAGTCGCGGAACGGGACCGTCTTGTCGGCCCTGATGTCGCCGGCGAGTCCGAGCACGCGCTCGCCGATGATGTTGCGCTGCACCTCGTCGGTGCCGCCGCCGATGCGTGGCGCCCACTGCCCCATGAACATGTCCTGGAAGCGACCGCTGAACGGGGCGTCGTCGCCCATGAGCGCGCCCGCCGGGCCCTCGATCTCCAACATCAGGTCGCCGCCGACCTCATAGCGCTCCGAGACCGCGAGCTTCATGACCGAGCTCTCGGGTCCGGGCATCCGCCCCGCTGCGGTCTCGGTTCGGACCCGGTAGCCGAGGAAGGTCAGGATCCGGTCGCGCATGTAGAGGTCGGCGAGTCGTTGACGGATGACCGGATCGGTGTCGCGACCGCACTCCCGCGCCAGCTGGGACAGCTGCTCGAAGCTGTACATGGCGCCGCCGCCGATGGACGCACGCTCGTTGGTCAGCATCGTCATCGCCACGCCCCAACCGCGCCCGATCGGACCGAGGGTCGCTGATGCCGGGGCACGCACCTCGTCGAGGAACACCTCGTTGAAGTGGATCGCCCCGTCGATCTGACGCAGCGGGCGCACGTCCACTCCCGATGCCCGCATGTCGACGACGATGGCGGTGATGCCACGGTGCTTGGGCACGTCGGGATCGGTGCGAGCCAGCAGGATGCCGAGGTCCGAGTAGTGCGCTCCGGAGGTCCACACCTTCTGGCCGGTGATGACCCACTCGTCGCCGTCGAGGATCGCCCGCGTCGACAGGTTCGCCAGGTCAGAGCCCGCTCCCGGCTCGCTGAACAACTGGCACCAGATGTCGTCTGCGGTGAGGATGCGGGGCAGGTACCACGCCCGCTGCTCGTCGCTACCCCACTCGATGACGGTCGGGCCGACCATGTCGGTGCCCACAGAGAACATACGGCCGGCGACGTCGTAGTTCGACTCCTCCGTGGCGAACACGCCGGCAAGCAGCGGCGACAGTCCCCGCCCGCCGAACGCGACCGGCCAGGTGGGTGCCGCCCAACCCGCGTCCGCCTTCGTGTGCTGCCACCGCCGAGCCGTCTCGACGAGCGCGTCGTCCTCTTCTTCGGTATGCGCCCGGTAGGTGCGCATCTCCGACAACTTCTCGGGATCGATGCGTGTGGCGTGGGCATCGAGCCATGCACGCGCCTCGACTCGGAGGGCGACCTCTTCTGGGCTGTCGTCGAAGTCCATCGCCCGCGAGTGTGGCCCAGAACTGGAACCAGGTTCTAGCCAGCGCCTCGTCGGTACGACCAGCCAACCCCCGGAGCGGCCACCGGCTGGGCGGCCGGCGGGCCGAACGGAGCGAGCGGTGCGAGGCCGAGCGCTGCGTCGGACAGCAGCCCGCCCTGGCGGAACTGGAACGCGGATGCCACGCACACCAGGAACAACTCCGGTTCGATGCTGGCGGGCAACGAGTGGCGGATCCGTGCTCGAACGCCTTCGGCCAGGTCCATGGCCATGCGACCCCGAGACGCCGCATCGAGCTCCTTCACCCGGAGCAGGAACGCACGGATCAGCGAGAAGTCCTCCTCGTCGAGCGCGGCGACGTCGAGCGTCGACACGTAGTGCTCGTAACCGGGCGGCGGATGGAACGCGATCGGCACCTCGATCGTGGTCGTCCGGCGGCTGCGGATCACCACCGTGCCGGCCGCCATGTCGCCAGAGCGCTGCGACGTCTCGGAGAACATCGCCGTCACCGTCGCCAGGAACCCCAGGCTCAAGTAGAAGTCGACGAGCCCGACGAAGCCCCGGACCATCGACTGCCTGGTGCTCACCGGCGCGCCATCTGCGCCGACTGCTCGCAGTCCGAACATGGCCTTGCCGACACTGCGACCGTTGCTCAGCACCTCCATCAGGATCGGGACCACCAGCAGCACCACCACCATCAACACGAGTCCCATCAGCACGGGACTGATGCCGACGGGGACGAGCAACGCAACGAACCAGCTCCCCAGCATCGCCACGATCACCTGTACCACCAGGTCGGTCAGACGAGCGAACGCCCTCGTCGCCACCCCGGCGGTGGGCAGCTCCAGGACGACCGCTTCTGGGGTGACGGTGCCGGCGTGCATCGACGTCGAGGGTAACCGGACGGGCACCGCGCCCGGCTCGACATCGAAGGTTTCGCCCTCAGCGCACGTGCCGGACACGCGGAGGGCGAAACCTCCGTCCGACGGTCGAACATCGTCGCGCCGAGCAGCGGTGGCGGTACCGTGGCGACTCGACCGGAGGTCGACCAGCCGCATGGACATCGACCGCTACATCCAACGCAACGACCCGACGTGGCGTCGCCTCGGCCAACTCGCGGCCGCTGCGCGGTCGTCGCGCCAGAAGGCGAGCGACGACGAGATCGCCGAGCTCGTAGCGCTGTACCAACGGGTGTCTGCCCAACTCAGCCACGCCCGGACCACCTACGCAGATCCCGAGCTGAACGCCCGCCTGAGCCAGCTCCTCGGCGAGGCCCGGGTCGTGATCTACCGAACCCGATCGAACCCGGGTCGGGTCGTGGCCACGTTCGTCACCCGGACGTTTCCTGCCGCGGTGTACTACAGCCGTCGGTTCATCCTGGTCGCAACGCTCGCGTTCCTGATCCCGGCCGTGGCGTTCGGAGCGTGGCTCGCGAACTCACCCCAGGCGCTCGACGCCGCCGTGCCACCCGAGCTGCAACAGGTGATCGCGCAGAAGGAGTTCGCCGACTACTACCGCTCCGATGCGGCGCAGAACTTCGCCGGGCAGGTCACCGTCAACAACGCGTTCGTCGCCTTCCTCACGTTCGCACTCGGGGTCATCCCGGTGCTCGGCCCGGTGTCGGTGCTGTTCAACAACGGCCTGAACGTCGGACTGATGGGAGCCGTCATGCACCACGCGGGCGAAGGCCCGCAGTTCTGGGGGCTCATCCTCCCCCACGGTCTGCTCGAGATCGCGTCGATCCTCGTCGCCGGCGGCGCCGGGCTCCAGGTGTCGTGGGCCATCATCGCCCCTGGCGACCGAAGCCGCGCCGCAGCGCTCAAAGACGCCGGGCTCCGGTCGATCGTGATCGTGATCGGGCTCGTGGCGTGCTTCACCGTCGCTGGGTTCATCGAAGGATTCGTCACACCGTCCGACCTGCCGACGTCGATGCGGATCGCGATCGGCATCTCGGTGCTGGTGCTGTTCGTCACCTATGTGGTCGGGCTGGGCAGCAGGGCCGTCGCCGACGGCGCGACCGGACTGCTCGGCGAGGATCGAAGCGACGCACCGGCGATCGCTGCGACGGCAGCGGCCTGAGCGACGGCGTCAGCGGTGGCCTGAACGAGGGCGGTCTGCCGGCCGATCCGCACCTGCCGACCGATCAGAGCCGGCCGGTCGACTTGGCCAGCAAGTAGGCGTCGGTCACCTCGACGCCCAGTCGACCCGGTGCCGCGTCGACCACCGTTGCGCCCATCGCCCGCAGCCGGACGGTGGTGCGCTGCCGGTCCGCCAACGCCTGCACCGCAGCGACCTGCCGGTACGCCTCCTCCGGATCGGCGGGCCGAGACGACGCCCACGCGAGCACCTGCGGATCCTGCACCGCGGCGACCACGACCAGGTGGGTCCGGGTCACGAGCGGCAGGGCAGGCAGCACCGAGTCCGCAACCGCCTGCTCGTTCAGGTCGGTGAGCACCACGAGCATCGCCCGACGCCGGTAGCGGGCGACCACCTCGGCGAACGCGCCGGTGTAGTCGGACTCTGCGAGCTCGGGCTCCAGGCGGTAGAGCGCCTCGCTGACCCGCCCGACCTGATCCGAATGTCGACCCGGCGGGACCACCGCTCGAACCCGACGGTCGAACGCCACCAGACCACACCGGTCGCCTAATCTGGTCGACACCGATGTGAGCATCATCGCGGCGTCCATCGCGTGCTCGACCCGGGGAACGCCGTCGACCTGACCGGCCATGATCCGACCGTTGTCCAACACGACGATCACGCTCTGGTTCCGTTCGGCACGGTAGGTGCGAACGATCGGCTTCCCGGCCCGAGCGGTGGCGGTCCAGTCGATCCGGCGGAACTCGTCGTCGGGGCCGTACTCGCGCAACTGCTCGAACTCGGTGCCGCCGCCGAGACCTCGCGCCGAGCGCATCCCCACCTCCAGGATGCGAGCGCGACGGATGCGGATCTCCGCCTCGTCCCGTGACGGGTACGCCGGATGGATGCGCAGCACCGTCATCATCGGGACGGCACGCTGTCGGGCACCCAGGCCGAGGCGACCCTCGATGCGCACCGTGATGGCATCGAGCTCGAATCGGCCTCGGCGGGTCGGTCGGATCCTGGTCGACAACCGCACCGCATCACCTGCCGCCAAGGCCACGTCGAACTGCCGGGCACCCGCATGCAACGAGGGTGCCAGCTGGTCGGCGACTCGAACCCGGAGCCGCCGATGGGCATCGGAGCGCACGACCCACGTCACCGTGGCCTCGCGCCCCACCTCCAGCACCGGCGGGTGTCGGCGCTCCAGCACCAGCTGCGCAGGCCGCGTACCGATGAGCCCATCGAGGATGCACAGCCCGACCAGCACCGCTGTCACCGCACCGACCGCAGCACCGATGCCGATGTCGTCAGCCGCGCCCGTCAGCGGGAACGCGAGCATCGCCACAGCCGCAGCGACCGCTACGACAGCGAGGCGACGGGTGGGAAGGACGTTCACCGGAAGCCGGATCAGCGAGGTGCCGGCACGGTGGCGAGCACGCTGTCGAGCAGACCATCGGACGACACGCCATCGAGCTCGAGCTCCGGGCGGATGATCAGGCGGTGCCGCAGGACCGGCTTGGCGACGGCCTTGACCTCGTCGGGCGTCACGAACGAGCGACCCGACAGCCACGCCCACGCCTTGGCCGCATGCAGCAGCGACGCGGCGCCGCGGGGCGACACGCCGAGCTCGACCGATGGCGACTCCCGGGTCGCCCGGCAGATCGCCACGATGTACTGCTGCACGGTGGGCTGCACGTCGACGCGGTCCACCTGCTGGCGGGCGAGCGCCAGGTCCGCCGCGTTCGCCACGGGCACCACGCCGGCGGCGACCACATCGTGAGGGTCGAGTCCTCGATGGTGACGAGCGAGGATCTCCGTCTCCTGCTCGAAGCTCGGGTAGCCGACGAGCAGCTTGAACATGAAGCGGTCGAGCTGCGCTTCGGGCAACGGGTAGGTGCCCTCGTGCTCGACCGGGTTCTCGGTGGCGATCACCACGAACGGGTCGGGCAGCCGCCGAGCGATGCCTTCGGCGGTCACCTGCCGCTCCTCCATGGCTTCGAGCAGTGCGGACTGCGTCTTGGGCGGCGTCCGGTTGATCTCGTCGGCCAGGAACAGGTTCGTGAAGATCGGCCCCTCCCGGAATCGCATCCCTTCGGCAGAGCTCCGATCGAGCACGAGCTGGCCGGTCACGTCGGACGGCATGAGGTCGGGGGTGAACTGCACCCGGCCGAACTCCAGGTCGAGCGCCTGTGCCATCGTCTTGACCAGCAGCGTCTTCGCCACCCCGGGCACGCCCTCGAGCAGCACGTGACCGTGCACGAGCAGTGCCGCGACCAGCCCCGAGATGGTGCCCTCCTGGCCGACGACGACCTTGCCGATCTCGTCGCGCAGCGCAACGATCGCGGAGCGGGGGTCGTCGCCGCCGAGACCGCCGTGCGGGTACCGCGGCGAAGGGCCTGCCGGCGCCGCAGCGGCGAACGGCGGCGGCACGTGACCGAATGGGGCCTGGGATTGCTGGGCGGGCTGTGGGGACGGGTCGTCAACGGCTGACATGGTGGTCGAGCACCTCCTGGCGGATGTCGGACAAGGCGTTCGCGAGGCGCACGAGCGCCTCGGGAGAATCGATCGGTCCATCGGCGAGGACCGCAAGGACGTGATCGGCCTCCAGGCCGGAGCGTGCCGAGACGACCGCGACGAGTGCGCTCGGTGTCGCATCGATCGGCACCCCCAGCCGACGGCTGAGGTCGCGGCGGGCATCGGCACGCAGCACGTCCGCAGCGCGCTGCGGTGTGCCCTTGCGACGCAGCAGATCACCGACGGCCACGATCAGCTCGGACCCGGCGATCTCGACCGGCATCTTCTCGGTGACCACGGGACCCAGTCGACGTGCCCGCCACCACGCGTAGAGGACGAAGGCTGCGATCAGCTGGGCGAGCGCGAGCTTGACGCCGGTCGGCATCAAGTCGAGCGGGCTCCGCGATCCGTTGGGCGCCACACCTGCGGTCGGGACGGCGTCGACGAACGCGATGCGAACGCCGGGGGCGGCGCCGGCAGCGGTCGGGCCGAGCAGCCGCAACGCCATCGCAGCGTTGTCGAGCGGCTCGCCACCGTCCTCTTTGGATGGCTGCAAGCGTGCGTTCGCCCACAGGTACGGCGACCCCAGCGTGATCACCGAACCGGCGCCGTGACGTGCCTCCACGACGAAGGCCCCCTGGATGTCGCCGTAGCAGCGGCGGGCCTCGCTTCCCATCGCTGCCGGTTCGACCGGCTCGGCGAATGCCGTGTCGATCGAGCGGAGGCCGTCGAGCCGATCGATGTCGCAGCTGCCTTGCGCAGCCGGACGTGCCGGCGTATCGGCCAACACCCTGGCGGGCACGAACCCGAAGCCGCCAGCAGATGGATCATCGGGTTCGTCGATCTTGTCGCTGCGCCGCGGTGCTCCGAGCACTACCAGCGCACCCGCTTGTGCTCGATCCAGCAGCGCTCGGTGCTCTGGGGCCGTCAGCAGATCCGGGTCCGCTACGACGACGACGTCACCTGGGCTCGACCCGGGATCGAGCAGGCTCGCCGGTGAGCTCGATCGGACCTGGGCCCCGCGCTCACGCAGCAGGATCGACAACGCCTTGTAGCCATCCGGTGCCGGCGAGCCGACGCCGAACGCCACCTCATCGCTGTGGCGTGAGCCTGCGATGACCACCACCAGCACGGCGACGACCAGCAGCAGGGCGCCGAGCCACATGCCCCGCCCGCCACGAGAGCTGCCCGATGCCCCGCCGGCGTTCGCTGCGGTCACGATCCCAACCCCACGTCGGCACCGTCACCGCTCGCAGCGGTCACCGGAACCGGGGACTCCTCGCGTTCACGAGCGACACCGGCGACGTCGAACAGGGTGCTTGGATCGAAGCGATCGATCGCCACGGCAGCGAGCACCTGATCGGCCGACTCACGGAACCGACGGTTCTCCTCCGGCCCGGTCGCCACATCCGCATACCATGCCAATTCGAAGAGCAGGCAGCACGTGTCGAAGGTGTCCCGCGCGTCGGGGGTCGTGGTGTCGAGATCGGCGCGCAGCTCGCCCGTCGTGCGACCCGGCACATCAGGCAGCTGTCGACGGTCGACGAGGACACGCACCAGGTTCCGGTAGCGGGCCCGCAGCGCCTCCTTCCACTCCCCCGACGCCTCCCAACGCTGCGCGTCCGACATCCACTCGTCGGCCCGGCGACGGTGCTCGATCTCGACCGGGCTGAGCGGATCGTCGTGCGCTGGGCGGGAGCGGCGGGTCCGGTTGCTGATCACCCAGTAGGCCACGACCAAGATGGCGACGACAGCGGCCACGATCAGCAGCCAGCCGAGCAAGGCTCCGATCCCGCCCCCGAAGGACGCGCCCGCTCCCGCTCCTTCACCCGGTTGGAAGAACTTCGAGAGCTGCTCGCCGATCCACTCGAAGAACCGCTCCAGCACCGACGGCGAGTAGTCGAACTCGGGGCGATCCATGACATCGCGCACGTCGTCGCGGACCTGCTGCGGATCGACCGGGGCCGGGTCAGCAGTGCCGCCCTGCTGGTCCGAGGCAGACGCGAACACGCCATGTGGGACAGAAACGGTGACGCCGGCCGCACCGGCGGACGCTGAGACCATGCCCATCGGCGACACGAGCAGCAGCAGCGCGCACACGCCGAGCGGCACCCCGCGATGCGATCGAACGGACCGCGACCGATCAGCCACGAAGCCCCCGAGCATCCTGGCGCCGAACCAGGTCCAGGCCTTCGGCCCGACAGCGAAGGTCGACGTAGGCCCGAGCGGCGATGCAGGCGGTGAGTGGGAGCGTCACGAGCAACGTCAGTGAGCTCACCTGGTCGATCAACAGCAACCAGCCTTCGGGGAGACCGAGCATCTGCACGAGCACGATCGGTCCCACAGCCAGCGCGACGCGCACGACCGAGGTGATCAGGAAGCCGCCGAAGCAGATCGCGAGCGCGTTGCCGAACGTCGCCTTGCCCAGCCGCGCGCTGCGGCCGATTGACGCAAACGGGCCGATGCGCTCCGCTCCGGCGACCGGGCCTGCGATGAACACCAGCGCATCGACCAGGAAGAAGCCGAAGAGGCCGAAGCATGCGGCCGACCACTTGGCGAATCCGGCGGCGAGGACCACGATCGGCACCACCCAGCACCGCCGGGCGACGGCACCGACGACCTGACCGAACGCGACGTCGCGCCCGTCGAGCCACCCGTCGACCAGCACTCCGGCGGCCATGCCCAACAGGAACAGCGCGCAGGCCCGTAGGGCCAGCATGGCGAGCGCCGCCCCGAACGGCATCGAGGTGCCCGAGTCGAACAGCTGCAGCTGTGGCACGTCCGAAGCGGTGTCGGTCCCGGCGCTGATCGCCAGCCCGAGGTCCAACAGCTGCAGCGGGACGAACACCACGGCGCACAGCGCGACCATGCGCCGGAACCGGAACCGGAGCAGGTCGAATGCCCCGTCGAGGACCGCGCCGGGCCCGACCGGACCCAGCTGCACGAGTGGATTGCCGTCGAGCGCAGCGGCCGGGTCGTCGCTCGTGTCACGGCGGGCGCCGTGCACGGAGACCGGCGGGGCCGCCGGTCGTGGTGGTGGGCCTGCCGTGGCGTCACCCCGGGCAACCGCGACTCCGGTCGATGGCGATGGACCGGTGAGCCCCGACCGGTCGAGCCCCGGGCCCGCGACCTCCGGCGATCCGGAGTCGGCCAGCGACGCCGCTGCACCACGTGCGGTCGCGCCCGAAGGATCCTCCGGCGCCGCCCACCGGGCACCCGGTTCCATCCGCTCCGCCACTGCCCCATTCTTACCGGCACCAGTGACGTTCCGGCCGACCCCCCTCCGGGACACGAGCGGTGCGACGTCGATCCACCTCGGCGCAGTTCGGCGTTGCTCCTCGCGGTTGGCAGACTTGGTGACATGGCCGCACCCGACGACGACCGGTTCGATGCCGCCACCTACGGTCGGTCGTTCGCCGATGTGTACGACGCCTGGTATCCGGCCGACGATGCCACCGCAGCAGCGGTCGACGCGGTCGCGCTGCTCGCCGGGCCCGACGGGTCGGTGCTCGAGTTGGGTGTGGGCACCGGTCGCTTGGCCCTGCCGCTCGCAGCGCGGGGCCTGCGGGTGACCGGCGTCGACGCGTCGATCGCGATGCTGGACATCCTCGCCGACAAGGACCCCGGAGGAACCGTCGACCGGGTGCTCGCCGACATCGGCGATCCCGACGGCACCCACCCGGCCCTGCCTGCGACCGACGCCACCACCTCTGACATGCCCGCCACCGATACCGCCACCGATCCGAGCCTGCCGCCTCGGAGGTCGATGTCGACGTCGACCGGGGCCTCGCCGACCGGGACCTGGTCGATGGGGGCGTGGCCGACCGGGCCGTTCGACGTCGTGCTCGCCGCGTGCAACCTGGTGTGCAACCTGACCGACGCGCAGCTCCAGGCCGCCTGCATCCGTGGTGCCGCCGACCGTCTGACGCCCGGCGGGCACCTGGTGGTCGAGGCGTTCGAACCCGCGCCGCTCGTCGCCGGTCCGCAGCTCGCTGCCAGCGAGGTGCGCGGCGACGCGGTCGTGCTCATCGCCACCGACACCGATCCCGCCACCGGTGTGATCGTGGGCAACCACGTCGAGCTCCGCGACGGCGAACCGGTCCGTCTCCGCCCCTGGAGCATTCGAGCCGTGGCTCCCGCCGAGATCGACCGCTGGGCGACCGATGCGGGACTGGAGCTGGTCAGCCGAACTGCGGGCTGGGTCACCGACGATCGCAACAGCGAGGGTGCGAGCACGAACGGGCTCGTCGCCACCTACCACAAGCCGACCGCGCCGGTTCGGTCAAGCAGCTGACCCGGACCGGGACGAGCGCGTCAATACCAGGGTTGGGTCGACAACGCCCCGGCCGCCACGACCGCAAGGCCGGCGAGCAGCACCGCGGTCAACACCATGAACCCTTCACGGATGCCCGGTGTGGTGTTCGGCCGCGCCTTGACCTCGACCAGCGCTCCCGCCAGCGCACCCGCCAGGAGACCGCCGATGTGGCCGCCCACCGAGATGTTGGGCACTGCGAACGTGAGCACCAGGTTGATCACGATCAGCCCGCCCAGTCCGCTGTTCCACGGGTTCTGCTTCGCCCGCAGTTGCAGGACGACGAGTGCGCCCATCAGGCCGAAGACCGCGCCGGAGGCGCCCAGCGTGGGCTGGTCGACGCTGAGCAGCATCACTCCGACGGCACCGCCCACGAGCGACACCAGGTAGAGCAGCGCGAAGCGCACGTGGCCGACCGCTGGCTCCAGCTCCTTGGACAGCAGCCAGAGCAGGAACATGTTCATGATCAGGTGCAGCGGGCTGGCGTGCAGGAAGCCGCCGGTGATGATCCGCCACCATTCCCCAGCCGCGATCGCCGGCCCGTACGCAACCCCGTGCTGGAACAGCGGGCCGGTGGCGCTGGTCGATCCGCCCGTCACGACGGTGGCGACGTACGCGACGACGTTCAAGCCGATGAGCGCCTTGCCGACCACCACGTCCTCGGCGCCGCCGGCGAAGGCTGCGGCGCCCGAGACCACCTTCTGAGGGCGGGCGTGGGTGCACTCGGGGCACTGGTAGCCAACCGACGCCTGCACCATGCACTCGGGGCAGATCGGTCGCCCGCACCGCTGACAACCGACCCCTGCGGGTCGGCCGGGATGGCGGTAGCAGTGCGAGATCGGTGGCGCGTCGTCGCCGATGATCGGCGGCCCAGGGGGGTAGCTCACGCGGGAAACCTACCGGCCCAGTCCTCGATCGCATGACGCGGACCTGAGCGTCCACCAAGCCGGTCGGCTCCAGCGCTGCGGCGCCGGTCATCGAGCGGGCCGCCGGGACTGCACCCCGGCGGGGCTCGGGCCGGGCCAATCGACCGGGCCGATCGATCGGGTAGACGGCGGGGCCTATGTCGGCGGAGCGAGCACTACGACCGACAGCGGCGGCAGCGTGAGTCGCAGCGAGTAGGGCTGGTGCTGCCAGGGCGTGTCGGTGTCGACCGACAGCACCTCGCCGCCGTCGGGGACCAGCTCGTGGCCGCTGCCGCCGTAGCGACGGTTGTCGGTGTCGAGCAGCACGCGCCAGTCACCCGCGACCGGAACCCCGAGTCGATACCCGTGGCGGGGCACCGGCGTCAGGTTCGCGACCACCGCGACCATGTCGGCCCCACGACCGGCGGCACCGCTCGGGGTGCTGCGATCGTGGTCCGGCGGGGTGCAACGACCGAAGGCGAACACCGACTGATCCCGGTCGTCCGCGTCGATCCACCAGAACGTGCCGTCGACCGCTTCGTCGCCGGTCCACAGCGCCGGGTTCTGAGCCTGCACCCGGTTGAGGTCGCCGATCAGGCCCTTCACGCCCAGGTGCGCCGGATGTTGCAGCAACCACCAGTCGAGCTCGCGGTCGTGACCCCACTCCGCCTCCTGGGCCAACTCGGCGCCCATGAACAGCAGCTGGCGGCCTGGGTGGGTCCACTGCCACGCGAACAGCGCCCGCAGGTTGGCGAAGCGCTGCCACTCGTCGCCGGGCATCTTGGCGAGCAGCGAACCTTTGCCGTGCACGACCTCGTCGTGGCTGAGCGGAAGGATCCATCGCTCGTGGGTGCCGTACACCATCGGGAACGTCAGCTCGTGGTGGTGATGGGATCGGTGCACCGAATCGTGGCGGAAGTAGCCGAGGGTGTCGTGCATCCAGCCCAGGTTCCACTTGCGGTCGAAGCCGAGACCTTCCCACTCGATCGGGGCGGTCACCCCGGGCCACGACGTCGACTCCTCGGCGACCATGAGGGCACCCGGGTGCTCGCGGTGCACCACCTCGTTGAGCTCGCGGACGAAGCCGAGCGCGTCGAGGTCCTCGCGACCGCCGTGCTCGTTGGGCACCCATTCGCCGGGCTCACGCGAGTAGTCCAGGTACAGCATCGACGCGACGGCGTCGACGCGCAGGCCGTCGACCCGGAACTCCTCCAACCAGTAGAGGGCGTTCGCGATCAGGAAGTTCCGGACTTCTCGTCGTCCGTGGTTGAACACGAGCGTGCCCCAATCGGGGTGCTCGCCTCGACGACGGTCCGCGTGCTCGTACAGCGCCGTGCCGTCGAAGCGGGCGAGGGCGAACTCGTCCTTGGGGAAGTGCGCCGGCACCCAGTCGACGATGACGCCCAACCCACGGTCGTGGCACACGTCGATCAGGTGCCGAAGGTCATCGGGGCTGCCCAGACGGGCATCGGGGGCGAAGTAGCCGCTCACCTGGTAGCCCCACGAACCGCCGAACGGGTGGGTGGCGACCGGCATCACCTCGATGTGGGTGAAGCCCAGCTCGACGGCCCAGTCCGCGAGCGGCTCCGCGAGCTGGCGAGCGGAATGAGCGCTGCCGTCCGGATGGCGACGCCACGAACCCAGGTGCACCTCATATACCGACAGGCGCCCGGCGTTGCGCTCCGCCCGCTCAGCACGCCACGGACCATCGGGTTCACGCCACGGTGACGCATCGCCACGGGCGGCGGCGAACGCGCCCTCGGACGCCAGGATCGACGCCGTGCTCGGGGGGATCTCCGCCTGGCGAGCGAGCGGGTCGGCACGCAGCGTCGTGCGTCCGTCGGCGCCGGTGATCTCGAACTTGTACGCGTGGCCCGCCGTTGCCCGCGGGTCCAGTCCCCACCAGATACCGCTCGACGCCTGAGGCTGCAGATCGAGCGCATCGGCGTCGTTAGTCGACCAGTACTCCCAGTCCCCCACCACGCGGACGCGTCGGGCGTTCGGCGCCCACACGGCGAACGTGGCGCCGCCACCGGCGATCGGGTGACCGCCGAGCAACTCCCAGAGCCGATGGTGACGACCCTCGTTGAAGAGGTACACGTCGAGCTCGCCCGGTGGGTTCGTGAGCGGTCCCGACGACGACGAAGACGGACGATCGGAGTCGGGACCGGTCTGGTTCATCTGAAGAGGTCCTCGTCGTCGGGCGGACGGTCGGGCAGATCGTCGTCGTAGTCCAGGAGCCGTTCGACGGCCCGGATCGGCAGGTCGACCAGTGCGGGCCGGTGCGCCAGCTCGTAGGCCACCTCGTAGACGGCCTTGTCCATCTCGAACACGCTGAGCAGGGCATCGCGCGACGACCGAGCCTGCGGCAGCAGCCGGTGCACCTCGTCGACGTCCGCGTAGCCCGACAGGAAGGTGTTGATCGCACGTTCGGCCCACGCATCGGCGAGGAGGCGCAGCTCCTTGTCGGGAGCGCCCGTCTCGCGCAGTGCCAGGCCGGCGGCGTAGTGGAACGAACGGGTCATCCCGGCGACGTCGCGCAACGGCGATGACGGCCGGCGGCGTTCCTCGAGCGGTCGGGCAGGCTCACCTTCGAAGTCGAGCACCATCCAGTGACGAGCCAGCCGCAGCACCTGACCCAGGTGCAGATCGCCGTGGATCCTGATCGCCGAACCCAGGTCGTCAGCGACGCGCAACCGCTGGTAGACGTCTTCGATCCGTTCGGTCTCCAGGTGGCCCGACGCCACCCGGTGCAGCTGGGCGGACATGTCGTCGGCCCACGCGCCGCCATCCGCGGGTTCGGCGGCGAAGGCCTGGGCCAACGCCACGTGCAACGCGCCGACGTCGCGGCCCAGCTGGTACGCCTCCCGGGCGAAGTCCAGCTTGCAGTCCCGTGGAGGGCGACGACGGTTGAACATCTCGCGGAGCGACGCGGTCGCGAGCTCGACACCGTCGCCGCGGCTGCGCTCGAAGCGCCGAGTCACCGCGAAGTCGGTGTTGTTGCGCCGCCACACGGCGACCGGCACGGGGACCTCGCCGTAGCCGATGCGCCCGAGCGCCTCGGTCACCTCGACGTCCAAGTTCGGCCCCGGCTGCACCCGTCGGAACACCTTGGTGATGAATCGCTCATCGAGCACGAGCGAGGTGTTGGACTGCTCCCCCGGCTGCGCTCGGACCGTGCTCACGTCCAGGCCGGGAGCGACGATCGAGCAGAACTCGAGCGCCAGCTCTTCGTCTGCGAGCGCATCGAACAGGTGCGCGTCGCCACGATCGGTTCGCAGACTGCCGACGTGCGCGACGTCGGGCAGCTCGTCGGGACGCTCCGACGCGGCCCCGAGCGGCACCTGGTACCACGACGGCTCACCTCGACCGCCGTCGGAGCGCACCTCGACGAGGACCCAGAGCAGGCTGGGCCAGCCATCGATGAGCGTGTCGACCCGGCGGATGCGCAGCTGCGGCCGTTCGACCGCGGCAAACCACCGCTGTCCCGCCAGGAACGGGGGCAGCAGGCGGGCGAGCTCGGCGGAGAAGGAACCTGCGTCGATCCCCCGTTTCTACCTGCTGGCGAACCTCAGCTCGAACCCGGGCTCAGCGCGGCGAGCGCAACCCGTGCCAGTTCGTTGCCGTAGCGGCGGCCTCCGGGCGAGTCGAGCGGACACGCTCGGGGCCAACCGGAGGGCAGCGACTGGCTGACCGGGCAGTAGAAGTGCGGGTCGAGCACGCTGTTGCGGATGCGCACTCTGCCGTCGACGCAGCTCGGCAACGACGACTCCTCCGGGGTGCAGGCCATCTCGGGTGCGATCTGTCCATCGGCGTCGAGGACGACGGCGCCGGTGTCCCGTACGACCATCGTCGTGTGCGCAGCGGCGACCCCGTCGGCAACGAGCTTCAGGTGGTTCGACTGGTTCCACAGCGTCAGCTTCGGACCCGGCATCGGACCCCAGGTGAACACGAACGGCACGCCGGCCGCGTCGGTGACAGTCGCGATCTGGTCGAGCGCGGCGCGGTACTTCTCGAAGTAGGCCGCGCTGCCGGCCGCAGCGGTGTTGGAGGGGTCGACCTTCATGCACGGTGTGAGCGAGTTGCCGGTGGTGACCACCACCACGACCGACGGACGCTTCACCTTTGACTTGAGGTCGTCAGTGATCGGCCGGACCAGGTCGCATGCGGCGAGGCCCGGGAACCGAAAGCTCGCCACGGGGTGACCCGCTGCGATCAACGGCCCGTCGGACCACGGTGCCGACTGGAAGGCCATGCTGTCGCCGTAGATGCCGACGACCGGCCGGGCCGACGGCGCCGGGGTGCACGCCCCGAGCACCGAGATCGCTCCCACAGCGAGGGTTGCGACGGTCGCAGCGAAGCGCCGACTGCCGATCTTCATCCGGTGTGCCTTTCATCGAAGTCGCCCGATCGCGCCAACCGCGGAGGTCGTCGAGGGCCGCGACACGTTTGTGCGCTCAGGACCACTACGGAGAAGTGCCCAGTGACCTTGAGAACTTCCACGCGTAGCTTGGGATCGCGTGCAGGTCCTCCACCCCGGCGGGACGACGGTTCGCGAGGAGTCGCCGCTGTCGCCGGCCCACCTCGGCTACGTGCCAGCGCTCGACGGGCTCCGAGCGGTCGCGGTCGGAGCCGTCGTGTTGTTCCACGCCGGCTTCGCGATCGCTGGCGGTGGCTTCCTCGGCGTCTCGGTGTTCTTCACCCTGTCGGGGTTCCTCATCACCTCGGTCGTCCTGCAGGAATGGACTGGGTCCGGCGCCATCCGCCTTGGGACGTTCTGGTCCCGTCGGTTCCGTCGGCTGCTCGCCGCCTCGTGGCTCACGATGGGCGTCGTCCTCGCGATGGGCGCCGCGGGCATCTGGGACGACGATCAGATGCGATCGCTCCGAGGCGACGTGCCCTGGTCGCTCGCGGAGTTGGCGAACTGGCACTTCATCGCCAAAGGCACCAGCTACGGGGCGTCGCAGACAGCGTCGTCGCCGCTCGAGCACTTCTGGAGCCTGGCGATCGAGCAGCAGTTCTACGTGCTGGCACCCCTGCTCCTGGTCGCGATGCTGGTGTACGGACGTGGCAGCTCCAGGGTCCGCCTGCGTCGCACCATGTGGGTCCTCGCCGGCCTGGGTGTCGCGTCCGCCGTGGCGAACGGTCTGCACGCTCGCAGCTCCATCGATCGGGCCTACTTCGGCACCGACACCCGGGCGGCCGAGCTCATCGCCGGAGTGCTGCTCGCAGGGATCCTCCTGCGCAACCTTCGATTCCACGGAGCGGATCGCCGCATCGCGCTCGCCGCCGGCGCCGCCGGCACGGTGACCCTGGTGGTTCTGTTCAGCTCCGCGGAGCTGACCAGCCCGTGGCTGTACCCGTGGGGCCTGCTCCTGACCGCAGCATGCACGGCGTCGATCATCGTGGCGAGCCTCCAACGGGGACCGTTCGCGTCGGTGCTGTCGCTGCGCCCCGTCGTCGCCGTTGGTCGGATCAGCTACGGGATCTACCTGCTGCACTGGCCCATCTTCCTCTGGCTCACCCCCGAGCGAACCGGGCTCGACCAGCCGGGATTCCAAGCAGTTGCCCTCTTCGCGGTCCGCATGGCGGTGACGTCGGTGGCGGCCATCGCCATGTTCCGTTGGGTGGAGCAGCCGGTGCGATCCCGACGGGTCCTGACGGGCACCAACGTGCGCTTCGTCGTACCCGCGGCCGCGGTCCTGCTGCTCGTCGGCGACGCAGCCATCACGAGCTCCACACCCGAGGTGGCTGCCTACCTCAAGCCGCGGCCCCCCGGTGCGGTGGCGATCCGGGAGGCCCCGGATCCGGCGCCATCGACCGAGGTCCCCGACACGACGCCGACGACCATCCCCGCCGCTGCCGAGCCCACGACGGCCCCACCCACCACTGCGGTCCCGACGCCCGACGCCGCCATCGTCCCCGCTCCCACAGCCCCGCCAGCGCCTGCACCTGCACCGACCGCCCCACGCCGTCCCAAGCGAGTCCTGCTCGTCGGCGACAGCGTGGCTGCGAGCCTGGAGGGCGGCCTGGGCAATGCCCTGCACGCGAAGGGGATCACGTTCGCGACGGCCGCGGCGCCGGGGTGTGGCGTGATCACCGGCGACCCGGCCGACGCGAACGGCAACGCGCTCAGCTTCACCACGGCGTGCAACGGCGCCATCCCCGGCAACCAGACAGGTGCCATCGCTGCATCTCGGCCCGACCTAGTCGTCGTGCTCTCCACGTGGGAGACCGGTGACCGCATCGTCGAGGGACGCTGGTACCAGATGGGCACCCCAGAGGCCGACCAGATGCTGCACCGGCTCTACGGAGCGACGATCGGGCGGTTGTCCAAGAAGGGGGCGAAGATCCTGCTCCTGAACGTTCCTGACGGCGTCGACGGTCAGACCATGCCCGCCGATCCGGACGTGAACCGCCGCGCCGCGCTGCTGAACCCGATCATCGCCACGATCGGAGCGACCGCCCCCGGTGTGGACGCCTTCGACTTCGCGTCGATGATCTGCCCGACGACGCCGTGCCCGACCCAGGTCGACGGCATCACGCTCCGAGCCAAGGACGGCCGCCACTTCGACGGCGCAGATGCCGAGCGGTGGGTGGGGTCACGCTTGGCGGATCAGATCGCAGCGATCGACCTCGACCGCATGTGAGCGCCGGCGCTCACATGCGCGGCGCTCAGCCGTTCGGCTCGGTGAGCTCGAACCACAGGAACTCGTACGGCGGCAGCGTCACGAAGTACGGCAGCTCGCCGATCGCCGGGAACTGCACACCGCCGAGCAGCTCGACCGGCACGCTGCCGGCCAGGTGGCTCAGGAACAGCTCGGCTGGCTGCGCCTTCGACGAGAAGTTGTTCACGCACAGGACGGGCCGCACCGACGCGTCTGCGCCCTCGTGCGGCGTGCGCAGGTAGGCGAACACCGAAGGGGTGGACACCTCCAGGATCTCGAATCCGCCCAGCCCGAAGATCGAGTGCTGCTGACGCACGTGGATGATGTGTCGCAGCCAGTTCAGGAACGATGCATGGTCGCGACGTTCGGCTTCGATGTTGACCGCCTGGAACCCGTAGACCGGGTCCATGAGCGGCGGCAGGTACAGCTGCGCGAAGTCGGCGGTGGAGAACCCGCCGTTGCGGTCCGGGTTCCACTGCATCGGAGTGCGCACCCCGTCACGGTCACCCAGGTAGATGTTGTCGCCCATCCCGATCTCGTCGCCGTAGTACAGGATCGGCGTGCCCGGCATGGAGAACAGCAGTGCATGGAGGAGCTCCGCCTGGCGCCGATCGTTCTCGAGCAGCGGGAACAACCGCCGGGCGATGCCGACGTTGCGGCGCATGCGCGGGTCCCGCGCGTACTCGGAGTACATGTAGTCGCGGTCTTCGTCGGAGACCATCTCGAGGGTCAGCTCGTCGTGGTTGCGCAGGAAGATGCCCCACTGGCAGCCGTCGGGGATCTGCGGCATCCGGGCCAGGATCTCGGCGACCGGCGTCGACTCCTCGCGCCGCAGGCTCATGAACATGCGCGGCATCAGCGGGAAGTGGAAGCACATGTGGCACTCGTCGCCGTCACCGAAGTACTCGACGACGTCTTCGGGCCACTGGTTGGCCTCCGCGAGCAGCACCTTGCCGGGGAAGCGGGCGTCGACTTCTGAGCGCAGCTTGCGCAGGTACTCGTGGGTCTCCGGCAGGTTCTCGCCGTTGGTCCCGTCGCGCTCGAACAGGTACGGCACCGCGTCCAGTCGGAAGCCGTCGAGGCCGAGCCCGAGCCAGTGCGTGACGACGTCCAACATGGCCTGTTGCACGTCGGGGTTGTCGTAGTTCAGGTCGGGCTGATGGTGGAAGAACCGGTGCCAGTAGTACTGACCACGCACCGGGTCCCAGCTCCAGTTGGATGCCTCGGTGTCGGTGAAGATGATGCGTGCTTCGGACCAGCGCTGGTCGTCGTCGCCCCACACATACCAGTCGGCCTTGGGGTTGGTGCGATCCTGGCGGGACTCCTGGAACCACGGGTGCTGGTCCGACGTGTGGTTCATGACCATGTCCGCGACCACGCGGATGCCTCGACGATGTGCTTCGTCGATCAGCTGCGCTGCGTCCTCGGTGGTGCCGAAGTCGGGATGGACCTCGTAGAAGTCCGCGATGTCGTAGCCGCCGTCGCGCAACGGCGAGGAATAGAACGGCAGCAGCCACAGGCAGTCGATGCCGAGCCACTCCAGGTAGTCGAGCTTGTCGGTCAGGCCGCGAAGGTCTCCGTTGCCGTCGCCGGTGGCGTCGTAGAAGCCCCGGACGAGCACCTCGTAGAACACGGAGCGACGGAACCAGTAGGGGTCTGCAACGGGAAGGGAACCGGTGGAGGAAGGCTGCATCATCTGGGCTCAATCTACCGGCACGCCGAGCGCGCTCCGTCGCTCCTCACCGCACTCGACGAGTAGCCGCCCCAGTCGTGCTGCCACCACCGTGGGGTCACCTGAAGCCACCCTTCCCAACAGGGCACAGCGGGAGCAGAGTGGATCCAGGGAACGCGGACGACGAACGCCCGCACGACAGGAGGAGCACCGCATGAGCACTTCACGAGACCGTCGCGCCCGGAGACGGACGCGACGAACCGGACCGGGGCTCGGACGACGAACCGGGCCGGGGCTCGGACGACGACTCGTCGCCGCGTTCGCCGCCATCTCGATCGCCATCGCGACCACCGCCGTCGCCGGGACCGCCGTCGCCGGAGCAGGCAGCGCCGGCGGGGGTGGACCGGGTGGACCGGGTGGAGGACAACCCCGCGTGACCACGCTCGCACGCGGGCTGGTCGGACCGCTGCACCTCGACGTCTCACCCGGTTGGATGGGGCCGAGCGTGCTGGTCAGCCAGTCGTTCGCGGGCAGCATCTCACGCCTGACCAAGGACGGCGTCACCGATATCGTCACCAGTCCCGGGGCCTTCACCGGCGGGGTCGCAGCCGGGCCGTTCGGCACCGTGATGTACCTGATCGGCGACGACTCGGGGACGTTCCTCAAGTTGCGGCTCCCGAATGGCAACACCCGGACGATCGCCGATCTGGGTGCCTACGAGAAGGCCAACAACCCGGACCAGATCAACCACTACGGCTTGCAGGGAGCCACCCCGGAGTGCATCGCCCAACTGCCACCGGAGCTGCCGATCGCGCCCTATACCGGTGAGGTCGACAGCAACCCGTATGAGCTGACGGTCACGCCGTTCGGCACCTACGTGGCCGATGCCGGGGGGAACGACATCTTGTTCGTCGAATGGACCGGCCGCATCCGCACGGTGTCGGTGCTGCCACCCCGCCCGATGGTGATTCCGCCAGAAGCGACGGCCTTGGGCGTGCCAGCGTGCGCGATCGGCTTGACGATGAACTTCGAGCCGGTTCCGACCGACGTCGAGTTCGGCCCCGACCATCAGCTGTACGTGTCGTCACTTCCGGGCGGACCTGAGGACGCCAGCCTTGGAGCGAGAGGTGGCGTGTTCCGGGTCAACCCGAACAGCGGCCGCTCCAAGCTGATCGGCTCCGGCTTCCTGGGGGCGAGCAACCTCGCGGTCGCGCCCAACGGAACGGTGTACGTCGCCGAGTTGTTCGGCAACAGGGTGTCGAGGTTGTGCAACGGCGGACCGGTCCCTGTTGCGGAGCTGACGCAGCCCGCCGGGCTCGAGTGGGCGGGCGGTCGGCTGTACGCGACCACCGACGCGCTCGGACCCGAGGTACCCGAAGGACAACAGCCACCGCCGCCCGACGGCAAGGTGGTCAGCTTCCGGCCCTGAGGTTCCGGCGCCCAGAGCGGTGCGGTCCGTCCCGTCGACGGCTCGCACCGCTTCAGCGCGTCCGGCGTCGAATCGCGTCCGGGGTCAGATCGGCGTTCGACGTCAGATGCTGCGGACGGAGAACACGTGCGCTGGGCGCACCGCCGGGTCCAGTCGCACGTAGTTCGACGACCCTCCCCACGTGTAGGTCGCGCCGTCGAGCTCGTCGCGGACCTCGAACGCCACGCCGTCGGCCAGGCCCAACGCACCGAGGTCGAGCGCCACGTTGCCCTCCCTGGCCTCTGTCGGGTGCAGGTTCACCACGACCAGGATGGTGTCGTCGCGCTCGACGATCTGTCCGGCGATCAGCGTGCCGGCCGCGACGTGATGGGAGTACGCGATCAGGTCGTCGCCGCCGACGTCGTGGAACCGCAGCGAGGAGATGCGCCGCAAGCACGGGTGTGCTCGACGGGCTGCGTTCAGGGCGGACAGCAGCTCCATGATCGAGTCGGGACGATCCCAGTCCCTGAGGACCAGCTGGTACTTCTCGCTGTCCTGGAACTCTTCGTTCGTCTCCGATGCCGGACGGTTCTCGCACAGCTCGTAGCCGGAGTAGATGCCCCAGCTCGGCGACATGGTGGCGGCCAGCACGGCTCGCATGCGGAACGCTGCGGGCGAACCGTCGCGCAGCGGGCCCGAAAGGATGTCGGGCGTGGTCGGCCAGAAGTTCGGACGGAAGTACCCCGCCGCCGGACCCGAGCAGAGCTCCTCGCCGTACTCGCGCAGCTCCCACTTGCTCGTCCGCCACGTGAAGTACGTGTAGCTCTGGTGGAACCCCACCTCGGCAAGCGTGTGCATCATCGCCGGCAGGGTGAACGCCTCGGCGAGCAACACCAGGTCCGGCCAACGCTCGAGCAGCTCCGGGATGACCCAGGACCAGAACGCGACCGGCTTGGTGTGCGGGTTGTCGACGCGGAAGATCCGCACGCCCCGCTCGGCCCAGGTCTCGAAGACCGCCTTGCAGGCGTCCCAGAGCGCGACGCGATCCGACTCGTCGTCGGGCCAGAAGTTGATCGGATAGATGTCCTGGTACTTCTTCGGAGGGTTCTCGGCGAAGCGGATCGACCCGTCGGGAAGCCGGGTGAACCACTCGGGGTGCGCCGTCGCCCACGGATGATCGGGGCTGCACTGGAACGCGATGTCGAGCGCCACCTCGATGCCGAGCTCGTTGGCACGATCCACGAACCGCCCGAAGTCCTCGAGCGTGCCCAGGTCGGGGTGCATCGAGTCGTGGCCACCAGCGCCGACGGCCGCAGTGCCGCGAGCGTCCGACGGGGCACCGATGCCGGCGAGACCGATCCCCCACGGGCTGCCCACGTCGGTCGGTCCAGCGAACAGCGTGTTGTTCGGCCCCTTGCGGTTGGTGACCCCGATCGGATGGATCGGCGGCAGGTAGAGCACGTCGAACCCAGCGGCCGCGACCGCATCGAGGCGATCCCACGTCGCGGCACCTGCCACGAATCCGCCCTCTGAGCGGGGGAACAGCTCATACCAGCTGCCGTACGCGGCGCGCTCTCGGTCGACTCTCAACGGCAGAGATTCCGACGTGGTCAGCTCGACCGGATCCGGGATGCCGTCGAGCAGCGCAGCGACGGCATCGTCCAGCCCGACGGCCAGGCGCACCTGATCGGAGCAGGACGTCGATCGCAGTCCACCGATGGCGTCACGGAGGCGGAGCTGGGATGTCGGCGGCACCTCGTCGATGAGCGACTCGATCAGCGCGGCGCCGACCTCGAACTCGAGGGTCAGGTCCTGGCCTGCAGCAGCCCGCTCACGCAGGTCGCGCCGCCAGGTCGCGAAGCGGTCACACCACGCCTGCACCTCGATCTCGTAGCGACCGGGCGTGGCGCCGACGATGGTCGCGTCCCAGCGCCCGGAGCCGTTCTGTCGGTCGAGCATCCGACTGGACTGCCATGGATCGACGCTCGCCCGGTCGAGCTGCCGCCACCGCACCCGCGCGGCGAGGATGCCGTGGCCGTCGCGGACGAGCGTCGCACTGACTTCGAGCGGGTCGCCGGCGATCGCACGGGCGGGAAACCCGTGCGGAGTTCGCGGCGACAGGTCCCGGAACGTGACTTTGCCCAGCGGCGGCGTGGACGTAGCGGAGCGTGGCATCGGTACCTTCCGTCGACTGTGTGGTGCCGGCCGCCTTCGTCAGGCGGCCACGCCGCCGCCTCAGCGCCGGCGAATCGCCATGTCGAAGGTACCCGTCGCCCACGGCAAGTCCTGTGTGGTGATCCAGATCCCGCGGATCGACAACACCCGCACGCCGAGCAGCGTGGGCCGTCCGAGCACCATGAACGAGCGGTCGACACCGGTCGCGGGGTCCGTGATGGTGAGCTGACCGCTGACGGACCCGCCGCCCGTCATCGTGTCGAGTTCGAGCACGGCGTCGCCATCGACGAGGCGGGCCTGGAGCCGGCCGTCAGCGTCGGCACCGGTCACCTTTCCTTGGATCGACGGGTCGATCAGGAAGGAGTGGTTGAACTTGATCGGTCCCCGCAGATCGATGTCGAGGTAGACGTCCTGGACCAACGGACGCACGATGGGAGCAACCGTCGCGGCGACCGGGCCGCTCCGAACCCGACCGGAGTCGGGGTTGAGGAACGTGATCGCGCCGTTGCAGCCGATCCGACCTGCGTCATTTCGACAGGGCGCCGTGGTGATCCACCGACCCTCGGAAGTCCATCCCAGTGCGCCGACGCCGAAGGTCGCCGTGTCAGGTGTGCCCGTCGGCGTGACGTCGATCGCCTTGCCACCCTTGGTGGAGATGAGCTTGAGCTTGGAGCAGTCGCGACCGGCGCCGAAGACGATGCGGGTCCCGTCAGGCGACACGGTCGGGTTGCAGATCGAGTCGTCGGAGACCAGCGTGGTTCGGTCCAACGTGTCGGTGTCGATCCGCACGAGCTCCCGGCGTCCCTTCGCAGGACCGACCGCCACGATGAACCGCCCGTCGGGAGCAAATGCAGGATCATCTGCGGAGAAGTAGGTCGGCGTCTCTGTCGTGGACGTGCCCGCCACCAGCGTGTAGCGCTGGTCGGTTCCTGGGATCACCGAGTCGAGCACCAGCAGGTCATCGGCTGGTGACCAGGTGACGCCCACGTACGAGCGCAGCGACGGATCACCGAGGCGGGAGACTGCGACGCCTTCCTTGCTGACGAACTTGACGACGTTGCCGAGCACGCCCTCGGGCAGCGGCACCCTGAACGATCCCGGATTGTTGAGCGGATTCGGGGTCGCGGAGCGAGGCGCCGCCATGTCCTCGGTGCCCACGGCGAGGTATGCCACAGCGGATCCGGTGGCATCCCACGCGAGCGACGGGTCACGGCCGAGCGACGTGGTCGCCGCATCGGTGGCGAGCACCTTGGGTGCCCCACCGGTGATGGGCACCGTCGCCAACGAGCCGTCGGAGCGGATGAAGGCCACGAGGTCAGCGGTGGGAGCGATCGCCACCGCAGCTTGGCCTCCCCGCCCGAGCGCTGCCCCTTGCGCGATCTCGACCGGGGCCCCGATGCCTTGACCGATCCAGACCTTCCCGTCGGCGGTGACGTACGCGACCGGGCCGGATGGTTCCGCCGAACTCGTGGTCGGCCGACCGGTGGGGGCGGTGGTGGTCGTGGCGGGGTCGGTGCCCTGGGCCCGTGCGGGACCTGCGCTCATCACGGTGATGAACGCGACGGCGACGACGATCAGTGCCGCCGGTGCGGCCATGGACAGACGACGTCGTGACATGCGAGACCCAAGGATACTGCCGGTCCGGACCGCCGCCCCCGCCCACAGCACCGAACCCGGCCCGCTCCTCAGGTCCCGCTGCGGGACCGAGACGGCCTCGACGCCGGAGCGGGGCCGTCGGTCTGCAGTGAGCGTGAACGTCGTGTGAAAGGCCGGTGACCCCGGGAGGGACGCCGATCGGCGGGCACTACCCTCGCCCATGTGAAAGCCCTGCGATCCTTCACCGTCCGACCGCGACTGCCCGAGGCGCTCGCGCCGCTCGATCGGCTGGCGAGCAACCTCCGCTGGTCATGGGATCGACCAACCCGGGAGCTGTTCACGAGCATCGATCCCCGTGTGTGGGACGACGGTGGCCACGACCCCCGCAGGGTGCTCGCGGATGTCGACCCGGCCCGCCTCGACGAGCTGTCATCGGATCCGTCGTTCCTGGAACGCATGACCGCTGCTGCGGCTGCGCTCGACGCGTACGAGTCGCTGCCGCGCTGGTTCCAACATGAGCTCGCCACCGGCGCCATCCCCGCCGATCGCGCCGGCGAGTCGGTCCTCGACGGCGGCGTCGTCGCCTACTTCTCCCCCGAGTTCGGCATCGCGGAGGCCGTCCCGCAGTACTCGGGCGGGCTCGGCGTGCTCGCCGGTGACCACCTCAAGGCGGCATCGGACCTGGGTGTGCCCCTCGTCGCGATCGGGCTCTTCTACCGGCACGGCTACTTCCGCCAGTCCCTGACGGTCGACGGCTGGCAGCAGGAGCGCTTCCCCGACCTGGACCCGTATGCGATGGCGCTGGAGCTGTGCGACGACGTGCGCATCTCGGTCGACATCGGCGACCGGACCCTGATCGCCCAGATCTGGAAGGCCACGGTCGGCCGCACGCCGCTGTATCTCCTCGACGCCGACATCGAGGAGAACCCACAGGACCTGCAGCTGATCACCGACCGCCTCTACGGCGGCGACGTCGAGCACCGCCTGCGCCAGGAGATCCTGCTCGGCATCGGTGGCGTGCGAGCGCTGGAAGCGCTCGGCGTGCCGGCTCACGTGTTCCACACGAACGAGGGTCACGCCGGGTTCCTGGGCCTGGAACGGATCCGCACGCTGATGCAACGCGACGGGCTGAGCTTCGCGCAGGCGCTAGAAGCGGTGCGGGCCGGTGCGGTGTTCACCACCCACACACCCGTTCCAGCGGGCATCGATCAGTTCCCACGGGAGCTCATCGAGAAGTACTTCTCCGGTTGGGTCGCCGAGTGCGGCATCGACATGGACCAACTGATGGCGCTCGGACACCGACCGAGCGCGCAACCGGACGAACGGTTCAACATGGCGGTCATGGGCATGCGCCTGGCCGAGCGCCGCAACGGCGTCTCCGCGCTGCACGGCGAGGTCAGCCGCGAGATGTTCCACGACCTGTGGCCCGGCGTCCCCCAGGCCGAGACGCCAGTCGGCTCGATCACGAACGGCGTGCACGGCTCCACGTGGGTCTCGCCCGAGATGTCCGACGTGTTCGACGAACACATCGGCACCGACTGGCAATGGGCCGGTTCGACGTCGTGGAACGGGATCTTGTCGGTCGACGACGACACGCTCTGGCAGGCGCACCGAGCGGCGAAGGTCCGAATGGTGGACCACGTGAGGGACCGCTTGCGCAGCTCGGGCCTGACGCTCGGCCGGTCGCCCTCCGAGCTCGCCTGGGTCGACGACGCGCTCGACCCCGACGCACTGACGATCTGCTTCGCTCGACGCTTCGCCACGTACAAGCGCGCCGCCCTCCTGCTCAGCCAGGCAGACCGCCTGCGTGCGCTCCTGGCCGACATCGACCGTCCGATCCAGTTCATCTTCGCCGGCAAGGCGCACCCCGCCGACGACAGCGGCAAGGAGCTCATCCGTCAGATCGTCGCGTTCTCCCACGACGTCGACGTGCGGGCCCGGTTCATGTTCGTCGAGGACTACGACATGGCGCTCGCACGGGCACTCGTCCAGGGCGCCGACATCTGGTTGAACACCCCGGTGCGCCCCATGGAGGCGTCGGGCACGAGCGGCATGAAGGCCGTGATGAACGGAGCGATGCACTGCTCGGTCCTCGACGGCTGGTGGGCGGAGTGCTTCAGCGCCGGTGTGGCCGGCTCCACGGTGGACGCCGCGCTCGCCGGTGCAGGCGACGGCGGCGCTGGGGCCGGCGGTTCCGGCGGTCCGAACGGCTGGGCGATCTCGTCGGCCGAGTCGGTGCCGGACGAAGCCCGTCGAGCGGAGCTGGAAGCGAACAGCTTGTTCGACATCCTGGAGAACCAGATCGTCCCGACCTACCACACCGGCGTCGGATCATCTGCGCCCACCGCGTGGGTGGCGATCATGAAGGAATCGCTGCGGACGCTGGCGCCCTTCGTGAGCGCTCATCGGATGGTCCGCGACTACGTCGAGGACCTGTACCTCCCCGCGGCATCGCGGGCGGTGCAGCTCAGCGCCGACGGATTCGCCGACGCCAAGGCGCTCGCCGAGGTGCGGGCTCGCCTCGACCGCTGCTGGCATCAGGTGCACATCGACGACGTGGACATGGACGACTCGATCGCAGATCTGGGTGGCAGCCGTCGGGTGACGGCGAGGGTCGCGCTCGGCGAGCTGACATCGGACGACGTCGAGGTGCAGCTCGTTGCGGGCAGGGTCGGTCAGTCCGGCGAGCTCGAAGCCCCGGTCGCCGTGGCCATGAGCAGCGACGGCCCCGACCACGAAGGCCACTGGACCTTCGCCGGCGAGGCACCGATCGTCGCCGCTGGCCGGATGGGCGTCACCGTCCGGGTCGTGCCCGCAAGCCCGCTGGTCACGACCCCGCTGGAGCTGGGTCACGTCGCCTGGGCCGGCTGAGCACCCGAACGGGCGCTGTCTGATGCAGCGCCCGTTCGGCGATCGGCTCGGCTCCCGCCGGAGCGCCGCTCGTCAGGTGAAGTCGGCCTTGCCCGGCCCCTCGCGCAGGAAGGACCGCACGCCGGCAGCGGCATCTGCTGTGTCGAACGACTCGACGAACAGCCGCTGCTCCAGCACGAGGCCGTCGATCAACGACCCGTCGAGCCCGTCGTCGATCGCCTGCTTGGCCAGCGCCAGCGCCGAGCGGGGACCACGGACGTACTGCGCTGCCATCTCCAGCGCCGTCGACAACGCATCTGACTCGACCACCTGATCGACCAGACCGATCGACAGGGCTTCGGCACCGTCGATGCTGCGACCGCTGAACACCAGGTCCTTGGCACGCGCAGGGCCGACCAGACGGGCCAGCCGCTGCGTGCCGCCGCCGCCGGGGATGATGCCGAGCAGGATCTCCGGCTGACCGAAGCGCGCCCGGCCGGACGCGACCCGGAAGTCGCACGCGAGCGCCAGCTCGCACCCGCCGCCCAATGCAACGCCGTCGACCGCTGCGATCGTCGGGCAGGGCAGCGCTGCCACCGCGTTGAGAGCCTGCAGGAACCCGTCGCCGATCTCCGCGACACGCTCCGCCGGAGCGATGCGGAACGGGTCGACGCCGCCGCGCTCGGCGAACTCGGTGATGTCGGCGCCGGCGGCGAAGACCTTCGGCCCGCCGGTCAGGACGACGGCCCGAGCACCGGCGTCGCGCAGTTCGTCGACCACGGAGCGCAATGCCGCGAGCACGGCACTCGACAGCGCGTTCACCTTGCCGTGCTGCAACGTGATCACATCGACGCCATCCGCGGTGCGGTCGTGGCGGACCAGGGGTGCAGCGTCAAGGGTCTCGGGGGTGTCGGTCATGGGTCCGGAATGTACCGGTCCCGCCGCCGGCGCTCCGCAGCGACCCGCTCCGCGACCGCACGCATCGTGGGGCGACGATCGGGATCCGGATGCAAGCAGTCGGCGACGATCGAGGCGAGCCCACGCGGCACCGCCGTGAGGTCGAGCGGGCCGACGACGTTCGGTCGTTCCCCCGTAGCAGCGCTCCACACCGTCGCCGCCCACCCGTACACGTCGGAGCTCCGGGTCGCCACGAGGTTCGGACCGTCGATGCGTTCCGGGGCCGCCCACCCCGGCGTGGCGCCGACCACCGACGCCTGACCGATACCGACCTGCACCGACGCGATGCCGAAGTCGGCGAGGACCCATCGACTGTGGAGCCGGAGCACGTTGGCGGGCGTGACGTCACCGTGCACCACCTCCATCTCGTGTGCGGCCGCCAGGGCATCGGCGAGCGATTCGGCGAGCTGGATCAGGTCGTCGGGGTCCAGCGCCGTGCCGGGCGCGTCGTCGGGCCATAGGACTTCCGCGAGGGAGCCTTCGGCCAATGCGAGGACGAGCCAGCAGGTCGACTCGTCGGTGCCCGCCGCCAGGAACGGGAGTACGTGCGGATGCTCCGACAGCCGAGCGAGAGCCCTGACCTCGTCGGTGAACCGGGTGACCGCCCGACCGGCATCGTCGCCACTGCCGGTCGCCATCACCTTCACCGCGACGTCACGGCCGGCCTGGCGGTCACGGGCGCGCCACAGCACGGCGGTTCCGCCGACGCCGATCGGCTCGCCGAGCCGAAGGTACGACGGCAGGTTGCGGGGCCGAAGCGCTGCGGCTGCTCCGATCGACATCTGCTCGACGGCTCCGACGCCAGCGAAAGCGACCGGGTCGGGCTGGTCGGGCTGGTCGGACCGTTGCACCACCCGACGCTAACGGCGAGCTCCGCTCAGCCGACGTTCCCACTGGTTCCCAAAGCCCCCGCTACGATGAGCCGCAGTGGCCCGCACCCCTCCCCCTTCCATCGCTGCGAAGCCCCGAGCCAAGCCCGCCAAGCTCTCCACGGTCGCCGGGCCGGTGCCCGGCCACGCCGAAGCCGACGAACTGCACACCACCGTCGCGCAGCGGCTGCGATCGGTGGGACTTCGCTACACCCGATCGCGACGTCAGGTCATCGAGGTGCTCGCCGCCACCGACCGACCGCTCACGATCCCCGACATCCTCGATCACGCCGACTCCCTCGCACAGAGCAGCGCCTACCGGAACCTCACCGAGCTGATCGACGCCGGCGTGGTGTATCGGATCGTTGCCGGCGACGAGTACAGCCACTTCGAGCTCGCCGAAGACCTCACGCATCACCACCACCATCTGGTGTGCACGCACTGCGGTCGAGTCGAGGACTTCGTCGCCAGCGACGAGCTCGAACGCAACCTGCACGACGCGCTCGACGTGGTGGCCGGCTCGAGCGGGTTCACGGTGCAGCACCACCGACTTGACCTCGTCGGCACCTGTGCCGACTGCACCTGAGCGGACGGCGCCCGAACCGGCCGACGGGATCGACATCCGCCGGGATCGCCGGATCTCGGGGCCGGACCTCAGGGCCGACAGCGCTGCCGAGGAGAAGCGGTCAGAGGGAGACGGCCGTGCCGAGCTCGTCGTCTTCGCCCGGCTGCACCACGGCGGTCACGCCCGGCACGCGGTCCTTCATGATCCGCTCGATGCCCGCCTTCATCGTGACCGTCGACGCAGGACAGCTCACACACGCGCCGGTCAGCTCGACGGTGACGATCCCCGACGACTGGTCGACATCGAGCAGGTTGATGTCGCCGCCGTCGGCCTGGATTGCCGGACGGATGATCTCGATGACCTTCTCGACCTGCTCCTGCACGTCAGCTCCGTCTGTGTCGGGGGGAATCGGGGGGGGAATCGGGGCAGCACCAGCGTAGGTGGAATGCCCTCGACCTCCCCAACAACGGAGCGGCTCCGTTCTGTTCCCGCCCCGCTCACGGCGCGCCGGAGACGAGGGCAGCTCGTTCAATCCAGGCGCTCAATCCATGCGCTCGACGTCGGCGCCCAGCGCGGTGAGCTTGGCGACGAAGTGCTCGTAGCCGCGATCGATGTGGCCGGCGTGGTGGATCGTCGTCTCGCCGTCCGCTGCGAGCCCAGCGACGACCAGCGCTGCACCCGCGCGGATGTCGACGGCCTGCACGGGCGCCCCCGACAACCGAGGGAGACCGTCGACGACCAGGTGATGTCCCTCGACTCGGATCTGGGCGCCCATCCGAGCGAGCTCCCCGACGTAGCGGAACCGGCCGGCGAAGACGTTCTCGGTGGCATAGCTGGTGCCCTGAGCGAGCGACATCACGGCGACGATCATCGGCAGGTAGTCGGTGGCGATGCCCGGATACGGCAGCGTGGCCACGTCGATCGCACGGGGACGGCCCGAGGACATCACCCAGATCCCGTCGGCCTCGGGCGAGATCCGCAGGCCCATCCGACCCATCTTCTCCACCAACAGGTCCAGGTGATCGGCCCGAGCGCCCCGAAGGGTCACCTCTCCCCCGGCTGCGGCGACGATCGCCAGGAACGTCGCGGCCTCGACCCGGTCGGGCACGACGGTGTGCTCCACGGCCCGGAGCTCCTCGACACCTTCGATCACGATGGTCGGGCTGCCGGCTCCGAGCACGCGCCCTCCCATCCGGTTCAAGAACGCGGCCAGATCCGAGATCTCCGGCTCGCGGGCAGCGTTGCGCACCGTCGTGGTCCCGTTGGCCAGCACACCGGCCATGAGGAGGTTCTCCGTCGCGCCGACGCTCGGGTACTCCAGCACGACCTCGGCGCCGACGAGCCGATCCGCCCGACCCTCGATCATCCCGTGACTGAGCTCGAACTCCGCGCCGAGCGCTTCCAGCGACGCGAGGTGCATGTCGATCGGTCGGGATCCGAAGTCGTCGCCTCCGGGCAACGCGACGCGAGCCCGCCCCACCGTTGCGAGCAACGGTCCCAGCACAGCGGTCGACGCCCGCATCTGTTCGACCAGCTCGTACGGCGCCTCGGCGACGACGTCCGCGCCTCTGATGACCTCCAGCGCGAGGTCCTCACGTCGCCGGACGGTGAGGCCCATCGCTTCCAGCAGACGGCTCATGATCCCGACGTCTGCGATGTCGGGCACGTTGCGCAGGACCGAGCGGCCCTCGGCGAGCACGCAGGCTGCCATCAGCTTCAACGCGGAGTTCTTGGCGCCCGAGATGGTGACCTCCCCGGACAACGGTGAACTGGGGCGGACCACGAGTCGACTCACGCCTGACACTCTCGCACGGCCGGTACCATCTCACGACCATCCGCGCAGACGCCGTCGCCGGCTGGACAGAAGGCGCCCGGAGGGGGTTCGGTGGCGAGCAGGGTCGACGAGTGGCAAGGGACCGTGGCGATGCTCGCCGACCGGCTGCACCCTCGCGACGACGCGATCGTCGCAGAGGTCCCGTTGGAGGGTGCCGACGATCGAACCGTCGGACACGGGCCGGTCTCGTCACACGGTTCGGTCACCTTCCGCGCCGCACACGGTCCGTTCCGAACCTACGAGCGACGCGTCGAGTGGGCCTCGACGAACACCACAAGCACCGAGGCCGACGTCGACGTCCACGTCCACGTCGCTGGTCCAGCCGACCAGCCGGAAGCAGAACCCGACCGGACCGACTGCGAGGCCGACCCGGCCACGGCCGAGGTCGGCCGGGTCGACATCACACAGCACGTCGAGTGGCGGCTCGCGATCCCCTACTGGGGATGGCTGTACCGCCCCCTCGTCGGTCGTGCCCTGCGTGACGGCGTCGCTGCAGGGTCCCGACCGTGGTGGCTGTTCCCCGATCGGCTCTCGGTCCGCCAGGCACGGGCCGTGTCGACGATGGCGTTGTTCAGCCTGGTGTCCGGGCTGCTCTACGGACAGCTCACCCAGGTGCTGACGTTCGCGAGCGCCGACATCGGCAACGGCACCTCCGGACAGCAGGCGTCCATCTTCGCCCTCGTCCGCATCGGCGCCGTCCTGACCGCCGTCATGATGTTCCAGGCCGACCGCTTCGGACGGCGACGCATCGCGCTGTGGAGCTTCTCGATCGCGATCGCTCTGTCGTTCATCACCGCGTTGGTTCCGGGTCTCGGCGCCCTGACCGTGCTCCAGGCCATCGCACGGAACCTCGCCGTCGCGGGCCTGCTCGCCGTCGACACGATCTGCGTCGAGGAGCTCC
>Ga0209023_10001013_pt1 | contig 39490 bp, 35 predicted proteins | sample LakOneMetagenome_FD_187468 | JGI IMG/M metagenome (GOLD analysis project Ga0209023, IMG submission 187468) | Freshwater and sediment microbial communities from Lake Erie, Canada (SPAdes) (version 2) | ecosystem: Environmental > Aquatic > Freshwater > Lentic | place: Lake Erie, Canada...
AAGTGCGCCGGCCAGGGCGACCTGCCCAGCCGCGGCCGCACCCGTCGTACGCGTCGCCTGAGACAGCCACGCCCCCGTCCCACTCATCCCCGACGCCGCCGCGACCGCGGCCCGATCGGCCGCGGCCACCAACGACAGCTTCAACGCCTGGAGCCGGCTGATCGCCCGGTCGGCCTCACGGACCGCCGTCGCGTAGTCACCCGAGGCGAGGCTCGCGTCCCCGGCGTCATCCAGCGCGGCATGCACCGTGGCGAGCACGCCCACGACGCCGTCGGCGTCGGGGTGGAGGTCCAGGAGTGCGGTCACACCAGCATCCTACCCGAACATCTGTTCGAATAAACTTCCAAACCGAAGAAATCTTCGGAACACGGCTCGCGCGCCCGACGCGTCAGGGAACTGGCCGGTCGGTCCACGGCTCAGGGTCGAGGGTGCTCCGGGCGCTCGACCAGCTCGGCAAGGTGCTGAGGGGCCTGCAGGCAGTAGGAGTCGGTCAGCAGCTCGCGAAGCTCCTGCCAGTCGGTGTCGTCATCGAGGAGCAGCCCGACGACGTTGGCGCCCCACTCGGCCCGGAAGTAGGGCTCGCCCAGGTGCTCGAAGGCCATCACCTCCTCGGGCTCGGCCCGGAAGGTGATCCGGAAGACCTGGTCCTCGCCCCCGAACACGTGTGCCACCGTGGACGGCCCGACCCGCCAGCGGATGCCGACCCAGGCGTCCTCCTGCACGCACTGGGGCAGCCCCCTCAGGATGTCGTCGAGACGCTCGACCATCGCCGGCGGGACCTGGGGACGGTGCGGCATGCCCCCACCCTGACACGCAGCACCGACGGGACCGGGGCGGGTCCCGTGGAAGGTGCGCCGCCGAGGCTGCGCCGACCACGGGATGAGGACTACGGTCGAGAAGAGGTGAGGAGGAGTCGTGCGAGGACTGACGGCGGGGGCGGCAACTCTGGCGGGGCTGATGGTGGTGGTGCTCGGGCCCGGTGCCGAGGGCTCGGCGGACCCGCGGCCGTCGTATGACCGGGGGCGGATCGCTGCGACTCCGACCCTGTCCCTGGTGTCACTGACCGATGCGGACGCGCAAGGCAACCGCTGGAGCGGCTGGAACGGCATCTGGGTCGAGCAGCAGGACGTGTCGGCCGGCGGCCGTTACATCGTGTTCGCCAGTCGTGCGAGCAATCTCGTCCCCGGGGACACCAACGGCCAGCCCGACGTCTTCCTCCGCGACACCGTGGCCGGCACGACCGCGCGGATCTCGGTCGGTCCTGGTGGCGTCCAGGCCAACGAGCGGAGCTATGGCCCGCTCGTCTCGGCGAACGGCCGCTACGTCGCGTACTCGGCGCGTGCCTCCAACCTGGTCAACGCCGACCGCAACCACGTCTGGGACGCCTATGTCTATGACCGCGTGACGCACACGACCCGACTGGTGAGCCGGCGCGACAACGGCAGACCCATCTCGCGCGGCGACTTTGCGAACAAGTCCAGCCTGGTCACCTCGATCTCCGACGACGGCAGCCGGATCGTCTTCCAGACCTTCGCACCGGGCAGCCCACGCGACACCAACCGGACGGGCGACGTCTTTGTCCGCGACATCGGTCGCGGGCGGACGCTGTGGCCGTCGCACAACCGGCATGGGCGGTCGTCGGTCTATCCCAGCGACAGTGGCGCGATCTCGGGCGACGGGCGCTTCGTCGTGTTCACGTCGTTCGGCCGGGACCTGCTGCCGGCGGCGACGACCCGCACGGGCACGGTCTATCGCCGCAACCTGCACAGCGATGCCCTCCGCGTGCTGTCCTCGGGTGACGGCGGGGTCCGCGAGAACCGCAGCAGCGACGCCGCCGTCCTCTCCCGCGACGGCTCGGTCGTCGCGTTCACGTCGATCTCGACCAACCTGCTGCCGACACCGACGGCCGCCGGCCGCGCGGTCTTCGTCCGAGAGGTGGCGACCGGGCACACGTGGCGGGTCGCACCCGGGGGTGACTTCCTGTCCCTGTCGTCCGACGGTCGGGTGCTGGCCTTCGAGAGCGGGGAGGACTTCCTGCCCGCAGACACCAACGACCAGTACGACGCCTTCGTGTGGGACCGCGCGACGCTGGGCGTCACCCGGGTGAACGTCACGCCGGTCGGCGGCCAGTCGACCGCCCCGGGAGACGGCCTCGCGACTCCGACGATCGACCCCAAGGGCGTGGCCATCGTGTTCGCGTCCGACGCCAGCGACCTGGTGGTGGGTGACACCAACGGGTTCATCGACGTGTTCCTCGCCACCGACTTCCGCTGACCTCTGCCTGCACCCCCTCCCGGCGGTGCCCCGGGAGTGCCAGACTCGACCCATGGACGCCGTGGCCCGTGCGTTCTCGTCTCTCCCGCGCCAGAGCTTCCTGCCCGAGCGCGAGCGTCTGCGTGCGCACTTCGACGGACCGATCCCGATCGGCCATGGGCAGACCAACTCGCAGCCGCGGACGGTCGCGGACATGCTGCGCCTGCTGGCGACCCGACCGGGTGACCGGGTCCTCGACGTCGGTTCCGGGTCGGGGTGGACGACGGCCCTGCTGGCACACCTCGTCGGACCGACGGGGTCGGTGCTGGGCCTGGAGCTGGACCCGGCCCTTGCCGAGTGGGGCGCCGCCAACCTCGCCGGCACGGGCCAGCCCTGGGCCGAGATCCGCCTGGCCACGCCGGGCGTGCTCGGCAGCCCCGAGGGGGCGCCGTACGACCGGATCCTGGTCTCCGCCGAGGCACGGGTCCTCCCCGAGGAGCTGGCGCTGCAGCTCGCCCACGACCCCGCCGATCCCGGCCGCATGGTCGTGCCCGTCAACGGCGAGATGCTGCTCGTCGTACGCCGGGACCTGGAGCTCGCGGTGACCACGCATGGCCGCTACCGGTTCGTGCCTCTGCGGTGACGGCGAGCCCGTGTGGGGGCAGAACGTCATAGGAACTGGTCGCCCGAGTGACCAGTTCCCATGACGTAGTTCGGGGGGTCAGTAGGACTTCGGCAGACCCAGGGAGTGCATCGACACGAAGTTGAGGATCATCTCCCGCGACACCGGGGCGATCCGGCCGGCCCGCGCGGCGACCAGGAGGCCGGCCATGCCGTACGCCTGGGTGATGCCGTTGCCGCCATGGGTCTGCACCGCCCGGTCGACGGCCGCGACGGCCGCCTCAGCGGCGGCGTACTTGGCCATGTTGGCCGCTTCGCCCGCCGCCATGTCCTGGCCGGCGTCATAGAGCGCGGCGGCCTTCTGGGTCATCAGCCGCGCCAGCTCGATCTCGATGTGGCTCTCGGCGAGCGGGTGCGCGATCGCCTGGTGGGCACCGATCGGCCCCCGGAAGACGACGCGCTCCTTGGCGTAGGCCACGGCCTTGTCGAGCGCGAACCGAGCGAGGCCCGTCGCGAACGCGGCGGCCATGATCCGCTCGGGGTTGAGCCCGGCGAAGAGCTGCACGAGCCCGGCGTCCTCGTCCCCGACGAGCGCGTCGCCGGGGAGCCGGACGTCGTCGATGAAGACCTGGAACTGCTTCTCCGGCGACACGATCTCCATGGGGATCACGTGTGCCTCGAAGCCGTCGGCGTCGGTCGGTACGACGAACAGGCAGGGCTTGAGCTTGCCGGTCTTGGCGTCCTCGGTGCGGGCGACGACGAGGACGTTGTCGGCCTCGTCGACCCCGGAGATATAGATCTTGCGCCCGGTCAGCACCCAGCCGTCGCCGTCACGCCGCGCGGTGGTGGTGATGTTGTGGGTGTTGGTGCCGGCGTCCGGCTCGGTGATCGCGAACGCCATGGTCCCGGTGCCGTCGGCGATGCCGGGCAGCCAGCGCCGCTTCTGCTCCTCGGTGCCGTAGCGGGAGATGACCGTGCCGCAGATCGCCGGGCTGACCACCATCATCAGCAGTGGGCAGCCCGCCGCGGCCAGCTCCTCACTGACCGCCGCGACGTCGCCGATGCCGCCGCCACCGCCGCCGTACTCCTCGGGGATGTTGATCCCGAGATAGCCCGCGCGCCCGATCTCGAGCCAGAGGTCGGTGGTCTTGCCGCCGGAGCGGGCCTGGGCGACGAAGTAGTCGCGGCCGAACTTCCCCGCGAGCTTGGCGACCTGCTTGCGCAGCTCGGCACGCTCCTCGGGCTCGGTGAAGGCGATCTGGGTCATGAGGCGTCTCCCTCTTCCTCGGTGGCGGACGGATCCTCGGTGACGACGGCGAGGACGTCCCCGGCGGCGACCTGCCGGCCGGTGCTGACATCGATCTCGGTGACCGTCCCGGCGTGCGGGGCGGCCACGGTGTGCTGCATCTTCATGGCCTCGAGCACCAGCACGGCCTGGCCTGGCTCGACCCGGTCGCCGACGGCGGCGTTGACCGACACGACGGTGCCGGGCATCGGCGCGAGCAGGCTGCCGGACGCGTGGTGGCTGGCGGGGTCGGTGAACCTCGGGGTCGGCGTGAGGCGCCGGTGGCCGCGCGGCGAGTCGACGTCGACATGGCCGTCGTGGTGGCTGACGGCGTACGACGTCCGCACGCCGTCACGCTCGAGCGTGACCGCGTCGACGGCGGCCGCCGCCACGGTGAACCCGTCGACGTCGTACCCGGTGCGCCCGCCCCACCACGCGACCACCGCCTCCTCGAAGACGGTCCGCTGGGGTTGGGACGGCACGTTGCGCCAGGCGACGGGGATTCCGCGCTGCACCGCTCGGCGGGCGGCCTGCAGCTCGGCCAGCGCCAGCGCGGCGGCGACTGCGGCGCCCTCGTCGGGCTCGACGGTCGCGGGGGCGAACCCGTCGAGGAACGCCGTCGACACCTCGCCCGCCAGGAACGACGGGTCGGACAGGATCGCGACGATCTGGTCCCGGTTGGTGGTGACGCCGTGGATCCGGGCCCGGCGCAGGGCGCCGACGAGCTGGCGGATGGCCGCCTCTCGGGTCGGCGCCCACGACACGACCTTGGCGAGCATCGCGTCATAGAACGGCGACACCTCGCTGCCGGACCGATAGCCCGCGTCCACCCGGATCCCGTCGGTCACCGGGATCTCGAATGCCGCCAGGTGGCCCGTCTGCGGCCGGTAGCCCTCGCTCGGGTCCTCGGCATAGATCCGCACTTCGACGGCGTGGCCGTGCACCGGGCTTTGCTCCGCGCCCAGCGGCGCCCCTTCGGCGACGGCGAGCTGCAACGCCACCAGGTCGACCCCGTGGACCTCCTCGGTGACCGGGTGCTCCACCTGGAGCCGCGTGTTCATCTCCAGGAACCAGAACGCGTCGCGCTCCTGGTCATAGAGGAACTCGACCGTCCCGGCGCCGCGGTAGTCCACCGCCGCGGCCGCCGCCCGGGCGGCCTCGTGCAGCGCGGCCCGGGTCGCCTCGGGAAGCCGGGGCGCCGGGGTCTCCTCGACGACCTTCTGGTGCCGCCGCTGGATCGAGCAGTCGCGCTCGCCGTACACCTGGATGCCCTCGGGCCAGCCGACGACCTGGACCTCGACGTGGCGCCCGCGCTCGACGAACGCCTCGACGAAGACCGTGCCATCACCGAACGCCGAGGCGGCCTCGGCACGGGCCGCCTCGAGCTCGGTGGGCACGCTGGTCAGGGAGCGTACGACGCGCATGCCACGGCCGCCACCCCCTGCGGCTGCCTTGACGAGGACGGGGAGATGCGCCTCGGTGAGGGCGGCGGGGTCGAGCGAGTCGAGGGTCGGGACCCCGGCGTCGCGCATCAGCGCCTTGGCGCGGACCTTGTCACCCATCGCCTCGATCGACTCCGGGGCCGGCCCGACCCAGGTCAGTCCCGCGTCGAGGACGGCTCGGGCGAAGGCGGCGTTCTCGGCGAGGAAGCCATATCCGGGGTGGACGGCGTCCGCCCCCGTGCGCCTGGCGGCGTCGAGGATCGCGTCGACCCGCAGATAGCTGTCGCCGGGAGCGTCGCCGGGGAGCACCACGGCGAAGTCGGCCTCGGTGACGAACGGCAGGTCGCCGTCGGCGGGTGAGTGGATGGCGACGGTCTCGATGCCGAGCCGTCGGCAGGTGGCGAAGACCCGGCGCGCGATCTCGCCCCGGTTGGCGACCAGCAGTCTGGTGATCATCACGTGCCTCACATCCGGAAGACGCCGTAGGTACGGGCGCCCTCGATCGGTGCGTTCTCGATGACCGAGAGGCAGATGGCCAGGACCGTGCGGGTGTCACGCGGATCGATGACGCCGTCGTCGTAGAGCATCCCGGACAGGAAGAACGGCAGGCTCTGCTCCTCGACTGACGCTTCGACGAAGGCGCGCATCCCGGCGTCGGCCTCGTCGTCGTAGGCCTGCCCGCGCGCCTCGGCGGCAGCGCGCGCCACGATCGACAGGACGCCGGCGAGCTGGGCCGGCCCCATCACCGCCGACTTGGCGCTGGGCCAGGTGAACAGGAAGCGTGGGTCGAACGCGCGGCCGGCCATACCGTAGTTGCCGGCGCCGTACGACGCCCCCATGATCACGCTGATGTGGGGAACCGTGGAGTTGGAGACCGCGTTGATCATCTGGGCGCCGTGCTTGATGATGCCGCCCTGCTCGTAGTCCGCTCCGACCATGTAGCCGGTGGTGTTGTGCAGGAACAGCAGCGGGGTGTCGGTCTGGTTGGCCAGCTGGATGAACTGCGCGGCCTTCTGCGCCTCCTGGGAGAACAGCACGCCCTGGGCATTGGCGAGGATGCCGACCGGGCGACCGTGGATGCGCGCCCAGCCGGTGACCAGCGAGGGGCCGTAGAGCGGCTTGAACTCGTCGAACGGCTGCGCGTTGCCGGCCGACGTACCGTCACAGATCCGGGCGATCACCTCGCGCGGGTCGAACGGCTCCTTGAGGTCGGTCGGGATCAGGTCGAGCAGCTCGTCGGGGTCGGCGTCCGGCTCCGCGAAGCTGTTCCTCGTCGGGACGTCATCGGAACTGGTCGCCCGGGCAGCCAGCTCGTATGACGTCCCAGCGGCCTTGCGCCAGTTGAGCCGCGCCACGATCCGCCGGCCGATGCGCAGCGCGTCCTGCTCGTCCTCGGCGAGGTAGTCGGCCAGGCCCGACTGGCGGGCGTGCATCTCGGCCCCGCCGAGGGACTCGTCGTCGGACTCCTCGCCGGTGGCCATCTTGACCAGAGGCGGGCCGCCGAGGAAGACCTTGGCCTGCTCCTTGACCATCACGACGTAGTCGCTCATGCCCGGCACATAGGCACCGCCAGCGGTGGAGTTGCCGAAGACCAGCGCGATCGTCGGCTGCCGCCGCTTGGAGGCCCGGGTCAGGTCGCGGAAGAGCTTGCCGCCGGGGATGAAGATCTCCTTCTGGGTCGGCAGATCCGCCCCCCCGGACTCGACGAGCGAGATCGTGGGGAGGTTGTTCTCCTCGGCGATCTGCGCGGCCCGGAAGATCTTCTTGACCGTCCACGGGTTCGAGGCGCCGCCCTTGACCGACGGGTCGTTGGCGGTGATCAGGCACTCGACGCCCTCGACCACGCCGATCCCGGTGACCACGCTCGCGCCGACGGTGAAGTCCGAGCCCCAGCCGGCCAGCGGTGACAGCTCGAGGAAGGCAGACCCCTCGTCGATGAGCAGCTCGATCCGCTCGCGCGGCAGGAGCTTGCCGCGCGCGTGGTGGCGGGCGACGTACTTCTCCCCGCCACCGGCGACGGCCTTGGCGTGCTCGGCATCGAGGTCGGCGAGCTTGGCGAGCATCGCGTCGCGGTGGGTCGTTTCGCTCATGACGAATATCCCAACAGTCGTGCGGCCAGGTCGGTGAGCACCTCAGTCGCTCCTCCTCCGATGGGCAGCAGCCGGGCGTCGCGGTAGTGCCGCTCCACCTCGATGCCGTGCAGATAGCCGGTGCCGCCGTGCAGCTGGACGGCGCGGTCGCAGACGTACGACGCCGCCTCGACGGCCGTCTGCTTGGCGAGCGCCGCCTCGGCGACCACGTTGTCGCCCGCGAGGTGTCGGCGAACGACGTCGTGGGTGTAGGCGCGGGCGACCTCGACCTGCCGACGCATCTCCACCAGCGTGTGCTGGACGGACTGGCGGCTGATCAGGGGGCGGCCGAACGTCTGGCGGGTGCGGCAGTAGTCGGCGGTGAGCTCGAGCGACCGGGCCGCGATGCCATAGCCGTGGACGGCGAGCGCGATGCGCTCGACGACGAACTGCTCGGCGATCTGGGCGAAGCCACTGTTCTCGGCACCGACGAGGTTGGCCGCGGGCACCCGGGCGTCGACGAACGACAGCTCGGCGGTGTCGGAGCAGTGCCAGCCCATCTTGGCCAGCTGACGGTCCACCCCGAACCCGGGCGTGCCCTTCTCCACGACGAGCAGCGAGATCCCGGCGTGCCCGGGGCCCCCCGTGCGGACGGCGGTGGTGACGAAGTCGGCGCGCACGGCCGAGGTGATGAAGGTCTTGGCGCCGTTGACGACATAGTCCCGGCCGTCGCGGCGAGCGGTCGTCCGGACCGATGCCACGTCGGAGCCACCGTCCGGCTCGGTGACCGCCAGGGACCCGATCAGCGAGCCCGCGAGGGTCGGTCGGACGAAGCGCTCGACGAGGTCCGTGTCTCCCAGGGCCGCGATGTGGGGCAAGGCGATGCCGCCGGTGAAGAGCGCCGCCATGAGCCCGCTCGAGGCGCCGGCCGCGAACATCGACTCCTGCATGGCGACCGAGTCGGCGAGGTCGCCACCGGACCCACCGACCTCCTCGGCGAAACCGACCCCGAGCAGACCCAGCTCCCCCGCCCGCAGGTGCAGGTCGCGGGGCACCTCGCCCGCGTCCTCCCAGTGCTGGAGGTGGGGCACCACCTCACGGCGGGTGAACTCGCGCGCGGTCGCCCGGAGGGCGATGCGCTCGGCGGGCTCGGACAGGGGGCTCACACCAGCTCCTCGGGGAGGTCGACGACGCGGGACCGGGCCCACTCGCCGAGGCCCTTGGCCTGGGGGTCGAAGCGGCTCGACGCGGCGACGCCCCGGCCGAGCAGGCCGTGGAGGACGACGTTGACGCCGCCCAGGTTGGGCAGTGCGACCACGTCGAGGTCGAGATCGGCCGCTTCGGGCAGCAGCTCGCGGACCCTCTCCGGGGTCACCCACCCGAGCAGCCAGGCGACCCGGGCGGCACGACGCGACGGGTCGTCGTGGGTGACCCAGAGCCCCAGGTTGGCGTCGCCGCCCTTGTCGCCGGAGCGCGCGTGGAGGAAGGTCCCGAGCGGGGCGGCAGTGGTGTCCGCAGCCACGGCGGCCGGGGTGGGGGTCGCCGCCGGGGGCGCACTCAAGGCCGCCGCCCCGCTCGGTCCCGAGTCCGTGATCCTCTGCCGGCCCCCATCCGGCAGGACCACCGTAGGGGCAACATCGGCCCGGTCGACGTAAGCGGCGCGATACACGCCGTACGGCGTCGCCGGCGAGGGCGGACCCGTCATGGTGAAGCCGGGGTAGGACGCCAGCGCCAGCTCGACGGCCGGGCCGGTGAAGGCCTTGCCGACCGGGTCGGGCGCCGGATCCATCACCGTGCAGCGGAGGAGGCACGAGGCGCCCTCTTCGGTGTCGGCACCCGGACGGCCCGTGTCGGTGCGCGTCCAGGTCACCGACGCGGCCGACAGCGAGGGCGCGAGCTGCTCCTGCACCCATGCGGCCTTGGCGTCGATGTCCAGTCCGGTGAGCACGAACTCCATCTGGTTGCGGAAGCCGCCGAGCTCGTTGATGCAGACCTTGAGCCGCTCGGGTGGCTCCTCGCCGCGGACCCCGGTGATCTCGACCCGGTCGGGACCCTGCTGGTCGAGCCGGATCGTGTCGAGCCGCGTCGTCACGTCGGGGCCGAGGTAGCGCTCGCCCTGGATCTCATAGAGCAGCTGCGCCGTGACCGTGTCGACGGTGACGGCGCCGCCTGTGCCGGGGTGCTTGGTGATCACGCACGACCCGTCAGCGGCGATCTCCGCGATGGGGAAGCCGAGCGGCCGGCCGTCGCGAGGAAGGGACAGGAAGCCCGAGAAGTTGCCGCCCGTCGCCTGGGCCCCGCACTCGATCACGTGACCGGCGACGGTGGCCCCGGCCAGGGCGTCGTACGACGTCGCGGCCCAGCCGTGGTGGGCGATCGCGGGGCCGACGACGAGCGAGGCGTCGGTGACGCGACCCGTGACGACGATGTCGGCGCCGGCCCGGAGCGCCTCGGCGATGCCGGCGGCGCCGAGGTAGGCGTTGGCCGTCAGTGCGCCGGAGAAGCCGAGCTCGTCGGCCCGGTCACGCAGGTCGTCACCCTCGAGGTGGGCGATCGCGGGGTCGAGACCCAGGCCCCGGGCGACCTCGCGCAGCCGCTCGGCGAGGCCGGCGGGGTTGAGCCCGCCGGCGTTGCTGACGATCCGGACGCCGCGCTCGAGGGCGAGCCCGAGCGAGTCCTCGACCTGCTTGACGAACGTGCGCGCATAGCCGAGCGAGGGGTCCTTGAGCGTGTCGCGTCCCAGGATGAGCATGGTCAGCTCCGCCAGGTAGTCGCCGGTCAGCACGTCGAGCGGCCCGCCCTCGAGCATCTCGCGCATGGCGCTGAGCCGGTCGCCATAGAAGCCCGAGCAGTTGCCGACCAGGAGGGGCGGGCGGCTGTCGGTCACGAGCTCAGCCACGCGGCGCCCTCCCGTCGCCCGACGGGCCGGCGAACGCCTGGGCGATGGCGAGCCACTGCTCCGCGTCCGCGCCGGTCGCCACCAGATCGGTGTCGGCCCGGTGGATGCGCTGAGTGACGAGGCGACAGAAGTCCTCGGCCGGGCCGCCGACGCGTTGCGCCGCGTCCTCGGGCCCCCACAGCCACACCTCACCCGACGGCGCGACCAGCTCGATGCGGAACTCCTCGGTCGGAGGGGTCAGGCCGTGCGACCGGAAGGAGAAGTCGCGCGTGCGGACACCCAAGTGGGCGACGTGCCTGATCCGGTCGGTGGCCGCCGGCTCGACCCCGAGCGCCTCGTGCACGTCGAGGGAGTGGGCCCAGGTCTCCATGAAGCGGGCGGTCGCCATCGATGCCGCCGACATCGGCGGGCCGAACCAGGGCAGCTTGGTGCCGTCCGACACCGAGCGCAGGGCCTCTGCGAGCGCCGTACGGGCACAACGCCAGCGGGTCAGCAGCGCGACCGGGGGTACGGCGCCCCCGCTGAGGGCGGCCTGGTCGACGATGCCCTCGGGGTCGGTCATGGCATCGAGGACGAGCGCGTCCCAGGCCGCCTTGTCCGTTGCGGCGGCCAGTGCGGCCTCGTCGGTCCAGGCGAGGTGGGCGAGCTGGGTGGCGACGTCCCAGCCGGCGGCGGGCGTGGGCAGCCGCCACGACGCCTCGGGGAGGTCGGCGACCAGGGCCTCGAGGCGGTCGCCCTCGGCGGCCAGGTCGGCCAGGACGGCCTCGACGATGTCGCTCATGTGGACGCCTCCTGGAGGTGACGGTCGAGGGTGATGGCCCAGCGGTCGAGGATGCGCGAGCGGCGCCTCGCATCGTCGGTGATCGTGTTGGCGAGACCGAGGCCGCGGACCAGGTCGAGGGTGGCCTGGACCAGCTCGCGCACCCCCGGCCTCGACTCGTCGGCTCCGAGGAGCTCGACCGTGACGCGGTGGACCTCCCGGCCGACCCGCTGCTCGAGCGGGGCGACGGCGGCCAGCAGCGTCGGATCGGTGCGTGCGGCGACCCACAGCTCCAGCGCGGCCGTGAAGACCGGGGAGCAGAAGTGGTCGCCCAGCATCTGCAGGACGGCCCGGGTGCGGTGGGGTCCCTCGGGCAGCCGTCGGGCGGCCGCCGAGAGCTCGGCGCCGCGGACCTCGGTGAGGTGACCGACCGCCGCCACGACGAGGTCGTTCTTGGTCGGGAAGTGGTGCAGCTGCGCGCCCCGCGACACACCGGCGCGCTCGGACACCAACGTGGTCGAGGTTCCGGCGAAGCCGCGCTCGACCAACAGCTCCACGGTCGCCTCCATGAGGCGCGCGCGCATCGCTCGGGTGCGCTCCTCCTGGGGCACGCGCGTCGTGGTGGTCACCGGGACATGGTCGACGGGAAACAACAAACAGTCAAGACTGTCTTTTTGTCTCGGCGTGTGCCCTCCGCCAGCCGATGACCGCAACGCCCTGGCCTCAGTAGGGTGAGCCCGTCATCCCACCTCTGCCAGATCTTGGGAGCCCGCACATGTCGGATCAGAACTACCCGCCCAATCCCGATCAGCCCAATCCCGAGCAGCCCGTCGGTGACGGCTCGCAGCCGCCCCCCTACGGCGCCCCGCCGCCCCCGGCCTACGGCACTCCCGCGCCGCCTCCCGCCTACGGCGCCCCGCCGCCGGCCTACGGCGCCCCGCAGGGCTATGGCGCTCCGCCGCCGATGAACCCCTACGCCGCCGCTCCCCAGGGCAACTACGCCGAGTGGCCCGAGCGCGCCATCGGCTACCTGTGGGACTTCGTCTACCTGTGGCCGGGCTGGGCCACCACGATCGTCGGCTACATCGTGTTCATCGTCGGCGCCGCCGCCAACGGCGGCTCGGGGTCCGGCCTGCTCCTGGCCCTCGGTGGACTGATCATCTTCGCCGGCTTCGTCCTCAGCCTGTGGCGCCTGATCACCAACTACTTCATCGACCAGGGCAACACCGGCTACAGCTACGGCAAGCGCAAGGTGGGCATCCGCCTGATCCGCAGCGACGGCCAGGCCCCGGGCGTGGGTTCCTGCGTCGGCCGCTACTTCCTGCACTCGATCATCAACCAGCTCTGCATGATCGACTTCCTCTGGCCCCTGTGGGACCCGATGAAGCAGACCCTGACCGACAAGATCCTCAACACCGTCGTCGTCAAGCAGCCCGACACCACCCGCTGACCGCACCCCCTCCCCGAGGTGGGACTCGCGGCCCCCCGAAGTGGGAGCTCTGGCCCCTCGAGGTGGCACTTCGTGCCCCTCGAGGGGTCTGCTGCGTTCCGGCCGCGCGGGGCCGTCACTCCCACCTCGCAGGGCCATCACTCCCACTTCGGCGGGCGGCGCGCGGGTCAGCGGTAGGTGAGGAGAGGCCCCGTGGGAGGAAGGTGGGCGTGCTCGTTGAAGGTGAGCAGGCGCGCGCCCGTGGAGCCGACCACGATCCGGGTGACGGCGGTGTTGACGAGGGCCACGTTCATACGGCGCCAGATGCGGGCGAGATCCGCGAGGGTGCCGTCGGGGTCGATCAGCGCCGCCGCCGCGGCCGTGATCGGACCGCCGGACGAGACCACGACGACCGACCGCCCCGGGCCGGCGTCGACGATCACCCGCTCGAGTGCGGCCCCCACGCGGGCAAGGAACGACGCGAACGGCTCGATGCCGTCGGGCTCGTGGCCCGACGTCCACCGGCTCACCGCCAGCTCATAGACGCGCTGGAAGTCGCGACGCTCACTCAGGTCCGAGATCCCCGGGGCCAGCGCGGACATCACCGCGAGGTGGTCGAACTCGTCCCAGTCGGCATCGACGGACCCGACCGCCGGCCACCCGGCGGCGCCCGCCAGCTCGACGGCCGTGTCGCGCTGACGCCGCAGGGTTCCATGAACGACGACGTCGGCGACGACGCCGCGCTCCGCCAGCTGCCGTCCCAGCAGCCGCGCCTGCTCCCGGCCCGTCTCCGACAGGACGTCATAGTCGGCGGCACCGAAGGACGCCTGGCCGTGCCGGACCAGCAACACCGTTCCCATCGCGTCCTCAGCCGTGGAGAAGGCGCCGGCAGCGCGACTCGAGGTAGTGGACGGCCGGCCCGAACACGGCGTACGCCTCATTGGTCGTCTGGCCATGGGCGTAGCGGAACCAGATCTGCTGGGCGATCACCGCGAGCCGGAAGAGCCCGAAGACCTCATAGAAGCGCCACTGGTCGGGTGACACGTCGAAGCCCATCCGGTCGCAGTACCACGCGACGATCTCGCGACGGCTCCACATCCCCTGCGCGCTCGACGGCTGGCGGCGGAAGCCCTGGAAGAACTCGTCGTCATCGGCCTGGACCCAGTAGGCCGCCAGCCCGCCGAGGTCCATCAGCGGGTCGCCGATCGTGGCCATCTCCCAGTCGAGCACCCCGACGACGCGCAACGGGTCGTCGTGGTCGAGGACCAGGTTGTCGAAGCGGAAGTCGTTGTGGATCAGGCAGCTGGCCACGTCGGCGGGCCGGTGCTCGGCCAGCCATCCGGTGATGTCGGACCAGTCACCGGTGTCGTCGGTGCGGGCCCGAGCGAGCCGGTCGGTCCAGCCGGCGACCTGCCGTCCGACGTAGCCGTCGCCGCGGCCGAGGTCGGCGAGTCCAGCGGCGGCCACGTCGACCTGGTGCAGCCGCACGAGGACGTCGAAGGCGTTCTCGCACAGCTGCGCCACCTCCTGGCGCGACAGCTCCCACGGCAGGTCTCGGCGGAGGATGGTCCCCTCGAGCTTCTCCATCACATAGAAGTCCGAGCCGATGACCGCCGGGTCCTCGCAGAAGCCCACCATGGCCGGGACAAGGTCGAAGACGGGCTTGAGAGCGGCCTGGATCCGGAACTCGCGGCCCATGTCGTGCGCGCTCTTGGCCTTGGCGCCGACCGGCGGGCGCCGCAGGATCAGCTCCCGCCCTGGGTAGCGCAGCAGGTAGGTGAGGTTGGAGGCACCGCCGGGGAACTGGCGGACCTCCGGCGTCCCGACCAGATCGGGGCGCACCCAGTCGGCAGCGTGGTCGGCGAGCCACGACGCGACGGCGTCCGCATCGAAGGCGTCCTCCTCACGCACCCGGAGTGCGGGGTTCCCATGGCCGGCCGGGTGGTCGCTCATGTCGCCTCCTCCAGCTTGGCTGCCTGCGCGCGCATGAGGGCGTCGTACGCCGCCCGGTCATGCGTCTTCAGCAGCCACGCCGCGCGCGCCGCCTCGTCGGGGAGCACCAGCTCCGCCCCGCGGTCGATGCCGGCAAGCACCTCGGCGGCGATGTCGTCGGCGGTCGTCGTCGACCGCTCGACCAGCCGTCCGATCACCTGCGCCACCGCCGGGTCGCTGCCCTGGATCGAGTCCATCAGGTTGGTCCGGAAGTAGGACGGACACACGGCCATCGCCCGGACGCCGTGGGCCGCCAGCTCGTGACCCGCGGTCTCGGTCAGGGCGACTACCGCCGCCTTGACCGCGTTGTAGGACGCCATCCCGGCCGGGTGCACGAGCCCGGCGAGCGAGGCGACGTTGACGAGCTGGCCGGACCCCTGGCGCTTGAACAGGGGCGTGAAGGTGCGCAGTCCGCGGACCATGCCGAACAGGTTGACGTCGAAGATCCACTGCCACTCGTCGAGGGTCGCCCGGTCGAGCCGCCCGCCCCCGGCGACGCCGGCGTTGTTGACCAGGATGTCGAGCCCGCCCCAGCGCCGCTCGACCTCGGCGAGCGCGGACCCCCAGTCGGCGTCGGAGGTGATGTCGAGGGCGAGGTCGACCCCGTCGCCGCGCAGGTCGGTCGTGAGCACCTCGTCGCCGCGGTCCCGGAAGGCACGGGTGAGGGCGGCACCGAGGCCGGACGCGGCGCCGGTGACCAGGATTCGGCGGTCCATGGGCCGACCCTAGTCCCGCCCACCCCGGCCGTCTTCGGCCAGGGTCAGGCGGCGACGGTCATCGTCACGCGGGCACGCTCGACCGGGTCCACCCAGGCCTGCCGGACCCAGAGCAGGCGGACGGTCGACCAGATGAGGAACGGTACGGCGACCGCGAGCGACAGGTTCCAGATCGGCAGCCGCGCGAGACCGGAGAAGACGAGCCCCGTGAGCGTGGTGCTCAGGGCGAGACGCGCGGAGTAGCCCACCATGACGATCGGCGGCGCGGGGGTGGCCCGGGCGGAGCGCATGTCGACGGAGAACGGCCGCGCGAGCGACCAGCGCATCGACGCGCTGACGACCTGCACGGTGACCACGACGAGCGTCGACAACAGGGCCGTCAGCTCGTGCGGAGCGGGCAGCCCGGCTCGCAGCGATGCGAGCACGAGGGTCGCGCCGGACGCGACGAAGAGCCACTCGCCGAGGACGACGACACGGGCGGCGAAGACGGTGCCCGGGGCGGCTGGCAGGCTCTCGCGCCACAGCATCCCGCGTCCGTCGAGGACCCACGCGTTGACGCCGAACAGCAGGGCGGCACCGGACGCGACCAGACCCGGGAGGATGGTCATCGTCTCCCACGCCAGGTTGCCGGCCAGGGCGACGAGGCCGGGGCCGATGGCGAGGACCATGAGGCCGCGACGCATCGGAACCGACCGCCACACCGACGCACGGTCGATCCGCACGATCGCGGCGAGGTCCGAGCGCGGCTGGCGGCGCGCCTGGCGAGAGCCCGTCTCGGCGCGGATCTCGTCGCGTGGGGCCAGTCGTGAGGCGGCGTGGGCGGGCAGCGCACCGAGGGCGACGACGGCCAGGAACAGTGCGAGAAGGGCAGCAGTCGTGAGCAGCCAGCGCAGCCAGTCGCCCTCGCGGGCGGCCACCATGCCGCGCATGATCTGCGTCGTCGGCAGCGCGTCGAGCACGTCGGTGACGTGCCCCGACAGCTGGATGACCACGGCCACGGCGCCCACGAAGAGGCCGAGCAGCCGAACGATCAGCACCCCCTGCCAGCCACGGCGCACGGTCTCGACGGTCCACGCGACCGCCTGCCCGATCGCGGTCACGGCGGCGACCCATAGGAGCGCGATCAGGTCGGCGCCGATGAGCCAGCGCGGCCCCAAGGCATAGGCCGTGACACCGAGCAGCATCCAGGTCTGGAGCAGCCAGGCGATGTTGAGCGGCGCGAAGAGCAGCGCACCCAGGTGGTCGGTGGTGGGGCTGACCGGGTAGGCGACGCCGTGCTCCCGCGACAGCAGCTCGCGGCCACCACCCGAGGCGACCGACGACACCACCGCGAGGATCAGGAGGCCCGCCAGGGCGGAGGGCAGCAGGATCAGGAACTGGGTCGCGCGGTCATCCGCCGTGGTCAGGTCGCCGGCACCGTCGAGGTACGCCGGGACGATCGCCACGCTCAGTGTGATGACCGCGAAGGCCGCCATCACCCAGCGCGCGACGGCCTTGCGGCGTACGGACGCCGAGCGGAACCACAGCAGGTGCCGGACGTCGACGGCGGCCCGTCGGGCAGCGCTCGTGCGCGAGGTCGCGTCAGTCGAGGAGAGCGCGATAGGCACGGGCGCCTTCCTCCCCCGCCATCTCGCTGGCCGTCGCGGTGGCGACGCGCTCGCCGCCGCGCAGGACCAGGACCGTGTTGCAGGCCTGGATCGCGAGCTCACGCAGGTGGGTCGAGACCAGGACGGCGGCACCGCGAGCGCGGGCGTCGGCGATCACGTCGAAGGTCGCCTCGACGCCGATCGGGTCCACGCCGTCGAAGGGCTCGTCGAGCAGCAGCACGCGGGGGTGGTGGAACGCGGCCAGGATCACCGACAGCCGGCGCCCCATGCCGTGGGAGAACCCGGCCGTCACGCGGTGGGCGACATCGCCGAGCTCGAAGCGCTCGAGCAGGTCGCGCGCGTGGTCCTCCCAGTCGTCCATCCGGCGGAGCCGGGCGGCGAGCTGGAGGTGCTCCCAGGGGGTGGCGCGCGGGATCAGGCCGCCCACGTCGGGGCAGTAACCGCTGAGCTGCTTGACCTGCAGGGTGTGCTCACGGATGTCGAGCCCGGCCACGGTGACCCGGCCCAGCGTCGGCGGCACCACACCGGCGAGGACGCGCATGGTGGTGGACTTCCCGGCTCCGTTGCGGCCCAGCAGCGCGCTGGCCTGTCCGGCGTACGCCGCGAGGTCGACGCCGGCGACGGCCTCGACCTGACCGAACCGCACGTGCAGCTCGCGGACGTCGATCATGGGCTCAGGTGGGGGGATGCTCACCAGAGCAAGTTTTCCGGAGCGGTCCGGTCCTGTCAGAGGAATCCGTCGACTGCCCGGAGGAGGAGCCTCAGTGCACGCGCAGGGTGAGGGTCGCGGCGACGTAGGACGAGCCCTTGGTCGCGGTCGCCGTGATGCTCCCCTTGCGCATCGCCGGGAACCTGATCGAGCAGAGCCCCTTCGCGTTGGTGGTGCAGGTCTCGCCCTTGGCCCGGACCTTGGCGTCCTTGAGCGCGACGCCGGCGTCCTTGACGGTGAACCGGACCGTGGTGGCCTTGCCCTTGGTCAGCGTGGTCGGCGACGCGGTGAAGTTGGGCAGCGGCTTGACCGAGGTGTAGAAGAAGCGGTCTCCGCCGTTGATGACGACGGCCACGGCGTTGCGACTGGCCTCGAGCGCGATCTGGTGGACCCCGGTGGCGGCCCCGGGCTTCTTGATCGTCTGGACCCCGCCGAGCTTGACTCCGCTCGCCGAGGTGCGGACGAGCTTGATCGAGCCCGTGGGCGTGGACCAGGCGACCCAGAGCCGACCCGAGGGCGTCGTGGCCAGGGCGACCCGCTGGGCGTTCCTCGACGACGGCAGCGGCGTCGCCTTGGCGTCACCGGCCTTCCAGAGCCCCACCGCGGTGCGGGTGGGATAACCGATCGGATAGGCGAGATAGGTGCCGCCGTCGTTGCGGACGACGGCGGCCGTCGGCTGGTCGTTCATGCTCGCCGCGTGGCCCGAGCCGGTGTCGGTCGACGACCGCGGTGCCTTGAAGGTCGTCGAGCCCAGCCCGGGATAGATCTGCCGCGCGAACGTGCCGGTGCTGTTCGCGAGACCACCGTTGGCCTGCCAGGCCACCGCGGCGTTCGTCCCATCGGTGACGACGTTCGCGAAGTAGGTGCAGCAGTTGACCATCGCGAACGTCGCGGTGGCCCCACCGAACCCGGCGGAGTACCAGGTCTCGGTTCCGCTTGAGGCCGCCACCACGGGGGTGTCGTCATCGAGCGTCACCGCGCCGAGGCCCTGGTTGACGATGGCGGCTCCGACCCCGAGCACCGGCGTCGTCACGTAGGACCAGGCCGACGACACCGTGGCGTCGGTCTCGGCGGCATAGACGCCGGCGTCGGCGAACGGGTCACCCACCCCGCCGGCGGCCTGCATCCCGACCAGCACCCGCAGGCCCGTCGAGGTCTTCGTATAGATCGGGAAGCGGCTCATCGAGTCCATGCCGGTGATCACCGCGGCGTTGCCGAGGAAGATGCCGTCGGCCTGCACCCGGGTCTGCCAGAGCTCCTGGAACAGGCCGTTCTGGCGGGTGAACGCACCATTGAGGACGCCGTCGGTCCCCCGAACCAGGCTGATCATGGCCTGGTCGCTGACGCTGACGTTGGAGATCTCGGTCCAGCTCGTGGCCGCCCTGCCGTGCACGGGGCGAGCCACCGGCGGACCCTGGGCGGCCTGGAGGCGCGAGCCCTGGGCCTGACGGCCTTGGGCATGGCTCGCGTCCAGCGCGACCCCAGGGCCGGCGAGGGCGAGACTGGCGGCGACGACGGGGAGCAGGGAACGCAGGCGCACGGACGGTCCTCCTGGACGGCACTCGGGATTCCGTGGCGGTGACGATAGCGAGGCAGCGGCGGGTCGGCCCAGCAGGGCCCGCCCTGTCGGCGTGGTTGGATCCCGTCATGACACCCGAGGACTACCTGGCCCTCCTGACGCACGAGGTCGAGGCGTTCCGGGCCGGGCTGGTGCGCGCCCTCGACGCCCCGGCCGGCGCCGACACAGCGGTCGCGAGCTGTCCGGGGTGGACCGTCCGGGAGCTGGCCCACCACCTGGGCGAGGTGCAGCGCTGGGTGAACCACGCGATCGACCACGGCAACCCCGACGCCCCCGAGCTCGTGCCGCCCGCCGACGCCGACCTGGTCACCTGGTTCGCCCGCGGCTCCCAGGCGCTGCTGGCGCACCTCGACGTCCACCCGGCCACGCCGGCATGGACCTTCGGCCCGGACAAGGACGTCGGGTTCTGGCAGCGCCGTCAGGTCCACGAGCACCGCATCCATCGCTGGGACCTCGAGGACGCGCTCGGGGAGGCGACTCCACTCGACCCGCCCGTCGCCCACGACGGCATCGACGAGATCGCCACCATGCTCTGGCCGCGTCAGGTGCGCCTCGGCCGGACCGCGGAGCCCGACGACGCCTTGGCGATCACCACCACTGACACGGGTGGCGCCTGGGCCATCGGCGCCGGCGACGTCTCCGCCACGCTCAGCGGAACGGCGTACGACGTCGCGCTGGCGCTGCGGCACCGGCTCCCGGGCGACGACCCGCGCCTCACCTGGACGGGGGACACCGCCCGCGGACGCGAGCTGCTGGCCCTCAAGCTCACGCCCTGACCGGAGGCCGTGGGCGCGCCCGCTCAGGCCGGGAAGGACTCCCCGGCCGCGGCCATGGCGCGGAGGTGGTCGGTGGGGCGGAAGCGGTCGCCGTAGGCGTCGGCCAGCGCATCGGCCCGGGCCAGGAAGGCGGCGAGCCCGACCGAGCCGTCGGCACCGACGTAGCCGGTCATGAACTGCGCGGCACCTCCGGTGTTGGGCGGGAAGCCGATGCCCATGATCGAGCCGATGTTGGCTGCGGCGGCCGAGGTGATGACGCCCTCCTCGAAACACTTCGCGGTCTCGAGCGCCTCGGCGAAGAGCATCCGCTCCTTCACGTCGGCGAGCGGCACCTGCTCGTCGGCCACCGGGAACGCCTCCGCGAGACCGGCCCACAGGTGCGTGCGCTTGCCCGCCTCGTCGTAGTCGTAGAAGCCGGCCCCCTTGAGCCGTGACGGACGGCCCAGCTCGATCATCCGATGCACGACGGCCACACCCGGGTGGGAGACGTACGGCGTCCCGTCGCGCTCGGCGGCCGCAGCGTAGGCCTTCTCGATCTTGCCGAAGAGCTCCATGTTCAGCTCGTCGGTGAGCTGCAGGGGGCCCACGGGATAGCCGGCCTGCATCGCGGCGCGCTCCAGCGACATGGGGTGCACGCCCTCGGCCAGCATCGCGAGGCCCTCGTTGACCATCGTGCTGATCACGCGGGAGGTGTAGAAGCCGCGCGAGTCGTTGACCACGATGGGCGTCTTCTTGATCTGCTGGACGACGTCGTAGGCCTTCGCGAGGGCCGCGTCCGAGGACTCGGCGCCGGTGATGATCTCGACGAGCGGCATCTTGTCGACCGGGCTGAAGAAGTGCAGCCCGATGAAGTCGGCCGGCCGGTCGACGCCCGAGGCGAGCTCGGTGATCGGCAGCGTCGAGGTGTTGGAGCACAGCAGCGCGTCGGCGTTGACGTGCGGCAGGATCTCGGCGAAGACCTGCTTCTTGAGCGCCGGGTCCTCGAAGACGGCCTCGATGACCAGGTCGCACCCGGCCAGATCGGCGGGGTCGGCGGTCGCGGTGATCCGGCCGAGCAGCTCGGCCTTCTTGTCCTCGGTGGAGCGGCCCCGCGAGATCGCCTTGTCGAGCAGGCCCTCCGAGTAGGCCTTGCCCTTGGCGGCGTTGTCGGCCGAGACGTCCTTGAGGACGACCTCCATGCCGGCGCGGGCACACGAGTAGGCGATGCCGGCGCCCATCATCCCGGCGCCGAGCACGCCGACCTTGGTGGCGCGGTACGGCGGGATGCCCTGAGGCCGCAGGGACCCCGACGAGATCGCCTGGAGGTCGAAGAAGAACGCCTGGATCATGTTCTTGGAGTTCTGACCGGTGATCAGTGAGGTCAGGTAGCGCGACTCGATCCGCGACGCGGTGTCGAAGTCGACCTGTGCGCCCTCGACCGCCGCGGACATGATCGCCTCCTGGGCGGGGTAGTCCGCGCCCTTGAGCTGCTTGCGCAGCAGCGCCGGGAAGGCCGGCAAGAAGGCGGCCAGCTTGGGGTTGGAGGGTGCGCCGCCCGGCAGGCGGTAGCCGGGCCGGTCCCACGGGTTGGCCGCCGCATCGGCGTCGCCTCGCCGCTCGAGGATCCACGCCTTGGCGGCCGGCACGAGCTCCTCGCGCGTGGCGACGACGGCGTCGACGAGCCCCTTCTCCTTGGCCTGGCCGGGCTTGAAGCGGGTGCCGGGGAGGAGGACGTCCATGAGGCCCGACTGCAGACCGAGCATGCGCACCACGCGCGTGACCCCGCCCCCACCGGGAAGGAGTCCGAGCGACGACTCGGGCAGGCCGATCTCGGCGCGCGGGTCGTCGACGACGATGCGGTGGTTGCAGGCCAGGCAGATCTCGAAGCCACCACCGAGCGCGGCGCCGTTGATGGCGGCCACGACGGGCCGCGGGAACTTCTCGAGGCGACGCAGCGAGGCCTTGATCTCCTCGCCCATGTCGAAGATGACCTGGGCGTCGCCCGGGCCGGCCTGCACCATCTCCTTGAGGTTCCCGCCCGCGAAGAAGGTCTTCTTGGCACTGGCGATGACGACGCCGGTGACGTCGCCCACCTCGTCGTAGAGACGGCGCACCGCCGCCTCCATCGAGGTGCGGTAGAGGTCGTTCATGGTGTTGGCGCTCGCCGTGGGGTCGTCGAGCGTGAGGGTGACGATGCCGTCGGCGTCGCGCTCGTAGCGGACGGCGGTCTCGAGGGTGGTGGTCATGGTGGTGCTGCCTCCTCAGACGCGCTCAACGATGGTCGCGATGCCCATGCCGCCGCCGACGCAGAGCGTGGCGAGGCCGCGGCGCAGGTCGCGCCGCTCGAGCTCGTCGACGAGGGTGCCCAAGATGATCGCCCCGGTGGCACCCAGCGGGTGACCCATGGCGATGGCGCCGCCGTTGACGTTGGTGATCTCGTGGGAGATCCCGAGGTCGCGCATGAACCGCAGGGCGACCCCGGCGAACGCCTCGTTGATCTCGAACAGGTCGATGTCCTCGACCTCCAGGCCGGCCTTGGCCAGCGCCTTGCGGGAGGCCGGCGCGGGGCCGGTGAGCATGATGACCGGGTCGGCGCCGGAGACCGCCGTGGCGATGATCCGCGCCCGCGGGCGGAGGCCGAGCTGCTCGCCGACCTCTTCCGAGCCGATCACCATCAGGGCGGCGCCGTCGACGATGCCCGAGGAGTTGCCGGCGTGGTGGACGTGGTCGATCCGCTCGACCCAGTGGTACTTCTCCAGGGCCACGTCGTCGAACCCGGCCTGGGCACCCAGGTCGGCGAACGACGGGCGCAGCCCGGCCAGGCCCTCGACCGAGGTGTCCGGGCGGATCGTCTCGTCGTGGTCGAGGATGGTCAGGCCGTTGCGGTCGGTGACGGGGACGACGGACTCGGCGAAGTAGCCGTTGGCCCAGGCCTTGGCGGCCCGGTGGTGCGACTCGGCGGCGAACGCGTCGACGTCCTCGCGAGAGAACCCCTCGATCGTGGCGATCAGGTCGGCGCCGATGCCCTGCGGGACGAACCCTGTGGCCAGCGCCGTCGCGGGATCCATGGCCCAGGCGCCACCGTCCGAGCCCATCGGCACCCGGCTCATGGACTCGACGCCACCGGCCAGGATCAGGTCCTCGAAGCCGGAGCGCACCCGCGCCGCGGCCTGGTTGACCGCCTCGAGCCCCGAGGCACAGAACCGGTTGAGCTGGACGCCGGCCACGGTCTCGGGGAGGCCCCCGGCCAGCGCGGCGGTCTTGGCGATGTCGCCACCCTGGTCGCCGATCGGCGAGACGACGCCGAGCACCAGGTCGTCGATGCGGTGCGGGTCGAGGCCGGGGTTGCGGCGTCGTACCTCGTCGAGGAGACCGACGACGAGGTCGACCGGCTTGACCTCGTGAAGACTCCCGGTGGCCTTGCCGCGGCCACGGGGGGTCCGCAGGTGATCGAAGATGAAGGCTTCAGCCATGGCGCGCGTCCTGTTCTGACGTCGAGACCCGCCGGGGACCCGAGGGCTTGATCGACTGATTGTGACACCGATACTGTCACGGTCGTCAAGATGTGAGGAGGGACGCGGTGGACGCGGTCGACACCAGCATCCCCATGGGCGCCCTGCTGACCTTGGCCGAGCTGACCAACCGGGTCGGCATGAGCGTGCGCAACGTGCGCTTCTACACGACCCGGGGACTGGTCCCGCCACCGATCCGGCGCGGCCGGTCGGGCTACTACACCGCGGAGCACGTCGCCCGGCTCGAGCTCGTGCAGGAGCTCCAGGGGCACGGCTTCACCCTGGCCGCGATCGAGCGCTATCTCGCCGGCATCCCCGAGAGCGCGAGCCCCGAGGAGATCGCGCTGCACCGCACGATGCTGGCGCCTTGGCAGGCCGAGATGCCGGTCCGGGTCGACCGGTCCGGGCTCGACGACCGGGCGGGCCGTGAGCTGTCCGACGACGACATCGCGATCCTGGTCGCCCTGGGCGTCGTCCGCGCGGACGGCACCGACTTCAGGATCGCCATCTCGCAGTTCTCCGTCGGTCTCGGCCTCCTCGACCTCGGCTTCCCCCGCGAGGCAGCCCAGGCGGCCGCCGAGGTGTACGCCGCCCACGGGCGCGCCATCGCCGAGGAGCTGACCCAGCTCTTCAACACCATGGTGTGGCCGGCCTACCGCCAGTCCGGCGCCTCACCCGGGACGATCCAGGAGGTCGTCGAGCGGCTCAAACCGCTGTCCGTGGCGTCGCTGGTCTCGGCCTACGAGCAGGCCATGGACGACACCAAGCGGGCCGAGATCGCCCGCCGGGCCGCCCGGCAGGCCCAGGAACGCACCAAGTAAAGGTTCGGTCTCAGGCGCACAACCGGACGTCTGGACCATTTCTTTTCACCGTGCCTGGCGTTCTAATCGGAAGGACCGTGACCGCGCGGGCGGTGGGGCTCGCACGGCGCGGTGTCTGAGTGGGGGAACAACTCAATGAAGCGTGCAGTCATCAGGGCGGTGGGGCTCGGGGCCCTGGCCGTCGCAGCACCCGTGCTCATGGCGCCGTCGGCCGGCATCGCGGCTGCCTCGGCCGCGCTCGCACCGGTGACCCAGGTCGACTTCCAGATGGACGAGCCGGACGGCGCCACGGTGATGGTGGACTCGGCGGGGAGCGGCCTCAGCGGTCTCATCGACCAGGCCGGCCTCGACACCGGGGTGCAGTACAACGGCTCGACCGGCTACTTCTGGCCGCGCCGCGGCCCCAACGAGCCGCCGGCCTCGCCGGAGCGGATCATCCAGGTCGCCGATAGCCCGCTGCTCGACCCGATGAACGACACGTTCACCGTCGAGATCCGTTATCGGACCAAGGAGAAGTTCGGCAACATCATCCAGAAGGGTCAGTCGGCGACCAAGGGTGGTCAGTGGAAGATCCAGAACCCGCAGGGCAAGCCGTCCTGCCTGTTCAAGGGCTCCATCGGCCGGGTCGCGACGCAGTCCAAGGTGACGCTCAACGACAACGAGTGGCACGTGCTGACCTGCGTCCACGAGCCCACGCGAGTGTCGATGTATGTCGACGGCGTGTTCATGAACCGCAAGATCGGCTCGACCGGGACGATCAACAACACCATCCCGATGACCATCGGCGGCAAGATCAACTGCGACCAGGTCACGGTCACCTGCGACTACTTCTCGGGGATGATCGACTACGTCCGCATCACGCGGGGCGTCTGATCGCTGATCCCACCGGGTCCGGCTGAACGTCGACCCGGCCACACGGGGGTGTGGCCGGGCGACGATCACCCGCCGCTCAGCCAGGCCCTGGCTAGGGTCGCGACATGGGAGACACCACAACGGTCCTGGTGACCGGGGCGACGGGATTCGTCGGTCGTCGGCTGACTCCTGCGCTCGTGGAGGCCGGCCACGACGTCCGCGCGATGACCCGACGCCCGGAGGACTACACCGGTCCGGGCTCCCCCGTCGGCGCCGATGTGTCCCGCCCCGAGTCGCTGACCGCTGCCCTCGCCGGCACCGACGTCGCCTTCTATCTCGTGCACTCGCTCGGCGACGACGACTTCGAGCGGCTCGACGCCGAGGCGGCGGAGGCGTTCGCCCAGGCGGCGGCCGACGCCGGCGTACGCCAGATCATCTTTCTCGGCGGGCTCGGGGCCGACGGCAGCGCGCTCTCGCCCCACCTGCGGAGCCGCCGGCAGGTGGAGCAGCTGCTGGCCTCGACGGGAGTGCCCGTCACCGTGCTGCGCGCGGCCATCGTGGTCGGGCACGGTGGCATCTCCTGGGAGCTCACCCGCCAGCTGGTCAAGAACCTCCCGGCCATGGTGGTGCCGCTGTGGGCCAGCACCCGGACCCAGCCGATCGGCGTCGACGACGTGATCCGCTATCTCGTCGGCGTCGTCGACGAGCCGCGGGCCCTCGGCAAGGTCTTCGAGATCGGTGGGCCCGACCAGCTGAGCTATCGCGACATGTTGCGGGTCGCGGCGGAGGTGCAGACCGGGCACCCGGTCCCGATCATCACGGTCCCCGTCCTCACGCCCCGACTGTCGTCGTACTGGCTGGCTCTGGTGACCGACGTCGACGTGACCACGGGCCGCAACCTGATCGACTCGATGGGCACGGAGGTGCTCGTCACCGACGACGCGATCCGCGGGATCGTGCCCGGTGACCCGGTCCCCTACGTCGAGGCCGTCCGGCGGGCGATCGAAGAGCGGCGCGCGTCCCTCGCCTAGCCCAACAGCACGGGCAGCGTGAACGCCATCGTCACCGACCAGGTGATGTGCGTGAGGATCGGCGCCAGGATGCCGCCGGAGGCACGACGCTCGAGTCCGACGACCAGGCCGAGCACCGCCGCCGCGAAGGTCAGCATCACGTTGCCGGTGACCAGCGTCGCCACGGTGTAGAGCAGCGTGGTGACCACGACCGGGTGCCACGGGATCGCGGCATAGGCCGCGCCCCGGAAGAACAGCTCCTCGGCCACCCCGGTCAGGGCCGTGATCAGCGCGACGAGCGGCCACTGCCCCGGCTCGGCATGGGCGACGACGACCTGGACCTGCCGCTCGAGGAACGGGATCTCGCGGACCACCAGGGCTCCGAGGACGAAGATCGCGATCAGCCCGAGGGCCACCAGGATCGGTGACACTACCGGGCGGCGCAGGCCGGCGGCAGTCGTGATCCGGCCGAGGTGCAGCTCACCCGAGGCGAAGGCCGCACCGGCCCAGAGCGCCGACAGCCCCAGGCTGCCGACATAGAACCACGGGCTACCGGGCTCGAGCCCCAGCGAGACCCGCAGGATCACCGCGCCGGCGACCAGCCCGACCGCAGCGACGAGCTGGCGGCGACGCAGCTGCTCGGGGTGCTCGCGGTGGTCGCGCGGAACCCGGTCCCACAGGGCGCGCCGGAGCCAGGTGTCCACCTGGTGATGCTAGCCAGCGCCGCCAGGCCCGGCCCCCGAACGGAGTCAGCGGGCGTAGCGCAGGACGCCGTCGGTGAGCGAGCCGCGCCGGATGTTGCGGATGTCGTAGAGGTAGTTCTGCTTGAGACGCCACGGGGCCCGGTCCCCCTGCTTGGGGAGCTCGTCGACGGCCCGCAGGACATAGCCGGCGTCGAAGTCCATGAAGGGCCGCTCCCCGACGCTGGGGTCGGGTGCCGGCTGCACCGAGCGATAGCGGTGCTGGTCCATGAAGGTCAGCAGGCGGCTGACGAAGTCGGCGACCAGGTCGGCCTTCAGGGTCCACGACGCGTTGGTGTAGCCGACGGTGAACACGAAGTTGGGCACCCCGGAGAGCATGAGCGCCTTGTAGGCCATCGTCTCGGGGAGCTTGACGTCGGCCCCGTCGACGGACATCGCGCTGCCGCCGAACGCCTTGAGCTTGAGCCCGGTCGCTGTGACGATGATGTCCGCCTCGAGCTCCTCCCCGGACAGCAGCCGGATGCCGTGCTCGGTGAACGACTCGATCGCGTCGGTGACGACGGACGCCTTGCCGTCCGAGATCGCCTCGAAGAGGTCGCCGTCCGGCACCAGGCAGAGCCGCTGGTCCCACGGGTCGTACGGCGGCTTGAAGTGGCGGTCGACCTCGTAGCCGTCGGGCAGTGCCTTGACCGTCGCCTTGCGCAGGACGTTGCGCAGCGACCCGGGGGACTTGCGCGACCACTGGTAGAGGCCGGTCGAGACCATCACGTTCTTCCACCGCGAGACGGCGTAGGAACCCTTGCTCGGAAGCAGCTTGCGCAGGCGCTGGTCGATGGGATCGCTCCCCGGCACCGCCAGGACGTAGGTCGGGGTGCGCTGGAGCATCGTCACGTGGGCCGCGGTCCCGGCCATCGCCGGGACGAGCGTGACCGCCGTGGCGCCCGAGCCGATGACCACGACCCGCTTGCCGGCATAGTCGAGGTCCTCGGGCCAGTGCTGCGGGTGCACCAGCGTCCCGGTGAAGCGCTCCTCACCCTCGAAGTGGGGGCGGTGCCCCTGGTCATAGTCGTAGTAGCCGCTGCAGGACCACATCAGCTTGGTGGTGAAGGTGACCTGCTGCCCGCCGTGGTCCGCGGTCACCGTCCAGTGCGCCGCGGCGGAGTCCCAGTCGGCCGCGGTGACCCTGTGGTCGTAGCGGATGTGGCGATCGACGCCGTACTCCGTGGCCGTCTCGCGGATGTAGGCCAGGATCGACGGCCCGTCGGCCAGCGACTTGTCGCCCCGCCACGGCTTGAACCGGTAGCCGAGGGTGAACATGTCGGAGTCCGACCGCACCCCCGGGTAGCGGAAGAGGTCCCAGGTGCCGCCGCTGGCCGGCCGCGCCTCGAGGACGGCATAGGTCTTCTCGGGGTGCTCACGGGCCAGCATCGCCGCGGCTCCGATGCCGGAGAGTCCTGCGCCGACGATGAGGACGTCGACATCCGTGGCGGCAGTGGCGTCGTTCATGGCGCCGAGACTAACCGGCCAGCCCGCTCACCGGGAGGGGCGAGCGGCTGCTTCAGTCGCGGGCGTAGCGCTCGGCGAAGGCGGTCAGGATCCGCTCGGGCTCGGTGACCGACGCCGCGTGGGCCATCGCCTTGAGCGCGTCGGCCTCGCTGGGATGGAAGTAGCCGTGGTGCTGATAGACGTCGATGCGGGTGCAGATGCCCTCGACGTCGAGCTCGGGGTGGAACTGCGTGGCATAGACATGCTCGCCGATCCGGAAGCCCTGCACCGGGCAGGCCTCGCCGGTGGCCAGGAGCACCGCGCCCCGAGGCAGCGCCGCCACCGCCTCCTTGTGCCCGAGGAAGGCCTGGAACGACGCGGCGCTCGCCCCGAAGACGGGATCGCGGAGACCCTCCTCTGTGAGGGTGATGGTCACGGCGCTCACCGGCTCGCCGTAGGTGCGGTCGACGACGCCGCCGTCGAGGACGCCGAGCGTGCCGATGCCGTAGCAGGCGCCGAGGAACGGGAAGTCCTCCGCGACCACGCGCCGCGCCAGGCCGTTGAGCTCGGCCTCGACGCGCAGCTGGGTGTCGGACTTGGTGTCGACGGGGTCGCTGACGTTGAAGGGACCGCCGCCCAGGATGATCCCCGAGTACGACGCCAGGTCGACCGCACCCAGAGGGTCGCGCTCGAGTCGACGGCGCTCCAGCTGGTCCTCGTCGAGACCGGAGTAGCGCAGCACCGCGGCGTACTCGCCGTCGGCGGCTTCGTCCTCGGCACGGGTGCCGAGGAACAGGAAGGGCCTCACCCGGTCAGGACTCGGGCGTGATGTGCAGCCAGGGCCGGTTGAGGTCGAACCGGCGGCCGGAGATCTCGCGAGGGGTGATCTCGACGACGTCGTACTTCAGGGTCGGGACCCAGGGCCGGAGCGGGACGTTCTCGGCGCGGTGCTCCTCGAACTCGTCGAGGTGGCGCGCGGTGCCCCTGATGATGACGCTCCAGGCCTCGTCCTCGTCATAGGAGTCGATCTCGAAGGCGATGTCCGGGTTCATCACCACGGCGAGGAGCTTGGAGCCCTCGGCGGTGCGGAACAGCAGCGTCTCGCCGTCGACGGCGTAGTTGATGGGCGTGATGTGGACCTGGTCCGCGAGGTGGAAGGCCAGCCGACCGAACTCCTGGGTCCTGACGAGCTCCCAGCACTCGTCGGCGGTCATGTCGTGGACGGGGTTCTCTTCGCTCATGGCATCTTCCTCGTGGCCAGCAACCCGATCTGGTGGCATCAACCTACGCCGTTGGGAAGAACCTACGGCCACCGCCCTCCCCTCGGTAGCCCCCAGCCCGCCACCCGGACGTGACATTCGCCAACCCAGCCCCCGAGGTGGCCGAACCCGTCAGGCGGACGGGAGGACCCGGCGCAGGAACTGCCGGGTCCGGTCGTGCGCGGGGTTGCGGAAGATCTCCTCGGGGGCCCCCCGCTCGAGGACACAGCCCTCGTCGAGGAAGCAGACCTGCGTGGCCACGTCGCGGGCGAAGCTCATCTCGTGGGTGGCCAGCACCATCGTGGTCCCCTCGGCCGCGAGGTCGCCCACGATCGCGAGCACCTCCCCGACCAGCTCGGGGTCGAGCGCCGCGGTGATCTCGTCGAGCAGGAGCAGTGCGGGGTCGGTCGCGAGGGCCCTGGCGAGGGCGACCCGCTGCTGCTGTCCGCCGGAGAGCCGGTCGGGGTGGGTCGAGGCCTTGTCGGCCAGCCCGACCCGCTCGAGCAGGGCCCGCGCCCGCGTCTCCGCGTCGCGCTTGCTCATCCCGTGCACCTTGCGCGGCGCGAGGGTGATGTTGTCGAGCACGTTCAGGTGGGGGAACAGGTTGTAGGCCTGGAAGACCATGCCCATCCGGCTGCGGACCTCGCGCCGATCGACCCGGGGGTCGGAGACCTCGCGCTCCTGGAAGGTGATGACGCCGTCGTCGACGTCCTCGAGCAGGTTGAGGCAGCGCAGCAGCGTCGATTTGCCCGACCCCGACGAGCCGATCAGGCACACGACGTCACCCGAGCGCACCTGGAGGTCGACATCGGCGAGCACGACCTTGTCGCCGTAGGACTTGCGGAGGTTGTGCACCTCCAGGACGACCTCGCTCATGTGCCCGCCCTCTCCCGCGCGGCCATCCGCCTGCCGAGCCAGTCGGTGAACCGGGCCAGCGGGATCGTGAGCACGACGAAGTAGGCGGCCACGACGACGTAGGGCGTCCAGTTGAAGTTGTAGTTGCCGTAGTCGCGGGCCACGAACACGGCGTCGAAGAGTGCCACCGTCGACACCAGTGCGGTGTCCTTCTGGAGCGACACGAAGTCGTTGAGCAGTGGCGGGAGGACCCGGCGTACGGCCTGGGGTACGACGACGTAGCGCATCGTCTGGGCACGACTAAGGCCGAGCGCCGCGGCGCTGGACACCTGCGAGGGGTGGATCGACTCGATGCCGGAGCGGAAGACCTCGGCGACGTAGGCGCCGTAGGAGATGACCAGCGCCATCATGGCCCAGAAGAACAGGCCGGTCGGAACGCCCTGCAGCCCGAGCCCGGGCATGCCGAAGCCGAGCATCAGGACCAGCAGGATGGTGGGGATGCCGCGGAACAGGTCGGTGTAGACGACCGCCAGCAGACGCACCGGGGTGAGCCACGGGGACCGGGCCTGGCGCGCGAGCGCGACGAGCAGCCCGAGCACCAGGATGAGCGGCTCGGCGATGAGGAACATCCGCACGTTGATGTGCCAGAACGCGTGCCACACGTCCGGCATGACCGCCCGCGCGTGCTCCCAGTTGAAGAACAGGTCGCGCACCCGGGGCCAGCCCGGCGAGCTCGTGACCCCCAGATAGAGAGCCACGAGGACGGCCACGACGGCTGCGGTGGCGACCACGGTCGACCGTCGACGCAGCAGACGCCGGACGGCTCGCCGTTCGAGCTCCCGAGAGCTCGGCTCCCAGGTGTCGGTCACTCGAGGACGGGCACGTTCACCGTGTCGGACAGCCACTGCTGCTCGATCGACGCGAGCGTGCCGTCGTCCTTGATGGCTTGGAGCGCCTCGTTGACGCACGGCACGAGCGAGGAGCCCTTCTCGAAGAGCATCCCGAACTCCTCCTGGGCGCCTGTCTCGGCCTGGAACTGGCCGATGATCGTGCCCTTGGGGATCTCGACTGCGACGATGTAGAACGCGGTCGGCAGGTCCGCCAGGATCGCGTCGACCTGGCCGTTGAGCATGGCCTGCTTGGCGGCGTTGGTGTCCTCGAAGACAAGCGGGTCGCTGGAGGGGGCGATGATGTCGCGGATCGCCGTCAGCGACGTCGTCCCGGTCTGGGCACCGAGCTTGAGGCCCTGGAGGTCCGCGAGGCTCGTGGCGCCCGCCGCCGGGCTGTCCTTGAGCGCGATGACGGCCTGCGATGCGGAGTAGTAGCCGTCGGAGAAGTCGACGACCTTGGCGCGGGCGGGCGTGATCGAGATCTGGTTGATGTCGAAGTCGAAGTCCTTGGGACCCGGCTTGTAGGAGCTGTTGAACGGCACCTTGACCCAGGTCACCTGGTCGGAGGTGTAGCCGAGCTGCTCGGCGACGGCGTAGGCGACGGCCGACTCATAACCCTTGCCGTTGGTCGGGTCGTTGTTGCTGAACCACGGGTCGTAGGCAGGCGAGTCGGTGCCGACGGTGAGCGTCCCCGCCGTGAGCGTCTGGAGGGTCTCGGGCGAGCACGCATCGGCGGCGGGGCTCGAGGAGGTGCTGCCCGCCGAGTCGGACGCGGTGTCGGTCGTGTTGTCGGTGGTGTTGTCCACCGGGGCGCACGCCACGGCCGCGAGGAGCAGCGGGGTGGCGAGGACCAGAGAGGTACGGCGCAGTCGCATGTGCGCATCCTAGGTCCGCTCTTCCCGGTTCCGGCAGGGCGTCCCACCCGATCCGAGGTGCGCCGGGTGTTGCAACTCGTTGCATAGGGCGGCTACGCTCGCCCTGTGGCGTTGGAGCATGCGTTGCTGGTGTCGCTCTCGGAGCGGCCGGCATCCGGGTTGGACCTGGCCCGGCGGTTCGACCGGTCGATCGGGTTCTTCTGGCACGCCACCCACCAGCAGATCTACCGCGTCCTGGCCCGGATGGTCGACGACGCCTGGGTCGAGGTCGAGCACGTCGCCCAGACCGGGCGCCCCGACAAGAAGGTCTATGCCGTCTCCCCGACCGGGCAGCGGGTCCTCGCCGACTGGCTGGCCGCACCCACCCCGATGGAGCCCCTGCGCAGTGAGATCGCGGTCAAGATGCGCGGAGCGTCGTACGGCGACCGCGCGGCCGCGCTCGACGTCGTACGGCGGCACCTCGCGGAGCACGAGGCGCGGCTGGCGCACTACCGACAGCTGGAGGCGACCGACCATCCCGAGCCCGGCCTCCTGACCGGGCACGACCTCGACATCTACCTGGTCCTGCGCGGCGGGATCCGGGTCGAGGAGTTCTGGGTCGGCTGGCTCACCGAGTACCTGACCGCCCACGAGACCGCACCCACCCCGCCCGACGACACGAAGGCAGCACCATGAGCGAGACCCCCTACCCCCACCTGCTCTCCCCGATCACCATCGGCGACCTGACCCTGCGCAACCGCGTGGTGATGGGGTCGATGCACACCGGGCTGGAGGACCGCGCCTGGGACCTGCCCAAGCTGACCGCCTACTTCGTCGAGCGCGCCCGCGGCGGGGTCGGGCTGATGGTGACAGGTGGCTACGCCCCCAACAAGCGCGGCTGGCTCAAGCCCTTCGCCTCCGAGATGACGACGCGTCTCCAGGCGATGCGGCACCGCGAGCTGACCGGGGCCGTGCACGAGCACGGCGCCGCGATCGCGCTGCAGATCCTGCACGCCGGGCGCTACGGCTACCACCCGTTCAGCGTCAGCGCCTCGGAGAAGCGCTCGCCGATCACGCCGTTCAAGCCGTCGGCCCTGTCGACCAAGGGCGTCTCCGACACGGCGACGGCCTTCGCCGAGTCCGTCGCGCTCGCCCAGAAGGCCGGCTACGACGCGGTCGAGATCATGGGCTCCGAGGGCTACCTGATCAACCAGTTCCTGGCCGCCCGCACCAACGACCGCACGGACCGCTGGGGTGGCTCGGCCACCAACCGGATGCGGCTCGCGGTCGAGATCGTCCGTCGGTCCCGCGAGCTGGTGGGGGCCGGCTTCCCGATCATCTTCCGGCTCTCCCTCATCGACCTCGTCGAGGACGGCCAGACCTGGGAGGAGACCCTGGAGCTGGCGGCGCTGCTCGAGGAGAACGGCGTCAGCCTGTTCAACACGGGCATCGGCTGGCACGAGGCACGCGTGCCGACGATCATCACCCAGGTCCCGCGCGCCGCGTGGGTAGCGGCGACCGCACGCCTCAAGGCGGCCGTCACCGTCCCCGTGTGCGCCTCCAACCGGATCAACACCCCCGAGGTCGCCGAGTCGATCCTGGCCGCCGGGCAGGCCGACCTGATCTCGATGGCCCGACCGCTGCTGGCCGACCCGGCGTTCGTCGCCAAGGCGGCCGACGACCGCGCCGACGAGATCAACACCTGCATCGCCTGCAACCAGGCCTGCCTCGACCACGCGTTCGCCAACAAGACGGTCTCCTGCCTGGTCAACCCCCGCGCCGGCCACGAGACCACGCTCCTGCTCGAGCCGGCGCTGCGGCGCCGGTCCGTCGCCGTCGTCGGGGCCGGACCGGCGGGGCTGGCCGCCGCGGTGTCGGCCGCCGAACGGGGCCTCCCCGTCACGCTGTTCGAGAAGGGCACCGAGGTCGGTGGCCAGTTCCGGCTCGCCATGCACGTCCCCGGCAAGGAGGAGTTCGCCGAGACCCTGCGTTACTTCGCGCGCCGCCTCGAGGTGCTCGGCGTCGAGGTCCGCCTCGCCACCACGCCCACGGCGGCCGACCTGGCGTCCTTCGACGAGGTGGTCGTGGCCACCGGTGTCGCGCCGCGGCTCCCCGAGCTCGCCGGGATCGATCACCCGTCGGTGGTTTCCTACGCCGACGTCCTCAACGGCACCGTCGTCCCGGGCAAGCGGGTGGCCGTCGTCGGCGCGGGCGGGATCGGCGTGGACGTCTCGGTGTTCTTGACCCACGAGCCCGAGACGCTCGACGAGTGGATGGCCCACTGGGGCGTCGGCGACCCGTCGCTCCACCGGGGCGGCCTCACCGAGCCCAAGCCGCGCGTCGCGACGCGTCAGGTCTTCTTGCTGCAGCGCAAGGCGACTCCCATCGGGATCGGCCTCGGCAAGACATCCGGCTGGGCCCACCGGGCCGTCCTGAAGCAGAGCGGGGTCACCCTCCTGCCGGGCGTCACCTATGACCGTGTCGACGACGAGGGCCTCCACATCACCGTCAACGGCGAGGCACGCGTCCTCGAGGTCGACACCGTCGTGGTCTGCGCCGGCCAGGAGTCGGTGCGCGACCTCTACGACGAACTGGCCGCCACCCGCGACCACGGGCTCCACCTCATCGGCGGCGCCGACGTCGCCGCCGAGCTCGACGCCAAGCGCGCGATCGACCAGGGCACCCGCGTCGTCGCGGCCCTCTGACCGCCGACCCGGCAGATTCTCTGCCGGGTCGAGCCCACTCCACTGCCGACCCGGCAGATTCTCTGCCGGGTCGGCCCTCTCCATCAGGGGCGTCTGGAGGCCGGGCCTAGGCTGTCCCGGTGATCCGCGACCTCACCGATGCCGAAGCCCGCGCCGCCCTCCCCGCGAAGTGGGGGATGGCCGACCCGGACGTCCTCCCCGCGTGGGTGGCGGAGATGGACTACGCGCTGGCTCCGCCGATCACCGAGGCGCTCCAGCACGCCGTCGCGATCGGCATGACCGGCTATCCCAAGTTCGCGACCGGCGGCGAGCTCGGGCAGGCGTACGCCGACTTCGCCCAGCGCCACTTCGGGCACACCGTCGACCCCGAGTTCGTCCTCCCCGTGGTCGATGTGACGGCCGGAGTCCGGGTGGCGCTTGACGTCTTGTCCAGCCCCGGACCCATGGTGATGCCGGTCCCGGCCTACCACCCCCAGCTCCGCGTCGCCGAGCTGACCGGCCGGCAGCGGGTCGACCTCGTGCTCGCTCCCGACGCCGAGCGCGCCGAGATCGACGTCGACCGACTCGACCGGCTCTTCGCCGAGGGCGCCCGCACGCTGCTGCTGACCCAGCCCCACAACCCGTGGGGAAGGGTGTTCACCCGGGCCGAGCTCGAAGCGATCCGCGACGTCGTGGTCCGACACAGCGCCCGCGTGATCAGCGATGAGATCCATGCGCCGCTGGTGCTGCCGGGCGCGGAGCACGTCCCCTACCTGTCCATCGAGGGGACCGCCGACCACGCCGTCGCCGTCGTCGCGGCATCCAAGGCGTTCAACATCGCCGGCCTTCGGTGCGCCCAGATCGTCACGGGTGACGCCAAGACCCGGGACCGGCTGCTGGACATCCCGTTCGCCCGCAACGACTCCTGGTCCTCCCTGGGCGTGGTCGCGTCGATTGCCGCCTACACCGAGGGCGACGCGTGGCTGGCCGCCCTCGTGCAGAGGCTCGCCGACCAGCGCAGCCTGCTGGCGAGCCTGCTGGCCGAGCATCTGCCACTGGCTCGCATGCGGCCACTGGAGGCGACCTACCTGGCCTGGATCGACCTGCGCGCCTACGGCCGGGCCGATGCCTCGGACTACCTGCTCGAGAAGGCCCGGGTCTGGGTCAACCCCGGCCAGGACTTCCACCCGGGGCTGCCCGGACACATCCGGCTGAACGTCGCGACGTCGGCCGATCGCCTCACCGAGGCGGTCACGCGCATGGCCCACGCACTCGTGGCGTGACCCGTCAGGCCTGAGCCGCCGCAGGCTCCTCGTCGGCCTCGTCCGCGGGCAGGTCGAGCTCGACCGGCGTACGGCGAGCCGCGGTCTCGACCGGCTCGGTCGACACCAGCACCCAGTCGTGCACCGGTGACTGCGAGTCGTCGTGCGACTCCACGTCGATCGCCTTGCGCGCCGGCGCCTTCTTGCCGGTGCGCGCGGCCGCCGGCTTCTTCGCCGCCGAGGCCGCCTGCTTGACCGGGGCCTTCTTGGCGGCGGGCCTGCGGGTGGTCTTGCGTGTCGGAGCAGCACCGCCGACCACGGCCGAGGGCCGGGCCACCTCGACGACGCGCATGACCGTCGATCGGTTGTGCTCCCGCACGACCTCGAGCCTGCGACCCGCGACCTCGAGCTCCCTCCAGAGACGGACGATGGCCTTCTCGTCCGCGCGGTTGGTGTCGTCCAGGACGACGAGCGCCCCGGGCTTGAGCCGCTCCGCGAGCAGCGGGAACGCCGGGAACCGGGCCAGGCCGGCGGCGCTGCTGGCCGGGCCGTCGACGAAGAGGATGTCGATCTCGTCGATGCCGGTCAGCTGGGTCATGGCGTACCAGGGCGAGGCCGTGCCATCGGGCAGCCTGACCTGCTGGAGCGGGGCGTCGACCACGGTGGCGACGGTGCGCACGCCGTGCAGGGCCAGGGCAGCTCGGGTCTCCGCCGCGGTGGCCGGGTCCGACTCCAGGGCGAAGACGTGCCCACCGCGTCCGGTGGACTGGAGGACGAGGGCATCGAGGACGGTGGAACTGCCCGAGCCGAGGTCGACGATGGTGACCGGGCCGTCGGAGCGCCGGATCTCGTCGGCGACGTCGAGCACCGAGCGTGCGGTCGCCGAGGGGCCGCCGAGCGAGGGCAGGCTGGCGTCGGCGGACACGACGGTCCCGACCAGGCGCTGCAGGTTGACGACGTCGGACGGCAGCATGTCCAGGTGCGCCCGCGTCTCGCCGATGTCACGCCGCAGCCGGGCCGCCTGCTGGCGCATCTGCTTGGCGTGGTCCGCGAGGGCGGCGTGGAGCGCCGGTCCGTGCTCGCCGACCCTGCGGTCGACCTCGTCGAAGTGCAGCTGGATCCCGAGAAGGCCGATGGCGACGGCGAGCCCGAGCAGCACGGCGGCCGCCTCCGGCAGCCCCGCGACGCTCGACACGACCGCCACCAGCGCTAGGCCCGCCGCGAACGGCAGTGCCATCGCAACCAGTCGGTCCTTCATGTGTTGTCCTTTCCCCACTTTCGGCACAATCAGGCGAAAGCGTAAACGCAGCGTGAACCGAACGCCTCACCCTGACGGCAAACCCGAACCAGTGGTCTGTATCGGTTGGTGACTTCGGGGCCGATTCAGTAGGAGTGCTTGACGGCCAGGGTGGCCCGGACCAGCTCGGGGTCCCACGGTTCCCCGAGCCACGCGAAGAGCCCCTGGAGGACGTCGGGATCGGCCACATAGTCGTCGTAGTGGATGCGGTACGCCGCGGGGCCGAGGTCCTCGGCCACCTGCAGGATCGCGGCCTCGATGTCGCTGAGCCGGTCCTGGGAGCTCTCGTCCTCCGCCCACCACTGGCTGCGGCTGACCGCGTCGAGATCGCGGGTGTTGACGACGAACCGCGCCCCGGGGAAGACCTCGCGCAAGAACGCGACGTACTCCGGCAGGTCCGCCCCCCGCCAGCGGATCTCCTTGTAGCCGGTCACCCGGGTCCGCGGGCCCGGCCGCAGGATCGTCTGGAGGGCCAGCGCCCGGATGTTCTCGATCGAGGTGTCGGCCGGGAAGCCTCGCGCGCCGAACCAGGGTTGCGTCACGCGGCGGGCCCCGGGGCGGGTGGAGTCGGCCACCCCGCGGCGGTGGAACTCGAACAGCGCGTGCATCACGTTGTGGTTCTCGCCGCGGATGAGATAGCCGGGGATCGCGTTGAGCAGGCCCTGGACGAGGGTCGAGCCCGAGCGGCCATAGGTCATCACGAAGACGTAGCGAAGGTCCTTGCGACGGCGCTTGTGCTCGCGGCGCTGGAGCCGGGCGACCTTGCGGGTCAGCCTGCCGTTCTGCTCCTCCAGGTCCCTCAGGCGGGCCGCTCGCGGGAACAGGCGCGCGAGCCTGGTCCTGAGTCCGGCGCGGGGCATGGGGGCAGCGTAGACCTGTCCGATCCGCCGCCGGCCCTCAGGCGGACGGGCGCGAGGGTGGTACCTCGCGCCGGTGGGCGGCGATGACCCGGGCGTACCAGTCGAAGGACCGCTTGGGCGTGCGCTGCTGGGTCTCGAAGTCGACGTGGACCAGGCCGAAGCGCTGGGTGAACCCCTCGGCCCACTCCCAGTTGTCGAGCAGGCTCCACACGTAGTAGCCGCGGATGTCGACGCCGATCCTGATCGCGTCGGCGACGGCCCGAAGATGCGCGTCGAGGTAGTCGATGCGGGGCTGGTCGTCGACCACGCCGTTCGCGTCGGGCCCCATGTTGTAGGAGCACCCCGACTCGGTGAGGTGGATCGGCGGGAGGGCGGCGCGGTAGCGGGCGCGCAGCGTGATCAGCCACTCGCGCAGGCCGTCGGGCACGACGGGCCAGCCGAAGTCGGTGGTGGGGTAGCCGACGATGTCGCGGAACTCGAAAGGCATGTCCGCCCCGTCGTCGGCCGCCGCGACCTTCATCGGGTTGTAGTAGTTGATGCCATAGAAGTCGAGCGGTTGACGAATGGTGGCCAGGTCGCCGGGCTGGGCGATCTCCTCCATCATCGAGGCGAGGTCGACCGGATAGCGGCCCAGCAGCATGGGCTCGGCGAACAGTCCGTTCCAGAGCTGATCGAACAGCTTGGTCGCGCCGACGTCGGCGTCGTCGTCGCTGGCCGGCCACATCGGAGCGTGGTTGTTGGCGCAGCCGACACTCGTCGCGCCCGCGTCGCGGAGCGCCATGACGGCACGACCGTGGGCCATCAGCAGGTGGTGGGCCACCCAGAGCGAGTCGAACATCAGCGCCTTGCCCGGGGCGTGCTGACCGGTGGCATAGCCGAGGTTGGTGACCACGTTGGGCTCGTTGATCGGGACCCAGTGCTCGACGCGGTCGGCGAGCCGCTCGCCCACGATCGCGGCATACTCGGCGAACCGCTCGACCGTCGCCGGGTTGAGCCACCCGCCGTCGTCCTCGAGCGCCTGCGGCAGGGCCC
>Ga0209023_10001014_pt1 | contig 39439 bp, 33 predicted proteins | sample LakOneMetagenome_FD_187468 | JGI IMG/M metagenome (GOLD analysis project Ga0209023, IMG submission 187468) | Freshwater and sediment microbial communities from Lake Erie, Canada (SPAdes) (version 2) | ecosystem: Environmental > Aquatic > Freshwater > Lentic | place: Lake Erie, Canada...
ACAACGGAGTCTCTTACCAAAGTGGCCCGGCGGGATGTTTTGGCTTTGGAGGTGGCATTGCCGCTTACAACAGTACGCCCATTAAATGCCATATCATCTTCGGTAAGTACAATTTTATTTTGCTGCCCGTTACTTTTTAAAGTAAAATACTGGGGTTTATAGCCTGCAGATTTTACTTCTACAGTAAGCAGGGAGTCGGCAGATACCAGCCGGAAATTTCCTTTTACATCGGCGTAAGTGCCAAAGTTCTCGCTCTTGATGCTTACGTTGGCAAAGGGCAGGGGGGAGTTATCGGGAGCCAGTACCTGGGCCATAAAACTTTTATTCAGTGGCAGTTCTTTCTTCAGTGATTTTCTTTCCTGCTCGGCTTTGTCTGCAAGTACTACACCGTTACCGGCAGTTTTATTATAACCTTCTGCGGCGTTTACCGTATTGTTGTTTAAAATGGTATTGTTTATTGCCGGTGCCGCATTGGTTGTGGCGGGAACAGGAGGCCTGTTGGTTACCACCACCAGGTCTTCGCCGGCTTTTTCATCAGGAGTTGTTATAACAGGTTTTACAGGAGGCTTAACAGCCGGGGTATATACAAAGTTGCCCATGGTGCTGTCTGTTTTTACCTGGTTTGAAAAAGTCACAGACTCACTGTTAGCTGTGGAAGGGCTTTTTTGATCACCTGAATTTTTTATACTGCCGGTTGGCGTTTCTGTTACTGCGGCTGTTCCTGCAGCTGGGGTGCTTGTGTTTACAGAATCTGTTCCTGCAGGTTTTGCCGTTATGTTTTGTGCAATATCACCAGTCTTGCTTTTTTGGTTGAAAAAGAAATAGGACAAAGTTACCATGCCGCCTATCACTAAAACGGCAGCTGCGGCTTTCATCCAGTTAGTATTACGTTTTTTAAAAGCAATAACTTTTGCGCCGCTTTGTTTTTGAGTAAATTGTTCTTTCAGTAGAGTCAGTTCTGTTTTCCAGTCTTTCTCTTTCATGCCTTCATATCCCTCAATGGCTTCGGCAAGGAAGGGGTCTTCCAGTGCGGCTTTTTCCATAGCATTCATCTGCAGGGGCGTCATGTTGCCCTCCAGGTAATTTTGGATATCTGCTGCGGTGTAAATGGTATGGTGTCCGTTGCCGTTCATTTTATAAATCAAAAGTAAAAATCATCACTACGGGTTTATGGTTTTTTCTTTTTTTAATTCGGTTATCATTTGCTTTCCATGCAAATCTTCAAATTTCTTCTGCCGTTCTGAATATAGCTTCTTACTTTGTTCCAGTCGTAACCTGTAATGGCTGCAATTTCATTATAGCATTTGTTTTCAAGGTAAAACAGCTTTACAGTTTCTCTCTGCTCTTGTGGTAAAGTTTGCAAACATTGTTCCATAACTGCAAAATTGGCTTCTTTTTCCACAGCTTCGCCATTCAGATGCATATTTTCTCCTGATTGCATAAAGTCTGCGTTAAATTCGGTGGTTTTCATATTACGGGGGCTGCGCAGCTGCATCAGGCAGTAATTGCGGGCCAAAACATGCAGCCAGCCCTTAAAATTATCCACTTCGTGAAGCTGAAGCTTTGCTGACAGTTCGATATAGATATCCATCACAGCATCTTTACTGCGTTCTGCATCCCTGAAGTATTTAAGGCAAACACCAAAAACAAGGTCCATATAGCGCTGGTAAAGCCTGCTCAAATGGTCCATATCGCCGCTTTGTTTAAAAGCTGCAACCAGTTCCTTATCAGTTTCGTTGGTTGATATGTTTCTTAAAAAAGTCAAATAAAATACAATTGAAAACTGCGCTTACTTCTTTTATTCGAAGTATACCCTTACGGTTTGATAAAAAATCCTGCTGTTGATATACTGGTTTTGCTGCTGTTTTTCTGAATAGCCCTGGAGGCCGAACAGACCGGCAGCATTGCCTTTGTTAATGGCAATTTCAAGGTAGCCGGCAGCATTGAACAGGGCCAGCTTTTCGCCTTCGCCCACATCTGCATAGGATTCGCTCACCCTGTCAATTACCTCATCTCTTTTAAATACTATCTTAAAACTGCGTCCTTTGCGCTGTTCTTCAAATTCTTCTTTGGTAATATTAACAATGATATTCTCAAAATTGTCTATAAAAATAATCTGGCCTTCAATCCAGTTATTGCCCAGCAGGGGTTTTAACGGATTTTTTACCTGGATAGATACCGTGGCATCACCCACCTGTTCTATTTTTTTTCCGGCCTGCAGTTCGTTAAAGGCTTTTGCAAAAACCGCAGTGCAGTAGAGCGTATTTTTTTGCTGTGTTTTTTCAAGGGTTAAGGCCACTACTTTTTGGGGCACTTCTTCCAGTATCATGGTGATTAAGCCATTGTCTGCACAACCGATAATGTGGCCGTTATGTTCAGCCAGCAGCAGGTGCTCTGGTTTTTCATCAAACAGGTTTACCATTACCATATGAAAAGTTCCAGCCGGAAAATTTTTTATCGCATTCCTGCAAACATATGCTGCCTGCGGATAATTGAAGGGAGACAGATTGTGGGTAATATCGATAATGGAAAAACCGGCATTGGCCTGCATTAACTGCCCTTTAATGGCACCCACTAAAAAATCCTGGTGGCCAATGTCTGATGTAAAGGTTAGTAATGGCATTTGTTTGTTGATCTGCTTATCTGTTAATCCGTTAATTGGTTAATCCGTTAATCCGTTGACCCGGATTAACGTTTAAACGGATTAACGTACCAGTTCGCCGTTTTTAAAAAAGAATTTACGTGTTAATTTATCTGTCCATGAAGGGAAAAACTTATTCATAAAAACTGTGCGCTTTCCTGTAAAAGTAAGCACCAGTGTTCTTTTGCGTTTTTCGATGGCTTTTAGGATGTGTGCAGCGCATCTTTGAGCGCTCATCATCTGGCCTTCATCCATCGGGCTTTCACCTTGTGACTGTCCCTTACTGTTGAGGGCAGCATTCCTGATATTGGATGTGGTAAAGCCCGGGCATACCCACATTACATTCACACCGTCATCCAGCAATTCTGTACGTATGGCTTCCAGCCAGCCGTTTACAGCAAACTTACTGGCAGAATAACCGCTTCTACCCGGTAATCCCCGGTATCCTGCAATGGATGATACGCCAACAATGGTGCCCCTGCGCTCAATAATGGAAGGCAGGGCCAGCTTGGTGCAATACACCGTACCGTAATAATTAATATCCATCACTTTTTTAATTACGTCCAGCTCGGCATTTTTTATTAATGCCCTCATGGAAATTCCTGCATTGTTGATAAGGATATCGATACCGCCAAATGTGCTGATGGTGGAGCTGATAAAATTGCGGCAATCGTTAATATTACTTACATCAGCCACCAGCGTATGCAGGGGTTTGCCGGGGTACATCACCTGTAAATCATATAATTTATGCTGGTTGCGGCCACAGGTGGCCACTTTGGCGTCCATTGCAAGCAGGGTTTCCACCAGCGCCCTGCCAATGCCGTCGCTGCCGCCGGTAACCACCACTACTTTATTTGTAAAAAAATTGCTCATAAAAAATATTATAGACAAAAATATATGGAATATCCCGGCAACAGATAAAAAATTTAAATAAAAAAGCCCCCCCAACTTGTTGGGGGGGCTTTGTGATCTGGCTGGGACTCGAACCCAGGACCCATACATTAAAAGTGTATTGCTCTACCAACTGAGCTACCAAATCGCCTAAAAATTTTGGATTGCAAAGATAAGGGTATTGCATTTAAAAAATGCAACAGGAAAATGATTTTTTACACTTAAAAATAAAAATTGTTAATAAAATGGGAGTGTTATAATACTAAAAGGCTGCATCCTCTTATATCTGTGTTATCCTGTCTTCCCAATATTTCAAAACTTTCATTGCTGTATAAACGTCCAACGTCATCTGTAGCTATAAAACTGCAGCTGTACAGGTTGGCCAGGTCAATAATATTTACCACGCCCGTAACAGGGGCCCCTTGTATTGAAGCCGCAGTGGTGATGCTGAAAGGGTCGTCTTCTTCACGCAACACCAGTTTCATCCATGGCACCGGGTGAAAAATACCATCACCTTTTGAATAGGCTTGAGAAAGGAGCTCTGTCATACCATATTCAGAATGTATAAGGCTCACCCCAAGTTGCTGCTGCAGTTGTTCATGTACCTGTTTGCGGGTAAGTTCCTGCCGCCTGCCCTTCATGCCGCCGGTTTCCATAATAATGGTATTCCTTAACTGCATGGGGTACTTTTCTGCAAAATCCAGCAATGCATAGGTAACACCCACCAGCAGTGTGGGCTGTTTTAATATTTCATTATGCAGCAGCGTGCGGTGCAATTTTTCAAAATCGTACAGGTAAAAGCCGCTGAGGCTGTGCCGGCTCTGCTTCATTAACTCATCCATCATAAACACCAGTGAAGAATTATTTCTTTCAAGATATGAGGGCAATAACCCTAATATACACTTGTGCAGTGCCGGGCCATAAAATTTTTCAAAGCCCCTGGTAAAGCTTTTTTTATACAGTTGTATATCCTTTACGGGATGTTTACTGCTGACAACACCAGTGGTGCCACTGCTTTCAAATACTGCTTCCGGTATAAATGAAGTGGTGCTTATGCTTTGGGATTTAAAGAACTGTATGGGGAGGTATGGGATCTTTTCTATGGTGTCAACTGTTACCGGATCGGTATCGAGGGTGTTACAATATTGCCGGTAAACCGGGTTGTTTTCATACTGGAAATGAAATACCGCCAGTGCCAGTTGGGTAAAATTATCAGCTGAGGCAGCAAAGATTTCACTTTCAAGGTCAATATTTTTAACGGGATGTTTCAATTACTATCAGTAAATTTGAATAACAAAATTACAATAATGCGTTACACTTTAATAACTGCTGTTGCCATTTTACTGTTTGCAGGCTGCAAAAAAGATAAATTCACCACGGAGCCCCAGCTCAGCTATAAATCCATAAAACCCAATGCAGCCTACAGTAATATTCCTTTTAACCAGCAGGTGATCCCTGTTTTAACGCTGCATGTTACGGATGCTGAAGGCGACCTGGGGTATATTGATGGTTCAGATACTTCTAAACTTTATATAAAAAACCTGCTTAACAACAGGGAGGATTCCATGATCCTTCCCAATCTTTCTACTGCAGCAGTTAAAAATTTTGAAGGGGATATTGAAGTTACATTGTCTACAGTTTTAGGCGGCAGCACCCGGCCAAGGCCCAAAACCGATACATTGTTTTTTGAAGTATATCTTAAAGACTTTGCCAAACATAAAAGCAACGTAATTAAAACCAGCGATCCTGTATTTTACATTACGCCGTAATGAAGTGGCTGCAGTTTATCCTGTCACATTCCTTGTTCATAGCGGTTTGCGCTGTGGCGCTCTGTTTCCAAACGGCTATACTGTTTCATATCACACTTCCCTTATGGGGGTACAGTTTTATTTTCTTTTCCACCCTGTGCAGTTATAATTTTTACTGGCTCCTGAGTGGTTATGCATTTGCCGGGTTACCTATAAAAAAATATTTCAGAAAAAATTATTCTAACGGTATAGTATTTATCATAGCAGCAGCAGGATGTGTTGTGTCGGTGCTGCACCTGCAGCATTTGCTTCCGGCCATTGCTATAGCAGTTTTCCTTACAGCGATGTATGCCGTACCCTTATTGCCTGTAAAGGCGCTTCAGGTAACCCGCAGGGCAGGGGTGCTTAAAACCTTTTTGCTGGCATTTACCTGGTCGTATATCACCGTATATATTCCTTATACTTACAGTACGGGCGTTAACTGGAAAATACTGCTCATCCTGTTTAACAACCGTTTCTTTTTTATGATGATGCTCTGTATTATTTTTGACGCCCGGGATACACACGTGGATAAGATAAAAGGACTGCAAAGCCTTACCACCATGCTGCGGCCCGCCACCGTGAAGTATATCATGTATTTTTTATTTGCAGCTTATATTGTAAATGGTATTTTTTTCCGCCTGCATATTGATGAAAAAGAACAGATCATCCCTTTGCTTGTAACGGGTACGGCAACGGCTGCAGCATATATGTATTCATTAAAAAAGCAGGGCTATTTTTTTTATTATTTCCTGGTGGACGGCCTTATGCTCTTTTCGGCATTGGCCACTTATGTGGCAAGTATTTAGTTATTTTTGCGGGTACAAAAATATATATACATGGCCAGGGCAAAAAAATCAAAAAGTATACTTACCGCTTCCTCTTACCAGTTTTTAAAAAATTATATCAATAATCCTTCGCCTACAGGTTTTGAAACCAGTGGCCAAAAATTATGGCTGGAATATATAAAGCCTTATGTCGACAGCCATTTTACTGATCCTTACGGAACGGCAGTTGGGGTAATCAATCCCACATCCACATTTAAAGTGGTTATTGAAGCACATGCAGATGAAATAAGCTGGTTTGTAAATTATATTTCGCCCGAAGGGCTGATTTATTTAAAACGTAATGGAGGTGTTGACCACCAGATTGCTCCTGCAAAGCGGGTTATTATACATGGTAAAAAGGGCGCTGTTAAAGCAGTGTTTGGCTGGCCTGCCATTCATACCCGGATGAGTAATAACGATGGTAAGGAAGCGCAGCCCAAAGTGGATAATTTATTTTTAGACTGTGGTGCCCGGAATAAAAAAGAAGTGGAGGCATTGGGTATTCATATCGGTGCGGTGGCAACGTATGAAGAGGGTTATGATGAACTGGCTTATGATTATTTGATTGGCCGTGCATTCGATAACCGTATTGGCGGTTTTATGATTGCAGAAGTGGCAAGATTATTAAAAGCCAGCCGTAAAAAACTTCCCTTTGGCCTGTACGTGGTGAATGCCGTACAGGAAGAAATTGGCCTGCGGGGTGCCGAAATGATTGCCAGGAGAATAAAACCCAATGTGGCCATCATTACTGATGTAACGCATGATACGTCAACGCCAATGATTAATAAGATTATAGAGGGGGAGTGCGCCTGCGGAAAAGGACCTTCGCTGGCTTTTGGGCCTGCCGTGCATAATAAGCTGCTGGATTTTGTACAGGATACGGCCGGAAAAAATAAGATACCTGTACAATTGCGCACTGTAAGCAGGAGTACAGGTACGGACACAGATTCTTTTGCCTATGCCAATGATGGCTGCCCTTCTGTATTGATTTCCATTCCTCTCCGGTACATGCACACTACGGTGGAAATGCTGCATAAAGATGATATAGAAAATACCATCAAGCTGATGTATGAGACGTTGGCAGCCCTTACACCAAAAATTAACCTGAGTTATTTTAATTAAGAAAAAAGAAAAATGGACAACCGGTTTACGAAATACTCAAAATTGTATTTTTTGATATTTGGGCTCTTTCTTACAGTGCCCCTTTTCCTGGCTTTGACCATTGCTTTTTTCTATGGGTTCTTTAAAGTTTTTGCATCAAAGCCCCTGGATATTTTTTATGAAATTGTAATAATGATACTGCCTCCGGCATTTTTTGCAGCAGTGCATTATATCTTTTTCAGGCGGAGCCAGGATCATACAGCCAAAATCATAAGAACGGTTTCCCGGGTTTTGCTGGCCCTTGCCTTTTGCTGCTGTGTTGCTATACTGGCAGCGGATATGATTACCTATTTTAAGCTTGGTCCCAATACTTATGAAGTGACAAATTTTAAAAGTTTCAGCCTGCTTTTTTTAGCAGGGAATATTGCATTACTTTTCATCGTAGCCCTTGTACAGGCTTTTTCCACCAAAAAGGAAGAGGACTGGCTGGAGAAGCGGAAACGCAGGCAAAATAATAATGCAGGGGTGTAATTAATAAATATCCCCGCCATGAATAGCGGGGATTTAAATCAAAACCAACTGTATGCTATGAAAACCTCTTATTGAATAGTTATTTGTTTGGCCACAGCTTTTACTTCCTCTTTTTTGGGTAATTCCACAAGCAGGACACCATTTTCGTACCTGGCGCTGATACCTGATGCATTTATCTTATCATCTACTGTAAAACTGCGTTTAAAGTTTTTTGAACTGAATTCTTTACGTATCACTTTTTCGTTTTCCACTTTGCTTTCTGTTTTCTTTTCTGCACTGATAGTTAAGATATTGCCGTCTAAATTCAAATTAAAATCGGCCTTATCAAAACCCGGGGCAGCCAGTTGTAAACTGTAAACATCATTGTGTTCTGTAATGTTTACCGGAGGGAAGCCCCAAAAATCTTCCCTTACGGTTTTTCCAAAAGTAGCGGGCAGGTCATTGAATAAATCATTTAGTAAACCATCAAATGATTTGGTAAAAGGGTGGTTTGTTTTTACGAGTGTCATAACTAACTATTTTTAAGTTTATAAATTTGTTTAGTAATAAACATGCTTCAAATTGTATTCCAGCACCATTTTTACGCCTTAATTTCAATAACACCCTTTTTTTTACGACATTCTGTCTTGATTGCTAATACAAGTCAGACATTATTTCCGGTTTGTTCAGTTCACAACTGTGCAAAATGAAAGTTTCGGTATCCGGATGCTTGTACGTAATTTTGTTGTCCAAAAAAATCTACAAAAACTATGTATCCGGAAGAAATTGTAATACCAATGAAGGAAGAGCTGACAGAAAATGGGTTTTCTGAAATGCTTACAGTATCAGACGTGGAACAGACGCTGAATGACAAGGGTACCACCCTGGTGGTGATCAACTCTGTTTGTGGCTGCAGCGCCGGCACGGCAAGGCCTGGTGTTTTAATGGCTGTACATAACAGTGCTAAAAAACCCAACCACCTTACCACCAGCTTTGCAGGCTTTGACGTGGAAGCAGTAAAGAAAATCAGGGAGCACTTACTGCCTTACCCGCCTTCTTCCCCTTCAATAGCTTTATTTAAAGATGGCCAGCTGGTGCATTTTATAGAGCGCCACATGATTGAAGGACGCAGTGCTCAAATGATTGCAGAAAACCTGATTGGTGCTTTTGACCAGTATTGCAATTAACACCACTTAATTTGATGGTTAGTATAACTCCTCCTGCATTTACAGGAGGTTTTTTTATGGCCAAAACCAACGGCTTTAATTAATTGAATATATTGCATCGCTATTTTAAAACTTGAAGGCACAATTCTTATTATGTATCCCAATTTATATTATGTTTTTAAAGACTGGTTTGGTGTGGAGTGGAAAAGCCTCAGCATTTTAAATATGTTTGGCTTAATGGTGGCACTGAGTTTTATAGCAGCTGCTATAATACTTACGGCCGAATTAAAACGGAAGGAAAAAATGGGTTTGCTTTCACCCAGGGAAGAGATTATCACGGTAGGCCGGCCGGCAACAATTACAGAGCTGTTAATAAATGCACTTATAGGTTTTGTATTTGGATTTAAAGTGCTGGGTTTGTTGTTTAACCGGCCCGAGGACATTACCCCGCAGGAATATATATTTTCAGGACAGGGAAATATTGCAGGGGGATTACTGGTCGCTGCAATACTTGCAGGATTAAAATGGTACGAAAAAAACAAACAAAAACTAAAGGAGCCCGAACGCCGGAGTGTACGTATCTGGCCACACGACAGGGTGGGGGATATTATTATCCTGGGGTTAATATTTGGTATTTTCGGTGCTAAATTATTCGACAGTTTTGAAAGCTGGGATGATTTTATGGCCCACCCGATCAAAAGATTATTTTCAAACAGCGGACTTACTTTTTATGGAGGCCTGATTGTGGCAGCTGCAGCAATTATCTGGTATGCTGCAAAACGGGGAATAAAGATTGTGCATCTTGTTGATGCCGCAGCACCTGCCTTAATGATTGCTTATGCCCTTGGCCGTATTGGTTGCCAGGTTGCCGGGGATGGCGACTGGGGGGTATATAACAGTGCTTATGTAGCCGATAATACCGGTAAGGTAAGGCTTGCTGCTGAAGGTGAATTTTTACAGGCGCTCAAAAAAGATTCCACTTATTTTTTAAATGGTAAATTGCCCGAATCAAACGACTTTAACGGCAGAACTGCAAGTTCACTGGATAAGGTACCGCACCTGTATTTTAAGGCCCCTTCATTTTTACCCACCTGGATGGTGGCTTATACCTATCCCAAAAATGTAAATGCTGATGGAATAAAAATCCCCGGCGATACAGATGAGCATAACCGGGCATTGCCCCTGCCCGTGTTTCCCACCCCTTTTTACGAGACCATATTGGGTATTTTACTTTTTTTATTGTTGTGGGGTATCAGGAAGCACATAAAAATACCGGGTGTATTATTTGGCATTTATCTTATTATAAACGGAATAGAGCGTTTTTGTATAGAAAAAATCCGTGTAAATACAGAATATAATATTTTGGGTTTTCAACCTTCACAGGCGCAGGTTATTGCATTGCTCCTGGTAATTGGAGGATTATCTCTTATTATATTCCAAAACCGGAAAACCACCCGGTAAATAATTTTTTTAAATAATATACACATCGGCCTGTAACTATTTGGTCTTTTCCCCCGTTCCACATTTTTTGTAGTTATTTATCTTGTTTTCCCTGTTTTATACCGGTTATACATTTATTTTACCGTTCAGTATAAAACAATGTACTATGCAAAACAAAGTACCTACTTTTGTGAAGTAGTTATCAAAATATATAACTGCACTATTTAACAACTGCTTCCGGGTTAGCCACCGGAACATAAACAAAAAGTATAGCCATGAAAAAATTTTTCAACCTCTTGGTTGTGAGCACTATTGCTTTGTGCAGCCAGGCCCAGACAAACTCAGCCGGCAAGGTATCCGGCAGTATTAAAGATGGTGGTCAGCAAAAAATTATTGACGCCGCATCAGTTTCACTTTTGAAAGCCAAAGACAGCAGCCTCGTTAAAGTTGCCATTACCGACAAAGAAGGGAACTTCATTATTGAAAATGTAAAAGACGGATCCTATTTAGTATTAGCCACTTCTATAGGTCATTCAAAAACCTATAGTAGTGTATTCACTGTTTCCCCCCAGAATGCTGTTGTTAACTTAGGTATGCTGCAACTGGTACCGCAGGACAAAAGCCTGACCGGGGTTACCGTGGTTGCAAAAAAACCTTTTATTGAACGAAAAGCCGACCGCACCATTGTAAATGTGGAAGCATCTATCAGCAGTACCGGCAGCACCGCACTTGAGGTACTGGAAAAGGCGCCTGGCGTAACTGTAGATAAAGACGGCAATATCAGCCTTAAGGGAAAACAGGGTGTATTGATTATGGTGGATGGTAAGCCAACCTACCTGTCGGCTCCCGAATTGGCCAATATGCTCCGTAATATGTCATCTAACCAGTTAGACCAGATTGAGATAATGACCAATCCTTCTGCAAAATATGATGCATCAGGCCGTTCAGGCATTATAAATATCAAAACAAAAAAGAATAAACAAAAAGGATTTAACGGAAGTGCATCAACTGCGTATTCGCAGGGCATTTATTCACGTACCAATAACAGTCTTAACCTGAATTATAAAAATGGTAAGGTTAATTTATTCAGTACACTTAGCGGGAACTACCGGAATGGCTACCAGGAACTGGATATATACAGGCGTTATACCAATACAGATAAAACCACTAAAGCTGTATTTGAACAAAATTCATTTCAAACCAGGCATAACGGCAATTATAATGCAAAATTCGGAGCCGACTTTTATGTAAGTAAAAAAACAACATTAGGTGTTGTGGTATCTGGTGTAACCAATCCACAGGTACAAAACGGCGAAAATACCAGCTATTTAAAAAGCAGCACCGGTGTGGTTGATTCCATTGTGAAGGCAATAAGCAGCGAAAAATCATCATGGAAAAATGGCAGCCTCAATTTTAACTTCCGCCATGTATTTGACAGTACAGGAAGAGAAATAACTGCTGATGCCGATTACCTGAGGTACCGGTCAGATAAAAAACAAAACTTTTATAACAGCAGTTTCACACCCGGCTGGGCTTTAAAGGCAAGCGATAATTTACTGGGAGAACTGCCTTCTGATATTAAAATATACTCAGCAAAAATTGATTATACACATCCCCTGAAGAAAGGGACTAAAATAGAATCAGGTGTAAAAACGAGCTTTGTGGAAACCGATAACACCGCAGGGTATTTCAACGTGGTGGGCAGTACAAAATCCCCGGATTATGATAAGACCAATCGTTTTGATTATAAAGAAAACATCAATGCAGCCTATTTGAATTTCAGTAAAGAAATGAAAAAATGGAGTGTGCAGACCGGCCTGCGCCTGGAAAACACCAATTATGAAGGCCACCAGTTTGGTAACCCTGTTAAAAAGGATTCTGCCTTCAAAAACAGTTATACCAGTTTGTTCCCGACTGTATTTGTTGGTTACAACCCTACAGAAAAAAACCAGTTCAGCTTTTCTTATGGCAGGAGGATCAACCGCCCCGATTACGAAGACCTGAACCCGTTTTTATTCTTTTTGGATAAATATACTTACGGTGCAGGTAACCCTTTCTTAAAACCGATGTACAGTCATGTATTGGAAGCGTCACATACTTACAAACAGTTTTTAACCACCACCTTAAGTTACAGCCATACAAAAGACCTGTTCAGCGAAACCTTTCAACAAAAAGATTTTGCCACTATTGTAAGCCAGGGTAATTACGGCGTAATGAATGATGCGAGTGTTTCTGTAAGTGCACAGGTACCCGTTAAAAAATGGTGGAACATGAATGTATATACAGAAGCAAAGTATAACCAGTTCAAAGGGATACTGTATGGTGAAAACGTGGATGTTGACGCCACCACTTTTTTGGCCAACGTAAGTAACCAGTTTAAATTTAAAAAAGGATGGAGTGCTGAACTCTCCGGCTGGTACAGGACAAAAGGAATTGAAGGGCAGATAGCCATTAAATCATTGGGCCAGATGACTGCAGGGGTTCAAAAGCAGGTGTTAAAAAATAAAGGAACACTTAAGTTTAACATCAATGATGTGCTGAACACCCGTAACCCAAGAGGGGAAATCAATTTCCAGAATACAGAAGCCCGGTTCAGGCAGTACAGCGATAACCGGACTGCAACCATCAGCTTCAGCTACCGTTTTGGTAAACCAATAAAAGGAATGCAGAAAAGAAAAACCGGAGGTGCCGGCGATGAGCAGAACAGGGTGAAAGGGGCTAATTAAGCAGCAGGAACCAGGAGATGGTGTTTACCGGGTGTTGGTTGTACAACTAACACCCGGTATTCGTATTATAAGATTCAGAATTAATTGATACTTTTGGTTAAAAATCAGCTATATGCCTTCATTCGACTTCAGCAGTAAGGTGGATCTTCAGACCCTGGATAATGCCATTAACATCGTGCATAAAGAAATTACCAACCGTTTTGATTTTAAAGGCAGCCATGTGGTTATTGAACTGAATAAAAAAGAATTTAAGGTAAATCTTGAGGCTGACAGTGAAATGAAGCTGGGCCAGATACGCGACGTGATGATCAGCCGCAGTATGAAGCAGGGCCTGGCTGCCGAAATCTATGATTTTACGAAAGAGCCTCATCAAAGCGGAAAAGTTATGAAACAGGAAGTGGTGGTGCGTAATGGTATCAAACAGGAAGACGCAAAGAAAATAGTAAAACTTATTAAAGATGCAGGCCTTAAAGTACAGGCCGCAATCATGGATGATATCATAAGGGTAACAGGGAAAAAAATAGATGATTTACAGGAAGTTATACAAGCCAGTAAAGGATGGAACCTCGGTATTGCATTGCAGGTGGTAAATATGAAAAGCTAGGCAGCCGGGATAACAGGTGGTTATTTTTTTGAATGTATTCTAATCTTAAAGGCTTACAAAATATGCTGAAAACCCTTATCTTTGCACACTTATAAAAATTATACGGCAAAATCCGTGTAGCAAAACAACAAAACATTATGAAAAAAGGAATTCACCCCGAAACTTACAAAACAGTAGTTTTTAAAGATATGAGTAACGGGCACTCATTTTTAAGCCGCTCCACCGCTTACAGTAAAGAAACTGTAAAATGGGAAGATGGTAACGAATACCCTGTAATTAAACTGGAGATTTCAAATACTTCTCATCCTTTTTATACCGGTAAAAACGTACTGGTTGATACCGCCGGCCGTATCGATAAGTTTAAAAAACGTTACGAAAAAAAGGCAAAATAATTGGTTTAGATAATTATTAGATCATTATCTTTATCACAAGTTTGTTTTTCATGGCTATACTTTAAGTCCCTCCGGTTCTCCGGGGGGATTTTATTTTGCGTAATTTTACAGCAGATGCATAAACTTATTTTTACAGAAGAATATTGCAAGCCGCAGAACCTGCATCCCTTCACGCTCATCAGGCATATACAGGATATACGTGTGGGGATATTGACCATACGTGAAAAATGGGAACGGCTTTTGGGCCTGGCTTCTTTTGATAAATGGGAAGGGTATTACCTGGATGATGAGCGCTCAATAAAAATTGACAAAAATATCGGGAAAGATATTTTACTGATGGTACATGCCAATGTTTTACCCACCCCGGCGCTGGTGAGGAAAATAAAAAAAATGGCACATGGTGAATTTCTTTCGGTTAAAGAAGAGGGTGCTGTAGCCTACAAATTTTCTGCCCAGGAAGTGATAGGGCTGCATAAAATAAAAATGTTACGGGCTGTTGAAGTGGAAGAAGACCTTGAAGTGCTGCATTATCCCTGGCAGATATTTCAGCTGAATGATTGGGCCATACGGCAGGACTATAAATTAATTACCGGAAAAAGAAAAAGCAGGCCTGTTTCCAAAACCAATACAGTAATTAATCCTTCACAGGTATTCATAGAACCCGGTGCTAAAGTGGAGCATTGTATTTTAAATGCCTCAACAGGTCCCATTTACATTGGGAAGCATGCAGAAATAATGGAAGGCAGCATGCTCCGTGGCCCTGTAGCTGTTTGCGAAGGCAGCCTGGTAAAAATGGGAAGCAAAATTTATGGCGCCACCACCATTGGCCCTTATTGCCTCGCCGGCGGAGAAATAAAAAATACTGTTTTAATGGGATACACCAATAAAGCGCACGACGGCTATTTGGGCGACAGTGTTATTGGGGAGTGGTGTAACCTGGGGGCCGGCACCAGCAACAGTAATTTAAAAAATAACTGCGGAGAAGTTACCTATTGGGTGCATGCAGATAAAAAAGAAATAAGCGCCGGTAATAAGGGCGGTTTATTAATGGGAGATTATTCAAAAGCTGCCATTAATACTTCTTTCAATACGGGAACGGTAGTGGGTATTTGCAGTAATGTATTTGCCCAGGGCCTTACGCCTAAATACATACCTCATTTCAGCTGGGGTTGCGATGGTATTACCCGTTATAAGCTGGCTAACGCTATAGCCGATATTGACAAATGGAAGCAGCTGAAAGGATTTACAATTACAGAAAAGGAAAAACAAATTTTGACGGATATTTACAAAAAATTTTAAACCAATACTATCCCATGCGCAAACAAATAGCTGCAGCAAACTGGAAGATGAATTTAACCCTGCAACAGGCAGAAACTTTAATTGATGAACTGGTAAAGATTCCCCATGATGTAAATGAAAATCAACTCGCTATTTTTGGTGTTCCCTTTCCTTATTTAACTGCCATACAAACCAAACTGGCAGGCAAAAAAAATGTATTTGTGGCTGCCCAAAACTGTTACAATAAAAAAAGCGGGGCATATACCGGTGAGGTTAGTGCAGAAATGCTGAAAAGTATCGGGATCGGTTATGTGATACTTGGACACAGCGAACGCCGGGAATATTTTAATGAAAGCAACAGCATGCTTGCAGAAAAAGTAAATATTTGCCTCGAAACAGGATTGGTGCCCATTTTTTGTTGCGGCGAGCCATTAACCATACGTGAAGCAGGGACACAAAACAGTTTTGTAGAAGCGCAATTAAAAGAAAGCCTCTTTCACCTCACTGCTGAACAGCTGACAGGTTTTATCATTGCTTATGAACCCATCTGGGCTATTGGCACTGGAAAAACGGCCACCAGTGAACAAGCGCAGGAGATACAGTCATATATAAGAAGTGTATTTGCCGGCCAATATGGAAACGATGTTGCCGACAGCATTTCTATTTTATATGGCGGCAGTGTAAAAGCGGCCAATGCAAAAGAAATTTTTGGCAAACCTGACGTAGATGGGGGATTAGTGGGTGGCGCCAGCCTGGTAGCTTCAGAATTTGCAGCTATCATCAACAGTCTTAAATAATTCAGGAGTTAACAGCTTTATTAAATGTGTTGCTGGCAACTGCAATATCTGCTTTAATAAAGCTGTTCAGTTTCTCCAGGTCAAGAACAGTTGTATCCGCTTCGTTGTTGCGGTGGTACATGGGAATATATTTTACGCCATAAACAATCTCTTTGAATGTGTATGAGCTTCTGGCCACAACCGTATTGCTGAACATGTCATCAAAAGCCTTGATGAACACCATTATTTCACCCTGTGCATTTTCAAAATCCTCTTTGGTAAAATTGTAAAAAGGGCTGTCTTCTGTGATGGGGTGTACAATGGTCCAGCTCAGGGTAAGTGCATTCACTTTAGAAAATTCCAGTTCAAGCGGAAAAAATTTATTGGTCATTTTGCCATTTTCTTCCACCACCATTCCTACAGTTAATTTAGCTTCTGCATCAGTAAGCGTGGTATTTTTAAATGGTGCTATCCGCAACATCAGTGCGCTGATGTCTTTATAAGGGGCAATAATGGCATTTTCTGAAAACTTCAGGTAAGCCGTGGGTTTGCTGAACCTTCCGTATAACAAACCAGTGGCCAATGCCAGGCTCAGCAACCCTACCAGGGCTTCAAATGCAGCCACTGCACTTGCTAACGTACCGCTTGGACTGATATGCCCGTATCCCACAGTGGTTACTGTTTGTGCACTGAAAAAAAACGCCTGTAAAAATTTCTCAGGTTCAGATGCTGCTTTCATGCCATCCAGGTGCTCCACGCCAATAAAATAATACACCCCCGCAAAAAAAATATTCACCACTATATAAAATGCAAAAATCAGGAAAAGGAATTTCCACCGGGGCATCGCCAGCATGGAATGATACCAGCTGATCCGCTCAAAAATATTTACGCCCCTTTTTTCTACATTGGCCTGGCCGTCTTTATTTACAAATCGTCCGCCATAATCTGATGTATTGACACCAAACCCGGTATTGATCTCGGTTTTTGCCTTTGTATTAAACTTGCGTAACAGCGACATGAATGATTATTTGTGCTGTAAATTACTGATTATTTTAATTACGCCGGTGCTCTTTACACAGCCTGTTTACTATAAAGTGACGGGGTACTGTCTTATATTTGTATAATACTCACCAAAGCGAATTATGCAGTTTAAAAAAGCCATTCAGCATACCATACTGTGGAAAGTGCTTAACACCATAATCACTTTTTTAATAAACATACTGCTGGTGAGGTTGCTGGGTGCTGAACAAAGCGGCATTTTTTATTACGCCATTACATTGCTGGGATTGCTCATCCTGGTGCAGAGTTACAGCCTGGAAGCCGGTATAGTATATTATTGCAGTAAAAACAACAACGTTTCAGGCATTGCATTTTTTATAGTGCCGTGGTTATTACTGCAGCTGTTAATTTCCCTGCTGGTATTATTTTATCTTATACCTGTTGGTATCAACAGGACCATGGCAGTACTTTATACCATCAGCAACCTTGCCATTTTGTATTGTAACGGGTTATACACGGCTCAAAAAAAATTCCCCGCTTTAAATTTTATCTTAGGTATTGTAAATCTTTTATTGCTGCTGGTATTGTGCGGAATGTATTTTTTTGATCTCTCTTTTTTTTCATTAACCTCCTTCACAGCCCTGCAGCCCGCTGCTTTTTTTTATTGCTGCGGTTTTACCCTGCAGGCCATACTGCTTACAGCTGTTTTCTTTTACAGTAATAAAAAACCTGTCGGTGCCGGACTGATAGATAAAAAAATGCTGAAAAATATTTTTGCATTTTCCGGCCTTGCCTTTGCGGGTAATCTTTTGTTTTTCCTGGTAGTAAGGGTCGACTATTATTTTGTAGAAAAATACTGTACCGGTATTGCACTCAGCAATTATATACAGGTTTCAAAATTAGGGCAACTGCTGGTCCTCCTGCCTTCGGTAGTGGCTGCGGTGGTTTTTCCCTATGCGGCGGGGGCCCAGCAGGAAGAATCTTACCTGGGTAAAACCCAGTTTTTTTGCAGGGTAATTACAGGCTGTTTCATTTTCTTTACCCTTTTTATTGCGGTAACCGGTTATTGGTTATTCCCCTTACTGTTTGGCCCCGGCTTTACAGCCATGTACCCGGCATTATTGTTATACCTGCCCGGTTTTTTTGCTTTATGTATCATTACTGTACTGGCCGCTTACCTGGCAGGGGCGGGGTTGATAAAAATAAACCTGGCGGCATCTGCCTTTGCATTGATAGTGGTAATTGCCGGTGATATTGCCTTAATTCCTTATTTCGGCATCAATGGTGCAGCAGTAGCCAGCAGCATAGCCTATTTTGTTTGCATGGTATATTTGCTGTGGTATGCCAAAACAAAGATGCAGGACAGCGTGTATGACTTTTTTATTTTACAAACTGCTGATATAAAAATGATAGCTGAATATGTAAGCCGAAAAAAAAGAAAATGAGTATAAAAGGAAAGATAAACTGGGGCATTACAGGAATAGCTCTCGCCGCATTAAAAAAAAGCCTCCGCTACCGGCTAAAGGAAGATGCAGCTCTTTTTCTGCAGCAGGTTTCAACACCGGCACCGGGTATATATAACAGGATCGATTATATCCTTGAACAATGCCGTAATAAAAAAGTGCTGCATGTTGGTTTTTCTGATTATCCCTTTACAAAAGAAAAGCTGGCCAATAAATCTTTATTGCACCTCTTGCTGATGCCAAATGCCGGGTCTTTACTGGGTTTGGACAGTGAAAAGAAAGCTATAGATGTGTATACCGCTGTAACTGGTGATGATAAGGTTTTGTACGGCGACATTACTGTCACCTATCCCGAAGCAGCAATACAATTTGAGCCGCAGGTAATTTTACTTACAGAAGTACTGGAACATTTAAAAGACCCCCATGGCGCAATTGAAATTTTGTATAACAGTTTTAACCACGGTACAAAAATACTGGTAACTGTTCCCAATTATAACGCACTGGATACCATCGGTGCCAGTACGAATAAAACAGAATCTGTTCATCCGCATCACTACTGGTATTTTTCTCCTTATACCCTTACAAAATTATTTGATGAAAAAAAATTCATGCCGGAACAACTGCATTTTGGTATGTATTATCAACCGGGCAAAAAAATAAATGCGGTGATGCGTAATTTTTTGTACAATGGCGATTGCATCATGGCCATTTTTTCAATTAACAAAGCATAAGGTATGACAAAACTCCTTTGGCTGGCAAGCTGGTATCCCAACAGGATTAATCCATTTGACGGGGATTTTATAGAGCGCCATGCAAAAGCAGTAAGCCGTTTTGCCGATGTTACGGTAATGTTTATTACAAAAGATACCTCCCTGCCCCGGGGGCAGTTTGTTATTGAAAAAACTACCGATAATAGTCTCACTGTTTACCGTGGATATTATGGGTTATCCAGCTCCGGTAAATGGCTTGAAAAAATAATTTCATACAGGAATTTCAAAAATCTTCAAAAGGAAATATATAAACATGTGATTGCAGAACAGGGCAAACCTGACCTGGTGCATGTGCAGGTGGCCATGAAGGCTGGTTTACTGGCATTGTACCTGAAGCAACACTACAAAATTCCTTTTTTGGTTACAGAACACTGGTCGGGTTATTATAAATACTGTACACCCAATGTATACTCTGGCAACAGGTTGCTTAACCGGTTAAATAAAAAAGTATTGCAACAAGCTGCATTGACAATTACAGTTTCGGATCATTTGGGCAAAACCATTACTGATAATTTTGTTGCTGTTCCTTTTAAAAAGATCCCGAATGTTGTGGATACCCATTTGTTTTTTTACCAGCCTTCAGCGCCACAACGTTTCCGTTTTATCCATCCTTCCGGTATGGTGCCGGTTAAAAACCCTGAAGGTATTTTGTCGGCCTGCCGGATGGTAAAAGAAAAAGGATATGATTTTGAAGTGCTGATGCTGGGTGCAGAGAATGACAGGCTGGTAAAACTGGCCGAACAATTAGGAATATATAACAGTCATGTTTTTTTTAAAGGAACGGTATCTTATGCAGAAGTGGCAGCATCCATGCAGCAATCATCCGCCCTGCTGCTGTTCAGCCGGCACGAAAATATGTCTTGTGTTGTTCTGGAAGCTTTATGTTGTGGATTGCCCGTTATTGGCACAAGGGTGGGTGGTATACCTGAAGTGGTTACTGATGCCAATGGCCTGCTTGTGGACAATGAAAATATTTCACAGCTTGCCGAAGCCATGTGTACAATGATGGACAGGTATCAAAGCTATAACCGTGCGGCAATTGCTGCTGCTGCATCAGCAGCTTTCAATTACGATACTGTGGGTAAACAGCATAAAGCGATCTATGAAACTATGATTAATCCTGTTTAGGTTTCAGCTGTATCACTTCTTCCAAAAACTTTTTTGTTTCTTTTTCCACACTTTCCACATCACCCGATTTAATGGGCGACGCAATAACATGGTTACCGGTATTGGGCAGGGCGATGGCCCGTTTGTGTGTACTGTCTGTAGCCAGTTCGGCAAACATATCTTTCATGGCACTTACTTTCACCACGTTATCCTGGTGCTGTTCATCCTTGTAGTAATACAGCAGTAATACAGGCTGTTTTATTTTGCTGAAGGTTTCTTTATTCATGGTGGTTTCCAGCATTTCTTCCAGCGCCACAGTGGCTTCCAGCCGGTAAGGTTTATTCCAGTACTGCCTGTATATGGGCCGTTCATCAGCCGGGTCGTTATACTTACTGCCTTTTACCAGCCTTGCCAGTTGCAAACCCCAGTGATTGTTTAACACCCATGCATTGGCATCGTTGATAGCAATGTTAGGAGAATATAAAATTAATCCGGCCACATCAGCAGGATAAGTTGCTGCTAATTGTAATGCCTGTGTGCCGCCTGTACTGGTACCCATTAATATTACTTTATTGCCCAGTTGTTTCCCAATGGCCAATGCCTGTTTGGCACTTTCCCAATAATTGTCTGCTGTCAAATTCATTAATTGTTCGCTGGTGTCAATGCCATGCTCTGCAAGCCGGGAAAGATATAAGTTACAGCCGAACTGTTTGGCAATATTGCGGTGTACGGGATTGCCTTCTTCCTGCGAAGCAGAAAAGCCATGTATATACACAATGGCGTATTCTGTTTTCTGCCTGCTGCTGTCATTGGCCCAAACAATCCTGGCTTCATTGTTGGGCCTCAGTTTATGAACAGCTTCCTGGGTAGCCACATATTTATCCAGCTCATTAAGCGGGGGAACAGCAGGCATTACGGTTTCATATTTGGGTTCATCAGGCCTCGGGCCGAACAGGTATACTATAATGCCTACACCAATAACGTACAGCAGTATTCTTAAAAAGCGCATATTTTTTTTATGTGAATCTAAGTTTTTTATTTGGCAAAAGGGAATTTGTATTTTGATAATTTCATTACCTTTCGGTGATGAAGCACTTTAAGTTTTATACCAAGGCGGATATTTTATCGCTTACAAAAGTGAGGCGTTTTGAAACAAAAATAGGTGAACGCCTGCAGCATATCAAAAGCGAAGGGGAGTGGCCTGATGTCATCAACCAGTCCACCGCTAAGTATGTGCTGATTGGTATACCTGAAGATATCGGTGTGCGGGCCAATTATGGTATTGGCGGCACCACTACTGCCTGGCTGTCTTTCCTGTCTTCTTTTTTAAATACCCGGAGCAATGATTTTTTACCGGGCGATAATATTTTATTACTGGGGCATTTTGATTTTGGAGATATTAAATTTTTGATTGATAGTTATGCTTATAATCCTGATGAACTGATTGAAGCTTACCGTCACGCTGTAAATATCATTGACGAAGAAGTGGAGGCCATGCTTAAAGTAATTGCGGCGGCTAAAAAAATTCCAATCGTTATTGGTGGCGGGCATAACAATGCTTATCCCATCATAAAAGGAGTGGCCAAGGGATTATTTAAAGCAGGAGTCATTCCGCTGGCGCAGATCAACTGCGTAAATCTTGATGCCCACCCGGATTATGGTGCTTCAGAGGGGCGGCACAGCGGCAATGCTTTCCGTTATGCAGAAGAAGACGGTTACCTGGGAAAGTACTGTATTGTGGGGGTGCATGAAAATAACATTTCTCAAAACGTACTGATGGATATGCACAATAATCCCTTTATTGATTATATCACGTTTGAAGAAATATTTATTCACGAAAGAAAGAATTTCATCCAGGCAGTGGCACGTGCCACCGGGTTTACCGAAGACAGTTTTACCGGGGTGGAACTGGATATGGATTGTATAGAAAATGTATTGAGCAGTGCGGTAACGCCCACAGGTATCAGTGCATTGCAGGCCAGGCAGTATATTAATTTTACAGCTACTGATGCTAAAGTGGCTTACCTGCATATTTGCGAAGGGGCCACCCAATTGGCAGACGGCAGGAAGGATGAGAATACCGGTAAGCTGATCAGTTACCTGGTGGGTGATTTTGTAAAAGCAAATACACAGGATTAAATTGTCTGACAGTCGTAAACATCTGACAATTACAGCTGCGCCGCTATTTCTTTTTCTTCAGCCACACCATCTTTGCGCCACACAGGTTTACCATCCTTGAAAAGTATAAACACCGGCAGGGCTGTTACTTTATATTCTTTTAAAACGGATTCGTCATTACCCCCGTCTACTTTTACCAAATTAAATTTGCCGGCATTATTTTTTTGAAGACTTGCAATAACAGGTTCCATTTTTTTACAGGGCGGGCACCATTCCGCACCAAAGTCAACCAGTACCGTTTTTGATGCATTGACGGCTGTATTAAATTCTTCAAGCGTCATTTGTTTTGCTGTAACTGCACCTTCCAGGTTTTTGCTGGCTGCTTTCCATGCATTGATACCGCCGCTGAGTTCATATACATTTTCAAAACCCATGGCCCTCATTTTAGCAGCAGCTGCGGCACTTCTGCCGCCGGCAAGGCAGTATACATAAACGGGTTTGTTCTTGTCAATAAAACCAATGCGGCGCTCAAATTCTTTAGCGTCGTTCCAGTTGGCCAGTAAGGTATTTTTTATATGGCCCGAGGCATATTCTCCCGGGGTTCTTACATCTAATACCTGGACAGAATCTTTTGTTATGGCTTTCTCAAATTCATCCGCATTTAAATTGGTTTTGGTTTGTGCGGTACAAGACATAAAAAACAATCCAGTACAAAGCGAAAAAAGGAGCCCGGTTTTCATATTTTATTTTTTGAGTAAAGTTACAAACAAATAAAGCGCCATACACGGTAAAGTGTATGGCGCTTATAAAAAATGAATTATTACAAAGGAGAAAGGTATTGTGCGTAGGCATAACCTTCTTCTCCATCAGCAGTTTTAATTTTCCACCAGCTGTCATCAGTTTTTTCCACTAAGGTTACCACTTCATTGTGTGCCGCTTTTCCTATAATAGCGCCGTCGGTAGCCGGGGTGCTCCTGATATTAAGGTTGGTGGAGTCGGTGGTCACTTTTAATTGTGCACCGGCATCGGCTTTAATATCAATATTCATCATTAAATCACCACTTGCCATATTGGGGTCGATTTTATCATATAATGCCCATAGTGCATCATAGTCTGCCGTGCTTTTTGCCGTACCACTAACGTGTAAAACATTGTCTTTTTCTGCCACGGCCAGGTTGGCCACGCCCAATGTATTTGCAGTTTCTAACAGTACTGCATATTTATCCTGTAATGCCATTGTTGTTGTATTTAAATGTAATTGGAATAAAATTATTTGATATTTAATTTAGATGAGGCGTCCAGCATGATTTTAGCAGCTGCCAATGCCTGTTTTAATTTCATATTATTAGCCTTGGATATATCGCCCGCAAGGATCACACCTTTATCAGAAAATCCTGTAATGCTCACACCGGGGATATCTTTAATAATGGCTTTTACTGCATCCTGTAATTTTGGATCTGTAACGGTTGCTGTTACAGAAGCTGGTGGCGGTGGCGGCGGGGGAGTTACAGTGCAGTTGTTCACCAATGATTTAACTCCTTTAATGGCACCTAAAGTTTTTTCACATAAAGCTTTGCAGGCTTCATCTTTTACTTCGCCCGAAATGGTGGCCACGCCATCTTTCACATCCACCACAGCCCCTGCCATCATCGGGTCGGCCTTGATTGCGGCTTCAATTTTTGCTTTAACATCTGCATCACTCGGTTTGCAGCTTACCAGGGCCAGGGTAGCCATCACAGCAATTCCCATAAGTACTTTACTAAGTTTCATGATTTTTGATTTTTTAAATTTAAAAATTTGATAATTCAAGGTAAGGGAATTTTAATTTGGGTATTCAAACTTAATATCAACATTTTCCCTGCGGCTAATCAGACTGGATTTTTATTTTACCGGTTGCATGCAATTAAAAATTATAGACAGCCCAGTCTTCCGCCGTCAACAGGAAGGTTAATGCCGTTAATATAGGCAGCAGCTGGGGAGCATAAGAAGGCAACGGCGGCACCAAATTCTTCGGGACGGCCAATACGGCCTGCGGGTATTTCTGCTTCAAGCGATTTCATTACTTCGGCTTCGGTTTTACCAGTATCAGCGGCTTTTTTACCAATAACATAATCGGCCCGGCTGGTTTTGGTAAAGCCCGGCAATACATTATTTACGGTTATGCCAAACGGACCAAGTTCAGTAGCCAGGGTTTTTGCCCAGCTGGCTACCGCACCCCTGATGGTATTGCTTACACCCAAACCCGCAAGCGGAATTTTTACAGAAGTGGAAATGATGTTCACAATCCTGCCAAAGCCTGCGGCTTTCATACCGGGCACCACGGCCTGCACCAGGTTATGATTATTGACCAGGTGGTTATTAAAAGCCTGCAAAAATTCACTGGTGTCAGCCGTTAATGCCGGCCCGCCTGCAGGGCCCCCGGTATTATTCACCAGTATATGTACAGTATTTGTTTTTGTTAATGTGGTAACAGCAGCTTTTACGGCAGCCGTATCAGTAAAGTCGGCCAGCAGGTAACTGTGGTGCTGGTTAGTATTGGGCAAAGACTGCAATGCCGTTTTCAACCGTTCTTCGTTACGGGCCAGTAATACCACGTTACATCCTAAAAGTGCCAGTTCCACTGCACTGGCATAGCCAAGGCCCTGGGTACTGCCGCAAACAAGGGCTGTTTTGCCGGAAAGATCAAGATTCATCTTCGTCTTTTTGATAAAGCTAAAGAATTTTATTTTTCTCACATTTCTTTGTTTGATGTGGATAATTCACTGCCGGTAAAAATCAGTGCATTCAGCTATATTCGCAGGCTGAAACAGAAAATGTAAATGGCAGAAAAAGATTTGTTTGACTATACGGAAGATTCGATAAAAAGCCTGGACTGGAAAGAACATATCCGCCTGCGGCCGGGTATGTATATCGGTAAGCTGGGCGATGGCAGCAGCCCCGATGATGGTATTTATGTATTGCTGAAAGAAGTGATTGATAACTGTATTGATGAACATACCATGGGCTATGGCAAACATGTGGATGTTACCATCGAGGGCAAAACCATTACGGTAAGGGATTATGGCCGTGGTATCCCGCTGGGAAAAGTGGTGGATGTGGTAAGCAAAATAAATACCGGCGCCAAATACGACAGCAAGGCATTTCAAAAAAGTGTGGGGCTGAATGGTGTGGGTACCAAGGCAGTAAATGCACTGAGCCAGTATTTTAAAGTAACGGCCTTCCGCGAGGGAAAGGAAAAAACGGCTGAGTTTGAAAAAGGGGTCCTGCTAAAAGAACATAAGGAAACCAAATCCACCGAAGAGAATGGTACGTTTGTAACTTTTGTTCCCGACGAAACTGTTTTTAAGAATTTTCACTTTGTACAGGAATATTTAGATAACCAGTTCTGGAATTACTGCTACCTGAATGCAGGCCTGGTGATGAATTTAAACGGCAGGCGCTTCGTAAGTAAAAACGGGTTGCTGGACCTGCTGCAGCGCAAAACCAATGCTGATGAGATCCGTTACCCCATCGTACATTTAAAAGGCGATGATATTGAAGTGGCCATTACGCACCAGGGTACTTATGGCGAGGACTATTACAGTTTTGTAAACGGGCAGTTCACCACGCAGGGCGGTACACACCTGGCTGCCTTCAGGGAAGCATACATCAAAACAGTACGCGACTTTTTTAAAAAAGATTACGATGCCTCCGACATCAGGGGAAGCATTTGTGCCGCTATCAGTGTAAGGGTGCAGGAGCCTGTTTTTGAAAGCCAGACCAAAACAAAACTGGGTTCATTAACAGTTTACGAGGGCGGCCCCAGTATGCGGAATTTTGTAGGCGATTTTTTAAGCAAGGAGCTCGACAATTTTTTACACCGCAACCCCGCCACCGCCGACGCATTAAAAAAACGTATTGAGCAAAACGAAAGGGAGCGCAAAGAATTATCAGGCATCCGTAAGCTGGCCAATGAAAGGGCTAAAAAAGCCAACCTGCATAATAAAAAATTACGCGACTGTAAATATCATTACAACGACGAAGCCTCTGGAAAGGAAAAAGAAAAAATACTGGAAAAGGTAAAAGAAAGTTCCATCTTTATTACGGAAGGCGACAGTGCCAGCGGCAGTATCACCAAGGCGCGTGATGTGGAAACACAGGCCGTATTCAGTTTAAGGGGTAAGCCACTCAACTGTTTTGGCCTGACCAAAAAAGTGGTGTATGAAAATGAAGAGTTTAATTTACTGCAGCATGCGCTGAATATTGAAGAAGGATATGAAGGGCTGCGTTATAATAATATCATCATTGCCACTGATGCGGATGTGGATGGCATGCACATCAGGTTATTGCTGATGACTTTCTTTTTACAGTTTTTTCCCGACCTGGTTAAGAATGGCCATGTATATGTTTTAGAAACACCACTGTTCCGCGTACGCAATAAGCAGGAAACCATTTACTGTTACGATGAAACAGAAAAACAATCGGCCGTAACCAAACTGGGCAGCAAACCGGAGATTACCAGGTTTAAAGGTTTAGGAGAGATAAGCCCTGACGAGTTTGCCAACTTTATCGGGAAGGATATCAAACTGCAGCCCGTTATGCTGCTGCCTGAAACACATATTCAGCAGCTGCTGGAATATTATATGGGAAAAAACACGCCTTCCCGCCAGGATTTTATTATTGATAATTTAAAAGTGGAACTGGATTTAGTGCAGGAAAAATAAAACCATCCCATGACAAAACTGGATATCATCCGCAAAGCCAAATCATTGTTTTTAAAATGGAACCTGCATGGGCTGGTGTCGCCATTTTCAAAAGGCATGCTTAACGGCGCTTACATGAGCGAGATGAGTAAGTGGCGAAAGCAGCACCCCGTTAAAGGGTATAATGATTTTTACCGGGGTACATGGGATTACAGCAGGCGCTATAATTTATACGAAGCACTGGTAAAACAGGAGCAGGTGGATACCGCTGCGATTGATTATTTCGAATTTGGTGTTTGTGGCGGGCTTTCTTTTAAATGGTGGCTGGAGAAGAATAAAAATACGGATTCAAAATTTTACGGCTTTGATACTTTTGAAGGCCTGCCCGAAAAATGGGGGGCATTTGAAAAAGGATCGATGGCTGTAGCCCTCGAATCGCTGGATATTCACGACAGCCGGGCATCTTTTTACAAGGGCCTGTTCCAGGATACCCTGCTGCCTTTTTTAGAAAATTATAAAAGCAGTAACCGTAAACTGGTTCACCTGGATGCTGATTTATTCAGCGCCACTATTTTTACTTTATCGCAATTGTATAAAGTATTGAATGACGGTGATATTTTATTCTTTGATGAATTTGCCGTGCCCCTGCATGAGTTTATGGCATTTAAAATTTTTACAGAAAGTTTTTATATAGATTATGATGTAATTGCAGCAGCCAATAACTATTTATTTGTTGCAGTTAAAATAAAAAAGAAGTAAGGCTATGACGCATATTGTTTTTAATGAAGCGGATGTAAGTGTTTTGCAAAAAGCAATGGAGCTTGATGAAAGTTTACAGGGAACCATCATACAGGTAAAAGATGATTATGCTGTTGGCCCATTACATAATATTTACGTTGGCGAAGGAATGGAAGAGCGTAAACAATGGTGGCGGGAGGTATTGGCCGGCGGAGACTATGATGGTAAAGTGGACAGCGGTGAAGTGGATGATTATAAAACCGCAGCCGAACTGGTGGGCACCATGCGAAGGGATGAAACAGCAACCATCTGGATCTGGGCAGCACAGAATAAACATGATGTATGCGGCTATTACTGGCTGCTGTACTATATGAAGGAATTCCAGGGCAGGGTATTTATTTTATACCTGAACAACCTGCCTTTTATCAATGAAAAGGGGAATATTTTTTATCCCGGCTGGTTATCAGAAATTCCTGCAAAAGAATTTTTAAAAGCAAAAAAACTGGCAAGGGAAATTACCCTGAGTGAATTTGAAGTCGATCCTGATGAATGGACCAGGCTCTGTAATGAAAACAGGGGAGTACGTTTGCTGGAAGGCGGTAAAAAATTAATTCAGGCCGATTATGATTTTTATGATGCCGACTTAAAAAAATATGTAACGCCCGACTGGCAAAAGGCATCAAAGATCATACATGCTTACCTGGGCAAGGCCAAACATACCACCGGCGATGCCTATTTGTTATGGCGTTTAAAAGTAATGATTGCACAGGAAATGTTTGATGTACAGGGAAAGCTGGGGAATATGAAAGATTTTGAAATAAAAACCCCCTCCGCCCCCTGAAGGGGGAACTTGGGCCAAATGGTTTTTCAAGTGGCTTCAATTTTTGAAGCACTTAACAACATTATTAATTTAACAAAAGAAAGCCCCTTTAGGGGTTTGGGGTTATATGGCTAAAGCAAACAAAGAAGATTATATCCACACCGACAGCGGTATTGGCGGGCAGTACAAAACCTGGTTTTTAGACTATGCCAGTTATGTAATACTGGAAAGGGCAGTACCTGCCATTGAAGACGGGCTGAAGCCGGTGCAGCGCCGTATCCTGCATGCCATGAAGGAGATGGATGACGGCCGGTTTAATAAAGTAGCCAATATTATCGGTCAAAGTATGCAGTACCACCCGCATGGCGATGCCAGTATTGGCGATGCGCTGGTAAACCTGGGGCAAAAAGATTTATTAATAGAAACCCAGGGAAACTGGGGCGATGTAAGAACCGGTGATGAAGCTGCTGCACCCCGCTATATCGAAGCCAGGCTAAGCAAATTTGCATTGGAAGTGGCTTTTAATAACAAAACCACGGAATGGGCATTAAGTTATGATGGCAGGAAGAATGAACCGGTAACCCTGCCCATGAAATTTCCTTTACTGCTGGCACAGGGTGCAGAAGGTATTGCAGTAGGGCTGGCAACAAAAATATTACCGCATAATTTTTGCGAATTAATTGAGGCTTCCATAAAATATCTAAAAGGTAAACGATTTGATATACTGCCCGATTTTCAAACCGGTGGTACCATGGATGCCAGCAATTACAACGAGGGCAAAAGGGGCGGTAAAATACGGGTAAGGGCAGCCATTGAGGAGGTGGACAAAAAAACACTGGTCATCAGGAGTGTGCCATTTGGCGTTACCACAACCCAGCTGATGGAGAGTATCGTAAAAGCCAATGATGCAGGTAAGATCAAAATAAAAAAAGTTACCGATCATACTGCCGCCAATGTAGAAATCATTATTGAATTAGCCCCGGGCATTTCACCCGATATCACTATTGATGCACTGTATGCTTTTACCGATTGTGAAGTGAGCATTTCTCCCAATGCCTGTGTAATTGTAAAAGACAAACCGCAGTTTTTGGGAGTAAAGGAATTACTGCAGATCGCCACAGACAATACCAAAGAGTTACTGCTTAAAGAACTGCAGATCAAACTGGGCGAGTTACAGGAAAAATGGCATTACACTTCTTTAGAAAAAATATTCTTTGAAGAAAAGATATACAAGGAGCTGGAGAAAAAACACGAAAGCTGGGAAAAAGTGCTGACGGCTATTGATACCGCTTTCAACCCTTTTAAAAAACAACTGAAACGTGCCATTACCCGCGAAGATATTATTAAGCTTACCGAAAAGCCGGTACGCCGTATTTACAGGCTGGATATTGATGAGCTGAATGAACAGATCAAAGCGCTGGAAGCAGATATTAAACAGGTAAAACATGATATTGCCAACCTTACCGATTATGCAGTGGCTTATTATGAAAACCTGCTGAAAAAATATGGCAAAGGCCGGGAACGTAAAACCGAAATAAAAGAATTTGACACCATCCAGGTTAAGCAGGTGGCCATTGCCAATACTAAACTCTATGTAAACCGTGCAGATGGTTTTATTGGTTCCGGTTTAAAGAAAGATGAACTGGTGGCAGAAGTGTCGGACCTTGACGATATCATTGCCTTTACAAAGGGTGGCATGATGAAAGTGGTGAAGGTGGCTGATAAAACTTTTATCGGTAAAGACATTCTTCATGTGGCGGTATTTCAAAAAAACGACGAACGCACCACGTACAACATGATTTACACCGATGGCAAAACCGGTGTGAGTTATGCTAAAAGATTTAATGTGTCGGGTGTAACCAGGGATAAAGAGTATGACCTGACCAAGGGATCAGAAAAAAGCAGGGTGCATTATTTTACTGCCAATGCCAATGGTGAGGCAGAAGTGGTGAAAATTGTTTTAAGCCCTAACTGTACTGCACGGAATAAGGAATTTGATTTTTATTTTGAGGAACTGGAAATAAAAGGGCGCAGCAGTATTGGTAATATCGTTACAAAATATCCAATAAAATCGGTTAAGTTTAAAGAGGCAGGTAAATCAACCCTGGATGCAAAAAAACTCTGGTTCGATAATAAATTCGGCAGGCTGAATTCGGAAGAAAAAGGAGAGTACCTGGGTAAATTTGATGCAGAAGACCGCCTGCTGGTAATTTACAATGATGGTAATTACGAAATTACCGACCAGGAACTGACACAGCGTTTTGACCCTGAGAAAATAATGCTCATAGAAAAATTCCATCCCGAAAAAATTGTAACCGCCGTTTACCTCGATAATGAAAAACTGCAGTACAACATCAAACGCTTTAAAATAGAAACCACCACGCTGCACAGTAAATTCTTTTTTATTAAAGAAGGAAAAGATAACCGCCTGGAAATGGTGACCACCGATGAGGAACCCATATTAGCTGTACAAAGCGGCCGTGGCCAGATGGTTAGAAAAGCCAAATTTAAAGTTGTAAAACTGGTGGAAGTGATGGGATGGAAGGCTGTGGGTGCAAAACTAACGGAGTATTCTAAAAGTGTGGAAATGGAATGGGAGCGTAAGGAAAATAAAAGTGATAACCAGCCGGAATTATTTTAAAATACCTGCATAGTTGTATCAATTCCCCCAACTTTTATACGGTTGGGGGAATTGTTTTTTACCATTTTCTCCAATGGTAATTTTACTAACAGCCCGCGAACAAACCCCCAATATTTATTATTACCTGATAATTCTTCCTCCCCGGCGAAATAAAATTTTTCAGTTGCCGTTAACTCCGTGTACCTAAGAACTAAAACCGGGCAAAACAACAGTGAAATTTAATTCTAATCCTTTGCCTATGAGTAAGTATTTACTATTTTCTTTTTTACTGGTTTCCTCTTTTTTAACGGCTCAGATACCTGCTGTTGCGCAATCAGCATCACCGGCTATTGCATTCAGCCAGCCAAAATGGGAGGAACAGGAAGCCTATGTGCATGGATTTGCACGGGTTTTACAGCATGACCATTTTTCTTTCATCAACCAGTCCGGCAGTTTAATTCACCCCGTTAGTTTTGACGGGGCAAGAAATTTCAGCCATCACCTTGCTGCAGTAAAGCAGGAAGACCGTTGGGGCTTTATTAACGAAGCCGGGAATCTTGTAATCCCCTGCAGCTACCAGGTTGCATTTGATTTTACAGAAAATGTTACAGCTACTTATGCCAACCGTAAATGGCAGTTAATTGATACCAATGGAAGGGTGATCATGCCTTTGAACATTACCGCCTTTTACGGGTTCAAAAATGGTATTGCCAAAATTAGTAAAGATGGTAAATGGGGTACGATGAATACCCGTGGCGAAATTTCTTTAACCAACAGCCAGCTTAATGCACCCGTGGTGAATACAAAATTTCCCAAACCTTTTACACCGTCTTCTATCAGTTCTGCATCAGTTTGTCCTGATAATATTGATTTTGAATTCGGTTCTTTTTTAAACTGGGAATGTTTTATTGGTAAAGTGGATTCTGTGGGCACCACGAACGTGATTACGGTTAATCCTTCGCCACCAACACCCAACAGGCATACTTTATATTCAAGGGTGTTACCTTCACCGTTAGATGCGTTCGGGCTGTTCCCGATCAATCCTCCCGACGGGAGTAATTTTGCATTAAAGCTGGGTAATACTCAAATAGGTGCACAGGCTGAACGTGTGCGTTACAAAATCCGTGTGCCGGTAAATGATTCTAATTTTTCTATAAAATACGACTACGCCGTGGTGTTTGAAGATCCCGGCCACACCATCTGGACACAGCCCCGCTTTAACGTAAAAGTAATTGACTCTGCTGCCAATGCTTATGTGCAGTGTGCGTCATTTGAATATATTTCCACATCCGGCCTTCCCGGTTTTGCAAGAAGTACTGTGGATACCGGCGTTATCTATAAACCCTGGTCAACCGTATTTTTAAGTTTAAGGGGCTATGCCGGTAAAACCATGTACCTGGAATTTACAACAGCAGACTGTGTAAGAAGGGGCCACTGGGGTTATGCTTATGTAGACGTTGAAAAACCCTGCGGCCAGTCTGTAGAAATGAGTTACGATTGTTCTGCACCCAATATCACCACCTTAACAGCGCCCCCGGGCTTTCAAACCTATAACTGGTGGGATCAGACCTATGGCACATTACTGGGAACCGGGCAGCAGATTGTATTAAATCCCGGCCCGGCTGTAAACTCCATCATATGGCTGGAAATGATTCCATACAATAATTTTGGTTGTACCGATACTTTAAAAGTGACCATAACCGGTGTGTTTAATGCCAATTTCAACATGTCGGATACCGTTGGTGTTTGTGCACCACATGCGTTTACATTCTATAATACCAATTTACCTTCCTCATCAGTGACCTGGGACTTTGGTGATGGTACCACCGGTACAGGAGACACGGTAACACATACCTATCTAATACCCGGGAACTTTATTGTTAAAATGCACGTGGTGCTTCCAGGCGGTTGTGTGGGTGATGCATTGAAAACAGTATCTGTTTTACAACCAGTGGGAAGTTTTTCATTCAATCAAACTTATTACTGTAATAACCAGACGGTACGATTTGATGCCGTGGTAAACAGTGCCGACAGTTTGATATGGGACTTTGGTGACGGTAATATTTTACGTACGCTTTTAACAACAGTATTTCATACCTATCTTAACCCGGGTACTTATTTGCCCACACTCACTTTAAAATCCAATAACGGCTGTAAGAATACCGTGCTGGCACCCGACACTGTAAAAATTGAATTACTGGGTCCCGGTTATATTTATAATGATGTAAAGCAATGCGGCAGTACAACGGTGAACTTTACTGATACCTCCTTTTCTTATTTTGGTATCACCACGCGGCAATGGAATTTTGGAGACGGTACTTCCGGAAGCGGCACCAATGTAAGCCACACGTATACCACACCGGGTACCTACAATGTGCGGTTGATCATTACAGGAACAAGCGGTTGTACTGATACGCTCACCAAGCCCATAATCATTACTGTTAACCAGCAACCTGCAGCCACTATAACAAGCCCTGCAGCACAATGCCAGTCCGTACCGGTAACCTTTACATCTAATGTTACTTCAGCTGACCCGGTTACCTATTATCACTGGACAGTATCGAATGGCTTTACAGGAGCAGGCACAAGTTTTACCACTACATTTAACGTGGCCGGCACTTATACTATCCAGTTAATTGTAGGAACAGTTAACGGGTGTTATGATACAACAACAACAACAATAGTTATTAATCCAACGCCAGATGTTATTGCTCCGCCCAACCAGGATTTATGTAATGGAAGCAATACCACAGCTGTAAACTTTACAGGCGCTGTAGCCGGTACTGTGTATACATGGACGAATACAGCCCCCATTATAGGGCTGGCTGCAAGCGGTACTGGAAATATACCTTCCTTTACGGCATCAAGTAATGGTACGTCTACCGCAGTGGCGGGCATTACGGTAAAGCCAACGGCAAGCGGTTGCCCCGGCCCTTCAAAAACTTTCAGCATTACTGTGCATCCAACTCCAAGTGTTGTACAGCCTGCCAGTCAAACCCTTTGTGAAGGCAGCAATACTGCAGCGGTTAATTTTACCGGGGTGGTGAGCGGTACTGCCTATAACTGGACGAATAATAATCCTGCAATAGGATTAGCTGCCAGTGGCAGTGGTAATATACCTTCCTTTATTGCCACAAGCAATGGGGCCAATATTACAGTAGCCACCATTACGGTTACCCCAACAGCAGGTGGCTGCCCGGGTACACCAAAAACATTTACCATAACAGTTAATCCTGAGCCCACTGTTTTACAACCAGCCGACCAGGTATTATGTAACAACAGCAATACAGCCGCTATTAATTTTACCGGTGCTGTAAGCGGTACCAGCTACAGCTGGACCAACAGTAATCCTGCCATAGGGTTAGGGGCCAGCGGCACGGGCAATATACCTTCCTTTATTGCCACCAGCAATGGAATAACCACAGCCGTGGCCACTATTACAGTTACGCCTTCGGCAAATGGCTGTACAGGTATTCCTAAAACATTTACCATAACCGTTAATCCAACACCGGATGTTGCACAGCCGGTTGACCAAACCTTATGTAACAACAGTAATACTGCAGCCATCAATTTTACAGGTGCTGTAAGCGGTACCGCTTACAACTGGACCAATTCAAATACAGTAATAGGATTAGGGGCCAGCGGTACAGGAAATATTCCATCCTTTTCTGCATCAAGCAATGGTGCCAATATTGCGGTGGCCACCATTACGGTTACACCATCTGCAAATGGTTGCAGCAGCAATCCTAAAACATTTACCATAACCGTTAATCCAACACCGGATGTTGCACAGCCGGCTGACCAAACCTTATGTAACAACAGTACTACTGCAGCCATCAATTTTACAGGTGCTGTAAACGGTACTGCATACAACTGGACCAACTCAAATACAGTAATAGGATTAGGGGCAAGCGGTACAGGAAATATTCCATCCTTTATTGCCAGCAGCAATGGTGCAAATATTGCAGTAGCCAATATTGTGGTTACTCCATCTGCGAATGGTTGTCCGGGTACGCCAAAAACATTTACAGTAACGGTTAATCCAACACCTGCGGTAGTGCAGCCTGCCAATCAAACACTGTGTAATAACAGCAATACTGCGGCAATAAATTTTGCAGGAGCAGTTACTAACACCACTTATAACTGGAGCAATACCAATACGGCTATTGGTTTGGCTGCCAGCGGTACAGGTAATATTCCCTCATTTACTGCAACAAGTAATGGGGCCAATATTACTACAGCAACAATAACAGTTACGCCAGCTGCAAATGGTTGCCCGGGTGTACCTAAAACATTTATTATAACCGTTAATCCCACACCAGATGTTTTACAACCTGCTGACCAGACTTTATGCAGTAACAGCAACACTGCAGCAATTAATTTTACCGGGCCTGTAAGCAATACTGTGTATAACTGGACAAATTCCAACCCTGCAATCGGGTTAACTGCAGTGGGTTCAGGAAATATACCTTCATTTGCTGCCATCAGCAATGGTGCCAATGTTGCTTCAGCTATAATTACAGTTACGCCTTCAGCAAACGGTTGCAGTAATACGCCCAAATCATTCAGCATTACAGTTAATCCTGTACCTGATGTGGCACAACCGGCTAACCAGGCTTTGTGTAATAACAGCAATACCACGTCCATTAATTTTTCGGGAACCGTAAATAATACGGTCTACAACTGGACGAATAATAATTCAGCAATTGGGCTTGGTGCCAGTGGTACCGGAAACATACCTTCCTTTACGGCCATCAATAAAACACCTGCAGCAGTTATTGCAACGATTACAGTAACACCAGGAACGGCAAGCTGCCCGGGTATACCTAAAGTATTTGACATCCTTATTAATCCCACACCGGATGTTAATGCAAGTAACGATGCGCTGGTTTGCCTGGGTAATACCGTACAGTTGTCTGCAACAGGTGCGGCACAGTATTCATGGAGCCCGGCGGTAAACCTGAATTGTGTAAGCTGCGCAACTCCTTTGGCAAAACCAACAGACAGTATTACCTACACCGTGAAAGGAACCAATGCTGCAGGTTGCTCTGCTTCTGATTCAGTAGTGTTAAGTGTTATCAAACCTTTCAACATGACAGTTTCACCTAATGATACTTTATGTATGGGTGAAGGAAAAAATATACGGGCCTTTAATGCAAGCCGCTATCTATGGTCTCCCGCTGCCGGATTGAACCGCACAGATATCGCCGACCCAACCGTAAAAACAAATGTAAGCACCACCTATCGTGTAATTGGTTTTGATAATTACCAGTGCTTTACCGATACGGGTTATGTAAGCATTATTGTTGGCCCTAAACCATTTGTGAATATCGGGCCTGACCGTACATTGGCTACAGGAACACCATTACAATTAAACGCAGCCACCAGTGGCGGGCCAATAGTAAGCTGGATGTGGACACCTGCAGCAGATTTAAGCTGCAATAACTGTCCTTCACCAAAAACAACTGTAAAAAACAACTCTTTTTACAGTGTGTTGGTAACAAATACTTTTGGTTGTACTGCTGCGGATACCATCTTCATTAATTCATTCTGTAAAAGTGCACAGGTATTTATTCCCAATGCCTTTACACCCGATGGTGACGGGCTGAACGATATCCTGATGGTAAGAGGAAACGGTATCACGGTAAAATCATTCCGCATATTTAACCGCTGGGGTGAACTGGTTTTTGAAAAAGAAAACTTCTATCCCAATGATCCCAAATATGGATGGGACGGCAGGGTGAGGGGAGTACCGGCAACACCTGACGTATTTGTATATACAGCAGAAGTATTTTGTGATAATGGTGTTGTATACACTTACAAAGGAAATACAACGATCCTAAAATAATCAGCTTATGAAAGCCAATTTTAAAATATTTTTACTTTGCTCAGTCCTGTTACTGGCAAAGCTGGCACAGGGCCAGGACATCAATTTTTCACAGTTCTATGATTTGCCATTGCTGAGAAATCCTTCACTGGCAGGAATTTTTGCCGGTGATATCAGGATAACAGGGGCCTACCGCAATCAATGGCAGAGTGTAACGGTGCCTTACCGCACTTTTGGCTTAGGCGCAGAATTTAAAAAACCTATCGGCGAAAATTCAGATGATTTTTTTACATACGGACTGCAATTAACGAATGATATAGCCGGCGATTCAAAACTAAGCCGCACACAGGCCTTACCGGTTTTTAATTACCATAAGTCCTTAGGTGGCGGAGAGAAAGGGGCTTATCTGTCTGCGGGTATTATGGGCGGCCCGGTGATGCAGCGCTTTGATCCTTCGCAATTAAGTTTTGACGACCAGTTTGTAAACGGAACATACAGTGCATCAAATCCCACCAAGCAAACCTTTAACAATACCAAGCTTACGTACTGGGATGCCACAGCAGGTTTATGTTTCAGCAGTGTAGTGGGCGAGAGCACCCGCTATTATGTGGGCGTTGGGGTATTTCATTTAACACGGCCTAAAGTGGCTTTTCAAAAACAGAATGATATTGTACTGAACAATAAGTTTGTGGTAAATGCGGGCTTTGCAGCCCCGCTTTCTGATGAGAACCGCCTGGTGATGTACGCCGATTATTTTATGCAGGGCGGGGCACGACAGGTACAGGGTGGTTTATTGCTCAGTCATGATTTTGTACAGTACGACGAAAATCAAAAGGCCGGTATTTCAGCAGGAATGTTTTACCGCTGGAATGATGCTTTAACACCGGTTGTAAAGCTGGATTATTATGACTACAGCCTGGGTATTGCGTATGATGTAAACACCAGTAAATTAAAATCGGCTTCGCAGTACCGTGGGGCATATGAAGTGACACTGTCTTACAAAGCATTTAATAATAAATACAACACTTCTGCCAATAAAGTAAAATGCCCTTTGTTTTACTGACCACAAAATAAAATGCTTAATTATTGTGTACTGCCTGTTAAAAATTGCAGGCATTTTTGTACTTAAATATGATACCATCTTCCCGGGTTTTTACTAAGGGAACAGCTTGTTTTTAATAGTAAAAAAACATTTCATTTTTATTAACAAAAAAGGCCCTTGGTATGGTTTTTGGCTTTTTAAATAAAAATCCAACTATGAGAACCATTTCATTTTTAGTTATAGCCTGCCTTACACTTTTTGTGGTGGTCTTTACTTTAATTACAATACTGTTTGTTAAATTTTAATTCAGCGCTGCCTGGCTGTCTGCCATAGAAAAATCAATACTGCTGTAATCTTTTATTTCATTGTACAGTGTATCTCTTTCTATGGGCTGCCTCTTTACCTGTTTAATTAAGGTAACCAGTTCTTCCGTACTCATGGCTGGTGTTTGTTCTTCACTGCCGGCCATACTGTAGATCTTAGTGCTGTCATCAATTGTTCCGTCAATATCATTTACGCCAAAACTTAAACTCAACTGTGCATTTTGCCTGCCCAGCATGGGCCAATAGGCTTTAAGGTGCGGGAAATTATCCAGGTAGATCCGGGCAATGGCATACAGGCGCATATCTTCCACCACAGAACTCTCGGGTACATAACTCATATCGTTATCCTTGTTGCGGAATTTTAAGGGAATAAAAGTGTTAAAGCCCTTTGTTTTATCCTGCAGTTCCCGCAGTCTCCGCATATGATCGATACGGTGTTCATATTTTTCAATATGGCCATACAGCATCGTGGCATTGCTGTGCATGCCGAGTTTATGGGCTTCTTCATGTATGGCCAGCCAGCCATCAGCATTTACTTTGTCGGCACAGATCTGTTCTCTTATTTCAGGATGAAATATCTCTGCGCCGCCACCCGGTAAACTGTCAAGCCCTGCTGCATGTAATTGTTTCATGCCTTCGGCAACAGACAATTTCGCCTTACGGAACATATAATCCAGTTCCACCGCCGTAAATGCCTTTACATGGAGGTCGGGGCGGTGGGCTTTTATTTTCTGCATCAGTTCAATAAAATATTCCATGTTCATTTTGGGGTGTACGCCACCCACAATATG
>Ga0209023_10001015_pt1 | contig 39434 bp, 51 predicted proteins | sample LakOneMetagenome_FD_187468 | JGI IMG/M metagenome (GOLD analysis project Ga0209023, IMG submission 187468) | Freshwater and sediment microbial communities from Lake Erie, Canada (SPAdes) (version 2) | ecosystem: Environmental > Aquatic > Freshwater > Lentic | place: Lake Erie, Canada...
ATGGCAAAGGGTAAGTTCGAGCGCACCAAGCCCCACGTGAACGTGGGCACGATCGGGCACGTGGACCACGGGAAGACGACGCTGACGGCGGCGCTGACGAAGGTGGGCGCGGAGCGTTTCGGTGGCGAGTTCAAGGCCTACGACGCGATCGACGCGGCGCCGGAGGAGAAGGCGCGCGGGATCACGATTTCCACCGCGCACGTGGAATACGAAAGCCCGAACCGGCATTACGCGCACGTGGATTGCCCTGGCCACGCGGACTACGTGAAGAACATGATCACCGGTGCGGCGCAGATGGACGGCGCGATCCTGGTGTGCAGCGCGGCCGACGGCCCGATGCCGCAGACCCGCGAGCACATCCTGCTGTCGCGCCAGGTCGGCGTGCCGTACATCGTGGTCTACCTGAACAAGGCGGACATGGTGGACGACGCCGAGCTGCTGGAGCTGGTGGAGATGGAAGTGCGCGAGCTGCTCTCCAAGTACGAGTTCCCGGGCGACGACACCCCGATCATCTCGGGTTCGGCGCGCCTGGCGCTGGAAGGGGACCAGTCGGAGATCGGCGTGCCGTCGATCATCAAGCTGGTCGAGGCGCTGGACAGCTGGATCCCGGAGCCCGAGCGCGACATCGACAAGCCGTTCCTGATGCCGGTGGAAGACGTGTTCTCGATCTCGGGTCGCGGCACGGTGGTGACCGGCCGCATCGAGCGCGGCGTGATCAAGGTGGGCGAGGAAATCGAGATCGTCGGTATCCGCCCGACCCAGAAGACCACGGTCACGGGCGTGGAGATGTTCCGCAAGCTGCTGGACCAGGGCCAGGCGGGCGACAACGCGGGCCTGTTGCTGCGCGGTACCAAGCGCGACGACGTGGAGCGCGGCCAGGTGCTGTGCAAGCCGGGCAGCATCACCCCGCACACGGACTTCGAGGCCGAGGTCTACGTGCTGTCGAAGGACGAAGGCGGCCGCCATACCCCGTTCTTCAAGGGTTACCGTCCGCAGTTCTACTTCCGCACGACCGACATCACCGGTGCGGTGACGTTGCCCGAGGGCGTGGAGATGGTCATGCCGGGCGACAACATCAAGATGACGGTGCAGCTGATCAACCCGGTGGCGATGGACGAGGGCCTGCGGTTCGCGATCCGCGAAGGCGGCCGCACCGTCGGCGCCGGCGTCGTGGCCAAGATCATCAAGTAAGGCCAGGCAGGGCGCTTGCGCCCTTGCCGAAACTCCCGCTATACTTTCCAGCTCACCGCGGCCGACTCCTCCGGGAATCGGCCGCAACCAGCGAAATGAGGGGCAGGACGCGCCTCGTTTTCGCCAGACAGGGACATGTCGCACGGCAGCGCTCCGCCCGTTCCGAAAAATAGTTCGGGACACATCGGCAGGAGCGGTTTCGTGCGTTCGCGATCTCCGTCTGGGCGGGTCGGGCAACCGGCCTGCCTTCGTTTTTCCCGGGCCCGGCCCGAGTTCGTGCGGTTGCAACCCGGCCCGGCGCACCCAGCCGCCGAGCCGTCGCTCTTTACTTCGAGGACATCCTCATGGCGGACCAGAAGATTCGCATCCGGCTCAAGGCGTTCGATCATCGCCTGATCGACCGTTCCACGAGCGAGATCGTCGAAACGGCCAAGCGGACCGGCGCGCAGGTGCGCGGCCCGATCCCGCTGCCGACCAAGATCGAACGCTACACCGTGCTGGTGTCGCCGCACGTCGACAAGGACGCGCGCGACCAGTACGAAACCCGCACGCACAAGCGCGTGCTCGACATCGTCGACCCCAACGACAAGACCGTGGACGCGCTGATGAAGCTCGAACTCGCGGCTGGCGTCGACGTCCAGATCAAGCTGACCTGAGGACGAGAACGATGAGCGCGAAGAAGCATTCGCTCGGCATCGTCGGTCGCAAGGCCGGCATGAGCCGCCTGTTCACCGAAGACGGCAAGTCCGTGCCGGTGACCCTGATCGAGGCGACCCCGAACCGCATCACCCAGATCAAGACGGTCGAGACCGACGGCTACAGCGCCGTGCAGGTCGCGGTCGGCGGCAAGCGCGCCGCGCTGGTCAACAAGCCGGAAGCCGGCCACCTCGCCAAGGCGAAGGTGGAAGCGGGTCGCGGCCTGTGGGAACTGCGCGTCGAGGCCGACCAGATCGGCGGCTTCGAGGTCGGCGGCGAGATCAAGGCCGACATCTTCGAAGTCGGGCAGATCGTCGATGTCCAGGGCGTGACCAAGGGCAAGGGCTTCCAGGGCACGATCAAGCGCTGGAACTTCCGCATGGGCGACGCGACGCACGGCAACTCGCTGTCGCATCGCGCGCCGGGTTCGATCGGCCAGCGCCAGACGCCGGGCCGCGTGTTCCCGGGCAAGAAAATGTCCGGCCACATGGGTAGCGACGTGCAGACCACGCAGCGCCTGCAGGTGGTCAAGGTCGACGCCGAACGCGGCCTGATCGCGATCCGCGGCGCGGTGCCCGGTGCGCCGGGCGGCGACGTGATCGTGCGCCCGACGAGCAAGGGAGTCTGACGATGGAACTCGCCATCAGCAACGGCAAGACGCTGTCGGTCTCCGACGCCGTCTTCGGCCGTGAGTTCAGCGAAGACCTGGTCCACCAGGTCGTCGTTGCCTACCGCAACGCGGGCCGTGCCGGCACCAAGGCGCAGAAGACGCGCTCGGAAGTCAACGGCACCACCAAGAAGTCGAAGAAGCAGAAGGGCGGCGGCGCGCGTCATGGCGCGCTGACGGCCCCGATCTTCGTCGGCGGCGGCGTGACCTTCGCGGCCAAGCCGCGGAGCTTCGAGCAGAAGGTCAACCGCAAGATGTACCGCGCCGCGATCGCCGCGATCCTGTCCGAGCTGAATCGCCAGGGCCGGCTCAAGGTCGTCGACGCGTTCGACGTCGATGCGCCCAGGACCAGTGGCCTGGTGGCCAAGCTCAAGGGTCTCGACATCGGCAAGCGCCCGCTGATCGTGACCGAAGACGCGTCCGAATCGCTGTACCTGTCGGCGCGCAACCTGCCGTACGTGGAAGTGCGCGACGTGCAGGGCCTGGACCCGGTCGCGCTGGTCGGCGCCGACACCGTCGTCGTCACCTCCGATGCGGTCAAGAAGATCGAGGAGTGGCTGGCATGAACGCCGTCAACGTATTCGAAGTGCTGCGCGCGCCGCGCGTGTCGGAAAAGACCGCGCGCCTGCAGGAACTCTCCAACCAGTACGCCTTCGAGGTTTCTCGCGAAGCCAGCAAGGCCGACATCAAGGCGGCGGTCGAGAAGCTGTTCGACGTCAGCGTGAAGTCGGTCAACGTCGTGAACGTGAAGGGCAAGAGCCGCGCGTTCCGCAACCGTGCCGGCCGCCGCGGCGACTGGCGCAAGGCGTACGTGACCCTGGCCGATGGCCAGTCGATCGACGTCACGTCGGCCAAGGCCTGAGGACAGTCCGATGCCATTGATGAAGTTCAAGCCCACATCTCCCGGCCGCCGCAGCGCGGTCCGCGTGGTCACGCCCGAGCTGCACAAGGGTGCGCCGCACGCGGCCCTGGTCGAGAAGCAGGGCAAGACCGGTGGTCGCAACCACCACGGCCGCATCACTACCCGCCACATCGGCGGTGGCCACAAGCAGCATTACCGCCTGATCGACTTCAAGCGCGACAAGGAGAACATCCCGGCGCGCGTGGAGCGCATCGAGTACGACCCGAACCGCACCGCGCATATCGCGCTGCTGTGCTACGTCGACGGCGAGCGCCGCTACATCATCGCGCCCAAGGGCCTGAAGGCCGGCGACCAGGTGATCGCGGGCAGCAACGCCCCGATCAAGGCCGGCAACACCCTGCCGCTGCGCAACATCCCGGTCGGTTCCACCGTGCATTGCATCGAGATGAAGCCGGGCAAGGGCGCGCAGATCGCCCGCGCCGCCGGTGCCGGCGTGCAACTGATCGCGCGCGAAGGCGTGTACGCCACGCTGCGCCTGCGCTCGGGCGAGATGCGTCGCGTCCCGGCCGAATGCCGCGCGACCATCGGTGAAGTCGGCAACGTCGAGCACAATCTCGAGAAGCTCGGCAAGGCCGGCGCCAAGCGCTGGCGCGGCATCAAGCCGACCGTCCGTGGCGCGGCCATGAACCCGGTCGACCACCCGCACGGCGGTGGCGAGGCCAAGGCCGGCCAGGGCAATCCGCACCCGGTCACCCCATGGGGCGTGCCGACCAAGGGCTACAAGACCCGCAAGAACAAGCGCACCCAGCAGTTCATCGTGCGCGATCGCCGGAGCTAATCAGAGATGGCACGTTCGCTCAAGAAAGGCCCGTTCGTCGACCACCACCTCATCAAGAAGGTGGAGGCCGCGGGCGGCAGCAAGAAGCCGATCAAGACTTGGTCGCGCCGCTCGATGATCATGCCGGAGATGGTGGGTTTCACCATCGCCGTGCACAACGGCAAGGCCCACGTGCCGGTGCTGGTCAACGAGAACATGGTCGGGCACAAGCTCGGCGAGTTCGCCATGACGAGGACCTTCAAGGGCCACGGTGGCGACAAGAAGGCCGAAGGCAAGAAGTAAGGAGATGACGATGGAAGCGAAGGCAATCCTGCGCACCGCGCGCATCTCCCCGCAGAAGGCCCGCCTGGTCGCCGACCAGGTGCGCGGCCTGTCGGCCGAACGCGCGGTCAACCTGCTGAAGTTCTCGGACAAGAAGGCCGCCCACCTGATCAAGAAGGTGGTCGAGTCGGCGATCGCGAACGCCGAGAACAACCAGGGCGCCGATGTCGACGAGCTGCGCGTCAAGACCATCATGGTCGACGAAGGCCCGTCGCTGAAGCGTTTCATGGCGCGCGCCAAGGGCCGCGGTACCCGCATTCTCAAGCGCACCAGCCACATCACCGTGGTCGTGGGCGAGGGCAAGTAACCATGGGTCACAAAGTCAATCCGATCGGCATCCGCCTGGGCATCTCCAAGGACTGGAATTCGAAGTGGTATGCCGGCAAGAAGCATTTCGCCGAATACCTCTCCGCCGACCTCAGGGTTCGCGAGATGCTGCGCAAGAAGCTGGCCCAGGCCGGCATCAGCAAGATCAGCATCGAGCGCCCGGCCAACAACGCCCGCGTCACCATCCACACCGCCCGTCCGGGCGTGGTGATCGGCAAGCGCGGCGAGGACATCGAGAAGCTGCGCAAGGAAGTGAGCGACCTGATGGGCGTCCCGGCGCACATCAACGTCACCGAAGTGCGCAAGCCCGAGCTCGACGCGCAGCTGGTCGCCGAATCGATCGCGCAGCAGCTCGAGCGCCGCATCATGTTCCGCCGCGCGATGAAGCGCGCCGTGGGCAACGCGATGCGCCTGGGCGCGCTGGGCATCAAGGTCAATGTCGCCGGCCGCCTCAACGGCGCCGAGATCGCGCGCTCGGAGTGGTACCGCGAAGGCCGCGTGCCGCTGCATACCCTGCGTGCCGACGTCGACTACGGCTTCGCCGAGGCGCATACCACCTACGGCGTGATCGGCATCAAGGTCTGGGTCTACAAGGGCGAAATCTTCGATTTCAGCCAGGTCGGCCAGGAAAAGCAGGACGACAGCCCGCGCAGCGATCGTGGTGATCGCGGCGACCGTGCCGATCGTCCGCGTGGTCCGCGCCGCGAGCGCGAGGCGAGGGAGTAAGTCATGCTGCAACCCAAGCGAACCAAGTACCGCAAGATGCACAAGGGCCGCAACGACGGCCTGGCCTGGAACGGCAACGCCGTGAGCTTCGGCGAATACGGCTTGCGCGCGACCATGACCGGCCAGTTGACCGCGCGCCAGATCGAAGCGGCCCGCCGCTCGATCAGCCGCTACGTCAAGCGCGGCGGCAAGATGTGGATCCGCGTGTTTCCCGACAAGCCGATCACCAAGAAGCCGATCGAAGTGCGCATGGGCTCGGGCAAGGGCAACGTGGAGTACTGGGTCGCGCAGATCCAGCCCGGCCGCATGATCTACGAGATCGAGGGCGTCGACGAGGCGACCGCGCGCGAGGCCTTCCGCCTGGCCGCCGCCAAGCTCTCGGTCACCACCCAATTCGTGACCCGGACGGTGCGCTGATGGACATCAAGCAACTGCGTCAGAAGTCGGCGGACGAACTCAAGTCGCACCTGCTGGACCTCCGCAAGGAACAGTTCGCCCTGCGCATGCAGAAGGCGACCGGCCAGCTGGCCAAGACCCACGAAGCCCGCCGGGTGCGCCGCGAGATCGCGCGCGTCAACACCGTGCTCGGCCAGCAGAAGTAAGGACTGCCGACGATGAGCGAAAACAACGCCAAGAAGCTGCGCACGGTCGAAGGCCGCGTCGTCAGCAACAAGATGGACAAGACGGTCACCGTGCTGGTGGAACGCCAGGTGCAGCACGCGCTGTACGGCAAGTACATCCGCCGTTCGACCAAGCTGCACGCGCACGACGCCGACAACGCCTGCCAGATGGGCGACATGGTCCGCGTCGCCGAGTGCGCGCCGCTGTCCAAGACCAAGAACTGGCGCGTGGTCGAGATCGTCGCCCACGCGGCCGAATAAGAGGAGGCTGAACCATGATCCAGATGCAAAGCCACCTCGACGTGGCCGACAACTCCGGCGCCAAGGAAGTGATGTGCATCAAGGTGCTCGGCGGCTCCAAGCGCCGCTACGCCAACATCGGCGACATCATCAAGGTGTCGGTGAAGGATGCCATCCCGCGCGGCAAGGTGAAGAAGGGCGACGTCTACGACGCCGTCGTGGTCCGTACCCGCAAGGGCGTTCGTCGCCCGGACGGCTCGCTGATCCGCTTCGACGCCAACGCGGCCGTGCTGCTGAACAACAAGCAGGAGCCGATCGGCACCCGCATCTTCGGGCCGGTGACGCGCGAACTGCGCTCCGAGAAGTTCATGAAGATCGTCTCGCTCGCCCCCGAAGTGCTGTGAGCGGAGGACACTGACATGGCAACCAACCGCATCAAGAAGGGCGACCAGGTCGTGGTCATCGCCGGCAAGGACAAGGGCAAGCAGGGCGAAGTCGTCCGCGTTGCCGGCGATCGCGTCGTGGTCTCCAACATCAATGTCGTGAAGCGCCACACCAAGCCCAACCCGCAGGCCGGCCAGCCCGGCGGCGTGGTCGAGCGCGAGGCGTCGATCCACATTTCCAACGTGATGCCGTTCAACCCTGCCTCCGGCAAGGGCGAGCGCGTCAAGACCAAGGTCCTGGAGAATGGAGAACGCCTGCGCGTGTTCCGCTCCAGCGGCGAGGCGATCTGACATGACGACCCGACTCGAGAAGTTCTACAAGGAAGAAGTGGTGCCGAAGCTGATGAAGCAGTTCGGCTACACCAATCCGATGGAAGTGCCGAAGCTGTCCAAGATCACGCTCAACATGGGCGTGGGCGAGGCCGCGGCGAACAAGAAGGTGCTGGAGAACGCGGTGGCCGACATGGCCAAGATCGCGGGCCAGAAGCCGCTGGTGACCAAGACCCGCGTCTCGGTCGCCTCGTTCAAGATCCGCGACGGCTGGCCGATCGGCGCCAAGGTGACCCTGCGCCGCGCCAAGATGTACGAGTTCCTCGATCGCCTGGTCAACATCTCGCTGCCGCGCGTGCGCGACTTCCGCGGCGTGCCCGGCCGGTCGTTCGACGGCCGCGGCAACTACAACATGGGCGTGAAGGAACAGATCATCTTCCCGGAAATCGACTTCGACCAGGTCGACGCGATCCGCGGCATGGATATCGCCATCACCACCACCGCCAAGACCGACGCCGAGGCGAAGGCCCTGCTGGAAGCGTTCCGCTTCCCGTTCCGCAACTGATCATCGAGGATCGAGACAGACCATGGCCAAGACTTCCATGATCAACCGCGAGACCAAGCGCGCGAAGCTCGCCAAGCGCTACGCCGCCAAGCGCGATGCGCTGAAGAAGGTCATCGCCAGCCCGGATGCCTCGTACGAGGAGAAGATGGACGCGGCGACCAAGCTGCAGAAGCTGCCGCGCGATTCCTCGCCGAGCCGCCAGACCAGCCGTTGCGCCCTGACCGGCCGCCCGCGCGGCGTGTACGCCAAGTTCGGCCTCGGCCGCAACGCGCTGCGCAAGGCGACCATGAACGGCGACGTCCCCGGCCTGCGCAAGGCGAGCTGGTAACCAGGTTTTTCAACCCAAGATTTTCGCGAAAGCGGATATCGGTGCACTCAAAGGTAATCCTCAATGAGCATGACTGATCCCATCGCCGACATGCTGGTCCGCATCAGGAATGCGGCTGCAGTCGGCAAGCAGACGGTGAAGATGCCGTCGTCCAAGACCAAGGTCGCGATCGCCAACGTCCTCAGGGACGAAGGCTACATCGGCGAACTGCGCGTGACCGAAAACGGCGCCAAGGCCGAGCTCGAGATCGTGCTGAAGTACTACGAAGGCAAGCCGGTGATCGAGACCCTGAAGCGTGTGTCGCGCTCGGGCCTGCGCCACTACCGCGGCAAGGATGCCTTGCCGAAGGTGCTCGGCGGCCTCGGCGTCGCCATCATTTCCACCTCCAAGGGCATCATGACCGACGCTCGCGCGCGCCAGGAAGGCGTGGGCGGCGAAGTCCTGTGCTTCGTGGCCTAAGGGAGTAACGCACATGTCCCGCGTCGCCAAGAAGCCGATCGCCCTGCCCAAGGGCGTCGAGTTCAACATCCAGTCCGACAGCATCAGCGTCAAGGGCCCGAAGGGCACGCTGTCGATCGCCAAGCCGAGCGGCATCGAAGCCAAGCTCGAGGACGGCAACGTGCAGTTGTCGGCCAACGACGACGGCATGATCCCGTTGTCCGGTACCCTGCGCGCGATCCTCGCGAACATGGTGAAGGGCGTGTCCGAAGGCTTCGAGCGCAAGCTCGAGCTGGTTGGCGTCGGCTACCGCGCCGCCATGCAGGGCAAGGACCTCAACCTGTCGCTCGGGTTCTCGCACCCGGTCCTGTTCACGGCACCGGACGGCATCACCATCGCCACCCCGACCCAGACCGAGATCGTGGTCAGCGGCGCCGACAAGCAGCGCGTCGGCGAAGTCGCGGCCAAGATCCGCGGTTTCCGCCCGCCGGAACCGTACAAGGGCAAGGGCGTGAAGTATTCCGACGAGACCATCATCCGCAAGGAAGCCAAGAAGGCGTAACGCTCGACCAGAAGAGCCCCGCGCTTTCAGCTTCCGGAGAACAGAACCATGGACAAGAAAATCGCCCGCCTGCGCCGCGCCAAGTCCACTCGCGCGCGCATCCGCGAACTCGGCGTGCCGCGCCTGTCGGTGCTGCGCACCGGCCAGCACGTGTATGCGCAGCTGTTCAGCGCCGACGGCTCCAAGGTGCTGGCTGCCGCCAACACCACCCAGGCCGACGTGCGCGATGGCCTGAAGAACGGCCGCAACAGCGATGCCGCCGCCAAGGTCGGCAAGGCGATCGCCGAGAAGGCGCGCGCCGCCGGCATCGAGAAGGTCGCGTTCGACCGCTCGGGTTACCGCTTCCACGGCCGCATCAAGGCGCTTGCAGAAGCCGCGCGCGAAGGCGGCCTGCAGTTCTAAGGCTTGAACGCATGGGGCTCGGCCCCATGCATTCGGCCACGTTGTTGCTCGCCGATGCGAGGTGCATCGGACCCCTTGGCCGGTTGCGGCCATTGCGGAACACCCGCCCCACACCACAACCATAAGCGGCTAAGCCGCAACTTCCTTTCAACAGACGAGACAACGCAATGGCAGAACAACGCGAATCCCGCGGGCGCGATCGAAATCGCGACAGCGATAAAGTCGATGACGGCATGGTCGAGAAGCTGGTCGCGGTCAACCGCGTCAGCAAGACCGTCAAGGGCGGCCGCCAGTTCACCTTCACGGCGCTAACCGTGGTCGGCGACGGCAACGGCAAGGTCGGCTTCGGTTACGGCAAGGCGCGCGAAGTGCCGGTCGCGATCCAGAAGTCGATGGAATACGCGCGCAAGAACATGATCAACGTCGACCTGAACAACGGCACCCTGTTCCACCAGGTGAAGGCCGGCCACGGTGCGGCGCGCGTGTTCATGCAGCCCGCGTCGGAAGGTACCGGCGTGATCGCCGGCGGCGCGATGCGCGCCGTGCTCGAGGCGGTCGGCGTGAAGAACGTGCTGGCCAAGGCGGTCGGTTCGCGCAACCCGATCAACCTCGTGCGCGCCACGGTCAGGGGGCTCGAGGCGATGCAGTCGCCGACCCGGATCGCGGCCAAGCGCGGCAAGAAGGTCGGGGAGGTGCTGCATGTCCACGCCTAAGTCCGGGAACAACGGCGGCACGGTCAAGGTCCGCCTGGTCAAGGGCCTGCGTGGTTCGCAGGCCAAGCACCGCCTTTCGGTGCGCGCGCTGGGCTTGAACAAGCTCAACGACGTGCGCGAACTCAAGGACAGTCCGCAGGTTCGTGGCCTGATCAACAAGGTCCACTACCTGGTCCAGGTCGAGGAATAAGCATCATGAAGCTCAATACGCTCAAGCCAGCCGACGGTGCCCGCGAAGATCGCAAGCGCGTCGGCCGCGGCATCGGTTCCGGCCTCGGCAAGACCGCGGGCCGCGGCCACAAGGGTTCGTTCGCGCGTTCGGGCAAGGGCAAGATCAAGGCCGGCTTCGAAGGCGGCCAGATGCCCATGCAGCGCCGCCTGCCCAAGATCGGTTTCGCTTCGCACAAGAAGAACGACACGGCCGAAGTGCTGCTGTACCAGCTGGACAAGCTGGACGCCGGCACGATCGACTTCGCGGCACTGCGCGCCGCCAAGCTGGTGCCGAGCACCGCGAAGCAGGCCAAGGTGGTGAAGAAGGGCGAAATCAGCAAGAAGTTCGTGCTGAAGGGCGTGCTGGCAACCGCCGGCGCGCGCGCCGCGATCGAGGCCGCCGGCGGCCAGGTCGGGGAGTAAGCGACGCATGGCGCGAAGCGCTCAGGCAATGGGTTCCCTCGGCGGAGTCGGCAAGTTCACCGAACTCCGCCAGCGGCTGTTGTTCCTGGCCGGCGCCATGATCGTCTACCGCGTCGGCTGCTACATCCCGGTGCCGGGCGTGAACCCGGAGGCGATGCTGCACCTGATGGAAGCGCAGAAGGGCACCATCGTGGACATGTTCAACATGTTCTCGGGCGGCGCCCTGCAGCGATTCAGCCTGTTCGCGCTGAATGTCGTCCCCTACATTTCCGCCTCGATCATCATCCAGTTGCTGGTGCAGATACTGCCCAGCCTGAAGGCGATCCAGAAGGAAGGCGAATCCGGCCGTCGCAAGATCACCCAGTGGTCGCGCATCGGCGCGATTCCGCTGGCGGTGTTCCAGGCCGCTGGCATCGCCACGGCGCTGCAGCATTCGGGCGCGCAGAACGGCATTCCGGTGGTTTATGCCCCGGGCATGGGCTTCGTCCTGACCGCAGTGGTCGCTTTGACCGCCGGCACCATCTTCCTGATGTGGATCGGCGAGCAGGTGACCGAGCGCGGCATCGGCAATGGCGTGTCCATGATCATCTTCGCCGGCATCGTCGCCGGCCTGCCTGCCGCGGTGCTGCACACGCTGGAACAGGCGCGCAACGGCGACATGAGCCCGCTGGCCGTCATCGCGATCCTCGCGATCGTGCTGGTGTTCACCTTCTTCGTGGTGTTCATGGAAAGCGGCCAGCGCCGCATCACCGTGAACTACGCGCGTCGCCAAGGCGGCCGCAGCGCGTACATGAACCAGTCGTCGTTCCTGCCGCTCAAGCTCAACATGTCCGGCGTGATCCCGCCGATCTTCGCCTCGTCGATCGTGATGTTCCCCGCGACCGCCTCGCAGTGGTTCGGACAGGGCGCCTCGGGTTCGACCCTGCAGAGCGCGTTGCAGAAGGTCAGCCAGGCGCTTTCGCCCGGCGAGCCGCTGCACATGATCCTGTACGCCGGCCTGATCATCGGCTTCGCGTTCTTCTATACCGCGCTGGTATTCAACTCGCAGGAAACCGCCGATAACCTCAAGAAGTCGGGCGCGTTGATCCCGGGCATCCGCCCGGGCAAGGCCACGGCCGATTACATCGACGGCGTGCTGACCCGGCTCACCGCCGCGGGCGCGATCTACCTGGTCACGGTCTGCCTGCTGCCGGAGATCATGCGCACCAAGCTCGGGGCCTCGTTCTATTTCGGCGGCACTTCGCTGCTGATCGTGGTGGTCGTGGTGATGGACTTCATCGCCCAGATCCAGGCGCACCTGATGTCGCACCAGTACGAGAGCCTGCTGAAGAAGGCGAATTTGAAGGGGCGCGGGGGCGCTCGCTAGCGCGGTACTACCGCGCTGCGCCTACGCGCCGACCGGTCATGGATGGCCGGGCCGGACTCTCCGTTAGCCCGGAAAGTCCCGCCATGGATGGCAGCGAGAACAACACGCCGGTCCCGACGAATGCGCGGACCGGCACGATGGGCGACCCGGGCGGCAGTCCCGCGCACGGGTGGAACCAGGCCTGACCCCGCGCTGGAGTGGCGAGGGGTGGGGAGGCGCCGAAGGCGCCGACCAGCCGGGTTCCGTCGCCGGAGCATGGGCACACTCCCCATGCCGGGCTTGGCCTTTCGGGGCCCGGCTTCCAAACAACCCGGGACATGGTTTAAAATTGCGAGTTCACTTCGCCGGCCTATGGGCCCGGCGGCCAACCAGTTGGAGATCGCGTCATGGCGCGCATTGCAGGTGTCAACCTGCCTGCCCAGAAACATGTCTGGGTCGGTTTGCAAAGCATTTACGGCATCGGCCGCACCCGTTCGCAGAAGGTCTGCGAAGCGGCGGGCGTGTCGCACACCACCAAGATCCGCGACCTGTCGGAGCCGCAAGTCGAGGCGCTGCGCGCCGAGGTCGGCAAGTACGTGGTCGAGGGCGACCTGCGCCGCGAAGTCGGCGTGGCGATCAAGCGCCTGATGGACCTGGCCTGCTATCGCGGCCTGCGCCACCGCCGCGGCCTGCCGCTGCGCGGCCAGCGCACCCGGACCAACGCGCGCACCCGCAAGGGCCCGCGCAAGGCCATCAAGAAGTAAGGAACCCAGACCATGGCCAAGCCGGCATCTGCCAACAAGACCAAGAAGAAGGTCAAGCGCGTCATCACCGATGGCATCGCGCATGTCCACGCTTCGTTCAACAACACGATCATCACGATCACCGACCGCCAGGGCAACGCGCTGTCGTGGGCGACTTCGGGCGGAGCGGGTTTCCGCGGTTCGCGCAAGTCGACCCCGTTCGCCGCGCAGGTTGCCGCCGAGAAGGCCGGCAAGGCGGCGCTCGACTACGGCGTGAAGTCGCTGGAAGTGCGCATCAAGGGCCCGGGTCCGGGCCGCGAATCGGCCGTGCGTTCGCTCAACAACGCCGGCTACAAGATCACCAACATCATCGACGTGACGCCTATCCCGCACAACGGGTGCCGTCCGCCGAAGAAGCGTCGCGTCTAAGGGAGCGATCAGACATGGCACGTTATATCGGCCCCACCTGCAAGCTCGCGCGCCGCGAAGGCGCCGACTTGTCGCTCAAGTCCCCCAACCGCGCGCTCGATTCCAAGTGCAAGCTGGAGCAGAAGCCCGGCCAGCACGGCGCCGGCACCGGCGCGCGCCGCAGCAAGCTGTCCGACTACGCCACCCAGCTGCGCGAGAAGCAGAAGGTCAAGCGCATCTACGGTTTGCTGGAACGCCAGTTCCGCAATTACTACAAGAAGGCGTCGAACCGGAAGGGCAATACCGGCGAGAACCTCCTCCAGATGCTGGAGACCCGCCTCGACAACGTCGTCTACCGCATGGGCTTCGCGATCACCCGTCCGGCCGCGCGCCAGCTGGTCTCGCACCGCGGCGTCACCGTGAACGGCAAGCCGGTCAACCTTCCGTCGTACGCGGTCAAGGCCGGCGATGCCATCGCCCTGTCCGACAAGGCGCAGAAGCAGCTCCGCGTGCAGGAGTCGCTGGCCGTCGCCAAGCAGATGGACCTGTCGCCGTCGTGGGTGGAGGTCGATTCGAACAAGTTCGCCGGCGTGTTCAAGGCCGTGCCGGACCGCGCCGACCTGCCCAGCGACATCAACGAAGCGTTGATCGTCGAGCTGTACTCGAAGTAATCCACTAGCGTTGCGCCCCCGCACCACCGCGGGGGCAAGCAGGAGAAGCCATACATGACGGTTACCGCCAACCAGGTCCTGCGTCCCAAGGCCCCCCAGATCGAACGCCTGGCCGACAACCGCGCCAAGGTCGTGATCGAGCCGCTGGAGCGTGGTTACGGCCACACCCTCGGCAATGCGCTGCGTCGCGTGCTGCTGTCGTCGATCCCCGGCTACGCCATCACCGAAGTCGACATCGACGGCGTGCTGCACGAATACAGCACCATCGAAGGCCTGCAGGAAGACGTGCTCGAAGTCCTGCTGAACCTCAAGGACGTCGCCATCCGCATGGGTACCGGCGACAGCTCCACCCTGAGCCTCACGAAGCAGGGCCCGGGCGTCGTCACCGCCGGCGACATCAAGACCGACCACAACGTCGAGATCCTGAATCCCGAGCACGTGATCGCACACCTGACCAAGGATGCGACCCTCGACATGCGGCTCAAGATCGAACGCGGTTTCGGCTACCAGCCGGCCGCCGCCCGCCGCCGTCCGGACGAAGAAACCCACGCGATCGGCCGGCTGATGCTGGACGCCTCGTTTTCGCCGGTGCGCCGCGTGGCGTACGAAGTCGAGGCCGCTCGCGTCGAGCAGCGCACCGACCTGGACAAGCTGGTCCTCGACATCGAGACCAACGGCACCATCGACGCCGAGGAAGCCGTGCGCACCGCCGCCGACATCCTCAGCGAGCAGCTCAGCGTGTTCGGCGACTTCACCCACCGCGAACGCGGTGCGGCGAAGCCGGCGGCCTCGGGCGTCGACCCCATGCTGCTGCGTCCGATCGATGACCTCGAACTGACCGTGCGTTCGGCCAATTGCCTCAAGGCAGAGAGCATCTACTACATCGGCGATCTCATCCAGAAGACCGAAGTCGAGCTGCTCAAGACGCCGAACCTGGGCAAGAAATCGCTCACCGAGATCAAGGAAGTACTCGCCTCGCGCGGCCTTTCGCTCGGCATGAAGCTCGAGAATTGGCCGCCGGCCGGCATCGCCTCGCACGGCATGATGGGGTAAGTCACCGCGTTCGCGAACTGCCTTGACGGCAGTTCGCGAGGCGACGAACGCCCGAGCGCCATGCGCGAGGGCAGGGTGCAAACGCGGCGCAAGCCGCGGCTTCAAGCGGTGACGTTCCAACGCAAGTACAAATGAACACAGCCGACGGACCCAGTTCGCGGCGCGCCGGGGACGGAATCCCGGCCAGGGCCAGCGTAGCCCGCCTGCTCGGAACAGCGAGCACAACGCCATGATGGCGACAGCGAAGTCCAACAGCTCCAGCATTCACAGGAACCAATGCCATGCGCCACCAGAAATCCGGCCGCAAGTTCAACCGCACCAGTTCGCACCGCGATGCGATGTTCTCGAACATGGCTGCGTCGCTGATCAAGCACGAACTCATCCGCACCACGCTGCCGAAGGCCAAGGAACTGCGCCGCGTCGCCGAGCCGCTGATCACCCTCGGCAAGATCGACGGCGTCGCCAACCGCCGCCTCGCGTTCTCGCGCCTGCGCGACAAGCAGGCCGTGGGCAAGCTCTTCGTCGAACTCGGCCCGCGCTACGCCACCCGCCCGGGTGGCTACCTGCGCATCCTCAAGTGCGGCTTCCGCGCCGGCGACAATGCGCCGATGGCCTACGTTGAACTGGTCGATCGCCCCGACGTTTCGGCGGTCGACGCCGACTGAGGCATCGACCCGCCTCGCATCACGAAACCCCGGCCATGCGCCGGGGTTTTTCGTTGGCGCCCCGGGCACGCGATAATCCCGGTACCTTCCGCTAGCGAGCGCGTACGTGAACCCTTTCCGCTGGAGCTTCCGCAAGCAGTTCCTCCTCGGCTTCGCCTGTTGCGCCGCACTGCTCGGTTACGCGTTCTACGTGCAATTCCACCTGCGGATCCAGCCGTGCCCGTTCTGCATCTTCCAGCGCATCGCCTTCGCCGCGCTGGGCCTGGTGTTCCTCGTCGGGGGGCTCGCCGCGCCGCGTTCGCGCGGTGCACGCAAGGCTTGGTCGCTGCTGGCGCTGGTGCCCGCCCTCGTTGGCATCGGCTATGCCGGTCGCCATTCCTGGGTGCAGTTGTATCCCCCGGAAATGCCCAGTTGCGGCCCGGGCCTGAACTTCATGCTCGAGCGGAATTCCTGGCTCGGCGTTGCGCGCAAGGTACTGATGGCCGATGGCGATTGCAGCAATATCAACTGGCAATTCCTCGGGCTGAGCATGCCGATGTGGTGCCTGTTGTGGTTCCTGGCGCTGGCGGCATGGGCGCTGCTGGCCGGTTTTCGCCGTCGCTGATGCCTTTTCCCCGGCAACCGTTGCGGCGCCATGATCACGGCGCGATGATGCGTTGCAACGCAGCATGAGTCCGATGATGAGCCTGCCCGAGCACCACCTGCACCCTGTGAACCTGCCCCAGGACTGGGCGCCGGACAGCTGGCGCGGGAGGCCGGCGCTGCAGCAGCCGCGATATCCCGATGACATTGCGTTGGCCGGCGTGCAAGGCGAACTGCGCGCGCTGCCGCCGCTGGTGACCTCGTGGGAAATCCTGTCGCTGAAGCGGCAGATCGCGGAGGCGCAGGATGGAAGGCGCTTCCTGTTGCAGGGCGGCGATTGCGCCGAGCGTTTCGCCGAATGCACGCCGGACGTGATCAGCAACCGGCTGAAGGTCCTGCTGCAGATGAGCCTGGTGCTGGTGCATGGGCTGCGCCTGCCGGTGGTGCGCGTCGGTCGGTTCGCAGGCCAGTACGCGAAGCCGCGCTCTGCCGACACCGAAACCCGCGACGGGGTCACGCTGCCTTGTTATCGCGGCGACATCGTCAACGCCCCCGAGTTCGATGCGCGGGCGCGCATGCCCGATCCGCGCCTGATGGTGAAGGCGCATGCGCGCTCGGCGATGACCATGAACTTCGTGCGCGCGCTGATCGACGGCGGCTTCGCCGACCTGCACCACCCGGAATACTGGGACCTCGGCTGGGTCCAGCATTCGCCGCTCGCCGACGAATACCACCGCATCGTCGCCGGCATCGGCGACGCGGTGCGCTTCATGGAAACCATCTCCGGCAACGAGGTGCACAACCTCAACCGCGTCGATTTCTACACCTCGCACGAAGCCTTGCTGCTGCCTTACGAGGAAGCGCAGACGCGGCAGGTGCCGCGGCAGTGGGGCTGGTTCAACCTTGCGACGCATTACCCCTGGATCGGCATGCGCACCGCTGCGCTCGATGGCGCGCACGTCGAGTATTTCCGTGGCATCCGCAACCCGATCGCGCTGAAGGTCGGCCCGTCGACCACGCCGGAGCAATTGCTGCGCCTGGTCGACGTGCTCAATCCGGACGACGAAGCCGGGCGCCTCACCCTGATCCATCGCATGGGCGCGGCGAACATCGCTACGCGGCTGCCCGCGCTGCTGGACGCGGTGAAGCGCGACGGCCGCCGCGCGCTCTGGGTGTGCGATCCGATGCACGGCAATACCGAGACCAGCGCCAACGGCTACAAGACCCGCCGCTTCGGCAACATCCGCGCCGAACTCGAAACCGCCTTCGACCTGCATGCCGCCGCGGGCACGCGCCTGGGCGGCGTGCACCTCGAACTCACCGGCCAGGACGTGACCGAATGCACCGGCGGCGCGCGCGACCTCACCGACGCCGACCTCGAGCGCGCCTATCGTTCGACCGTGGACCCGCGGCTCAATTACGAACAGGCGCTGGAACTGGCGATGCTGGTCGTGCGCAAGCGCGGGATCGTCGCACGCGGTTGAAGGCTTACTGCTTGCGCTTGAGCAGGTCGCGCGCGAGCACCCAGACCACGATCAGGTTCACCGCAACCACGACGGCTTCCATCCAGTGGCGGTGGAGCGCGAACGCGTAGGCGTCGAACGGCAGGTACAGCGCGGCGGTGACGCAACCGAGCCAGGATGCCCACGCCTTCGCCCGCCACAGGCCCCAGCCCTCGACGATGTGCAGCGCGCCGTAGATTGCGGCGATCGCCGCGGCGAAATGCACGGTCCCGGGGCCGATGGCGTTCGCCAGCCACGCCATCGCGCCGTGGTCGGGATCGAGCTGGAAACGCGCGATCAGGAACTGCACCCAGCGCTGCAGCGGCGCCGGGCCGATCAGCGCGAGTCCGCTCGCGGCCAGCCATGCGAGCAGGCCCTTGCTCGCCTCGAAGATGGCGATGACATGCAGGCCCGGATGCGCATGCGGGTCCGGGTTGTAGTGCTCGTGCGTGTGGTCCGGCGAAGGCGTGGGCTGGTCGCGCATCCGGCGAGGCTACTCGTTGCCGGGCATCGCGTCGACCTCAATCGGAGTGGCAAGCCCGGCGGGTGGTGGCATCGTCGGCGGGCTGGTGGCGCTTGCGCTATGGTGGAGAGAAGCCAACGAGGCGGCGCCTGCGGGGTCGAGGGAGATGCGCCCATGGTCGTCAAGAGTGCGATTGGAGTTTTGCTGATTGCCGTCGGCACATCGCATGCATTCGCGAGCGAGGCCCGGCTCACCGAGGAGCAAGCCAAAGAGGCTGCCATGGCGTCGATGCGCCTGATCCGGGGCAGCAGCATCGACCCCAACTTCGACATTCGCGATGTCCGGAATGTCGATCTCGACGGCGATGGCGTGAACGAGGTCGTATATCGGTACTCGGCGATTTGCCCGAACGTGCGTTACGACTGCCCCAATGAAGTCATGGTCATGACGTCGAAGCTGCCTCGCGAGCGACCGTCGCCCATGCCGTATGTGGGGATGCCAAGCGCGCTTGAGACGCACGGGCCTGCGGTCGTTGTGCATGGTTATGCCAATGATGCGGGTGCTCACATTCCAGGCGAGATCAAGGCGCTTGCAATCGAGGGCAACGAGCTGGGCGTGACCTTCGTGAATACCGGGGATTCACCGCCCTGCCGGCACTCGATCGCCACTAGGTATTACTCAAAGCCGTTCAAGCGATGCCCGGCGCCTGGACGATATACATGGCACTACCGGTGGACGCCCGGGTTCCTGACGCGGACTGAAATCCCTTCAGCCGCGCAAAAACGCCCGATTACGCGGCAAGCTGCCCAACGCGCGACCGAGGCGTCGTTGAGGGCTAACGATCCAGGAGACGGCGAGGTTGAGCATGGCTATCGCGCTCGACATGTTCAGACGGTCGATCTGGACGGCGACGGCGCACAGGAAATCATCTATCTGTTAACCGCCACCAACACTGGATTCGGTTCGGGGGACGCGACCAATGCTTTGATCGTGATGACCTGGCTCAAGCCTGATGATTTACGGGGCGTGGCACCGTACCCGGAGAGCCACAGCTACGATGTCGAAATCAACGAAAAGATCCGCGCCAGCGGTTATGCCGATGATGCGGGCGTGCATATTCCTGGCGAGGTCGAGCGCATCCGGATCGATGGCACGACGATCATCGTGACGTTCCTGAGCAAAATGGGTTCACCCATTTGCCAGCCCCGTGACGAAAAGTCACGGGGCTATCCGTGCCCACCCCCGGGGAAGCACACGTGGCGGTATCGGTGGACACCGGAACACATCGTGCGGGTGGAGCACCCGTAGCGACCAGCCGGCAGGCCGCGTCGGATGCCTTGCGGTGCGGTCGGAGTCGCAACCGCGCCGCGTCGACCTCAGGCCGCGCGGCTGGCGCGCTTGCGGTCGCTTTCGGTCAGGAACTTCTTGCGCAAGCGGATTTCCTTCGGCGTGACTTCGACCAGCTCGTCGTCCTCGATGAAATCCAGCGCCTGTTCCAGCGAATACTTGATCGCGGGGCTCAACTGGATCGCGTCGTCCTTGCCCGAGGCGCGCATGTTGGTCAGCGGCTTGGGCTTGATCGCGTTGACGGTGAGGTCGTTGTCCTTGGAATGGATGCCGACCAGCTGGCCTTCGTACACATTGTCGCCCTCGGCCGCGAACAACCTGCCGCGTTCCTGCAGCGGGCCGAGCGAATAGGCCGGCGTGGTGCCCGGCGCATTGGCGATCATCACGCCGTTGATGCGCTTGGCGATCGGGCCGGTTTCCCTTGGGCCGTAATGGTCGAACACGTGGAACAGCAGTCCCGAGCCCTGCGTGAGGGTGCGGAACTCGTTCTGGAAGCCGATCAGGCCGCGCGCCGGGATCATGTAGTCGAGGCGCACGCGGCCCTTGCCATCGGATTCCATGTTCTTCAGCTGGCCCTTGCGGGTGCCGAGCTTTTCCATCACGCCGCCCTGGTGCACTTCCTCGATGTCGACCACCAGTTGTTCGACCGGCTCCATCTGCTGGCCGTCGATTTCCTTGATGATCACTTCCGGGCGCGATACCGCCAGTTCGAAGCCTTCGCGGCGCATGGTCTCGATCAGCACCGAGAGGTGCAGTTCGCCGCGGCCGGAAACCAGGAACTTGTCCGGGTCGGAACCCTCCTCGACCTTCAGCGCCACGTTGTGCAGGGTTTCGCGCTCCAGGCGTTCGCGCAGCTGGCGCGAAGTGAGGAACTTGCCGCCGCTGAGGTCCTTGTTGCCTGCGAACGGCGAATTGTTGACCTGGAAAGTCATGCTGATGGTCGGCTCGTCCACGGTCAGGGCCGGCAGCGCTTCCGGGGAATCGAGCGCGCACACGGTATCGGAAATCGACAGGTCGGCGACGCCGGAGATCGCGACGATGTCGCCGGCCATGGCTTCCTCGGTCTCGATGCGCTCCAGGCCCAGGAAGCCCAGCACCTGCAGCACCTTGCCCTGGCGCTTCTTGCCCTCGCGGTCGACCACGCTGACCGGCATGTTGCGGCGAACCTTGCCGCGCTGGATGCGGCCGATGCCGATCAGGCCGACGAAGTTGCTGTAGTCCAGCTGGCTGATGCGCATCTGGAACGGGCCGTCGAGGTCGACTTGCGGCGGCGGCACGTGCTGCATGATCGCTTCGTACAGCGGGGTCATGTCGCCTTCGCGCGCGGCATCGTCGAGGCTGGCGTAGCCGTGCAACGCCGAGGCGTAGACGATCGGGAAGTCGAGCTGCTCGTTGGTCGCGCCGAGCTTGTCGAACAGGTCGAATACCTGGTCGATCACCCAGTCCGGGCGTGCGCCGGGGCGGTCGATCTTGTTGACCACCACGATCGGCTTGAAGCCCATCGCGAACGCCTTCTGCGTCACGAAGCGCGTCTGCGGCATCGGGCCGTCCATCGCGTCGACCAGGATCAGCACCGAGTCGACCATCGACAACACGCGCTCGACCTCGCCGCCGAAGTCGGCGTGGCCCGGGGTGTCGACGATGTTGATGCGGTTGCCCTGCCAGGTGATGGCGGTGTTCTTGGACAGGATCGTGATCCCGCGTTCCTTTTCCTGGTCGTTGCTGTCCATCGCGCGCTCGGCCAGCACCGTGCGTTCGTTCAGGGTGCCCGATTGCTTCAGCAGGCAGTCGACGAGGGTGGTCTTGCCGTGGTCGACGTGGGCGACGATGGCGATATTGCGCAGGCGTTCGATGGAATTGGATTCGGACATGACGAGGAGGGCGCGCGGTGCTGTGGACAGCCGGCGCTGAGTAGGGAGCGGGGAGGCGCGTATTATAGCCTGCTGCGCTGCGGCAAAAAACGCTGCCGCCGACGATTCCTTTCCGCCCGATTCCGAGGATTCAACATGGCCCTGCATGCCCTTTTCGACACCGACCGTGGCCCGATCAAGCTCGAGCTTTACCCCGACAAGGCGCCGCTGACGGTCGCCAATTTCGTGAACCTCGCCCGGCGCGGCTACTACGACGGGCTGAACTTCCACCGGGTCATCGCCGATTTCATGGTCCAGGGCGGTTGCCCACAGGGCACCGGTACCGGTGGCCCGGGCTACAAGTTCGAGGACGAGGCCAACAACGGCGTCCGCCACGAGCGCGGCGTGCTGTCCATGGCGAATGCCGGACCGAACACCAATGGCAGCCAATTCTTCATCACCCATGTCGCCACGCCGTGGCTGGATGGCAAGCACACCGTGTTCGGCAAGGTGGTCGAGGGCCTGGACGTGGTCGATGCCGTGCGCCAGGGCGACAAGATCAAGTCGGTGAAGATCGAAGGCGACGCCGACGCCGTGCTGGCCGCCAAGGCCGACCGCGTCTCCGAGTGGAACCGGCTCTTGTCGGCATGATCCTCGCGGCCTGAGTTTTTGCTCCACATCGCACCCGGCGGCGCCACTGCGCCGGGTGCTAAAATTACGGGGCTTTCCCCACAGCCAGCCGCGCCCTGCGGCCACGTTCGAGGTCCTGCGATGCCTCAGTTCGCTGCGCGAATCGGTCGCGCCAAGCCCAGCGCCATCATGGCCGTCGCCGAGAAGGCCAAGCGCCTCAAGGCCGAAGGCCACGACATCATCAGCTTCTCCATCGGCGTGCCGAATTTCCTGCCCGGAGCACACGTCTACGACGCGGCGCGCAAGGCGCTGGAACACGACAGTGGCCAGTACGGCAGCAATCGCGGCAGCGATGCGTTGCTGGACGCGTTCATCGAGCACATGGCGCAGGTCGGCCTGACCGGCTACGGCCGCGTCAACTGCGCGACCGGCATCGGCGCCAAGCACGTGATCTACAACCTCGCCGAAGCGCTGCTCGACGAAGGCGACACCATCGCCTTCGCGGTGCCGTACTGGACCAGCTACCTCGACATCGCCGAGATCGTGGGCGCCAAGGTCGATTTGTTGCCGTGCCCGGCTTCGCAGCACTACAAGATCGCGCCGGCCGAACTCGATGCCGTGCTGGCGAAGAAGCCCAAGGTGTTCCTGTTCAACAACCCGAACAACCCGACCGGCATGGTCTACACCGCCGCGGAAATCGATGCGCTGGCGGACGTCATCGCGAAGCATCCGGACACCTGGATCATCACCGACGACATCTACAACCGCATGGTGTTCGACGGCATCGGCTACCGGAATTTCGTGCAAAGCCGACCTGAACTGCGCGACCGCGTGATCTTCATCGATTCCCTGAGCAAGACCTACGGCATGCCGGGCTGGCGCGTGGGTTTCATGGCCGGGCCGGAATCGGTGGCCGCCGCGGTCACGACGATGAACTCGAACCACATCACCAACCTGCCGGAAGTGGTCGTCGCCGCGGCCATCGCCGCGCTCGACGGCCCGCAGGACATCCCGGCGGCGAAGTGCGCGGAATTCCAGGCCAAGCGCGACCAGGTGATGGCGGTGATGGATGCCATTCCCGGCATCGTCTGCCCACGGCCCCAGGGCGCGTTCTACGTGTTCCCCGACGTCAGCGCCTATTTCGGCAAGTCGCACGACGGCAAGCCGATCAACAACGACATCGACCTGTGCAACGCGCTGCTCGAAAGCAAGGGCGTCGCCTGCGTGCCGGGTTCCGCGTTCGGCGAGCCGCGCGCGCTGCGCATCAGCTATACCTGCCCGACGCCGCAACTCGCGCCGGGACTCGAGCGTTTTCGCGAATTCTTCGCCGAGTTGAAGTAGGGCCGGCTCAAGCCCGCCACCGACATCATCGCAATGCAATGGCGGGCCAAGGCCCGCCCTACAGGAGCCGTCTAACAATGAAAGCCCCCGTCCGTGTCGCAGTCACCGGAGCAGCCGGCCAGATCGGTTACGCGCTGCTGTTCCGCATCGCTTCCGGCGAAATGCTGGGCAAGGACCAGCCGGTGGTCCTGCAGATGCTGGAACTGCCGCTGGAGAAGGCGCAGGCCGCGCTCAAGGGCGTGATGATGGAACTCGAGGACTGCGCGTTCCCGCTGCTGGCCGGCATGGTCGGCACCGACGATCCCAGGGTCGCGTTCAAGGATGCCGATTACGCGCTGCTGGTCGGCGCGCGTCCACGCGGCCCGGGCATGGAGCGCAAGGACCTGCTGCTGGAAAACGCCAAGATCTTCACCGAACAGGGCAAGGCGCTCGATGAAGTCGCGTCGCGCGACGTCAAGGTGCTGGTGGTCGGCAACCCGGCCAACACCAATGCCTACATCGCGATGAAGTCCGCGCCATCGTTGCCGGCGAAGAATTTCACCGCGATGCTGCGCCTGGACCACAACCGCGCGCTGTCGCAGCTCGCGAACAAGGCGGGTGTCGCCGTGGCCGACATCGAGAAACTGGTCGTGTGGGGCAACCACTCGCCGACGATGTACCCGGATTACCGTTTCGCCACTGTCAATGGCCAGTCGCTGAAGGACAAGATCGGCGACGCCGACTGGAATGCGAACACCTTCATCCCGACCGTGGGCAAGCGCGGCGCGGCGATCATCGAGGCGCGCGGCCTCTCGTCCGCCGCTTCCGCGGCGAATGCGGCGATCGACCACATGCGCGACTGGGCGTTGGGAACCAATGGCAAGTGGGTGACCATGGGCGTGCCTTCCGACGGCAGCTACGGCATCCCCGAATCGGTGATGTACGGCGTGCCGGTCACCTGCGCCAACGGCGAATATACCCGCATCGAAGGCTTGCCGGTCGATGGATTCAGCCGCGAACGCATGGACAAGACCCTTGCCGAGTTGGAAGAAGAGCGCGCGGGCGTCGCGCATCTCCTCTGATCGAATCCGGGGCGGCCGCTGGGCCGCCTCGCGCTTTGGAGCCTTCGATGTCCGAAACGAATTCCGCAGGCGCCCGATTCCGCGCCGCACTGAAGGAAGAGTCGCCGCTGCAGGTCATGGGCGCGATCACCGCCTACGCCGGCCTCATGGCGAAGCGCACCGGCTACAAGGCCTTGTACCTGTCCGGTGGCGGTGTCGCCGCGAATTCGCTGGGTATGCCGGACCTGGGCATCTCGACGATGGAAGACGTGCTGACCGACGCGCGCCGCATCGTCGACGCCACGGGCATGCCGCTGCTGGTGGACATCGATACCGGCTGGGGCGGGGCGTTCAACATCGGCCGTGCCATTCGCAACTTCGAGCGCATCGGCGTGGCGGCGGTACACATGGAGGACCAGGTCGGGCAGAAGCGCTGCGGCCACCGCCCCGGCAAGGAAGTGGTGACGAAGGACGAGATGGTCGATCGCGTGAAAGCCGCGGTCGATGCGCGCACGGATCGCGACTTCGTGGTCATGGCGCGCACCGACGCCGCCGCGGTCGAAGGCATCGACAGCGCGATGGAACGTGCGGTGGCTTACGTCGAGGCGGGCGCCGACATGATCTTCCCCGAGGCGATGAAGACACTCGATGACTACCGCAAGTTCAAGGCGGCGGTGAAGGTGCCGATCCTGGCCAACCTCACCGAATTCGGCTCGACCCCGTTCTTCACCACCGGAGAACTGCGCGATGCCGGCGTGGACATTGCCCTGTACTGCTGCGGCGCCTATCGCGCCATGAACAAGGCCGCCTTGAACTTCTACGAAACCGTGCGCCGCGAGGGCACGCAGAAGAACATCATCGATACCCTGCAGACCCGCGACGCGCTCTACGACTTCCTCGGCTACCACGCCTACGAAGACAAGCTCGATGCGCTCTTCGCGGGCGGCCGGAAGGACTGATCGCGATGGGCGAGTCGCCGCCGCCGGACGCCGGGACTGTTGCTGCTCCAGGTGCTCAAGTGGCGCGTCGTGTCCGCTGGGAAATGCTTTCCAGCGTCGTCGCCGTGCTGGTTGGTGCCTGCGCGCTCGGCGTGAGCTGGTATACGGCGCGCCTGCAACGCACCCAGATCGAGGCACAGATCTGGCCGACGCTGACGTTCCAGTTCGGTGATGCGGTGCACGGCCTCGGCGTCACCAACAAGGGCACGGGGCCGGCGCTGGTGGGCTGGACGCGGATCCTGGTGGACGGCAAGGTGCAGCCGGACTGGGATGCGGCGCTCGCGGCCCTCGAGCCGCGGCACTGGTCGTATTCCTCCACCGGGATCGATACGGCCGTGCTGTCCGCGGGCGAATCCGCTGGGCTGTTGCGTTTCGATCGCAATGAAGACTACGCGGCGTTCATCGCCGGCGCGCCCCGCCTGAACTATGAGGTCTGCTTCTGTTCGCTGCTCAAGGCATGCGAAGTCGCCACGTTTTCCATATCCCAGACGTCCCACCCGCTGTCGGCCAGAACCTGCCGGCCGCGCTGATTCCGAGGAAGCCGCATGTCCCGTAACGAAACCGTCCTCCCCAAGCCGAAGAAGTCCGTCGCGCTGAGCGGCACGCCCGCCGGCAACACCGCGCTGTGCACGGTCGGCCGCAGCGGCAACGATCTGCATTACCGCGGCTACGACATCCACGACCTGGCCACGCAGTCCACGTTCGAGGAAGTCGCGCACCTGCTGGTGCACGGCGCGCTGCCGACCGCATCGCAGCTGGCGGCCTACAAGGCCAAGCTCAAGCGCCTGCGCGGCTTGCCGGCGATCGTGTCGGAGGCGCTGGAACTGGTGCCTGCGAACGCGCATCCGATGGACGTGATGCGCACGGGTTGTTCCGTGCTCGGTACGGTGCTGCCGGAGCGCGAGTCGCATCCGGAGAACGAGGCGCGCGATATCGCAGACCGCCTGATGGCGAGCTTCGGTTCGATGCTGCTGTACTGGTGGCATTTCACCCGCAACGGCCGGCGCATCGACTGCGAGACCGACGACGACTCGATCGCGGCGCACTTCCTGCACCTGCTGCACGGCGAGCCGCCGTCGAAGCTGCATGCCGATTCGCTCGACAAGTCGCTGATCCTCTATGCCGAGCATGAATTCAACGCCTCGACCTTCACCGCGCGCGTGATCGCCGGCACCGGTTCGGACATGCATTCGTGCATCACCGGCGCGATCGGCGCGCTGCGCGGGCCCAAGCATGGCGGCGCCAACGAAGTGGCGATGGACATCATCAGCCGCTACGACAGCGCAGACGAAGCGGAAGCCGACATCCGTGCGCGCATGGAGCGCAAGGAAATCATCATCGGCTTCGGCCACCCGGTGTACACCATCGGCGATCCGCGCAACCCGATCATCAAGGAAATCAGCCGCGCGCTGTGCAAGGACGGCGGAAACCAGGTGCTGTTCGACGTATCCGAGCGCATCGAGAAGCTGATGATGGACACCAAGAAGATGTTCCCGAACCTCGACTGGTACAGCGCGTCCGCCTACCACATGATGGGCATCCCGACGCCGATGTTCACGCCGTTGTTCGTGGTCGCTCGCACCAGCGGCTGGAGCGCGCACGTGATCGAGCAACGCGAGGACGGCAAGATCATCCGCCCGAGCGCGAATTACACCGGACCCGAGGACCGCGAATACGTGGCGATCGACAAGCGCTGACGCGCATGGGCGACCTGCCGGGCTACGTCGTGGTGATCGCCGGCACGCTGGTGGCGGCGATGCTGTGCGTGCTGCTGCACTACGAGGGCCTGTATCGGATGGAACGCAGGTTCCGTGCCGGTGCCAACCGGGCGGGTCGCAAGCAGATGTTGTTCGCCATCCTTGGCGTGCTTGCGTTGCACATGGCCGAGATCTGGATCTTCGGCGCGGCATGGTGGACCTTGTTGCACTTCCCCGACGCCGGTTCGATCTCCGGCGCGGCGCACGTGCAGTGGCACGGCGCGCTGTTCCTTTCGGCCCTGGCGTTCACTTCGCTCGGCTTCGATGCATGGGTTCCGGTCGGCGCGATCCGCATCCTCGCCGGCGTCGAGGCGCTCACCGGCCTGGTACTGGTGGCGTGGTCGGCGTCCTTCGCGTTCCTGCAGATGCAGCGCCACTGGACCCAGGACTGAGCCGTCGTTGCCTCGAAAGGAAAAGGCCGCGCACTGCGCGGCCTTTTCCGCTTGCGATGAAACGCCGAATCAGACCAGCCCTTCGGCCTTCATCGCGGCCTGCACGCCGGCATCGGCGGCCATGCGCGCATCGAACGCGGCGAGGTTGTCCAGTCCGGCGAGATCCACACCGGTCTTCTTCGCCCACTGCGTGATCACGAATAGGTAGGGATCGACGATCGAACGGCTGCCTGCCAGCCAGTCCTTGCCGGCGAGTTGCGCATCGACGCGTTCGAACATCCCGCGCAACTGCTTGCGTGCGTTGTCTTGCGACTTGTCGATGAACGCCTTGTCCTCCAGGTACGCGGTGGCGCCGAAGATCGGCTTGAACGCCGGGTGCATGTCGGAATTGACGAAAGCCAGCCAGCGGTTCACTTCGGCACGGCCTTCGGGCGTGCCGTCGCCGCCCAACTTCGCCTGTGGGAACTTGTCGGCGATGTAGTTGAGGATCGCGGAATTCTGCGTGAGCGCCCAATCGCCGGACTGCAGCACCGGGACCGCGCCTGCCGGGTTGAGTGCGCGATACCAAGGCTGTTGACGGTCGTCGCGGGACACGATCTGCGCTTCGTATGGTGCACCGGTCCATTCCAGCGCGATGTGGTCGGCGAGCGAGCAGGCGCCGGGGGAGGTGTAGAGCTTCATGCGTGGCCTCGGTGTAAGGAACCGGCAGCATGGCAGGCCAGCGGTGAATCAGGGTTCATGGCGATGGAACGATCCGTTCCCGCCTACGAATCAGAGGCGATCGACCTTGAAGAAGGTATGGCCGCCGATGGTCGCGACCTGGTAGGCGTTGCGCCAGCTCGGGTTGGCGATCCCCAACGCGGCGAAGTGGCTGGCGCCCGGCACGATTTCCTTGCGCTGGCCCTTGGGCAGCTCCCAGTTGCGTTCGGCCTCGAGCGCGATGGTGACGGCCTGCGACCAGGCCTCGTTGTTGCTCAGGCGCGTGCCTGGCGGAACGAGGGTGGGTGCGAACTGCTTGCGCGCGGTGACTACGTCGCACATCGAGTCGCCCCAGCGGCCGCTGTCCTGGCGGCGCAGGGCGACTTCGGCCACGGCCTGCTGTCCGCGCACGGGCTGGTCCCGCGCTTCGAGGTAGAGGGTGGTGCTGAGGCACAGCGAATCCGCCGCCTGCGGCGGGAGGATCGAGGCCAGCCAGAGGATCCAGGCCAGTTTCATCGTCGGACTCCTTGCTCCGTTGCGGCGCGCTGCCAGGTCCACCACGGGCGGGCCTGGCATTACGTCATGGCGTACTGGGGAGGGCGGCGTCTCTATGGCGCCTTTGCCCGGTTCGGCCCGACGTTCGTCAGGAACGGGCCGTGGGTGCGCGGCCCTCGGGCCGCTGCAAAGTGCGCGCAAGGTAGCGACGGAAAACCGAACTCTGGCTGAACGCGAGTTCGGAAATATCTGATTATTCTGGAGTTTTTACTTGCAAACCGAGATTTTATTGCGCCGCAACAATGACTTACAGCCGGGTCGCGAGACGGGTGCCTTGGTCGATGGCGCGCTTGGCGTCGAGCTCGGCCGCCACGTCGGCACCACCGATCAGGTGCGCTTCCAGCCCCGGGGCCGTCTCGCGTAGCCGGTCGAACAAGCCACGCTGCGACTCCTGACCGGCGCAGACCACGACATGGTCGACCGGCAGCACCTGCTCGCTGCCATCGATCCGGATGCGGAAACCGGCATCGTCGATTCCGAGGTATTCGACCCCGCCCAGCATCTTCACGCCCTTGGCCTTCAGTGCCGAGCGGTGGATCCAGCCAGTGGTCTTGGCCAGTTTGGCGCCGGGCTTGCCGGGGCTGCGCTGCAGCAGCCAGACCTGCCGCGCCGGTGGTTCGGGTTGCGGCTTGGCCAAGCCTCCCGCGGATTCGAAGTCCGGGTCGATGCCCCATTCGGCCATCCATCGCGCGGCATCGAGGCTGGGTGATGGTCCCTCCTGCACGAGGAATCCGGCGACGTCGAAACCGATGCCGCCGGCGCCGACGATCGCCACCTTCGCCCCCGGCACGACACGGCCCTGCAGCACGTCGAGGTAGCCGACGACCTTGGGATGGTCCGCCCCGGGGAAATCCACGCGACGCGGCGACACCCCGGTGGCGACGACCACGGCATCGAAGCCACGCAGCCCTTCGGCTTCGACGCGCGTTGCCAATCGCAATTCGACGCCGGTTTCGTCGATGCGGTCGCGGAAGTAGCGGAGCGGTTCGTGGAATTCCTCCTTGCCCGGAATCCGCTTGGCCAGGTTGAACTGCCCGCCGATGTCGTTGGCGGCATCGAACAACGTCACCCGGTGCCCGCGTTCGGCGGCCGTGGTCGCGCAGGCCAGGCCGGCGGGTCCGGCGCCGACGACGGCGATGCGCTTGGGGGCAGTCGCCTTCGCGATGACGAGTTCGGTTTCGTGGCAGGCGCGCGGATTGACCAGGCAACTGGCGCGCTTGTTTTCGAACACGTGGTCGAGGCAGGCCTGGTTGCAGGCGATGCAGGTGTTGATCGCCTGCGCGCGATTGCCACGCGCCTTGTCCACCCACTGCGGGTCGGCGAGCAACGGCCGTGCCATCGACACCATGTCGGCATCGCCGCGAGCGAGCACGGCTTCGGCCACCCCAGGCATGTTGATGCGGTTGGTCGCGACCAGCGGCAGCGACACATGCGGGCGCAATTTCGCGGTCACCCCGGCGAACGCGGCGCGCGGCACCGAAGTCGCGATGGTCGGAATGCGCGCTTCGTGCCAGCCGATGCCGGTGTTGATGATGGTCGCGCCAGCGGCTTCGGCCGCCCTGGCCTGCGCGACGATCGCACCCCAGTCGTTGCCGCCATCGACCAGATCGAGCATCGAGAGTCGGTAGATGAGGATGAAATCCCGGCCGCAAGCCTCGCGCACGCGGCGCACGATTTCCATCGCGAAACGGAAGCGGTTTTCGGCATTCCCGCCCCAGGCATCCGTGCGCTTGTTGGTGCGTGGCGCGGTGAACTCGTTGAGCAGATAACCTTCCGAACCCATGATCTCGACGCCGTCGTAGCCGCCGTCGCGCGCGAGTTTCGCGGCATTGGCGAATGCGTCGACCTGGCGTTCGATGCCGCGCGGGGAGAGCGCGCGCGGGGTGAACGGATTGATCGGCGCCTTCAGCTTCGACGGCGCCACCGACAGGGGGTGGTAGGCGTAGCGCCCGGCATGCAGGAGTTGCAGGCAGATCTTCGCGCCGTGTTCGTGGACCGCGCTCGCTACCTGCCGATGCTTGCGCACTTCCCACGGCCAGCTGAGTTTGCCGGCGAAGGGCTTCAACCAACCTTCGACGTTGGGCGCGAATCCGCCAGTGACCATCATTCCCACGCCGCCGGCCGCGCGCTCTGCGAAATACGCAGCGAGTTTCGGGAAATCGCGGCGATGGTCCTCGAGACCGGTGTGCATCGAGCCCATCAGCACCCGGTTGCGCAGGGTAGTGAAGCCGAGGTCCAGCGGCGCGAGCAGGTGCGGATAGGGCGAAGCGGCCGGGGTATCGTTCATCGCGCAAGCATACCGGCGCGTATGGCGGCGAGTCAGCCGAAAGCGAAGGCGTCCAGCGCGAGCGAGCCGTATTCGTGCGAATCGTGCCGAATGCCCACGCGTCCATCGTCTGCCCCAAAGGCCACGAACAGCGGGAGCAGGCATTCCCGGTCGGATGTGCATGGCGTGCTTGCGGCGCCCTGCGTTCCGGGCCGAGCAAGTCCCGGGTTCAGCCGGGCATGGGCGCATCCGTCTGCCCCAGGCCAAGTCGCCAAGGTTGTGGGCGAGCCTCCGGACTCGATCACCAGCACGCCTTCGTCGGCCAATCCCGCAAGCGTTTGGCCAGGCCGGTAATGGGCGCCGGCATTCGCACGGGCCGGGCCGAAAGAGCGGCACGACAGGGATACCGGCCTGCGGGTAGGCCGGCATGACGCCAGCCACGATCTGAGCGAGTGTTCCCCCTGAGGGCGAGGCTTGGCACCACTTAACTGTTATGGTAGCGTTAACGCGGCTTTCACGGGGCCGGCCATACTCTGGACGGGATGGCGCGCGTAGGGCCGTCTGAATTCGAGTCCACGCTGGTTAATGCGATACCTACTTTGATCAAGGAGCTGAAGATGAACAAGAAACTGCTCTGTGCTGCGCTGCTGGGCGGACTGGGCGTGGCTCAGGCTGCTTCTGCGCAGACCTTCGACGACCGTTGGTACATCACCGGCTCCGCCGGCATCAATATGCAGGACAACGATCGCGGCACCACCAATGCGCCGTTCGGTGCGATCGGCTTCGGTAAATTCTTGAATCCGAACTGGTCGTTGGACGGTGAACTGAATTACCAGAATCCGAATTTCTCGGACCTCAACAACATCGTGAACACGGCCCCGGGCCCTGATGGTGTTCCGGCGCGTGGCCAAGATCTGAACTGGAGCCAGTCGGGCATTTCGGTCGACCTGCGCCGCCACTTCATCGCCGAAGGCCGTGCGTGGAACCCTTACCTCCTGATGGGTTTGGGCTACCAGCGCCATCAAGAGGAATACGACAACTTCCCGAACCCCGATTCTCCGGGGACGCGTTCGGGTGGCAACGTCGCCGGCAAGCTCGGCATCGGCCTGCAGGGCGACCTGGGCCGCGTCGGCATCCGTACGGAACTGGCGATGCGCTTCGATGGCGACAACGACAGCATCGGCGCGCTGAGCACCGATAACGACCACAACGATGGCGAAGACTGGTTCCAGGACGTGCTGGCATCGGTCGGCGTCGTGATCCCGCTGGGTCCGGAGCCGGTTGCCCCGACCCCGGCCGCCCCGAGCTGCTCCGACATGGACAGCGACGGCGACGGCGTGAACGATTGCGACGACAAGTGCCCCGGTTCGCAGGCTGGCCAGACCATCGGTCCGGACGGCTGCCCGGTGCAGGTCTCGATCGACCTGAAGGGCGTGAACTTCGACTTCGACAAGTCGACGTTGCGCCCGGATGCGATCGCGATCCTGAACGAGGCGGTGGACATCCTGAAGCGCTACCCCGACCTGCGCGTCGAAGTGGCGGGTCACACCGACCTTTGCGGCACCGATGCCTACAACCAGTCGCTGTCGGAGCGTCGCGCCCGCGCCGTGTACGACTATCTGACCAGCAACGGCGTCGACGCCGGTCGCCTGGTGGGTCCGAATGGTTACGGCGAGAGCCGTCCGCTCGTGCAGACCGCGCAGACCCTGCCGGAGTGCAAGAACGAGACCAACCGTCGTACCGAGCTGAACGTCCAGAACTGATCGGACGCCAGTTCCAAGCTGCAAGCGAAGCCCGGCCCAGCGCCGGGCTTCGCGTTTCCGGAATGTGCCGGATGTTGTTGCATGAATGCGCATTGCTTGTCGGCCTACGCATGTCCCCCTACACTCATGGCGGATTCGAGGGACGACCGACATGCGCATTGCACCATTCGCGGCTTTGCTGTTACTGCTTCCCGGCTTCGCGCATGCGGAAATGATCGCGGGCGGATGTACCAACGCCGCGCCGGTATCGCCGGGGAACACGCTGTCGCTGGCCCCGGTGGCGAGCGAATTGGTGCCCGCTTACACCGACCTCGGCGCGACCGGTGCGGTGTTGTCGCAGGCCTACGATGCAAGCCAGTCGGTCGACCAAGTGTTGTTGCGCCTGCGTCTTGCGAGTTGCGGAAACATTGCCAATGCGATGCGCCCGGCATCGCCCGGCATGGTGAATCCCAATGATCCCGCGGCCTACAAGCCGCAGACGCAATGGGACAACACGCCGTGGCGCTTCAACATGGTCCAGGACGGCAAGCGCATGACCGCGGACGAGTTCGATGCATGGATGAAGGCGCGCGGCGTGCGCGTGGTCGGCCGCAAGCCGGATCCCGCTGCGACACCGGCGACGCCTCCGCCATCCGCCGAGCCGCCGAAGAACTGAGCGGTTCCACCTCCCCCCGCCATGGACTTGCCCGCGCGCTGTCGAAGCGCGGGTTGTGTTCGCGCGCGCAGGCGGCGGAATGGATTCGTGGGGGGCGCGTGCGCGTGGATGGACGCGTCGTCCGCGACCCGGAATACCCGACCACCGCCGGCGCGCACCGCATCGCCGTCGATGGCCGCGACCTGGATGCGCTGTCCCCAACGCGTCGCCATGTGATGCTCAACAAGCCGCGTGGCCTGGTCACCACCACGCATGATGAGCGGGGCCGAGACACCGTCTATCGTTGCTTCGATGGTTCCGCCCTGGGCTGGATTGCGCCGGTCGGCCGTCTCGACAAGGCCAGCGAAGGCCTGCTGTTGTTTTCCAACGACCCCCAATGGGCCGCGCGCATCACCGATCCGGAAACCGGGCCGGACAAGACTTACCACGTGCAGGTCGACCGTATTCCTGTCGAGGCGGATTTGCAGGAGATGCGCGAAGGCATCGAATGCGAAGGCGTGTTGCTTCGCGCAAAATCGGCCGTATTGTTGCGGGCAGGCGACAAGAATGCCTGGCTGGGAATCGTGCTCGACGAAGGACGCAACCGCCAGGTCCGGCGCCTGCTGGCCGCGCTCGGCATCGGCGTGTTGCGCCTGGTGCGCGTCGCGATCGGTACGCTGGAACTTGGCGAACTGCCGAAAGGGCAGTGGCGCGAATTGACCGCCGAAGAAGTCGCCGCGCTCGGCGGCGATTGAGGTTCAGCCCTTCAACACGCCCAGTTCGTGGCCGATGCGGGTGAACGCGGCGATGGCCCGGTCCAGGTGCTCGCGCGTATGCGCAGCACTGATCTGCGTGCGGATGCGTGCCTGGCCCTTCGCGACCACCGGGAAGAAGAAACCGATTGCATAGATGCCTTCCTCGAGCAGCCGTTCCGCGAAACGTTGCGCCAGCGGCGCGTCGTACAGCATCACCGGGCTGATCGGGTGCATGCCGGGCCTGATGTCGAAGCCGGCGGCGGTCATGCGTTCGCGGAAGTACTTCGTGTTGTCGGCCAGGCGATCGCGCAGCTCGCCCGCGCTCGAAAGCATTCCGAACGCCTTGATGCCGGCGGCGACGACGTGCGGGGGCAGCGAGTTGGAGAACAGATAGGGGCGCGAACGCTGGCGCAACAGTTCGATCACTTCGCGCCTGGCGGTGGTGAAGCCGCCGAGCGCGCCGCCCATCGCCTTGCCCAGCGTGCCGGTGAAGATGTCGATCCTGTCGAGCACGCCCTTGACCTCGGCCGAACCGCGGCCGCTCTTGCCGAGGAATCCGGTCGCATGGCATTCGTCGATGTGCACCAGCGCGCCGTACTGCTTCGCCAGCGCGGTGATCTCGTCCAGCGGTGCGATGAAACCGTCCATCGAGAACACGCCGTCGGTGGTGACCATGATCGTGCGCGCGCCGTCGGCCTTCGCCTGCTTGAGTTGCGCTTCGAGGTCGGCCATGTCGCAGTTGGCGTAGCGATAGCGCCTCGCCTTGCACAGGCGCACGCCATCGATGATTGATGCGTGGTTGAGCGCATCGCTGATGATCGCGTCGTTGTCGTCCAGCAAGGGTTCGAACAGGCCGCCGTTGGCATCGAAGCAAGCGGCATAGAGGATGGTGTCCTCGGTGCCGAAGAAATCGGCGATCGTCTTTTCCAGTTGCTTGTGCAGGTCCTGGGTGCCGCAGATGAAGCGCACCGAGGCCATGCCGAAGCCATGCGTGTCCAGCGCGGCCTTCGCGGCCGCGATCACGTCCGGATGATCCGCGAGGCCGAGGTAGTTGTTGGCGCAGAAATTCAGCACCTTGCGGCCGTCGGCGAGTTCGATCTCGGCCGACTGCGGGCTGGTGATGATGCGCTCGGACTTGAACAGGCCGGCGGCGCGGATTTCGTCGAGGGTGTTTGCGTAACGTTCGGTCAGGCTCATGTTCGTCCTCAGTTCCAGCTCAGCACGACCTTGCCCGACTTGCCGCCTTCCATCAGGTCGAAACCCTCCTGGAAATCGTCGATCGGCAACTGGTGGGTCAGCACCTTGCCGAGCGGGAATCCGCTCAGCACCAGTTGCGTCATCTTGTACCAGGTCTCGTACATCTTGCGGCCGTAGATGCCGTGCAGGACGAGGCCCTTGAAGATGATCTTGTCCCAGTCCACGCCAGCGCCCCTGGGCATGATGCCGAGCATCGCGATCTTGCCGCCGTTGTACATGCAGTCGAGCATGTCGCCGAAGGCGCGCGGATTGCCGCTCATTTCCAGGCCGACGTCGAAGCCTTCCATGTGCAGGTCGGCCATCACGTCCTTGAGCGAGGTGTTGGATACGTTCACCACCCGCGTCGCGCCCATGTCGGCGGCGAGCTTGAGGCGGTAGTCGTTGACGTCGGTGACGACCACGTTCCGCGCGCCGATGTACTTGCAGATGCCGGCGGCGATCACGCCGATCGGGCCGGCACCGGTGATCAGCACGTCCTCGCCGACCACGTCGAATTCCAGCGCGCAGTGCGCGGCGTTGCCGTAGGGGTCGAAGAACGCGGCCAGTTCGCTCGGGATCTGGTCCGGGATCGGCCACAGGTTGGTGGCCGGCATCACGATGAATTCGGCGAAGGCGCCGTCGCGGTTCACGCCGATGCCGACGGTATTCGGGCACAGGTGCTGGCGACCGCCGCGGCAATTGCGGCAATGGCCGCAGACGATGTGGCCTTCGGCGGAAACGCGCTGGCCGACTTTGTAACCGGTCACGCCCGGGCCGAGTTCGACGATGCGGCCGACGAATTCGTGGCCGATGACCAGGCCGGGCTTGACCGTGCGCCGGCTCCACTCGTCCCACAGGTAGATGTGCAGGTCGGTGCCACAGATCGCGGTCTTTTCGAGCTTGATCAGGACTTCGTTCGGGCCCGGCGCCGGCACCGGAACCTCTTCCATCCAGATGCCCTTGGCGGCTTCGCGCTTGACCAGCGCTTTCATCATCTGCGTCATGGCGGCTGCCTTCTTCGCGGAACGCGAATTATACGCGTCGGGTCCCGGCCGCCCCGTGCCATCAGTCCGTCGTGGCGGCAGGATCGTCCAGTTCGTAGTCGAAGGTGTAGAAGTGCGCGCCGTCGACGATGTCGATGGCCATCCGCCCGCGCAGGCCTGCGAGTTCGCCGGTGCCCGAATCCGGGACCACGGCCAGCGCCAGCGTCGCCTTGCCGCGGTCGAGGGTGCCGCTGTGCTGGGTGAGGAAACTGCCCTGGCGCCCATCGAGCGTGCCGGCGATGCGCTCGATCGCCACATAGGCCGCCGAACCCGGCATGTCGGTGCCGACCGCGAGCATGTGCACCACGCTGGTCGCGTCCAGCGGGCCGTGGAAACGCTTGTCGAAGCGCACGTGCCCGACTTGCGCGCCATCGCCTGCGTCGAGCGCCTCCTGCGGCGTGCGCTTCACCTCGAAACCGCCCTTGGCCTGCTTCGGCATCGTTCGCTCCCACGAATCCGGAGCGGACCAGTGTGCACCAGCCTGCGGCCGATACACTAAGCAGCCCCCGCAAGACACCCCACGGAACGCATGCGCATCCTGCTCGCCCGCCACGGCGAAACGCCGTGGAACGCCGAAGGCCGCTACCAGGGCCAGGAGGACATCCCGCTGTCGCCGACCGGCGAGGCGCAGGCGCGTGCACTGGGCGAGCGCCTGCGCGAGGAACGCATCGATCGTGCCGTCGCATCGCCGCTCGCGCGCGCGCGCCGCACCGCGGAACTCGCGCTCGGCGAAGCGCGTGCGCCGATGCTCGCGTTCGACGAGGGCCTGATGGAAATCGCCCACGGAACATGGGAAGGCCTGCTCGCCAGCGAGATCCGCCAGCGCGATGGCGAACGCCTGCGCGCCTGGCGCGAAGCCCCGGATACCGTGCTGATGCCCGGCGGCGAATCGCTGCCGCAGGTGCTGGAGCGCGCGTGGCCGGCGTTCGAACGCGCGACGTCCGGGCTCGGGGCGGACGACACGCTGCTGCTCGTGGCCCACGACGCGGTCAACCGCGTGCTGCTGTGCCACGTGCTCGGCATCCCGTTGTCGCGGCTGTGGAGCTTCCGCCAGGCGCCGGCCACGCTGAACCTGCTCGAAGGCGCCGATGCCGGGCATCTCGACGTGGTGCGCCTCAACGATGCCGGCCACCACACCGCGCTGTTCGGCGAAGCGGTGCACCGCGCGCTGTGAATCCGCGGACGCTGGACGATTGGCTGGCGCGGCTCGAGCGCCAGCACCCCAGGGCCATCGACCTCGGCCTTGAACGCGTGCGCGAGGTCGCGCGGCGCATGCGACTCGGGAAGCCGGCGCGCTGCGTCGTCACCGTCGGCGGGACCAACGGCAAGGGTTCGACCGTCGCCTTCATCGAAGCCATCGCGCGCGCTTCGGTGCTGCGCGTCGGCGCCTACACCTCGCCGCATTTGCTCGCCTACAACGAACGCGTGCGCATCGATGGCGGCGACGTGGGCGACGACGAACTGGTCGAAGCCTTCGAAGCGGTGGAACAAGCCCGCGGCGAAACGTCGCTGACCTATTTCGAGCACGGCACCCTGGCGGCGCTGTGGCTGTTCGAACGCGCGAACCTCGATCTCGCCGTGCTCGAAGTCGGGCTCGGCGGGCGCCTGGATGCGGTGAACATCGTCGATGCGGACGTCGCCGTCGTCACCACCGTCGACATCGACCACACCGACTGGCTCGGTCACGATCGCGAGGCCATCGGTTTCGAGAAGGCCGGTATCGCGCGGCCGTGGAAGCCGTTGGTGTTGGGCGAGGACGACCCGCCGGCCAGCGTGTTGCGCCATGCCTACGCCATCGGCGCGAGCGCGATCCGCGCGAACTGCGATTTCCTGTTCGAAACCATCGATGGCGCCCACTGGCGTTGGCGCGAACCCGGCTTCGAACTCGCGTTGCCGATGCCGCGCCTGTCGGCGCCGGCGCAGGTGCGTAATGCCGCGGCCGCGATCGCGGCCTTGCGCGCCTCCGGCCTCGCGATCGCGGACGAAGCCTGGGCACGCGGAGTCGCGGAGGCGAACGTGCCTGGACGACTGCAGTCGTTCGAACGCGACGGAATCGAAATCGTGGTTGACGTCGCCCACAACCCGCAGGCCGCGGGCGAACTCGCCGCGTGGCTGGCGAAGGAACCGGCGCGGGGACGCGTATTCGCGGTGTTCGCCGCGCTAGCGGACAAGGACGTCGCCGGGATCGTCGCGAAACTCGCTGCGCGCGTGGATCGCTGGTGGCTCGCGGGGCTCGAAGACGCGGGACCGCGCGGGCAGGGCGTCGCTGCGCTGGCCGCGAATCTCGCCGGCACCGCCGCCGCGCATGCATCGCGCGCGGGTGATGTCGCCGCCGCCCTCGCGGATGCGCTGTCGCAGGCGCGGCCAGGGGATCGCCTGCTGGTGTTCGGATCGTTCCACACCGCTGGGTTGGCGTTGCACGCGCTGGACGCCCGCGGTTCATGAGGCGCGCGGGCCTGGGCGTATAATCCGCGTGCCCACGCCGCCGGTTCCCGACGATGGATACCTCCCTGAAACAGCGCCTCATCGGCGCCGCCGTGCTGGTGGCCCTCGCCGTGATCTTCCTGCCGATGCTGGTGCAGGGCCCGGCGCCGGACAGCGGCGCGGCCGACGTGCCGCTGTCGATGCCGGCCACGCCCGACACCGGAATGGAAACGCGCGAGCTGCCGCTCGCCGGACCCGCGGATGCGCCCAATGGTGGTGCCACCGGGATGCCGGTCAACGATGACGCGGCGACCCCGGCGGATTCTCGGAACTTCCCCGCGTCCACGGCCGGCGGCGATTACGCCGTGCATTTCGGCAGCTATGCCAGTGCGGATGCGGCGAAGTCGGTGGTCGCGGCCCTGGAAAAGGC